>Ga0102962_1000666_pt1 | contig 15199 bp, 9 predicted proteins | sample SalPonF2_C_D2_MG_FD_84519 | JGI IMG/M metagenome (GOLD analysis project Ga0102962, IMG submission 84519) | Salt pond soil microbial communities from South San Francisco under conditions of wetland restoration - Salt Pond MetaG SF2_C_D2_MG ...
ACCGACTTCACGAAGAACTTCCGCGCCGGCAGTCCGATCGTCCGTTCGTACGAGTTTGTCGAGACGAACCTCGGCGGTGCCGGCGTGTGGGATGTTGTCCTGCCGGCGCCGAAACGACTCGACTGGAAGTACCTGCGCCGCGTGCGTCGGCTGGAAGACCGACTGCGCAACGAAGTTCGGTTGCCCGGCCCGAACGGCACGGAGGTGCCGGGCCTGACCAAGGTCTTGAGCATGGCCGACGCGGTTTTGGCCAATGCGCCGACGGATCCCGACGACGTCCGTTCGACACTGGCGCGGAATATCATGGTCACCGTGGCGATGAAGAAGACCGAGGAGAAGATTCCCGTGCTGGAAGAGGCCTTGCACGGCGAGGATCCCCAGCAGCCGGGTCATTACTTCGCACGGATCATGCTTCGGGCACGCGAGCGGCAACCGGCGGCGCACAAGCGAATGTTGATCGAGCAGGTTCGGCGAATCAGTAGCGAGGAGTTTCCGCCCCAGGGCGATGAACCGGGTGCCGAGGTCACCGGCTTCTTCGTCCTTCTGGCCAATCTGATCAGCAGCATGGTCCGCGACCAGCGGCTGACGTTCGCGGTGGCCACACTCGGCATCGGCCTGATGATGGCATTGGTGCTGCGGCGGCCCATGTTGGTTCTGGTGGCGATGGTCCCCAACCTGCTGCCGATCGCCATGGTGACCGGATTGATGGGCTGGGCCGGGCTGAAGATCAACATGGGCGGGGCGATGATCGCGGCCGTTTCGATGGGGCTCTCGATCGATTCATCGATCCACTATCTGCTCTCCTTCCGCCGTGCGCGCAACGACGGCCATTCGGTTCGCCAGTCGCTCGACATCGTCCAGGGGACCGTCGGTCGGGCGATGGTCTTCTCGACGCTTGCACTGGTGGCCGGCTTCATGGTCCTTTGCACGAGCCAATTCGTGCCGGTGATCTATTTCGGCGTGCTGGTCAGTCTCTCGATGGCGGGCGGCTTGGCCGGCAATCTGGTCGTGTTGCCGCTGCTATTGTCTCTTGTGACCCGGGACGAGAAGGCGTAGAATTCGCGGGAGTAGGGTGCGTCTGGACGCACCACTGCAGAGCTAATAGATTGCGTCCGAGCGCAATGCGACGTCAATGCCGAATGGAGTTCATGGTGCGCCCAGACGCACCCTACCGGAGAATCCAATGCAAAAATGTCCAAGCTGTGGTCAACCGAATCCTTCGCACCCTAATCCCACGGGCAATGAACGGTGCGAACAGTGCGGTGAATTGCTTGCCCGCGAATCGACCGACGCGGCGCCGCAATCGGACGTATCGGTGCCAGAGCCCGACGATCCTGTCGAGGCTGAGGTGCTGAGACTGATGCGCGGCCGCAAGAAGATCGAGGCCGTGAAGTTCTATCGAGAAAACCAACCGGGCTGCGGATTGAAAGAGGCGAAGGATGCCGTCGAGGCGATCGCCGCCGAGCACGGAGTCGCCGCTTCGCAGGGATCGGGATGTGCCGGTGCCGTGCTATTGATGTCGGCCACGATTGCCGGGCTCTGGTGGTTGTAGCCGCGAACGGTTTGAGCAGGATATTGCCGTTTCGAGCTCGAACAGGAACGATTTCCTTGCTTCGCAGTGAGCGTTGAACAGTGGAGCCCCATGGCTCAAAGCTCATTGCTCATAGCTCAACGCCCAAGAGCTGAACCGGGAAGTGGTTCCTGTGCGAGTTCTTATCGCCGGGCAACCCTGGGCGCTAAGCGGCGGTAATGTACTCTACTTTTTCTCTTCCGGCTCGGCGATGATCTCGATCGGCACTGCGGGTGCCGCGCAGGTGAGCGTGTCCTTGTCGACCTTGATCGTGCCGGTGATCACGACGTTTTCCTTCAGGCCGACGACCGTCTGCTTGGTCGTGGTGACGGTGATCTCGGCTTCGTCCTTGTCGGCAGCGATGGTTGCCACCTTGACCGTGATGCCGTTGGGTAGTTTCTCGGCCGCCAGCTTGATCGCACCTTTGAGGTCACCCGTGCGGGTTGCTTTGACGTTGAACTTGGCCGTGGCTCCCGGGACGATCTGCAGAACCTCTCCGGCCGGCCGATCGGTGGCCAGCGTGCATTGCGCCTCGGGAAGGACCGCGAGCAGGAACTCCTCGGTCGGCACATCGTGCCAGTAGATGAAGGCCTGCATGATCGCTTCGGCGCCGACCGCATTGCGAACGACCGTCTTCTGGCCGAAGGTGCCTGTGCCGATAAACGTCGGCGTGACGACGCCCAGCGGCGCATCGGCCGGGGCCGTCAGGGTCAGGTGGACTTCGTTCTGTCGGGCCGTGATCGCCGCGTCGCTGACGGCGAACCCGTCGGGCAGACCCTGCACGGATAGTGTGATGTCGCCCCAAGCACCCCAGGTTCGCAACGCCTTGGCCGTCAGTGCGACGGTGCCTCCCTTGCCGACTCGTGGGTTGTCGGGAATGATCAGCAGGTCGAAGTCGGGCGTTGTCGATCCGATCGAAAGGCGATAGGTATACTCCTCGCCGCCCTTACCTTGGATGTCTCGAAGCCGGAGCGTATAGTCGCCCTCGGTCGTGCAGAGATAGTTCAGCCGCGAGTCGGCATGGTGCGTGATCAGCGGCGAGCTCTTGTCGACCGAGTCGTCGTTTTCGATCACTTCGCGGCCGTTGGGATCGAACAGTGTCAGGATCGAATCGACCGGCGAGCCGAGACGTCGTGCTTGCACATCGAGGAACACTCGCTGGTTGGCCTTGGCCGCAAAGACGAAGCAGTCGGTGTCGCCCGGCGCTCCGATGTGGCCGTTGACGGTCGTCGGCAGCGTGACCCGTTGTGGCTCGTCGATCGAATCGTTCGGCTCGGCGTCTTCGGCCTCGTCGATCGTTCCGGCGGCAAAGGACCGCGGATTGGAGCTCAGCCCCTGGCTGGTCACTTGCACCGGTTGGACGCGCGGGCCGTCGGCTGTGGGAGTGACGCTGAGTGTTTCCTTTTCGAGGTTGGCTCCGTAAAGTCGCACGTCGGTGGCCGACCCTCGTTGGCTGCCCAATGGATAGATGTGAGTCAAATACGGCAGCACGCCGATGCTTAGGCGATAGGCCATATCCTCGCGACCGCGATAGATGACGTCTCTGATTTCCAGGACATACGGGCCGTCCTTCTCGACCTCGTAGATCAGCACGGGATCGGGATGGAAGCGGAAGTCGTCGACGTAGGCCACTTCCTTGCCTTGGGCGTCGTAGAGCGTCAGGCAGGTTTGCATCCAACCGGGGACCGCATCGGCCACGTAGGGGACGAGCTTCCTGGCGTGAACGTCGCAGACGAGTGTTTGCCCGGCCTTGGCCTCGAAACGAACGAAGTCGACGTCACCCTCGATCAGTTGACCGTTGACCGTTACCGGCAGCGAAGCGATCTGCTGGGCCTCGGCCTGCGACTCGTTCGGTTCCAATTCATTAAGCTCGGGAATCTCTCCGACGAGGAAACGGTGTCGATTCGAGACGCCGTTGGGCGATACGATCCGAACATCGCGTGAGCCCAGCGGGGCGTCGGCGGCAATGGTCACTTTGATTCGGGCCGTGTCGCGTTTGACGACGACGACCGGTCGCTTGATCGGGTCGGGCTTCTCGTCGGGGTCGGGCTCTTTGACTTCGATCAGTTCGATCGTCACACCCTGGCCGCTGATGCGAACCGCTTCGGCTCCCAAGAGGCGTTCGCCGCCGATGATCGCCTCGAACGTTTGGCCGCGCTGCCCACCCGGCGGAAAGACATAATGCACGTTCGGCGGTTCCGGCTGGGCATACGACACCGAGGGGCCCAGCGAAGCCAGTGCCAAGGCGGCGGGAATGGCGAGGCGTCCGAGGAGGTTGCTCATGGTATTGCACTCAGTGGATGCTACGAATCGATGGGTGGTTTGCGCTTGTTACTCGACGTGAACGGGAGCGGAAAAGGGGATAGGCACCGGGCGGTCGGCCGTTCTTGTCGGGGCTTATGTTTCATGGGCCCGGAGCCAGTCCCCTTCATTGGACTTCTCTGTTCCTATTTCAGTGTGACCGGCGGCACCTTCTTGCCCGCGATTGCGTCGCGAACCATGTCGGGTTTCTCGAATAGGGCCGCGATTTCCTCGACCGGAGTGTCGGTATTCTCCGCATTCCAGCTCAGCGCGCCGGACGACGATATGGTCAGGTAGCCCTGCTCGGTCGTGATGAGCCACTCGTCGGTCCTCGGCGTCAGTTGCACCAGCGTGGCCAGCAGCTTCCCATCGGTCGCGTTCCACAGCTTGACGGTCCCGTCGCCGCTTCCCGAGGCGAACTTCGTCCCGTCGGGACTGAGCGCGAAGCCGTAGACCCAATCGTCGTGTCCGGCCAATGTGGCAAGGAGCCGGCCGTTGTTCGGGTCGAAGATTCGCACCTTGTTGTCGCTGCATGGGATGCACACTTGCTTGTTGTCGGGCGTCCAGAGTACGTCCAACGGCATTCCCGCGTCAGTGTACAGGGTTCGATATGCCCTTGGTTTTCTGGTCTGTTGAAGATCGGTCTTGTAGCGCAATTCGACGATCTTCTCGGTCGGGCCTCCGACGGCGATTGCATAGCGCGAGCCGTCGGGATTCGCGGCCAGGCCGTGGACCGGTTCGTTCTGGACCATATTGCCGACGGCACTGAAATCCTCGACGTTCCAGACGCGCCACGTCCGGTCCTCGCCGCCGGTCATCAGCAGTTTTCCGTCGGCGCTGAAGGAAACATCGAGTATCCAGTCGCCGTGGTCGTTGATCGTGGCGACGACCTTCTTCTCGTTGAGGTTCCAGACGCGAACCACGCCCTCGACCCCGCCGCCGGCCAGCAACTTTCCGTCGGGACTCAGCGCCAGGCGGTAGACGACGTCTTTGGGTTCGTCGAAGCTGACGGTCGGGTTGCCCGATTCGAGATCGAGGATCTTGACCGCACCGGCACCATGCGGCGTGCCTTCGGCAACGATCAGCGACTTGCCGTCTTTCGTGAAGACCAGATCGCGGACGAAATTGCCCAAATGCTCGGTGCCGATCCGTTTGGCGAGTTTGGCGCCGTCGAGGTCCCAGATCAGGACTTCTTTGTAACCGCCCACGGCAAGCGTCTTGCCGTCGCTGCTGAAGGCGACGGCCGAGATCGGAACGGCCGGCCCCTGCGAGACGCGGCATTGAACCGACGGGGCCGGTTGACTCCCGCCCGGCGCGATGGGAATGGAGATCGTTCGAGATTGCTTTGCTGCAACAATCTCATCGGCTTGCAGGCCGAGGGAAGCGCCGATCGACAGGCCTAAGAGTGCCGCGGTGGCGAATGCGTGATTGATATTCATCCGAGCGTTCCCGCTACTGGTGCCAGAATCGTGGTTCGATCGATTTACATAATCTCCGTCAACAGGCCGCCGCTTTGGATCTCGCCGGTCGCGACCGGTGTGACATGGGCGACGCAGCCGTGTGGATGCGGCAGGGTGCCGGTGTGGTCGATGCCCAGCAGCTGGTACATACTGGCCGAGAGGTCCCACGGATAGACGGGCCGATCTTTGACCAGCTCGCCCTTTGCATCGCTTTGGCCGACGATTTGTCCACCCTGAAACCCACCCCCGGCGACGACACACGAGAAGCAGGAACAGAAGTGATGGCGTCCGCCGTTCCAAGGCGGTTCAGGAGCGATCTTGGGCGTTCGACCGAATTCGCCGCAACAAACGACGATCGTGCTATCGAGCAGTCCTCGTTGGGCCAGATCTTCCAACAACGTGGCGAATCCCTGGTCCAAAACCGGCAGCATCGCGTCCATCCGATCGAAATGGTCTTTGTGCGTATCCCAGCCGCCGTGGTTGATCGTGATGAAGGGCACGCCCTTCTCGACCAGTCGGCGGGCCAACAGACACGACTGACCGAACCGATTGCGGCCGTATTTGTCGCGCAACTCGTCCTTCTCTTGCGAAAGATCGAAGGCCTGCTTCGCCTCGCCGAGGATCAGTCCGTAGGCCTTTTCCTGGTAGGTGTCGACCGTCTCGAACAGTCCGGCTCGTTCCTTTTCCGTGGCGAACGCATCGACCGTTTCGAGCAGCCCACGTCGCTGCTTGAGTCGTTCGGGCGTCATGCCGCCGGGCGGGACGAGTCCCTGGACGTTGAACGTCTTGGCGTTGGGGTCTCCGCCGGTGGCAAACGGTTTGTAGTTGGCGCCGAGGAACCCTTCTTCGGAAAATCGGCCCAACAGGCTGGGCACGGTAATGTAAGGCGGCAGATCGCCCGTGTATCCGGCCTCGTATCCCTTCTTCAGCGAAACGACCGCACCGATCGACGGATAGACGAGCCCGCTGGACGGAGGCGTGCCTGTCTGGATCATGTAGGTGGCCGTTTCGTGGGCGTTCGACGGATGGGTCATACTGCGGATGATCGAGTATTTGTCGGCCTGCTTGGCCAGCAGCGGCAGCTTCTCGTTGATGCGGATTCCCGGCACGTTCGTTTGGGCCGGGTTCTTGTAGGGTCCGCAGTAGTCGTCGCCCGACTCGGGTTTCGGGTCGAACGTATCGGTGTGCGTCGGGCCGCCGTTCATCCAGAGTTGGATGACGGACTTCGCCTTTCCCTCCTTCGTGTAGCCGAAAGCTTGCAGCTTGAGCCAATCGGCAAGCGTCAGCCCGGCCATTCCCAGAGCTCCTGCCCTGAGGAAATCGCGGCGGCGTATTCCATCGCAACTCCGGTTCACGCTTCGACCTTGGATGTCCAACATGGTCGACTCCTCCTATGAGGTTTCTTTGTGTCAGTACGGTGCTCGGAACGTCGGTTTCGAGCCGTGTTCAATGTGCTCAATGATTGAACAGGAACTCCTTCGTGTTCAAAATGGCCCAGGCCAGGTCCTGGACGGATTGCGTACGCAAATTCTTGTCCTCACCGATGTAGTCCAACACTTGTTGCTTTTCTTCTTCTGTGGGAAAACGCGAGAGCGCCGAGAGATAAAGCTCTTCGACGATTTCCGCGTTGGTCTTGCCGGATTGAAGTAGCTGCTTGATCGTCGGGCTGCCTACCACCTTCCCGTGGATGTGCGTCGAGTTGACGAAATGAAGCGTTTGGCCCATCGACGCGTCCGAACAACGATCGGATTCGTATGCCGTGTCACGCGACGGGCGGCCGAACAGATTCAGAAACGTATTGCCGATACTGCCGTCGAACAGTTCCATCGAGCGGGTGTTCTCGGGGATGTACGTGTAGGGCTCGGGAATTCGACTGGAGTAGCGTTCCGAGGTGCCGGTCACCTGCCCGACGGCGTCGAGAACCTGCTCGGCCGTCAGGCGTTTGATCCGATAACGAGAGAAATGTCCTTCGTCCCAGGCATTCAGTTCCTTTGGCTTCGACGAAAGCTGGTACGTTCGCGAGTTGAGGATCAGGCGGAAGATGTGTTTCAGGTCGTGACCGCTGTCGACCAGTTCCTTGGCCAGGTAATCCAACAACTCGGGATTCTCCGGCGGATTCGTCGGGCGCAAGTCGTCGACCTCATGGACAATCCCCCGTCCGAAGAGCCAGAACCAAACTCGATTGACCGCACTTCGGGCGAACCAGGGGTTGTCCGGCGAAGTGAATCGCTCGGCAAAGATCAGGCGAGGATCTTCGTCCTTGGGGATTTCGACCACCTCACCGCCAAGCATCTTCGGCGCGACTAGCTCTCGTGTCACCGGGTGGCGAAACGTTCGTTTCGGATTGGCGTAGACGACCTCTTCCTTCCACTCCGACGTGTTCTTAAAAGTCACTTGGGCAAAGAAGGCGGCCATGCCCGCGCTGTCGTCGACTCCCCAGTCTTCGTACGGATGTCCGTGGCATCGGGCACACTCAAGCCGCATTCCGGTGAACAGCAGCGAGGTCACCTCGGCGAAGCTCTCCGCGTCGCGCCCGGGAATCGAACGATAGTAGTTGACCGCCGGACTCCTGAAATTGCTTCCACTGGAGGTGATCAACTCGCGGACGAACTGGTCGTATGGCTTGTTCTGCGCGATGCTATTCTTGATCCATCGATGATAGGCCTGTACCGCATTGGGCCACAGGTTGGCGGGAAACTCGCTCTTGACCCGCAATAGGTCGCCCCATTTCAGTGCCCACCAGTCGGCAAACTCCGAGCGATCGAGGAGTCGGTCGATCAGTTTGGCGCGACGTTCGGCGTCGGTATCGGCGAGAAACGCTCGGGTTTCGTCGGACGTGGGCAAGGTGCCGATCACGTCGAGATAGACGCGGCGCAAGAACGCTTCGTCCGAGCAAAGTTCCGACGGAGGAAGGCCCAGCTTCTTTAGTTTGGCGACCACCAACTCGTCGACCTTGTTGTATACCTCGACGTTGGGGAACTCATCGGAAAGCGGCTGAGGAACCAGCACGCGGACCACGCCGCCGCGCCGCATGTAGGTGACGACCACGATCGACTCGCCGAACTGTTTTGCTTGAACGGTTCCGTCGGCGTCGACCGTCGCCACGGCCTCGTCGGAAGATCGATACTGGGCCGCGCCGGTGACATCTCGTTCGGTGTCGTCGGAAAAAACGGCCGTGGCCCGAAGTTGGTGCGTGGCGTCCTTGGCCAACGTCTGCTCTTCGGGCGCGACCCTGATCGAGACAAGCGTCGGCCCGTCGGCATCACCCCAGGGGGCTCCAGCGGCGATCCATCGGGCGAGGTTTTGATACTCGGGCGAGTCGACTTCGATCTTCTTTCCACCGCCGTGCGGGATCCGCTGGCTTGCCTTCAAGAGCATCAGACTCTCGAGCGGCTCGACCCGGTTGATACGCCGGGCGCCGGCCGCCCTTGTCAACGTGTCGTAGTCCTGTTGCGGCTCGGCGCCGAACATGGAGAGCTTCAGCCCGCCTTTTCCGATCGCCGCACCGTGGCACGCGGTCGCGTTACAGCCAAGGCGGCTCAGCAACGGCATCACATAGGTTGCGAAGTCGACGGAGTCCGACGTCGTGTTCTCTGAATCTGCGGCCTCAGAATCGTGTTCTTGTGCGAGGATGAATCCCGACGGCATCAAGATGATCGACAGCATCAAGGTGAACACGAACAGCGTTGGGGTCGTGATTCTCATCGCAAATCACCTCAGACCGGGCGTGCATCAGGAGGGAGGGCTTTGGGCGGCGAGAAGTTCCGTTTGCAGTCGGGAGTGTCTCGCCGGCGGTGGTCCCGATCGTGCGACCGACACCAAGAGCCCATTGTCGCAGGACGCGCCCCGATTTGCAACTCGCTTGCGGCAGCCGGGCCCATCGGCGGGCCAATCGATGGGCAATTTCGCCAATCGCCAAATGCGGCCCGTGCCCGTCCTGTCGGCGATCGCGTCTGTTCCACAGTGCGGCTTGCGACATGCGATCGTGCAGTCGCGCGATCAGGGAAACAGGAGAGACTCGACGTCCTGTCGGGCAACTCCTTTGCCATCAAGCAGTTGTGAAATGCTGCCCGAAAAACGCTTGGCCGAAGCCAGGCCGTTTCTGTGGACCATAGAAACGCGGCCGGTGACAACCATCATCGGCGGCCTGATCTTTCGATCGGCGGATAGATTGGCGGCCTGACGAGAAGCCTCGGGTTCAGAGGATGACCGATCGAAGCTCGGAAAAATCGCCGACGTGAACCGTTTCGGTCATTTGGAAGCCAAGTTGATAGAAGCCGCCGCCCATCGGATTCAGATGCTTGGCCTTGCCCCGCAGGAACTTCATCTCGCCCTCCCAGCGGAAGCCAAGGATCACGTCGTCGAGTCCGACCGGCCCATCGAGCACAACCGCAACGCCGGTCGTCGAGAATTCCTTGGTGACGGCGGAAAAGGCTTCCTTGATCTGGGGGCGACCCTTTTTCATCGGGATGACGAGCGTCACGATGACCAGATTCACGCGGCCGTCGAGCCGCGGTCCCTCGACCAATTCCTCCAGGCCGGAGCAATTGTTATTGACGAGTTTCAGGAGGAAACTCTGCACGCCCGCTTCTTTGTTTTCTGCAAATAGCCGCACCGATCGTTCTCCTCGACAAAGCGCACAGATGACCCCCACGCCGCTATACAAGTATAGAACGCCAATGCAGTGTTTGGCCGACGATGATGGCAGTCGTATCCGCAAGAAAATCGCGACGGGTCGTGCGGGAAATGCCGAATATGCGGCGGCAGGACTCACGCCTCGGTCGCTCGCCAGTCGACCAGGTGCATTTCGACGCTCTGGCGGCCGCGGAAACTGTTGATCACCGGCCGGAAGGCGATGTCGATCGTATCCTCGACGGCGACCAGTTCGTCGGCCCACTCTCCACCGCCGAAAGCCACAGCTCGCAGACTCACACCGTGTTGAACGAGTCGTAGCGACAGATGCCTTCCGCCGGAACCGATCGGCTTGGGAGCCTCGGCCAACTTCACGCCCGTGGTGCACAACAACGGCCGGGCGTTGTTCTGGCCGAACGGCGCAAGTCGCTGGATCTGATGCACCGTATCCAGGGTAAACGCACTAAGGGGCGATTCGGCATCGATCCGCAGTTCGGCGATCTTCTGGTCCTCGGTGATCTCTTCGGCAGCCACTTCGCAGAAGGCCGCCCGAAAACCATCGAGCCGGCCTTCATCGATCTTCAGTCCGGCTGCTGCCGCATGACCGCCGTGCGAAACCAGGTACTCGTCGCAGGCCTGCAGCGCGGCGTGCAGGTTGAAGCCGGGAATGCTGCGTGCCGAGCCGACGCCCGGTTTCACCCCCATCGAATCCCACGAAATCAGCACGACCGGCCGATGGAACTTCTCGGCCAGCCGACCGGCAACGATACCGATCACGCCCGCATGCCAGCCGCGATCGGCAAGGACCAGCGCCGCTTGGCCATCCGCCTCGAGCAGTTCTCGAGCCTGTTTGCCGGCCGCCAACTGAATGCTCCGCTCCAGCGTCTGACGGTTGGCGTTGAGTTGGTCGATATACTGGGCCAATTCTTCGGCCCGATCCGGCCGGTCGGTAATCAGCAGTTCGACCGCAAGCTGCGGTTGGCCGAGCCGGCCCGCAGCGTTCAGACGCGGCGCCAGTGTGAAGCCGATGTCTTCGCTATCGAGGCACGGTTTGCCATCGATCTTGGCGATCTTCATCAAGGTGGCCAATCCGAGCGTTGGACGTTTGGCCAGGCTCGTCAGCCCGTGACGCACCAGGACACGGTTTTCGTCGATCAGCGGCACGACATCGGCGACGGTCCCCATTGCCGCCAGCCCGACCGCTTGCATGAGAAAATCCTTCATGCGATCGCCGACCTTCTTAGCGCCGCTGGCGCGTTGGCACAATGCCCAGGCCAACTTCAGCGCGACTCCCGACCCGCTCAGACCGCCGAACGGATAGTTGCCGTTGGGCAGCCTTGGATGGACGATGGCGGCCGCGTCGGGCAATTCCGGCCCTGGCTCGTGATGGTCGGTGATGACGAGCGTGACTCCCAGCTCTCGAGCCATTGCCGCTTCTTCCACGCTGGCAACGCCGCAGTCGACCGTCACGATCACTTTTGCCCCGGCGGATGCCAGCGTTTGGACGGCCTCGCAACTCAGGCCGTAACCCTCGTCGATCCGATGCGGAATGTAGTAGCCCACATCGGCCCCCAACAGCCGAAGGCACAAGTAGACCACCGCCGTGCCGGTCATGCCGTCGACATCATAATCGCCATAGACGACGATCCGCTGTTTCGCTTTGACCGCTTCGTGAATGCACTGGGCCGCTTGCGAACACCCGGGCAGGGTCTCGGGATCGCGCAGCGCCGATAACTTCGGGTCAAGGAAGATCCGCGCTGCGTCTGGATCGGTGATTCCGCGACAGATGAGCAGCTCGGCTACGACGGCAGAGGTTCCCGTTGCGCGCTGCAGGCTCGCAATGCGATCGGGATCGTGCGGGTGAATGCGCCAGCGTTTGGCCATGGGAGTTCGGCAAGTTGGAGTGCCCTCGCCACCGGCACCTCGGGCAATACTGCCCAACCGAGGGGTGGCATGCCCGGCCCGCGATCAGCTACTTCTTCTTCTCGACGTGTTCCGTGTGCTTGCGCAGCCGAGGACAATACTTGCTGAGTTTCAGCTTCTCACCACCCGTCTTGCGACGGAGCGTGTAGTTGTAGTCACCCGTCTCTTGGCAAACGAGAAATACGGTTTCGACCTTCTTCTTGCTCTTGGCCATCTAAGCACACTCCGATGTGACAGCAAACCTAATCGAACTTGGGGCAAACATCCTAATATACACAATCGGTCGGAACAGGGAAGCGGTAATCGGAAAAATGGGCAATCTGAAAATGGGTAGACTGGTAAAACGGAGGGGGTAATCAAGGCAGCCCGTCCTCTCTTTCCCTCTCGTCCTCGCTTTTCCTCCTCGCGGACATGATATTTCGCGCGGGATTGGGGGTCACGCAAGGGAATAAACCTCGACCTGGGGGCCGAAAAAGACTCTGTTGAGGGCAAAGCCGGGTGTGCTCCAGCAAGCTACACTCCAAAGGTGGGGTTCAGCTGGTCTCGTTAGGTCGTCGCGTGCGGATGCCATGGCCGCAAAGCCCTTGGGCGTAACGGGTTCTTGATTTTCAACAGAAATGGGTGTACGCTAAGAATCGGTACACTCCTGGAAAAAGTGTTGCCCTGGAACCTATGGTTTACCGTTGAGAGCAATTCTTGACGTGTTCCTGAGAAATCTGTGGAGTGAGAGAAGATGGCCAACGAAGGATCACCGCAAGGCAACGAGAATCCGGCGCCGGCACCTGCCGCAGCGAAAGCGGAATCCGCTGCCACCGGAAACACTGCTGCCACGGCGAGCAATGCGACCAAACCGGACAGCACATCGGCCGCCGGCGGAGAAATGGCCGAGCGGGCCGAAGTCGGGGCTTCCGGGACCTGGATCCGCGGACTGCTGCGGCAAACGCCCAGTTGGCTCGTCAGCATGGTCGTCCACATGATCATTCTGTTGGTTCTGGCCCTGCTCTCGTTGCCCGAGGGTTATACCGACGACTTGCGTCAACTGGTCATCGCGCCCGGCGAAGAGGAAGAGTTCGAGGACCTCGAAGAATTCGACGAGCCGTTGGAGGATATCGACGTATCGGTCGACATCGTTACCGACATGACCGAGGTCGTTCAGGAGCAGGTCGAGATCTCGCCGGCCGACGAAATGGAAGCGGCCGCCATCCAGGTCGAGCTGAGCGATTTCGGGCTGGAACACGCACCGAAGAACGATCTGTTGGCCACCGTCGGCGCGTTTACGGGCACGGGGGTCGATGGCCGAGGTGCGGGCAAAGCTGGGTTGGTACGCTCCGGCGGCGGAAGCGAAGGCAGCGAAAAAGCCGTGGCGGCCGCGTTGCAGTGGCTCGCCAACCATCAGTTGCCCGACGGAGGATGGAGTTTCAATCACACCCTGGCACCCAGATGCCAAGGCGCGTGTCGCGACAAAGGCGAGATGGCAGAAGCCCGACTGGCCGCAACGGCGATGGCGCTGCTGCCCTTCCTGGGAGCAGGGCAAACGCACAAAGACGGCAAGTATAAGAACGCCGTCAACGGTGGACTTTACTTCCTGACGCGAAACATGAAGCTGAGTCCCAACGGCGGAGCCCTGAACGAAAAGGGCGGGCGGATGTACTCGCACGGGCTGGCCTCGATCGCCCTCTGCGAAGCGTATGCCATGACACACGACAAGAGCTTGCACGACCCGGCTCAGGCGGCCGTCAACTTTATCTGCTATGCCCAGAACCCGGTCGGCGGCGGTTGGCGCTACGAGCCCCGGCAGGCGGGCGACACCTCGGTGGTCGGCTGGCAGATCATGGCATTGAAGAGTGCCCATATGGCTTATCTTCATGTCCCGCCGATCGTGGTGAAGAAAGCGTACGCCTACCTCGACTCGGTCCAATCGGAAAGCGGTGCCCAATACGGGTATACCGCGCCGGGTAAGGGCGACTCGACCACGGCTATCGGCCTGCTATGCCGAATGTACCTCGGCTGGAAACACGACAACGCGGCCCTGCAACGTGGTGCCCAGTCGATCAGCGACCGAGGCCCGTCGAAAACCAACATGTACTACAACTACTACGCCACCCAGGTGATGCGTCATATGGAAGGCGACATGTGGAAGAAGTGGAACGGCGTGATGCGCGACCAATTGGTCAACTCGCAATCGCAAACCGGCCACGAAAAGGGAAGTTGGATCATGGCCGACAACCACGGCAAGAAAGGCGGTCGCCTCTACTGTACCTCGATGGCCACCATGGTCCTGGAAGTCTACTATCGCCACCTGCCCATCTACCGAAAACAGAGCACCGAAGAAGATTTTCCCGAGTAGCGTGGGCCCTTTTCTCGCCTTTTCAGGCTATAATTGGTAGAAGAAGCTTCCTCGTCGGAACTCTCTTGTCGCTGGAGGTTGCGCTGCCGCAAGTCGCGCCGGCTCGCTCTCCGTTGGTCGAAACCCTGGTTGGGGCCCTCGACGTGTCTAAATCCCTCTCCGCCGAGCCTGATGCCGTGCAGTCTGACAAAGACACGGCCACCGGTCCGGAGCAGGGACCTGCCGAGCAGACAGGCGGGAGCCGGTCGCAGCGAGTTCGCGAGCTTCCGCCGCCACCCAAATCGCCGCTCGGGCTGACCGGTTCGGCCCAGACGCCCGAGATCGAAGCCGACCGCTCGACATCGACGGTGTCGCGGGGATGGTGGGCCAAGCTCGGGCGACGGCAGTCGTCCAGTTGCCTGGCCAGTTTTGCCCTACACTTCGCGATGCTCGTCGGCTTGGCGATGCTCGTTGAAACAACGCTCCCAAAGCCGACGTTGCGTCCGCTGATCGCGTCGTTCGACACATCCGAGCCCCTGTCGGAAATGGGCCAAAACAGCGCGAGTACCGTTCGCATCGAACCGAGCCCGCTTGCGGCCGATGTCCCGAACACCACGGCTGTGAATGTCGCCGCCAGCATCCTACCAAAGGTCCCCCATCCCAACCAGCGGTCGCCCGGCACGAGCAACGATCCCAAACTGTCGGCAGGCGCGCAAGCCCGACGCTCCATCGACTGGATGCAGCAGACCGATGCGCCGGTCGACGGTGCCTTGGACGGGCGGGGTCGAGAGGCCAAGGCCGGGCTGGTCGCCAACGGAGGCGGCTCGCCCGGCAGCGAACTGGCGGTCGGACGCGGCTTGCGGTGGTTGATGGCTCATCAGCTGCGCGGCGGCAGCCGCGACGGTAGCTGGGACTTCGACCACACCAAGGGCATTTGCCAGGGACAGTGCGCCGACCCGGGCACCGAAGGCAGCTCGACCGGCGCGA
>Ga0102962_1000667_pt1 | contig 15169 bp, 9 predicted proteins | sample SalPonF2_C_D2_MG_FD_84519 | JGI IMG/M metagenome (GOLD analysis project Ga0102962, IMG submission 84519) | Salt pond soil microbial communities from South San Francisco under conditions of wetland restoration - Salt Pond MetaG SF2_C_D2_MG ...
AACGTGGGCGAGAACCAGGTGATCGTGCTGGTGGAGTGGATGGGTCGGTCGCCGAAGGACATGGAAGACCAGATCACCTATCCGCTCTCGATCGCCCTGCAGGCCGTGCCCGGTGCGAAGAGCGTGCGCGGCAAGAGCATGTTCGGTTTCAGCTTCGTGCAGGTCACATTCGGCGACGAGATCGATTTCTATTGGGCCCGCAGCCGCGTTGCCGAGCAACTGACGACCGTCTCGAATATCCTGCCTGACGGTGTCACGCCGGTGCTTGCACCCGACGCGACGGCGCTGGGACAGATTTACTACTACGTCCTCGAACCGCCCGACGGGATGAATCTGGCCGAGTTGCGGTCGAAACAGGACTTCTTCGTCAAGTACGCGCTGCAATCCGTCGACGGCGTGGCAGAGGTGGCGTCGATCGGCGGCTACATCCGTCAGTATCAAATCGACGTCGATCCCGACAAGCTGCGATACCAGGATATCCCGCTCAGCAAAGTCATCGACGCCGTGAAGGCGTCGAACATCGACGTCGGAGCAAAGACGGTCGAAGCCAATGGCATGGAGTTCCTCGTCCGCGGCAAGGGGTTCATCGGCTCAGGCAAGACAGAGCCGGAAACGCTCGAACAGATCGAAGACACGGTCGTACTGACCCGCGATGGAATTCCGGTTCGTGTTCGCGATTTAGCACAGGTTCAAATCGGTCCCTCGTTTCGGCGTGGGGCGCTCGATTTCAACGGACAGGAGGCGGTCGGCGGTGTCGTGGTGATGCGTTATGGCGAAAACCCACGCGAAGTGATCAAGCGGGTTCAAGCCAAGGTCGACGCCCTGGAGTCCGAGCTCGACGGGATCAAGATCAACGCCGTCTATGACCGAACAATCCTGATCGACGAAACGGTCGGCACGCTGACCGGCGCCTTGAGGGACGAACTGCTGATCACGATCGCCGTGGTCGTCCTGTTCCTGCTGCACGTTCGGGCCAGCATCGTCATTGCCCTGACCTTGCCGATGGCCGTCTTGATGTCGTTTATCGGCATGAAAGTGTTCGGCGTCGACGCCAACATCATGTCGCTGGCCGGCATTGTGATCGCCATCGGAACGATGGTCGACATGGGAATCATCATCCTGGAGAACATTTACGACGGCTTGAGCGATTGGGAGACGGCCGGTTCGCCCGACGGGTCGGAAGGGCGAATGAAGGTCATTCGCGACGCGGCCGCCGAAGTCGTGCCGGCCGTGATCACGGCGGTCAGCACCACGGTCGTCAGCTTTCTGCCCGTGTTCTTGCTGACCGGCCGCGACCACCGACTCTTCGCGCCCTTGGCCTGGACAAAGACCTTTGCGTTGGTCGCCAGTCTGATCGTGGCGGTGACGGTCGTGCCGATGCTCTGTCGCATCTTTCTGAAGAGTTCGCGCACACCACGGTGGGCAAGCATCATCGCGGGGCTGGCGTTTGCCGGTCTGAGTGGCGGCCTCTGCTTCTTCGTCTGGGGTGACCACATGGGGGGCAGTCGCCTATGGGTGACCGCTGCGGTTGCCGCCGCGGGCTTTCTGGCCGGTTGGTGGATGACTCGCGAGAGAATCCGGCCATTGGAGGAAAACCCCGCCAGCCGGTTCGTTCGGTGGATCTATGCCGGCAGACTGCGGCTGGCCCTGGACCACAAGATGTTGATGCTGTCCTTTCCGGCGGCAATCATCGTCTTAGGGCTGGGAGCCTATCATGGTTTGCCGACCGTACTACGCCCGGTTGAAAAACTGTTCGCGACGTTCGGGGCAGATCTGAACCAGGTGCCCGGCTATGTGGAGGCGAAGCACACCTTCACCGGACTGAAGAGCGACGACTGGATCGCGTTGGATGAAGGGAGTTGGTTCTACATGCCCAGCTTGTATCCGGCCGCCAGTTTCTCACAGGCGATGGAGGTTTTGCAGACGCAAGACGTGATGATCCAGCGGATTCCCGAGGTCAAAGACGTGCTCGGCAAGATCGGCCGCATCGAATCGGCGCTCGATCCGGCCCCGGCGGCCATGGTCGAGACCTACGTGATGCTCGAGCCTCGCGAGAAGTGGCGCGAAGGCATGACCGAACGGAAGATCTGGGATGAAATCACCAAGGTGGCCACGTTGCTGGGTGTCACCCCGGCGTCGCCGCTGCAGCCCATCGAAGGCCGCGTCGTCATGCTGCAAAGCGGCATCAAGGCGCCCATGGCGATACGGGTTTACGGCGATACCTTGGAAGGACTCGCCAAAGCATCGCTGGCCGTGGGCGAACACATCAAAAAGCTCCACGAAGTCAATGCCGGGACGGTCAATCCCGATATCGTGATGGGAAAGCCCTACTTCGAGTTCGAAGTGGACCGGGAGGAAGCGGCTCGCTACGGCATGACGACGATGATGGTCAACCAGATCGTCTCCGCCGGACTGGGCGGCCTGGACGTCACGACGACCGTTGAGGGCCGCGAGCGCTATCCGATTCAGATCCGTTACCAACGTGACGTCCGAGAACGTCTGGACGAATTGCGCCAGGTGCCGGTAGTTACCCACACGGGCGATGTCGTTCCCTTGGAGCGGCTTGCCAAGGTCACGACCACATGGGGCCCCGGCGCGATCAACAGCGAGGACGCCCGCCTGATCGCACACGTCTCCTTCTCGCCCTCCGGTGCGGCGGGCGACCTGGAGACCATCGACGCGGTGATGGATTCTCTGCGAAAGGCTCGCGAAAATGGCGACTTGAAGTTCCCCGAGGGCAATTTCGAGTTGCAGGCAGTCGGGTCGTTCCAGAATCAAATCGAAGCGAACCGGCGCTTGATGTGGATCGTTCCGACCGTGATGCTGGTCAACTTGTTTCTGATCTACATCACGTTTCGCAATTTCCCGATCGCATTGGTCGTCTTTTCGGCCATTCCCGTCTCGTTTTCCGGCGGCATGATGGCCGTGGCGCTGATGGGCGTCGACATGAACACGGCGATTTGGGTCGGCTTCATCGCGCTGTTCGGCATCGCGGTCGACGACGGCGTTGTCATGGCCACCTTCATCCAGCAGAAGATGAAGAGTCACACGATACGCAGCATCGGTGACCTCCGCAACACGATTTACGAAGCCGGATTGAAACGCATTCGTCCCTGCACGATGACGACCGTCACGACATTGGTGGCCCTGGTGCCGGTGCTGATCTCGACCGGACGTGGTGCCGACGTCGCCCGAGCGATGGCCTTACCGGTTTTCGGCGGCATGCTGGTCGAACCGCTGACCTCCTTCATCGTGCCGACCCTCTATTGCGGCTACCTGGAGTTCAAGATGCGAGCCGGATTGCAGGACGACGTTTTCGCAACAGGCGACGAAGAAGAAAGGAAGGCGGCATGAGTAAAGCAAAGCACAATCGACGCATAATCGTGAACCGCTACGGTTCGAACCCACCACCACTTTCGGAGGAAAGAACAATGTCGAAAAGAAATCGTTCAACAACCCTTGTGATCGCTCTGATCACGGCCTTGTCTGTCTGGGCCATGGCCGCGACGGACGCCTCGGCTCAGGGCATGCCTTCCGCCCAACAACATCCAGGCCATTCGCCGGCCGGCATGACGGCGCCGACCGCCTTGCAGCCGACTCCGCATGGCGGACAGTTGTCGGTTGCCGGGCCACTCCGCTTCGAAGTCGTTTACTTGCCGCAAGAGACCCGCGTTTATCTCTACGATGCGTCGAATCGCCCGATGAGCGCAAGGGGTGCTGCAGGCCAGGTCGCCCTGACGGTGCGAGGCTATGAGAAAGTCTATCGCTATCCGCTGGCCTACGTCGCCACCCAAGCCGGATCGGGCATTCAAGACCACCTTGCCTTGGCTGTCAACGTCAGCCGTATCAAGAACGGCGACATGACCGCGGCCTTCGAGTTGACCAACCTGCCCAGCCGCCACCTGCCCGGGACCCGCTTTACACAAACGTTTGCCCTGTCGAGCCTCCCGGTCACGGTGGCCCCGCTAACCGAGGCGGATCGAGCGGGCATCGCCAGACAGAAGGTATGCGCGGTTCGGGGTAGCCAACTCGGCAGCATGGGAACACCGGTCAAGGTGCTTCTCGGTGATCAACCGATTTATCTGTGCTGCAAGGGATGCCTCGGTAAAGTCCAAAAGAACCCTGCCGCCTACTTGCCCAAAGCAACGCCGGCGCAATCGGCCCAGTCGACTCAGGCAATGCAACCGATCTGGACCTGCTCGATGCATCCTCAGATCAAGGTGGCCACGCAGGGAAGATGTCCGATCTGCGGAATGAATCTGATTCCGGCCAAGCGTGGAGCGGGCGCCCATGCGGGGCACACCGCGGCGACTCAGCCCGGAACCGCCATGACCAACAAAATCGCGGTCTCCTCAGCCACGTCGGCCGACCAAGCGGCCATTGCCCAGCAACGTGTCTGTGCGGTTTCCGGTTCGCGACTCGGCGGCATGGGAACGCCCGTGAAGGTAACGATGAACGGACAGTCCCTGTTTCTCTGCTGCAAAGGATGTGTGGGAAAAGTCGAAAAGGACCCCGCCGGTTACGTCGCGAAGGCGGCCCAACTGCGTGCGGGACGCTAGTTGGTTCACGATACGAAAACGAGTTTCACATGGAGGTGAAAAGCCATGTTAGGTAAAGTCTTAAGTTCGGTCACGATAGGACTGTCGGTCGTCATGCCGGTCGGATGCAAGAGTACGAAGTGCAAAGCGTCGTTCGAGACGGATCCCGGCAAGTACATGGCCAAACTGAAGAAATAGGACGGCATGATCGGCCGGTCGACTCCGGCCGTTGCTATGTTGTGCGCAAATTCCGACGAATGCGACAAACAGACTTTGATTGCGTCCGTCGGGATGCATACAATTAGCTAGAACCACCGAGGCGAAGGCCTTCTGCGGCTGGAATCAAACGACTGCTTCGGCCACGATGGCCATTCAGTCAGGTCAGTCACAGAGGTTGCTGCGCCGCCCGGACGATACGGTACATTGAAGGAGACAACCATGAAAACGCTATTGAAGACTTCGTTGGCCCTAACAGCGGCTCTGGCACTCTTGGCGATCCCGGCGCTTGCATTGGGAGCAGCACCGCACTCACCATACGGCGGCATCGGCCACCCAACCTATTCGTCTCTCCGTGAGAAGCAGCAAAGCCGATCGTATGAGACTCGGAGTAACGCCCCTGCTGAGGTGATTGAATTGCCGGAGAGTTCAGCGTGCGAAATGGCCCCGAGCAGCCCTGCAGACAAGCCGAACGACGAGGCGATGAACCGTACGGAAGAAGGAAACTGAATTGCGGCTCTAAAAAGAGGATGTTCCGATTGATCGCGTGCAGCCTGAGCATCGACTCAGGGTACGCCCGGGCGAAAAGGTACCCGTCGACGGGCATCAGGTGGCGCTGGGCAGCAACGGACTCCTCGCGGACCTTAACGTCGCCGTTGACGAACTTGCAGGCCAGGCAGAACACCTTCGCCGCCAAGGCCAGACGGTGATGTTCGTCGCGGTCGACGGCCGGCTGGCCGGGCTGTTAGGGGTCGCCGACCCGATTAAGCAGTCCACGCCGGAGGCCGTCAGAATCCTCGACGACGGCGGCGCACGCATCGTCATCGTCACCGGCGACAGCCCGTCAAAACGTCAACGATGGTCACCTTCGTGTTGGTGATGGCTGTCATCCGATTGCTCGTTCCCGTTGGGCAGTCGCGTCTGACGGGTAAAAAAAGGCCGACGCCTCGCAATCCGCCGCTCCTCGCCGAGAGGTTCAGCGCCCCCCTCCCACAAGGTCCGTGGCCCATGTGGCCGCTTGACGCTTGCCCGAATCGATCTCTTCCACACGAGAATCGTGTCAATTTTGCAAGAAATATCGCGGAAGGGGTTGTTCATCTCGCCGATTATGGTATTCTGGTACCTTAATGCGTACTCAGCACTGCGATTCGAGATATCAGGGCGGAATGACGATGCAATTGGTGAACATTTCAGAAGCCGTTTCGCTGGCGATTCACACAATGGCCGTGCTGGCCACGAACGATCGGCAACGACTTAGAAACCAGGCGATCGCCGAGTTACTCGGCGCGTCCGGGCACCATCTTGCCAAGGTGATGCAGCGGTTGGTGAAGGCCGGATTGGTCGATTCGGCTTGCGGGCCTCAAGGTGGGTTTCTGTTGGGGAAACCCGCAACAAAGGTGTCGCTCCTGGCGATCTACGAGGCGATCGAAGGACCGCTGCCGGACCAAATGTGCCTGCTCAATGAGCCGCACTGTCGGGGTGGCTGTTGCATCTTGGGTCAGACACTCTACTCCATTCACCGGCAACTCCGAGACTATCTGCACGACACGACTTTGGCCGAGTTGGCTGCGACCGTATCCTTCAGTGTTGCGTCGGAGGATTCGACCAGCGAGTCCTGAATCACCAAGTCACGGATCGGATCGAAACATGCGTCGGTATCAGGTTGAGATTCCCACGGACGAATATTGGCGCCGGCAGATCAAATGCCAGGACGCCTGCCCCGTCAACACCGACGCACGGGGATACGTTCGGGCCATCGCCGAAGGGCGATTCGAAGACGCTTATCTGATCGCCCGCGGACCGAACCCGCTGGCTTCGATCTGCGGCCGGGTCTGCGGCGCACCCTGCGAGGCCGCTTGTCGACGGGGCGATGTCGATCAGGCCATTTCGATTCGGGCATTGAAGCGATTCGTGGCCGATCGGTTCGGTCCTTATGCCGCGCAACGTGCGGCCACGTCGCTGATTCGGTGTCTTACGGAGCACATCTCCCGGCGAGAATGCGGTGCCAAGGAAGAACTTTCGTCGCTGCAGCAGTTCCTCTCGGGAACGAAACTCAACGACACGCCCGACGGCCCCAAGGTGGCGATCATCGGCTCCGGACCGGCCGGTTTGGCGGCGGCCCATGATTTGGCTCTGTTGGGAATGCGCCCGACCGTTTACGAGATGGAGCAGATTCCCGCCGGCATGCTGGCCGTCGGGATTCCCGAGTATCGCCTGCCGCGCGACCTGATTGCCGCCGAAGTCGAACTGATTCGCAGCCTGGGTGTCGAGTTCATCTGCAACACGACCGTCGGTCGGGACATTTCGTTGGACGAGATACGCAGCAACCATCAGGCAACGATCCTCGCGGTCGGCCTGAAACAATCGGCCCGACTGAAACTGCCCGGCAGCGAGTTGAAGGGAGTTGTCGGCGGGGTCGAGTTGCTTCGCGACGTGTCGGTGGGCGAGCCGACCGAGCTCAAGGGCGATGTGGTGGTGATCGGCGGCGGCAATGTGGCCTACGACGTGGCTCGAACCGTGGTGCGCCAGACCGGCGTCGATGTCTCTCGCACCGCGCTGCGTCAGGCCGGCGTCGGGCACGTGCATCTCTGTTGCCTCGAAAGCCTCGAAGAGATGCCGGCCGACGACATCGAAATCATCGAGGGCGACGAGGAGGGAGTGCTGCGACATCATAGCGTCGGTCCGACGGAAATTCTTAGCGACGAGCAAGGGCATGTTCGCGGCGTCGCGTTCCAGAAAGTACTCCGGGTGTTCGACGCGCAGGGCCGTTTCTCGCCCGAGTTCGATGCGAACGATGTGACAGAGATCGCGGCCGATACGGTCATTTGGGCCATCGGGCAACGGGCCGAGTTGTCGCTGCTGGAGGGCACGTCGGACATCGAAATGACCGAGCGAGGGAACATCCAGTACGACGAGCAGACGCAGAAGACCTCGGCCGAGGATGTGTTCGTTGCCGGTGACATCTCGTATGGGCCGAAGTTGCTGATCGACGCGGTGGCCAGCGGCAAGCAGGCGGCACGCGCGATCTACAAACATCTGACAGGCAAACCGCTCGAAGCCGACTCGACGCTCGTGCATCTCGACATTCCCGACTATGTCCGCGAGGCCGACTACGAGAAGATCCCCCGCACGCACGTTCCCACGGCCGACCCGCAGAGCCGACGGAAAGACCAGCAAGTCACAGTCGAATTGGGATTCGGCGAAGCGGCGGCCGAGCGTGAAGGGAGCCGATGTTTCGACTGCGGTGTGAATACGATCTTCGATTCCGACAAGTGCATTCTGTGCGGCGGTTGTGCGGATGTGTGCCCGGAACTGTGCCTCGAACTGGTTTCGTTGGACCGTCTCGAAGGCGGCGCATCGCTGGCGACGGCCCTCTCCGGTCGGGTCGACGCGTCCGAGCAGGGCGAGTGTTCGGCCATTGTGAAGGACGAGGCCCGGTGCATCCGCTGCGGGTCGTGTGCCGAGCGATGCCCGGTCGGCGCGATCACCATGGAACGAGTCAACTTTTCGACATGCTGGACGCCGGGCGCGACCTCGGCGCAAAACTCCTCGGGAGAAGGTTAGATGGACAACGACTTGAAGAATAGCGAGCGGTTTGCCGACATCGAACCGCGTCGCCATTTCCTGGGCTTAGCGGCCATCGGCACGGCAATGCTCGCCTTGGGAACTGCACTGATCGGCGTGTTGCGGCTGCCGATGCCGTCGATCTTTCCCGAGTCGAATCCGCGAGTCAAGCTTGGGCCGGCTGGGCGGTTTGCCGACACCGAGGTCACTTCGCTGCCGGAGAACCGTCTTTGGATCTACTCCGACCCGCAAGGGTTGTATGCCGTTTCGGCCGTTTGCACGCACCTCGGTTGCATTGTGTCGCGAGCGGAAGACGGGGGCTACTTCTGCCCATGCCATGGCAGCCGATTCGACGCGTCCGGCGCGGTCGTCGCCGGGCCGGCACCCCGAGCGTTGATCTACCTGGAGTTGGCGCTCTCGCCCGATGGGCAACTGGTGGTCGACCAGCAAAAGGAAGTTGCGCCGGACGTGCGATTGACCGTGTGAGTTGATAGAGCAGTAGCCGACGTCGGCCATAGAACCGAGGTAAACACGATGCCTGAGCAAACGATCGAAATGGCCCACGACGAGCGAGAGTCGTCTGCCGGTGTGACTCGCCGCTTTGCCGAGAATGTGTGGAACCTGCCCAGGACCTTCCGCGAATCGGCGATCCGCCACGGGCGTCCGACGTCGGATCGGGCCGCATCGCAGGCGATCTTCACGAATTTCTTCTTGCACATTCTGCCCGCCCGAATCCACCGCTATTCGCTGCAACTGAAGGCGACGCTGGGACTCGGCGTGATTAGCCTCGTGCTGTTCGGGCTGTTGACGTTCACCGGCGTCACCCTGATGATCTACTACAAACCGTCGACGATCGGCGCATACGACTCGATGAAAGACATCCAGTACGTCGTGCCCACCGGTCGACTGATGCGAAACATCCATCGCTGGAGCGCCCACGCGATGGTCGCTTGCGTCGTCCTGCACATGGCCCGGGTCTTCTTTACGGGAGCTTACTCGAAGCCGCGCGAACTAAACTGGGTCGTGGGCATCGTGCTGTTGGTGCTCACGCTGGCGCTCAGTTTCACCGGATACTTGTTGCCCTGGGACCAACTGGCCTTTTGGGCCGTGACGATCGGCTCCGCGATTGCCGAATCGCCCAAGGAGGTCACCGATGCAGTGGGGATCACGAGTTGGTTCGACATCGGCGGCATGACGAAGCACCTGCTGCTGGGCGCGAACCATGTGGGCCAAGAGGCGCTGATCCGCTTCTACCTGCTGCACGTTATCGTACTGCCGTTGGTGACGACCGTACTGATCGGCCTGCATTTCTGGCGGATCCGCAAAGACGGTGGACTGACCCGACCGAGGAGCGAAGACGCACTGCCCGACGATACCGCCACTGCGCCCGAGGCCGCGCCGAGCAAGACCTACGGACTGATGGCCGTCGTGCCTGGCAAGACACCGGCAGTTGATCGGGCGCTGGCCAATACGATCCCGACCTGGCCCAATGCGTTGTACGCGATCGGCGCTCTGAGCATGCTGACGCTGGCGGCCATGCTGCTGTTGGGCTATTTCTTCGATGCCCCGTTGGCCGAACTGGCCAACCCGGCCGTGCCGGAAAACCCGGCCAAGGCGCCTTGGTACTTCCTCGGCCTGCAGGAGATGGTCAGCTATTCGGCCTTCATGGGCGGGATCGGCATTCCGACGCTCATTGTGATCGGGCTGTGCCTGGTGCCGTATGTCGATCGGGAACGGGCGGGGATCGGGGGCTGGTTCGGCACGGGCGGCGGCAAATCGGTCTGCCTGCTCAGCGGCCTGTTCACACTGATCGTGACCGTCGGGTTGCTCGCCTTTACGGTCAACTACGGATGGCTGCGCAACGCGTATCCGGACATCCAACAATGGATCATCACGCTGGTCAACCCGGGCACGGTCCTGCTGGTCGTCCTGACACTCTGGTCGGCGGCCGTCACTTGGACGACCAACTCGACACGACTCGGCGCGTTGGCTTTGTTTAGTTGCCTGCTGGTCGGGTTCGTGATCTTGACGTACTTTGCGACGGTACACCGTGGACCCAATTGGGACTTCTACTGGTGGCCAAGTCAGTGGCCGACTCATTAGGCGAGAAAGAACGACCATGGAAGAACATCAAGTTCGCAGATTGCAGTGCCTGCTGATCGTCTCCAGCATTGCATGCTTCCTGCTGCTGATTCTGGCGGCGGTGGATGAGAACGTGCTCTCGCCCTGGAGACAACACCAACGCGACTATGCCGACGGTTTAGCCGAAGTGGCTCGGGCAGAAGGAACAACCCCCATCACCGAGCCGATCCGGTTGAAGCAGAACTATCTGCCGACGCTCGGCCGAGTCGACCGTTGCGTGAGTTGCCATCTGGGGATCGACAACCCCAAGGCGGCCCAGTTCGATCAGCCGCTGACCACGCATCCGGGCGATCTGTTGTCGCACCATCCGCCCGACAAGTTCGGTTGCAGCATTTGTCACCAGGGCCAAGGTCGGGCTACCGTGCTGCCGGATGCCCATGGACTTTCGTCCCATTGGCCCGAACCGTTGCTCGCGGGCGACCTGGTCTACACGGCTTGCGGTCGTTGCCACTACGAGAATGACTTGTACGGCGGATCGGCCGATCTCTATGGCAATGCCCGGCCGGTCGAACAGGTCACCCAAGGCGAGTTGACTTCGCACGTGCCCGGCGCCGAGAACATCGCTCGCGGCAAGCGGCTGGTGATCGAACACGGCTGCCTCGGCTGCCATCCGTATCGAGGGCGCGGCGGCACGTTGGGGCCGGAGATCACGCATGTGGGCGACAAGACGGTCCACGATTTCGATTTCACGCACGTCCACGGCGAACACAGCGTGCTGGGCTGGATGACGGCCCACTTCGAGTCGCCCGAATCGGTTGTGCCGGGCACACTGATGCCCGACATGGGACTCTCGACCGAGGATTCGCGCGATCTGGCCGCCTATATGATCAGCCTGAAACGCAAATCGGCTCCGGCCAGCTACACGCCCGTGCCGCAGGCGCTCGACCGAGCGCCGGCCAATGGGCTTGACTTGTACCTGATGTATTGCTCGTCGTGTCATGGGGCCGACGGCGTGGGGGCCATTGCCCGATCGTCGCAGGGCGCCGAAGATCCCGACCTCGAAGCGATCGACCGACCTCGCGAGCTGCTGACACCCTCCTTGCGCAACGGCGATACGTTGGCGGTCGCCAGTGACGACTATCTTCGTTACATCATTCAGCACGGGCGCAGCCGCACGGGCATGCCGGCCTGGGCCGACAACGGGGGGCTTTCTCCCGAGGAGATCGATCGGCTGGTGGTGACACTGCGCGGTTGGCAGGCCGATGGCCCAGCGGTCGACAGCATTGCCGCGCGACGCGGCAATCCGCGATTCGGCCGTGCGTTGTATCGCTCGCGATGCGTCGGCTGCCACGGAGTCGACGGTCGGGGTGGCATCGGCGTGAGCCTTCGCTCGCCGTCGTTCTTGGCTGTCGCCTCCGACGAATTTCTGCGAGACGCGATCATCCAGGGCCGGACCAATTCGGCCATGCCCAGTTGGACCGATCTTGCGGCCGACGAAGTGAGCGACCTGATCGCCTACCTGCGATCGTGGCAGCCCGAGCCTCCGGCGACGGCGGCCGTTCTGGCTCGTTTGGAGTCGCAGCCGGCCACGCCCGAGACACTTCATGTGGGCCGGGTTCTTTACCGGGCCAATTGTGCGAACTGCCACGGCAAGAGCGGCGAAGGGGCCTTGGGCCCGTCGCTGCGGACCGATGAGTTCCTGTCGTTGGCCGATAATGTGTATCTCAGCACGGCGATCGTCGAAGGACGCCCCGATACGGCCATGCCCGCTTGGAACCATCTCTCGGTCGATGATGCGGCCGCGTTGATCCAATATCTTCGTGCCTGGAACGAGAACCGGCACAGGCAACTCGAACCGTATCTGGCCCGAACCGATTGGGATCGGGGCCGGATTCTCTTCGAAGGCTCGTGTTCCGGCTGCCATGGGAAAGATGCCGAGGGCGGCGTCGGCCCGCAACTGGCCAATCCGACGTTCCTCGCCACGGCGACCGACGCGATGCTGCGAGAATGGATCAGTTTCGGCAAACTGGGCACGCCGATGCTAGGCTTCCTTAGAGGCCAGCAGGGCGTGACCGAAATGACGCCGGCGCAGATCGACGACGTCGTCACGTTCCTGCGATACCAACAGGGCACGCCCCGGAAGGTGACGGCTCGACCCGGTGTGGGAATTGTTGCTCATGGCGAAGAAACCTACGCCGGTGCGTGTGCCGGTTGCCATGGGTCACTTGGCGAGGGAGGCGTCGGCAGCGCGCTGAGCAACCCCGAGTTCCTGCGATCGGCTTCCGACGGATACCTTGCCGCCACGATCACGCTGGGACGCGACGGCACGGAGATGCTGCCCATGGGCGCCGGCCTCCAGGGCGTCGTCGAAATGAATGCCGAGGACATTGCCAACGTGGTGGCCTTCCTTCGCAATTGGGAGCATCAACCGCCGTTTGCCGGGGTTCCATCGCGTCGGGTGATGGGTGCCGATCCGCACGACGGCAAAGCGTTGTACATCGGCTTCTGTGCTGGCTGCCACGGCCGACAAGGCGACGAAGGCTGGGCGCCCGAGTTGAACAACCCCGAGTTCCTCGAAGCGGCCACCGACGGATTCCTTCAAGCAACCATCGCTCGAGGACGTAGCGGAACGGCCATGCGTAGCTTCGGCAAAGGCGGCGGAGGCGTCGCCCCGTTGACCGGCGAGCAGATCGATAACATCGTCAACTACATGCGTGGGTGGCAGCGAATGTCTGAATGACCCACAACCGGAGAGTGAACCATGCTATGAATGCGAGAGCTCGAAAATGGGGACTGGCTCCGTCGACGACAGGTATTACAGTGGCGATTCGTTTGGCCGACGGTGCCTGTCCCCTTTTTCGTGCGGTGGCACTGGGTCGTCGTCGAAAAAGGGGACAGGCACCGAGCCGAGCCATTTTTGGCGGGTTTCGCATCCATTGCGGCTCGGAGCCAGTCCCCTTTTTCCACTCCACAAGTAACAATGACACAATCAACCATCTTATAGGGAGCCCATCATGGCACGACGACGAGGCCTAGAGACATTCGACCGCCGCAAGTTCATGAAAGCGGCCGCGGCCGCCGGCGTCACGTGCGCCGCGACCGATATGTTCTCCGACGAATACATCGAGGCCCAGACCGTCTCGGCCAAGGGTGCCGATCCCGGCGTCACGCTGATCCAGTCGGCCTGTCCCTATTGCGGCGTCGGTTGCGGGACGCTCATCCAGGTGCAGAACGGCAAAGTCGTCGGCATGGTGCCCGACAAGAAGCACCCGACCAACCGGGGCATCCAATGCATCAAGGGTCTCAACGCCCACGAGCCCATCTATCGCGACCGCCTGACCAAGGTCCTGGTGCGAAAGGACATGAGCGATCCGCTGACGGGCCATGTCTCGGCGACCAAGGGCCGGTTCGACAACGATGTGTTCGTCGAGATGCCCTACGAAGAGGCCGAGGAACTCGTGGCCGAGAAACTGGCTGCCATCATCAAGGCCCGCGGCGGCAATGCGATTGGGCTCAACGGGTCCGGGCAACTCACGATGGAGGCCCAGTGGATCGAAAATCAGGTCATCAAGGGCGTGTTGGCCAGCAACTCGATCGAAGCCAATGCCCGGATGTGCATGACCTCGGCCGTGACCGGCTATTTCCACTCCTATGGATCCGACGCACCGCCGACGAGCTATGAAGACATCGAAGAGGCCGACTTCATCAGCTTCTGGGGCCACAACGCTCGCGAGGCCCATCCGATCCTCTTCTGGCGAGTGGCCGACCACAAGAAGCGGACCGGCATTGCCACGCTGGTGGTCGATCCTCGAACCACGGGCACGGTCGCCGGTCTCGAAGCGATCAACCCGCGCAACAGCTACCACTTGCCCACGCTCAACGGCGACATCAGCTACCACAACGCCATCGCCCATGTGCTGCTGACGAAATATCCCGAAGCTTGCATGCCCAAAGAATGGCTCGACGCACAAACCAACGGGGCCGACGAGTATATCAAGGGCGTGCTCGAACGTTACTCGCCGCAGCAGGTTATCGACCGACTGCAATTGTTCGACCAGGGACGCATCACCGTCGAACTGATCGAGCAGATTGCGAAGGCCTGGGCCGAAGCCAGCATCAAGGGTCGTAGGCGAGGTCGCGGCGGCGTGCTCACGTTCTGGGGCATCGGATACAACCAGATGCTGCACGGCCAGCACAATACGATCGGCCTGATCAATCTCCACCTGTTGACCGGCAACGTCGGTCGACCGGGCTGCGGCAGCCATAGCCAGACGGGCCAACCCAACGCGATGAGCGAACGGCTGATGGGCGGCCTGACCGGTCGGTTGCCGTTCAACAAGCCGATCAGCGACGCCAAGTGGCGAGACCATATCGCCGACTCCTGGGGCGTCTCGCACACGCGGCTTCAAGATACTTCGGTTCTGAAGAATCCGGGCATGGTCGTGGGTATGATGGAACGGGCTCTGAAGGCCGACGACGACCCGGCCCGGCTGATGGCCATGTTCTGGATGTACACCACGCACATCCACATGCCCGACGTCAACACGCTGGTCCGTCCCGCGTTGTCGAAGATGTTCTGCGTCGTGCAGGACATCTATCGCCACGCGCCGAACAACCTCTATGCCGACGTCGTCTTTCCGGCCGCCACGTGGGGTGAATGGACCGGCGGCACGTACATCCAATCCGAACGGCGGCTCTACTGTTGCGACGGCACCAAGAACCCGCCGCCCAACTGCCGGCCCGACATGGACATGGCCATCGACAAGGGC
>Ga0102962_1000668_pt1 | contig 15142 bp, 12 predicted proteins | sample SalPonF2_C_D2_MG_FD_84519 | JGI IMG/M metagenome (GOLD analysis project Ga0102962, IMG submission 84519) | Salt pond soil microbial communities from South San Francisco under conditions of wetland restoration - Salt Pond MetaG SF2_C_D2_MG ...
CGATGAAGGCATCGAGGCGGTTGCCATCGAGGTTGGCGGTCCATATGAAGTACTGGCCGGTTGGGTCGATGTTGCCCTTGGGCTGCTTGGCATAGCTGGAGCCGCCGCCGGAGGCGGTGGGGTTGCTCATATTGGGGGCCACGACCAGAACCTGCTCCGACTGTAGTGGTACGGAGGTGTCGAGCATGAAGCAGAAGATCTCGTTGGCATGTGGAGAATTATTGCTGTTGATGGCGCTGCCGCAGGCATACTGCTGGTTGATGGCTACGCCGGGTTTGGCGTTCTCGAAGCTGATATGCCCGGGCGTGTCCACGCTCCAGTCGAGATTGTGGTAGACCAGGCCACCGTTTCCTGATCCGGTGAGTGGACTCTGGGAGAGGTTCCACAGGCGCATGGCGTTGGGTTCCTGGTTCCAGTTATCGGAGGCGAGATAGTAGCCGTAGCCGAGATCGGAGTGGCCTCCGGCACCGTCCTGGTCGGAGAACACGGTTTGCTGGCCGCTCTGCAGGTTGACGATAACGTTGTCGACATCGCAGGTGGAGCAGGTGGTAGGGGTTTTCTCCTTGATCACCAGCCAGTTGCCGCTCTTGTCGATCTGGCACTCGTCGAAGGCGCCGGTCTTGGGGTAGAGGGTAAGCTTCCCGGAGCCGGCCTGGTAGACCACGCAGCCCAGGGGCTGGTAGTTGGAGTCCTTCAGGGTGCAGGCGTGGGTCTGGTCGTCGTTACTGGAGTTGCACTGGAAGATGCTGTCGCCGGGATATTTTGATGAAACGCTGAATACCTGCGTCATCTGGTGGGTGAGGACGTCGTAGCGCATCAGCGCTGTGAGGTCGCTGGAAAGCAGATAGAGTTTGGTGGGCATGGAATAGCTGAAGTACCACCCCTCGCCGGAGTTATTGCTATAGGGGCTGGTGGAAGGGAACAAGGGACCGACCTCGGTGAGCTGTCCCGTGCTTTTATCGAGTTCGAACAGGGTGGGTCCCTTGCCGCCCTTGCTTTTATCCAGGCCGACGAAGATATAGAGGATGTTGGATCCCGAGCTGTTGCTCATGTTGCGCCAGTAGGAATAACCGATGTAATCGACGCAGTCATTGCCGCCGCAGTCGCTCGCATTGGTAAGACGCCAGCCTTGGGTCTTATAGGGGGCGGGGAATGTGAAAGCGCCCCGGCTGGGCATGAAGGCACCTATCTGCGCTGCAGTCAGGGGGGCTCTGACCACCGTGGTCTCGTCACTTTCCATGAAGCCCCCCGGAGCAGTCGCGGCCCAGGCGGCGCTTACAAAACAAGGAATTATGAATAGGGATGACAATAAAAGCAGTCTGAAAATGGGAAAATCCGCTGGACGCGTGAACTTCATGGGGACCTCGTTGATGAAAACAGAAAAGGCTGATTCGATGATCTCCGGCCTTGGTACCGGAGGAGACCGCGATTTGAATATCGAGGTCTTCGTTATGCGGCAATTAACGCGGATTTCCGAAAGGGGCAGGACTGCGTTATGACTCGAAAGGATTATTGCCGGAACGTTATTGTTTTATACCCGATTCAGCCCAGGAAATTCCCGGCGGAAGGTAAAGGGAGTGTAAATTATCGAGAAAATGGAAAAATTTTACGCAGTCTTAGCCTGTGTGAAAGACAAGTCTTACAGGGTGATTGATTTGGTGGCCGGCCTGTTTTAGGCCGGCCAGCCCATGGTAAGCGTGGTACCGGATCAGGGTTTTATCAGACCAAGCCGGATGGCATAGCGCACGAGGCTTGCGGTTTCATGGATATCGAGCTTTTTCATGATCCGGGTGCGGTGTGAATCCGCAGTCTTGACACTGACATTGAGTATCGAGGCAATTTGCTTGGTGGTGTTACCTTCGGCTACCAGTTGCAGTACCTGCCTTTCCCGGCTGCTGAGTGGTTCCCCCGGGACGGCGGACTTGGATTTATAGGCCTTGACCACGGCTTCCGAAATGCCCGGGCTCAAATAAATGGAGCCTTTCATGACGTCACCTACGGCAGCGACCAGGTCGGAAGCCGCCTGGTCTTTGAGTACGTAGCCCCTGATTCCGGCACGCAGGGCTTCAAGAATGTAGGCTTCTTCGCGATACATGGTCAGCAGAATAACCTGTGTCCGCGAAGCCAGGCGATGGATTTCATGTGCCGCGTCAATGCCGTTGAGCAAGGGCATGCTGACATCCAGGATGGCGATGTCCGGGTCGAGTGTGCGGGCCAATCGTACGGCTTCACGCCCATCGCTGGCTTCTCCAATAATGGAAAATCCCTGGTCTTCAAGAAGTTTACGCAGGCTCTGCCTGAACATGGCATGGTCGTCGACTAGGATTAATCTGGTCATGTTTCTACACCGTTAGGGGGATGGTAACGCGTACGCAACTGCCTAAACCGGGCTTTGATTCAATATCCACGTTGCCCTGCAAGGCCGCTATACGTTCGCTAAGATTGAGAAGGCCGAGACCTGTGTCTGGATTTTCGTCAAAAACTGCTTCAGGATTGAAGCCGATGCCATTGTCCCGGATCGAACACTCGACACGGTCTGAAAAAACACGCAAAGTTATCCATGCTTTTTTAGCATGTGAATGACGCACGGTGTTGGCGAGAGCTTCGTGTACAGTGCGATAAAGTGGCAATTCGACTTCGCGCAATGTGCCACGCTCAATATCGGGTGCATCGAGAGTTATATCCAGGCCATAGCGTTCCAGGAATCCACTTATAAGGCTTCTTAACGAAGGCAATAAGCCCAGGTGCTCGAGCATTGGAGGACGGAGCTCGTGTGACAAATGGCGCAGCTGTTCGCGTGTCTGGTCCAGGTAAGAACTGAGGCGGTCGATCCGTTCATGAAGCGACTCCGGGATTTCTTTGCGCAATTGAGCCAGCTCCAGATAAGCGACGCTGAGCATCTGACCGGCATCGTCATGCAAGGCATGAGCAAACCGATTGGTCGATTCCTCGAATAATGCATTAAGTCTGCGCAGCGCCGAGTTGTTTGCCGACTGGTTCAGTTGCAGAACATTGAAGGGCGCAGTGGCCTGCATCAGCATTCGTCCTGCCGCGGCCGAGGTGTCTGCTATGGAGCGTGAGGGGTGTTCCTCGCGCAGGCATGCGGCCAGGATTTTGCAATGGATGTCAATCATCTCTACAAGGCTGTATCCCGACTCCAGTGCTTTATGCCCGAATTCGTAAGCCTCATTAAGATGCGCCTCGTGTCCGTCGCCAAGATATTTCTCCAGCGCGGATCTGTAGGATTCGTCGAGGGAAGGGCGAACCGTTGCAAGCATCCTGGCCGGGCCTCTGTGAAGCAGTGGGAGACGTGTCTAGGCGACGGCAGCCGCGATGCGGCTGTGGTTGTCTAAACCCGAGGGGTGGCGAATACGCATCTTGTCTTCTCCCTGTGAGCCCGAGTAGGCAAATGTCCTCTACATACGGTACGGTCAGATTTCCCGGCCGTTTCTACTTATCACAAATATAGGGAATTCCCCGATAAAGATATTGACAAGTATCAACTTTTTAACCGGGGCGTCTCAGTGGTTAGGGCGATCGCCTCAAATAACGAGCCAAAAATACCCGTTTCGGTGAGTTGTCGGGCTGAGCGCGATATTCAGTTTGGCCTGGAAGGGGGATGCTCGGCGATCCAGTCAGGTACCAGGTCGAGCCTGAAGCCCACATTGCGTACCGTGAGTATATAGCGACCGGCAGGGCCCAGCTTACGGCGAAGCCGGGCTATGTGTACGTCAATGGTGCGGGTTTCGACCGGTTCACTCAGAGACCAGACGTTTCGCAAAAGATATTCCCTGCTCAGGGTTCTGCCACGGGATTCGATCAATGTTTCCAGAAGCAGGAATTCCTTTTTAGTGAGGGTGGTTTCTTCCCCCGATATGCGGGCTGTCCAGCGGTCCAGGTCGAGCTCTATTGGGCCGGCATGCAGTTGCCCGCGGGGCTCCGGCCCTTCATTCCGAACCTTGGCGAGGATTCGCGCGGCAACCTCGCGCAAGTCTCCCGGGGCGGTTATGCAGTCGTCGGCCCCGTTTTCAAATGCCTGCACGCGCGCCGTTACGTTTTCCGGGCTCGTTATGACTATGATCGGCAGCTCGTTCCTTGATCTTTTCTTGCGCAGGTGACGGCACACTATTGGCGTGACGTCTTTCATGAAACGGCTATCAAGGAGCAACGCCCGCGGCAGTAGTTGATCCACCTCACGGCCTATTGAAACAAGATCGTTCGATGTCGTCGAATAGATGCTTTCGTTTTCCAGTATCTCTCCGAGGGTGTCAGTCAGGAAGGTATCATCCGTGGCCACCAATATTGGTGCCGAGGCAACAGACGTTCCGCCCATATGCCTGGCTGGTAGGTCTGGTGACAGGGTTAACGAACGCGAATCAGGAATACTGACCATGGGTGTCGTTTAACCTCTCGGTAACTTAACCCTTATCAGACCGGAATACGCATCGAAGGGGAATCCGGTAAAACGCTGAATATCGAGTAATAAACGCTTACCGGCAGGTGCTCGGCCAATGTCATGCGGTCCCGGCCGTGATCCGGTATGGGTTTGACTGTGAAGCCCCTGGGCGCCGTCGTCAACGCTGGAGTGGCGATAAGTCGGGCGTTGCCGGAAACCGGAGCCGGGTCGAGGCGATCAGCCCCGTTTCCACAGGAACTTCCCATGTTCCTAAGCGGGTCTATTCCCGATTGCCTGCCCGTGGCCTGCGTGTTGTGATGAATCCGTAACAAATCCATCAGTGGCAACCCGGCTTGTTGCATAGTGGAGTACGAATTATGAAAGCGTTCCGGTTCGCCTTTCTGGCTGCATTCACGGCTATTTTTGCTGTTGCCTGCGCCGGCCATCCAACCAAATCGGCACAGGTAAAGGCATCGATGTCCTGCCTGCAGTCCGATCCGGGGGCGTCAGACTTTCATATAGGAGCCGGCGACGTGCTGAATATCAGCGTTTGGAATAACAAGGATCTGCAAAGAACCGTCACGGTCAGGCCGGACGGCATGATCTCATTTCCCTTGCTTGATGACGTCGCAGCCGCGGGTCTTACGACACGGCAACTTCAGGAGAAGGTTACTGCAGGACTGAAGCAGTACGTTACCAACCCCCAGGTTTCCGTTGTCGTTCAGACCGTTAACAGTTTCACCATTTCAGTTCTCGGCGAGGTCAGGAAGCCGGGACATTATGAACTGCACAGTGGGAGGGTCACCGTTCTGGATGCTCTGGCGATGGCAGGTGGGCTGACTCCTTATGCATCGCGTTCGAGAATTCACGTGATGCGAGACAGCGGCGCAGAGGAAACCCGGCAGATTCATTTTCGCTACGGGAAAGCCATTTCCATGAATCCGGGCAATGCAGATTTCTGCGTAAACCCCGGTGACATCATCATCGTTCCTTGATAATTGCGACTGGAGACTGCTTCCAATGGATCCTGTTCATGCTAACGGCAATTACATAGACCAGTTGTTTGCGGTCCTTAGAAGGCGCTGGAAATTGATATTAGGCGTCTTCGTTATCGTAACTGTACCGTCGGTTTGTGCCGTTTTGGCACTACCCAATGTTTACGAGGCCCAGGCCACGGTAATTCCGTCCGGTAATTATCTGCAACAAACCAATGGCGTAGGAACGACGGATACCTCGGTACTTGATTCGGTTACCGAGTACGTATTGAGCCGCGATCGCCTGTCAGCTCTTATCAGGAAATACGGTTTGTATCCCAATACAAGGAATGGTCTGCAGTCCGCAACCAGTGCCATGCGCAAGAACATATTCATACGGCCGAGGGAATCACAGCAGGCCGGCAGCAACGCCTTGCCGTACGCCTTCGACGTCATATACCGCGGGGGGGACCCGGAAAAAGTGGCAGCCATAACCAACAGCCTGGCGGAAGCATATCAAACGGTAGGCCGGGAGATGCAAGCAAGTACGTTCTCGAATGCCGCGGATACGCTTAAAAGCCGCCTGAATTTGATGCGAAGAAGGCTTGACGACCAACAAAAACTGATTGACAGGTATCAGGATCAGCATCAGGGCGAGTTGCCGGATCAGCAGGCTGCAAACCTGGCTGCGATGCAAAGATTGGATAGCCGCTTGCGGGACAACGATGCGCAGCAACTGCGGCTGATGGAGCGCCGGGCCGATCTTTTGCAGAAACAGAGCACCGTTTCCGGGCAGGGCACTCTGCAGCAACTGGAGCAACGCCTTGCCGACCTAAAGTCGCGCTATACCGACAAATATCCTGAGGTGGTCTCGCTCAAGCGAAGAATTGCTAATCTGAAAGCGAATCAGCCCGCCGAGCAAACCGCATCGAGTAAAGAGGCACTTGCAGACCCCGAGCTCTCAAGGATTAATTCCCAGATTACAACATTGCAACGCGAGGAAACACGGCTCAGGGCGCGAATCAACACCTACCAACAGCATCTCGATGACGCCCCCATGACCGGCCAGCGCTTGAGATCGTTGACGCAGGGGTATTCGGAAACGAGCGATTTGTATGCCTCATTGTTGAAGGGCTATGAGCAGGCCCGTCTTGCCTATGCGACTTCGGCAAAGGGGGGATTCCGGTTTCATGTTCTTGAGTCAGCCATCGTTCCGGCCACCGCGTCCGGTCCGGGCAGACTCCGTTTGCTTATGATCTCCCTGATTTTGGGAATTGGCCTTGCCGGGCTGGCGGCAATGCTCTCAGAGCAGTTCGATGCCTCATTTCACAGCCTGGACGATTTGCAGGCGTTTACCTCCTTGCCGGTGCTGGCTGCCGTGCCGCTCATATCGACCCCCGGCGACACCCGCAAGAGACGGTTGCGATCGGGTGCGGCAATGCTGGCGGTCTTTTCCCTGGTGGCGGCCCTGGGTGCGGGGATGTCTGTATACACGCATGGAAACCAGGCATTGGCACAGAAATTCAGCCATCACATTGGTTCCAACAAAGGTTGAGGAAGGTGCATACATGGCGACTAACATGACAAAGGAGTCCGTCCGTGTGGTGTCTCTCGATAAAAAGCGGCACGTTCGCGGCAAAAAAACATTGGGACGATTCGGATCAACACGGCAAGTCGACGGGCATTGCGTATCACTTACTGCACCGGACTCGTATGAAGCGGGTCAGTATTTGCGGCTGAGATATGCCGTGGAAGCCAAACGCCCGGCGGGACGGGGCATGGTGGTCGGAGTTTGCAGCCCGGCCGCGGGAGATGGAAAGTCCCTGACAGCGCTGAATCTCGCGGGAGCACTGTCCCAACGCCGGGGCAGCAGGGTGCTGCTGGTAGATACGGACTTGCGACGGCGTTCCGAGGTTATCAGGAACCTGGTGCCTATATCCGGAGCATTGGCGCCCGGTCTGTCGGAGCTCCTGCTGGGGGCGAGGCAGAACTATGTGGGCGATGTGGTACGCAGGATAGAGCACACCAATATCTGTGTCGTCTTGACCGGCTCCCTGCCGATCGCACCTTACGAAGCTTTTACTTCCGAGCGATTCTCGCTTTTCATGGAACGAGTGCGTAATGATTTCGATTATGTCGTTATCGATGCGCCTCCAGTCGTGGCAGTGCCCGATTGCAAATTGCTCGCAAAATGTATGGATAGTCTGGTTATGGTTGTTTCAGCCAATCAGACGCCCAGGATATTGCTTGCCCAGGCGCTCGAAATACTGGGTCCCGAGAAAATACTTGGATTGGTCTTTAACAAGAGTGATCAGTTGCCACCGCGTTACTACCGTTATTACGGCAAGTATGGTTATTCCGCGCGTGCCAGGGTTGAGGACATAGGACGGATTGTCGCGTTGCCGGGAAATTACCGGGACGCTGCCGAAAAGGATGGCGGAAACGATTCCACAATGCGATTTTGAATAACCTTGGATTCCGGATGCAGGTCTATGAAAAAAGGTTTTGAAAAAGCATCTCACAGTATTGAAGATGAATTGATTCCAGAAGGCCGAAGAACCATCGTTCTGGGTACGGGGCCTCTTGCCCGGCAAATTATCCGGGCAATTATTGAATACCGCAGAGGGGAATACCAACTCCTCGGTGCGGTAGATGAAACGGGTTTGGATCGTGCAAGCGGGAAAGCTGCTGATTGCAAGATTCTGGGGTCAATGGAAAGGCTGGAAAAAGTCCTTTCTGCATACAATCCGGATTGCGTGATAGTCGCGGTTACGCAGGGCAGATTGGAAGTCATGGAGCGTCTTCTTTTATTCCTGCTGCATTCGGACGCATCCGTAAAGTCCGGAGTTGAAATCTATGAGGAATTAACCGGCCAGGTTCCCATCGACACCTTGACGCCTGACGACTTTGTTTTTGGACACGAGATGCGTCCAGGTTTGTTTCCGGTCTATGTCAACAGGCTGACGAGTCTGTTTTTGGCCATTGTCGGGATTGTTCTGACAATTCCGCTGATGGCGCTGCTTGCCATCGCTATAAGGCTTGATTCCAAAGGGCCGGCGATTTATGTACAGGATCGTGCAGGGCTGAATGGGCGTCGCTTCGGTTTGCTCAAGTTTCGTACCATGCGGCTCGATTCTCAGGAGCGCTCGGTCTGGGCGGGAGAAAATGCTGATCGTATCACCCGGGTAGGCGAGTGGTTACGCAAGTTCAGGCTGGATGAATTGCCCCAGTTGTTCAACGTCGTTAGAGGAGACATGAATCTCGTGGGGCCACGTCCACATCCAAGCCCAAGCTCGGAACTGGTGGATCTGATTTCTCGTAATGTCGCCGAGTGCGGGGTTGCGATGCCTTATTACTCGATGCGCTCCATGGTCAGGCCGGGTATCACCGGCTGGGCGCAGGTTAGATACAAATATGCAAACGGCCTGGGAGAAGAAATACAAAAACTCCGTTATGACCTCTACTACGTCAAACACTATTCGGTACTGCTCGATTTGAGAATCCTCATGATGACTGTAGGTGTGATCGCAAGCGGATCTGGGAATGGCCGATTGCATGATCAGACACTACCGCCGAGTTCACCTCATAGGGGATTGGCACCGTTGCCGTACACGCTCGATCACGAAGAAAACGCAGTTGGGACGGGGAAAAACGATGAAATGCCAAGACCCGTAATGCTCGCGGTGGAAAATGACAGATCTTCCAGGATGGAGAGATGAACAATACGGTGGCAAGTACCGGGTGGTGGCGGGCAAGAGCTGGCGACTCTCCGCCGGCAGCCGGTACTGCGCGGGCCGCACAAGATCGTGCATTGCGATATCCCTTCTGGGCGCTGACCGCATTTACCCTGGTCATGATTCTGGCTCCGCAGAACTATTTCCCGGTCCTTAAGCCGTTGCATATCGCGCTCGTGACTGGCGCGTTTGCCAGTGGTGCCTACCTCATGAGTAGATTTTCCGGGACGACTTTACCGCCACGGCATTCGCCGGCCATGATGTACGGTGCTTTCCTGTTTGTATGGGCCGTGCTGCTTGTGCCTTTCTCGTTATGGCCCGGTGGCAGCTTCGGGACGATTTTCAATGTCTTTGTGAAGGCGTTGATTATTTTCTGGCTACTCGGTCGTGTGGTGAATTCCGTCCATCGCCTGGGTACGGTCGCCTGGCTGTTGAGTCTTATTTCGATCCCCTTGTCACTGAGCGCGGTGATGGCTTTTCTTCATGGAGGCATGGGTAACGCGGACTTGACCCATGGCCTGGAGCGGATCACTGGCTACGACGCAGGTTTGACCAGCAATCCCAACGATCTGGCTTTGATGATCAATTTGACACTCCCTTTAACCGTGGGGCTTCTGCTGTCTGCGCGCAGGAAAATCGTATGTGTGTCGCTGGCTTTGGTGGCACTGCTTGATGTAGTTGCAGTCGTTCTGACTTATTCCCGTGGCGGGTTTATAACGCTCATAGTGATTGTTGGTGCCTACCTTGCGTGCTTGAAAGGCCGCGCCCGGATCGGACTGGTCATGATCCTCCTGAGCTTCGGACTGGTTGCGATTCCCATGATTCCATCGGGTTATTGGTCACGCCTGGATACAATCACCGACATCCAGGCGGATCGCACGGATTCGGCACAGCAGCGCTGGGCAGGAATGGTCGATGCAACGAAGATTGTAGCCGCACATCCTGTCATCGGCGCCGGTGCCGGAATGGATATCCTCGCCTTGAACGAGGTCCGTGGGGACACCTGGAGGCATGTACACAACATTTATCTGGAATACGCGGTAGATCTCGGGATCCCCGGACTGCTGCTATTCCTTCTCCTCTATTACCGGGCCTTGAAGAGCGCTAGCGCGGCGCGCCGTCTTGCTGCCGGCAGGTTGGAGCATGCCCGACTTTATCGGCTTTCCGAAGGAATATGGATAGCGTTGATTGCCTTCGGCGTGTCGGCTTTTTTTCACCCCGTGGCCTACGAATTCTATTTCTATTACTTCGCGGGATTGGCCGTGGCTGTCGGCGTCATTGCAGCGAATATAAAAGACCAGGTAATTATTGGGAAGTCCGCAAAATTATGAGTAGTCTGATTATGCAAACCGGAGAGAGCGTAGCTGTTGAGGATACGGCTACGCCACTCAGTGTCTACAAATTCGTAACCCACTTTGGCGTGGGGGGTACGGAAATGCAGGTGCTGGGACTGGCCGAGCAGTTCGATCGAACGCGGTTTTCCCTGGCTCTCGGATGCATGCGACGGCAAGGATCCGCCGAAAGGGAATACGGAGATCGAGGTTGGAGTATTTCCGAGTACCCCATCAAGGGATTCGTCAGCATCGGGGCCGGGCGTCAAATGATGCGCCTCGCGCGCGAATTGCATGCGCGTAAGCCTATGATCATGCATAGTTACAACTTCTATGCGAACGTCTTCAGTATCCCGGCCGCACGTCTGGCGGGCGTTCCCTGCATCGTTGCTTCAATCCGTGATATGGGGGTTTACCTCACGCCAATGCAATTGCGGGTCCAGCGGTGGGTATGCGGACTTGCCGATCGAGTCGTGGTCAACGCAGACGCCGTCAGGAACTGGCTTGTGGAAGACGGGTATGCGGCAGGGAAAATACATGTAATACGGAATGGTGCGCGAATGCCCGTGTTTGATAAGGGAATTGCCCGGCCTCGCGTTCGCGCCGGGTTGGGAATTCCGGCCGCGGCAAAAGTGGTCATGATGGTATCGCGGCTTAATCCCCAGAAAGGTGTAGAGCATCTTCTTGAATCTGCCCCGGCGATCCTGGCGCGCGTTCCAGATGCCTGGTTCGTGATTGTTGGAGATGTCGTGATGGAATCGAAGGAACGGGAAGAGGCCTACGCTCGTTTGCTTGCCTCGCGTGCGTCTGAGCTCGGGGTGGCAGAACGCGTTATTTTTACCGGGTTGCGGCGTGATATTCCGAGTCTGCTTGCGGCTTCCGACATGTCGGTCTTGCCGTCGTTAAGCGAAGGGCTGCCCAATTCCGTCATAGAAGCGATGGCGATCGGCTTGCCCGTGGTAGCGACTGAAGTTGGTGGTATTCCGGAGTTAATCCGGCAAGGGCGTTCCGGTTTGCTCGTGCCGCCGGGAGATACGGCGGCGCTTGCGGAATCAGTGATAGCCGTATTGAACAATCCATTCCTGTCGAAACGACTCGGAGAAGCTGCCAGGCTTCATATTCAGACAGGGTTTTCCTTCGAAAAAATGTTCCAGGAAACCGTTGCGTTATACCGCACCGTCCTAGCGGGCAAGAAGCTGGATTCCACCCGCTGGACGAGGAGTAAATAGGCGTGAATTACGTAGCGCAGAATTCCAGGTCGCCGCGAGTCGTGATGCCGGTGTCTGACAGGGTTTATGACAGCGAACAGTCCCGCGAATCATTGGATGCCTTGACGGTAACCGTAGTGCGTACTACCAGTGGCTTCGCAGCGTTGGCTCCGGAGTGGAGAACATTACTCGCCGACAGTAATGTGAATTGCCTTTTCCTGACCTGGGAATGGCTCTATACCTGGTGGAAATCTCTGGCTGGCAGCAGACACCTGCGGATACTCGTCATCCGCCGACGGGGAACACTGGTCGGCATCGCGCCATTCGTGATTCGCGCGGCTGAACCGAACCGGTTGCTGCCTTTCCGGGCGGTCGAATTTCTTGGCGTAGGCACCGTGGGCTCTGACTACCTCGACGTGATCCTGAGAAAGGGCGAAGAGGAACAGGCCTGCGCGGTTATTGCCGAGCACCTGGGGCGAGCGAACCTCATGCTCGATATGCGCCGGGTCGCCAAGGGTACTGCAAATGCCGAGCGGCTGGTCAGCGCTCTGGTGGAAAGAGGGTGGTCGGGCACATTGACAGGCGATGATATCTGTCCGTACGTGCCACTTTTCGGTTTGTCCTGGGAGCAGTACTTTGCCGGTCTGGGCCGGGAATTCCGCTACTCCTTGCGGCGGTCGCGAAGGCATGCGCAATCCGCTCACTCGGTAAGTTACGTATCCGTATGCCGGGAAAGAGATCGTTCCGCCGCTTTGCGTACCTTTGTCAAATTGCACGATAAACGTTGGGGGGGGCGGCGCGGCTCACAGGCTTTGCCGGATGATTCCATCCTCCGGTTCCATGAACAATGGAGCCGCATCGCGCTGTCGCGGGGCTGGCTCAGGCTTTCAATGCTCAATTTCGACGACACACCGGTAGCGAGCACCTACGGGTTTTCCTATGGGGGAAAGCTTTATTTCTACCTGTCGGGATTCGATCCTTCCTTTGCGAATTACGGTGCAGGCCGTTTATGCCTGGAGGAGGGCTTGCATGAAGCCTACCGTGAAGGATTGCACGAATATGATTTCCTGCATGGGGACGAACAATACAAATTTCACTGGACGAAAAAAACCAGGGCTTTGGGACGCTACCGCCTGTTTCCGCCGGGTATGCGCGGCACAACTTCCAGATGGATCATGGGCGGGCGGGAAAGAGCGAAATTGCTGCTGCATGGTGGATTCCGTCCTGCAGGGACTTATGGCATCGAGACCATCGGGGGAGAATCCCGGGGAGGGCACTTACAGTGACAGTTCGTGCATTGCTGAAAACCGGGGGCTCCGCCTCTCTTGCATGGTCCGGTGGGGCGAATGTGGTTGGACGCATAACGGGAAGGAAAAGGTTTCCGCTTGTCGTTGGCTATCACCGCGTGGTCGAAAACTATGCCTACTCGAGCCAGCATGCAATCAGCTCGTCCCTGGTTAGTATCAGGACCCTGGTCCGGCAATTGGAGTGGATAGGTCGGCGTTACGATATATGTTCCCTCGATGAGTTACACGCACGCCAAAAGGCCGGGGTCGGAAAAGGCAAGCCACCAGCGGCAATAACTTTCGATGATGGTTATGCCGATGTATATCACAATGCATTGCCGATATTCGTAAAGATGGGGGTGCCCTTCGCCGTCTTTGTTACGACTGATTTTATAGGCGGGCAGGTACCGTTTTCACACGACGAGCTCTATTTGCGTCTCGCTGCATTGATGAGCAAGTCCGAGGGAGGCGCTGCTCGTCTGGGCGAGATGCTGAAGCATGTTGATTGCTGGAATATCATTTCAGGTGAATTTTCTTCCGCCTCTTCGGAACCCTACCGGTTGATGCGTGCCATGTTGGGTAGTTTCCGCCAAGAGGAAATCAAGACCGTGATCGAGATTCTGCGAGCACACACGGAGTTATCCGGTAAGGCGGCCGAGGAATCACGTGCAATGGACTGGTCGATGCTGAAGGACATGCAAAAAATCGGAGTGCTGGTCGGCTGCCATTCGAAGTCTCATGCCATTCTCACCAACGAGGACGAGACAACGATGTTTTCCGAGGCCAGGGACGGGCGTGCCGTGTTGGAAAGACGCCTGGGAGTTCCGGTCCTGCATTTTGCCTATCCGGATGGTGCATTCAATGATGCGACCGTGGAGGCGGTTGCCCAAGCGGGTTATCGCCATGCCTATACCGTTTGTTTCCATCGGTCCCGGATGGCGCCGGAGCTGACCATGCCCCGGCGCATGTTGTGGGAGCGCAGCAATATCAATGTGTTGGGTAAATTCTCCGGTGCGATAATGACGTGCCAGGTCAATGGTGTCTTCGATGCGCGGGCCGCTTGTGCAGCGGGCCACAGGTAACGCCCGATGTCCGCCGGGGTGAATTCGATTTTCCGGCCGGCTGCGCTCCTGCTGGCCGGTCGCGCCCTGGGCTTTGTTGCTGCCTTTGGCATTCCCGTTGTACTGACACGTATTTTCCCTGTCTCGGAGTTCGGAACCTACAAGCAGGTTTTTCTGATCTACGGGACTATGCTGGCTATAGCGCAGATCGGAATGGCGGAAAGCCTGTATTACTTCCTGCCTGCGAATCCCGGGAAAAGTGGAAGACATGCGGCCAATACTCTCGCGGTACTCGGCCTTGCCGGCCTGGCATGCCTGGTACTGGTATGGCTCACAAAAAGCGGTATCGGATCGTTATTCAACAATTCCTTGCTTCCCTTTTATCTTCCCTTGGCGGGTATCTTCCTGGCCTTGAGTCTCGCTTCTATATTGCTCGAAGTGACCATGACCGCACGCAAGCGCTTCCGGGCTGCAGCAGGGACCTATGCTGTTTCGGAAGTGCTCAGGGCCGGTTTTTTCCTGGTGCCGGTCGCTCTGTTCGGAAGCCTCGAGGCGCTGCTTTGGGGCGCTATCGTGTTCGCCGTCCTTCGGTTTGTTGCAACGGTCGTCTATTTACGCAAGCATTTTGGCTCTACGCTCAGGCCCGATTGGCGAGTACTGCGCGAGCAGTTGGCTTATGCATTGCCTTTCGCGCTTGCCGTAACGATTGAGGTCGCGCAAGGAAATTTGCACCTGTATGCGGTCGGGCATTACTTCGATCCCGCGCTATTCGCGATCTATGCGGTGGGTTGCCTCCAGATTCCGCTGGTCGACCTGATGATGACCTCGACCAGCAATGTGATGATGGTTCGGATGCAGGAACTGCGAATCAGCGGTGCCTCCGGTGACGTGATAGCTTTGTGGCGGGATACGACGCTGAAACTGGCGTTGGTTTTCATGCCGCTCGTTGCAGTGCTTCTGGTGTTGGCGGATCCGCTCATCCCGTTGCTGTATACCCGGAAATATTCAGGCAGTGTGCCGGTGTTCATGGTGGGCACGCTCATGATTCTTCTGACAACATTCATGACCGATTCCGTGCTCCGGGTTTACGCGCAGACACGCTATCTGGTGGTGTTGAATATTGTCAGGCTTGGAGTGGTAGCGGGAACGATC
>Ga0102962_1000669_pt1 | contig 15110 bp, 6 predicted proteins | sample SalPonF2_C_D2_MG_FD_84519 | JGI IMG/M metagenome (GOLD analysis project Ga0102962, IMG submission 84519) | Salt pond soil microbial communities from South San Francisco under conditions of wetland restoration - Salt Pond MetaG SF2_C_D2_MG ...
AAATTCAGGTTTGGCTTTATGTACGGACAATTACTCAAAGCCATAAGTCCGGACGACCAGGTAAATGATCTCAGTCAGTCGTTTGTGATTACACCCACCTACCAGCGAAAAGCCTGGAGTATGAAAGCTGGCTTTGGAACAGCTTCCAATTATGCTGATATTATTCTGTTGAAAGGATGGGATAATGAAAATTCTCTTAATCTGGACAGTACTTACAAAAAACTTACACCATCTGAGAATTTTATCGTGTCCTTTAATACTTACCAGCGGTTTGCCGAACATTTTCATTTCAAGCTCGAGATAGCCAACAGTTTGTACACTGATGATACCCGTGTAACCAGCAGCGACAGTGCTAATTATGGCCTGATGGATGCTTTCGGGGCCTTTTATAAGAAGAATTCGACCACCTCCACCAGCACTGCCATTGAAAGTGCACTGGGATACGGAGGCAAAGTCTTTTCTCTGAATCTTAAGTTCAAAAGGATTGATCCGGGTTATCGATCCATGGGAGCCTACTATTTTCAGAATGACCTGCAGAATATTGTCATAGAGCCCGCGTTGCATCTGGTAAACAATAAGTATAATTTTACAGGCAGTATGGGTTTCCAGCAGGATAACCTGAATGATGAAAAACCTTCTACCACCAAAAGGAAGATCGGATCTTTCAGTATTACCGGAACACCGGTACAACCCTATAACTTCTCTTTCACTTACTCCAACTATGATCTGGGACAATCAGCCGGCACCAATCCTATCGATTCGTTGTACGAGATTTCCCAAACTACTCAAAATATTGCTGTTAATCAGAATCTGAACCTGACAGGTAAAAATATCACCCAGAGTGTTGTGGTGGCATGGAACTACCAGAAGCTGACTGACAAAAATTCAAATACCAGTGAATTCAATGCTTATAATTCTAATACAGTTTTTGGAAATTACGCCCTGTCACTTATTCAGGCACAACTGACCTTTGGCCTTGGTTACAGTTATACTTCATTTGTTCTGACTTCCTATGAGACAAAAGTAAAAGGTCCCAATCTGTCTGTTTCAAAATCATTTTTCGACAGCAAACTATCGCTGTCTGTTTCCGACAGTTATAATCGCAGTACAGTACTTGACAAGCTCAATGATACGACCACTGAAAACAAACTAAACCGTATCACATTACAAACCATGTTCATTCCGGCGAAGAAACACCGTTTCTCATTAAGGTTTTATATAAACAAGAGCACTGCTGTCACATCCGGTGCCCCATCCTATCGTGAAAGTAAAGGAGATATCAGCTATGTATATACCTTCTGAAAATATTCCAAAACGCCATGTTGCAGGACTCATCCTTGCAATACTGTTTTTACTGGCAGGAACCACCAACCAGGTATTTCCGCAAAATGTCAATATTGTAACCATTGCTTCCCAGGTACTGCCTCCCTATAATGTACCGCTTGATCAACTAAAAGATAATATGCGCGCAACAATTAATTCCAGTGGCACGACCAGGATCTTTCTGACGCTTTCGATCACCGGAGACAATGGCATTTCCATACAGTCTAATTATTCAGTAATTGACTATATAAGCCTTACAGGAGGGGTACCTTTTTCCATGCCAGGCCGTGCCTACAATTTCGACAACCTGTTTCTGCAAAGCAACCTTACATTCAATGGAGTGAATCCTGCTACTGTTTACCAGAACGGATTACCGCCCGGAAATTACCAGGTTTGTCTCCGTGCCTGGTACGATGAATCAACTCCGGCTACTGACCCAGCCCCGATGGGATGTGCCAGTATTTCCATTATTCCGCCTTCTGTCAATATTCAGGTTATTGAAAAACCACCTTTTACACCTAATTTATATAACCTGGAAAACAACACGATTGCCACTGTACAATCCACCCAGACAACTAGCATCAGGTTACGGGTGCAGATAAAAGGCGACAACGGCATTACCATTGCCACTGATCCTGGCTATATGCCGCCTACTTACATTGACCTGCAGGCCAATGTACTGTTGACATTAACCGCCTCAGACCTGTATATGTATTTTAATCCCGAAAACATGGTCTTTTCCGGAATACGAAAAGAAGAAGTACAACAGTCGGGACTTCCTGAAGGGAATTACCAGGTTTGTATACAGGCGTACAGTCCGGACGGGCAGATGCTTTCAGCAGATGCCCCCCGTGGTTGCAGCAACCAGTTTGCCATCCGCTTTCTCGATCCACCAATGATCATCTCTCCGGTTTGTGGTAAAAAATTTACCAATACCAGATTGCAGAGCATTGTATTTAGCTGGGCACCCTCTCCGGGAGCACCCGCAGGAACTCCATACACACTTCGGATCGTTGAAATTACAGATACCACAGTCCCCCCGGCTGATGCACTACAAACAGCTACTACTCCGGCTTTCTTTGAAAAAACAGTTTTTGGTACCACCTCGGTTTTTTACGGACCGGCACAGCCTGTGCTGGAAGAAGGACGCACCTATGCCTTTCAGGTTATTGCCGGAACTGAATCGATTGATAAACTAATGGATTTCACCGGAAGTGTACGATTTAAAAATGGCGGAAAAAGTGAACCCTGTTACTTCAAATGGGGAAAGAATGAGTTTTCTAGTCCACCCATGTTTACTCAATCTTCAGAACCTGAAGTATCCCCCATCACCCCCAACCCTAATATCCTTCCCTATACAACGGTAAAGGGAAAACTAAGATACAAGTTCAAAGGAATCTCAAATGTTCATGTTGCACAGACAAGTACTTCAGGTATGCAGGCAAATACTACGACAAATACTTTACGGGAACAGGAGCCCAGAGATAAGTTTAAAACCACAGCAATTGATCCGGCTGGTTCCAAACCGCTTGCCGGAGTCAGGGTAAGTCTGGAGGTTAAATATGTGCTGAAAGGTAAATTGAATAACCAGCAGGTAAGCCAGAAAGTGCTTAACCGGGAAGATTTCCTCAATTCACAGGATGCCGATTTTAACCAGACATTCGCTGATGACGGAAAAATTCTGGCAACCACCATGACTGATGATGACGGTAACTTTTCCTTCACTTTTGCGCTTAGCGATACTACCCTGGGAAAAGTAACGCAAAACTTCAAATACGATGCAGGTCCGGTGGAATTCTCCGACCACGCATCAGGTATGCTTTATAAAACAACACGACTGATTGTAGACAATAATTATTATTGTAGTCCGGATAATAACATTGATTCAAAGCCCTGGGAAGTGACCGACATGGGAACACTTGTATCCTATGTAAAGAGTTATAACCTCGCTGTTTCAGTTTCTTCCACTAAATCCACCTTTTACGATCAGGGCGGCAACGGCCGGGGTTTGAGGGAAGTAGCTGTACAGATAAAAAGAGCTGAAACAATACCCTATGTCCCGTCAAATGAAGGGAATGCGCCCGGCGGAATGCTGCTCTTACCCGGACAGAAAAAAATTATTGCAGATGCTGATACAAAGGCTGATACTTTTGTGATTATCCATGACCTGGTAATGCATGACCCCGATAACACACACGACCGTTATTATGTATCCTGTAAGACTCCCAAAACAGAAGGTGCCATCAATTATAAAACCAGAGAAAGAAAATACGCCCCTATTTATCTGAATGACAGAAAGAAATTTCCTTTCAATCACCCGGTTACGGAAACATATCAATCATCCGGCGGAGACTATAATCTGCCACAAACAGTCACCTATGGATCAGATGTAGTATTCAACAGCGATTTTAGAGTGAAAGTGTATTATTTCAACATGGAACTGTATCCGGATAAACCCAGGATCTACGGCACTTTAATGGCCTCCTACAAGGACTATATAAATTACATGAACACTTTGAAAGATACCACACTGAGTCATGTAAAACTGATGTTGTTCAGCCAGTGGGACCATGCAGAGAATATACCTGCCGGCATGCTGCACCTTGGTAGCCTCTCCATCGAAACTACTTATTCCAATAATTACGGCTTTTATCAATTCAACAATCTTCCCCTGGAACTGGATGCTTCTACCTTTAATAAAGAGAATAATTATATGATGACGGTTACCGGTCCGGCACGTTGGTTGGTCGTTAAACCAAAAGGATTCGGACTGAAAGAATTTCCTTCATCCACTGGTAACCTGTTGAGACTAAAATGGGGACAGCAGATCAAACATGATTTTCATTTTGAACCCGACGGACTTGCACTCGGATATGTGGTGGATGATGAAGGCAATCCGGTACCGGCTGATATCCGTATTGGTGATAATCCGGCAAACAGTACCGGATTATTCGATCTCGGTTCAGGCCTGAGCCTGTTATTCGCAGATTATGCAGCAAACAAGCAGACCACGCTTGATCTGAGTTCCATGCCCTCCGGCTCTCAGGCTTTTGGCTTCCGGGTGCAATCCGGGACACAGAAAATAGTGATTCTGCCTCATGCTGACGGACAGTATATGCCGCTTACCTCAACTATCGTTGTGGCAAAGATGGACGATAATCAAACCAAAAAGCCCGGAAAGTATATCGTAATGACACGAAAACACCGTGTTAAATTCAGGGTAGTGGCTCCAAAAAATAACTCACAAAACAGTTCAGGGGGTTATTCCATACCAATATTTTTTCTAACGAGTGATGCATACAAACCTGTACCTAACACTAAAGTTAAGATAAAAGGGCTGGTGAATGAAATCAGTGGGACGACAGGTCCGGATGGTTATGTTACGCTGGAATTTATGAACAGCGACAGCAGTTTTACGCTGGATGTTACCCCTCCGGCAGAATCGGATTACTGCAGCACTGAGCATACATTTACAAGCAATCCGGGTGGAACAGTCATTTACAAAGGAATGATCGTGGTACCACCTGCTTTATCAGTCTCGGGTAAGGTTACTCTTGGTGATGAGAACGAACCGGTAAAAGGAGCCCGGGTTTATATTGCCGGAGAAAAGAAATTGCATACACTTACAGACGACAAAGGACGGTTCACCATCAGCAAGATCCCGGCTAACCACTCAGTTGTAACCATCAAAGCTGACAAAGATACCACTGGATTAACTATTATCGGGGACACTAAAGAAAATATCAAACTTCCCATTAAGGGACAAATTGCTTTGCACTTAACTGTAAATAATCAGATTGTAGTCAAGGATCTTTTTGGATTTCCGGTTTATGTAGATGAATTGGAACTCCACAAGGATTATGCACTGGTTAGCGGAACCTTTAAAGATCCAAAAAACAGTTTCAGTAATGATAATTTTACACTCAACACCGATGATGGGTTTAAGCTTGGCTTTTACAAGGTAAAAGTAGTAGCAGGCATGAATGGCAAACCTGCGAAAGTGGATCAACCTGCAGTGGAAACAGATGCCGATAAGCTACCCGTGATCATCAACAACGCCTTCACAGGTACGCTGAAACCGGATAACGGCAGTCTGATCAGAATTCTCCCGGACAAAAATAAGCAAGGGGTACTGAAAGGTAAAATTAGTATTAACAAAAATTCTTTCAACTTCAATGCTGCTGTTTTCTCCTTTGAGAACAATGAGGTTGACCTGAAACAACAAGGGGCATCTTTAGCAGTGATCAGCGCATTTTATGCGCCCGGAGAAGATTACAATGAACAAAATTTTAACCTTACTAACGAGTCCGGAAGTGATCTCGATATTCTGTTGAGAAAATTCAAAGGCAAAGCAACCCAATCATTGTCTTACGTGGCAAAAGATACGATACACCTGGAGGCTAAACTTACTACCAATGATCTCCCGGGCATGAATCCTTCAAAAATTTCACTGACAGTCAGTAATATTAAGATTACACCTCATGGGCTACAGCCCGTTTCCGGAACCAGTGCGCTGAGTTTTACCATGGACAAATGGAAGGTTAACTGCGAGAACTGGAAACTGACAGAACAGTCCAAAGGATTTGAGATTGAAAAAGGAACACTTAAGACAGGGGTAGTAGATATGCCGGTGAAAGAGATCAATCTCACACCTGACAATTTTGAAATAAACCAGATACAGCCACAGCAAATGTCCATTGCCGGAGTGGCACCACTGAATATCAAAACCACGGATGTTTCCTTTGGCTACCTGCCGCATATTGGCAAGGACCAGCAGGGACACTGGCGACTGGCCCTTATCGGACTCAATAACAAACCTGCTGCTTCACTTGCAAACCTGCCTGGTATGGAAGCGGGCAAAGAACTCAATTTCCAGTCGTTTGCCATTCTCAGCAATGGAGAACAAAATCTAAGTTTAACGGACGACACACAGGAAATTATTTTTTATAAAGTGTTAAAAGTCAAACCACTTGCTATTTATCCTTACGAAACATATTTCACTTTGCAGGGCAACATGGACCTGGGCATCCCCAGGATAAAGCAGCAAATGGGTATTATCAAATTCACCCGTTCGGGAAATGCACTTAAATTTGCACTGGAACCATTAAACATGAATTTTGACGGCCCCGGACATGTCAGTTTCTTTGCCGGTCAGAATATGGGTGACCAGCAATTCAAAGAAGGAGTATTCTCAGCTACCGGCACAATCAAAGACCAGGAGGGAATAGTACTCAAGGGCATGCTACACCGCAATCAGTCCGGAGCCTGGCTTGCAGTGGATCCTTTAGGCCAGAAACTGGATATCGGAAGCAGCAATACTACCTATTTCTCTGATGTAAAAGGTGAAATGCGGGTAGACAACTCCAAAAACGACTGGGGACTGTTTTCCTTCAACGGGGTGATGAACGGGGTGAAAGGGATGGAAGGAGACAAACGGAAATTCTTTACCATACACGGTGATATCACGGCTGATGATCAGCAGGTTCAGGTGAAAAATTTTGACAGTGGTTTTGGAAATATTAACATCACCTATGACTTCCAACATTCCCGGCTGACAGGTGACTTGCACATCAATCAGAATCTGGGGGGATTCACCATGCAGGGTATGGCCAATCTGCTGGTAGACAATAACGGCTGGTATTTTGTAGCCGGTGGAGACATCACTTTGCCGGGTTTTGGAAACATGCAGGCCGGCATACTGCTCGGAGATTACAGGCTAATGCCTCCCGATTTATCACAGAAAATTATGCAGTATGCCTATAATAAAAACATACCCACTGCATTTCAAAGTCATGTCTCAGGCATGTTCATAACAGGCCGGAAAAGCATACCGATTATCGACATACCGGATGTTAACATTAATCTCTGGGTATTGAGTGCCCGGCTGGGTGTTGAGGCCGGACTGGATGCCAGGATGTGGATGGGTTTCGACCAGTCGGGTGATGAATTTGGCATCGGGGCCATGGCCTTTGCTCACGCCTATTTTATAGCCTCTTCAATTACCTGTACCAACCTGAGTGCAGATGCCCGGGCCGAGTTAGGCGCGCAGGGCATGTACAACACCGGAACCGGAGCCTTTAGCATTGGTGGTTGTGGCAGTTTCAGCCTCTCGGCCAGGGTCGAACAATGCCTGGGTGCATTTGGAGCCTGTGGCCCCTGTATCGGAAAAACACTCCAAAAATCGATTAAAGTAGATTTGCTGCTGGATTCAAACGGAAATACTGATTTTTCCTTTGGGTTTGGTAATTGCAGTGGCGCTTCCACACTGACAAATGATTTCTAATAAAAAAAGCTTTATCATGAAAAACCTGCCATATCCTTTTTTCCTCTTACTGCTGATCATTTGTACCTGCAATTCATTTGCCCAGCAACCAAAGGCATACAATGCCCCAGATGGTATCTACATCTTTCTGGATAACACGCTGGCATCAAATTACCATGTAGATATTGAACGGTCTCCTGCAGGACAAAACAATTATGTCAAAGCGGGGACAATGGCTGCCCCATCAACCCAGCAACAACTGATCAACCGTATTAATCAGTTTGCCTCTTATTTCAGTGATCAGGGCACTTATACACAGCAGGATATCGATACACTCTGGGTTTATTTGCAGCATCACACTTCACTCGATTCAGCCTTTCCTGTTAACTACCCGCTTATGTTTGTTGCAGCAGGAAATGCTTTTTATGATACTGTAGCAGAGAAAAATACTGCCTATACGTACAAGGTAAGCTATTACAGGAATGGCAAATTAACCGGTACAAAAACCACTAATCAGATAACCTACCCCAAGCCTGCAAGATTGCCAAAGCCTGTTTTACATGATTCGCACGCCGGAAAATATCGGACATACCTGGAATGGAGTATGCCAGCTGACCAGATGCTAAACAGTTTTGCCGTTTACAGAAGGCAGAACCTGGCCGGTGAATTTGAGAAAATTCAGCCTTTGAAAGGATTTTACACCCGTAAAGACAGTCTGTTCCTTGTAGTTAATGACACCCTGGTAAAACCAGCATTTGTATATGAATATTATATCACCCCGCTTGATCTGGTTGGAAATCCATCTCTAAATAAATCTGATATCACCCAGGCTGCAACTTTTACGCAGGACCTGATACCGGTTCTTAATAATTTTTATGCTACTGCAACAGGCAGTCACCAGGTAACCCTGCACTGGAAGTTCAGCAATCCTTCTATGGTACGTAGTATTGAGCTATACCGCAGTCCGGAATATGATTCAGGATATATTCGAGTTGCTGCCCTGCAACCCATGGATACCGTTTACACCGACAACATGCCTGTTGCCAATGAAAATTTCTATTATTATATTATTCTCCAGGGTATAACCGGTAAAAGCTTTCCCGGGGCAAAAATCGCGGGGTTATCGGAAAATCTGAATAAACCCGACCCACCCGAGGAGGTTGCTGCCAGGTCAGTAAAAAACGGCGTAAAAATATTCTGGTTATATGAAGATCCTGTTGTAAAAGGCTATTATGTCTACAGGGATAACGGACGTGGTGACTCATTGCTACAAGTCTCGGGTCTGATCACACCGGCTGACAGGTTGATGTCATTTACTGATTCCAGTAAATCACTTAGCGGATCAGAGAGCTATCGTTATGCAGTAGAAGCATAAACGACAATTATCTCTTCAGTGATTTTTCAGAGATCGTGAATGCCAGTCCGATGATTCCGGGTAGCATTGCTCCGCCGGTTAATCTTCACACCACCAGGAATGAAAATAAGGTAGTGCTAATCTGGAATAACCAGGAAGAAACGGAAAAAAACCTGCTGGGATACAATGTTTACAGAAAAAAGGAGAATGATAAAGCCTGGGTAAAACTCAATGAATATCCCCTATTGTCTGATAACAACTATTTTGAAGATACTTCCCGGATTTCAGGTCTGTCAGTAACATATGCTGTTACAGCTCTGAATATGGCCGGGGCAGAAAGTAGTTTCAGCAGACCGGTTGAGCTCTCCCTTTCTGAGAACATAGAATTACTTCCACCACCCTCTGGCTTATACCTGACAAAGGTACCTGAGGGAATTCTGATTTCATGGACACCCGTAGTGCAAAAAGAGCTGGCCGGATACAATATTTACCGGTATGAACCCGGAAATCCCCCTCAAAAAATTGCAATCCCAAATGCCAACACAACGTCAATAAAGGATACGAATGTTAAAAAAGACACACTTTATTTTTATTATTTGACAAGTATCAATAATCAAAACCAGGAAAGTAAACCCGGTGATATAAACCGGATCAGGTACTAAATTAGACAAATTTTACATATTACATTGAGCTCACTGAAATCCATTTAACTTTCAGCATCTTACATCTGCATGAAAGGCTTCTATATGATTTTCTCGAAACATTTTTAATCAAAATATGATGAAAATCATATTTTACATACCTGTTTGTTTCTCATTTTATTTTACATTTGGCTTCCATAAGCAAAAAGTATTGAAAGTAAAAAGATAATTATGACTGAAACTATTCGAAAATCATTGAGAGAATCACCAAAAGCGCGTTGGACAGCCATGGTTGTTGTATCGCTGGCCATGTTTGGTGCTTATTATTTCAATTATGCCATGTCGCCTGTTAAACCCATTCTGGAAAGTGCCCTGGGTTGGACAAGTACTGATTTTGGTATCTACACTTCGGCCTATGCCTGGTTTAATGTTTATTTCCTGATGCTTATTTTTAGCGGCATCATTCTGGATAAACTTGGTATCCGCCTTACCGGTCTGGGTGCAACAGCACTCATGGTAATCGGAACCGGAATTAACTACTGGGCCATAACAGCACCATTTCCTCCGGGAGCAACAATGACAATGCCCCTGATAGGGACTTTCAAAACAGAAGTATTTCTTTCTGCTATAGGATTTGCCATCTTTGGTGTAGGTACTGAAGCAGCCGGTATCACGGTTTCAAAAGCCATTGTAAAATGGTTTAAAGGTAAAGAAATGGCCCTGGCTATGGGACTTCAGATGTCTATCGCTCGTTTGGGTACAGCACTGGCGCTGGCTATCTCACTCCCTCTGGCTAAACATTTTACCTACAGGGCTCCAATCGTGCTTGCCTTTATTCTGATGCTGATCGGTCTTATCTCATTTATCGTATACGTTGTTATGGACATCCGTCTCGATACTTCAGAAAAAGACATCGAAGTAGAGGAGGAAGAACCTTTCAGGCTCCGAGATATTATAATGATCATTGGCAACAGGGCATTTTGGTACATCGCCATTTTATGTGTACTTTTTTACGGCGCTGTTTTCCCCTTCTTATTTTATGCTACTGACTTTATCATCAACAAATACCAGGTATCACCCGACCTGGCCGGACTGATTCCAAGTCTGCTGCCAGCCGGAACTATTTTTCTGACACCCCTGTTTGGCGGTATATATGATAAGAAAGGTAAGGGAGCAACCATCATGATTATCGGTGCTATCATGCTGATCGTTGTACATGGATTCCTTGCTGTTCCCGGTCTCGACCAGTGGTTTTTTGCTGCTGTAATGGTTATTATTCTTGGAATTGCATTCTCGCTGGTTCCTTCTGCCATGTGGCCTTCAGTACCAAAAATTATTCCCGAGAAACAGCTCGGGACAGCTTATGCCCTCATATTTTATATTCAGAACATTGGTCTGATGCTTATTCCGCTTCTACTTGGTATTGTTCTGAGTTCCTCAAACCCTACGGTTTCCCCCAACAAAACAGTGATCAGAAAAGCTGTTAAGGAAAGTTATTTCAAAGCACTCCAGGAAAAGAATATTACCAATGTTGACAGCAAACAACTGAACATAGCCATCGAAAAAACCACCAGTGGCATTGTCGATTCTATCGTGGCATATACTAATTATGTCCCCGTTCCTCAGGATGAAATAAATACTGAACAATTAAACAATACACTGGTCAGCGATAATCTTGCAAGTATCAGTAATATCAGTCTGGATCAGAATAAGGAAAAGATGCTTGATCAGCTGCACACGCAGTTTAAATCCAGTTCCTTTGAAATTATCAAAGATAAAAAGCTAAATATCAGGTATGATTATGAAAATGACATTTTGATATTTACACTGCTTGGATTGCTGGCACTTGTTTTTGCCTTCCTGCTGAAAGCAGAAGACCGCAGAAAGGGCTATGGACTGGAACAACCCAATATTCAGAGCTAAGAGAAATATACAATAGCTGTAATTACAGAAAAAGCCGATCAAAAAATGATCGGCTTTTTTATTAATTTATAGACAGACACTACTTAAGAAATATGGTCTGATCCCTGTTAGGACCAACAGATACGATAGTTACCGGTACTTTCAGATGTCCCTGTACAAACCGGATATAATCAAACAATTCTTTTGGCAGATCGTTGGCAGAAGTAACACCTGTCAGATCCTGTTTCCATGCAGGCAATTCGACATAAACAGGCTCCAGGTCATCAGTGATTTCATAGGGAAAATAATCAATAGTTTCACCACCCGTTTTATAACCGGTGCAAACCTTTATTGCATCAAAACCGGATAGTACATCAGCCTTGGTCATGAATATTTCATCCACTCCGTTTAACATAATGGAATATTTCAATGCAGGCAGATCGAGCCAGCCACAGCGCCTCGGACGGCCGGTGGTTGAACCAAATTCATGCCCCTGTTCACGGAGCTTGTCGCCAGTGGCATCTTCAAGTTCACTAGGGAACGGACCGCTACCCACGCGGGTACAATAAGCTTTCATAATTCCAAAGACCTTTCCGATGGTTTTTGGGGCCACACCAAGTCCGGTGCATGCACCCGCACAGATGGTATTAGAGGATGTTACATAAGGATATGACCCAAAATCGATGTCCAGCAGCGTACCCTGGGCACCTTCAGCCAACACAGTCTTTTTTTCTGACAACAACCGGTTGATCTCATGTTCACTATCTACAAGTGTAAATTCTTTAAGTGTTTCAATACCCTCAAACCATTCTTTTTCCATGGGTGCCAGTTCATAATCGAACTGGTACTGTTTGAGCATCTCTTCATGCTTGTTGGTAAGAAACCTGTATTTTTCCTCAAAACGGCTGTCTAGTACATCTCCGATCCTTACACCATTACGCCCGGTCTTATCCATGTAGGTTGGCCCGATTCCCTTAAGTGTAGACCCTATTTTTGTTTTACCTTTTGCAGCCTCAGAAGCAGCATCCAGTAAACGATGAGTAGGCAAAATAAGATGCGCCTTTTTCGAAATCAGTAACTTATCTTTAAGTGTGAAACCAAGCTTTCGGATTGATTCAATCTCTTTTTTGAAAATTACCGGATCGATCACCACACCATTGCCGATGATATTAATCTTCTGTTCATGAAAAATACCAGAGGGGATAGTATGTAAAATATGTTTGACATTATTGAATTCAAGCGAATGTCCCGCATTTGGGCCACCCTGGAAACGGGCGATAACATCATAATCCGGAGTCAGTACATCAACAATTTTCCCCTTGCCTTCGTCTCCCCATTGAAGACCCAGTAAAACATCAATACTCATTGGTTCAAAATTTTAATAGTTTAAATAAATATGTTCAACAGCATTTCATAACCAAACACATTATCTGGTTTGATTTCAGTAGATTAATTGCAAAAACAACCAAAAAACCAGCACAAGTTACAAATAAAATGTCATATTCCGGCGTCAAATTTTAAGCAACAAATGTACAGAGTCCCATAAACAAATTGTTACTATGACCATACATATCCCTGATGAAGTTACAGCAGAAAAACAAGCTTTCCTAATCATAAGGATGTTTAATAATCTGTTGCCTTTATCAATAAATTGATTCTTTCCTGAATAAATTTATAGGGAACAGGAAGAAAACTAAACAATTATTACAGGTTAATGTTATTTTTATTTACAATAAATATGTAAATTTAACTGGAATTTGAATATTTAGCAGAAATGAGAGGGTCACGCGTAACCATTAAAGACATAGCCAGAGAACTTAGTATCTCACCATCAACTGTATCCAGGGCTTTAAAAGATCACCCTGATATCAGTGCACAAACCAAAATAGCCGTAAACGAGCTGGCAAGAAAACTTCAATACGAGCCAAATGCCATTGCATTAAGTCTGAAGAACAGTTTCAGCAAGACGCTTGGATTGATTATTCCGGAAATCGTTCATTATTTCTTTTCCAGTGTAATCAGCGGCATAGAGGATGTTGCCTATGATGCAGGATTCAATGTTATCATTTGTCAGTCTAATGAATCTTATGAAAGAGAAGTAAAAAACCTGCATACGCTGGTTTCAGGACGGGTTGATGGATTATTGGTTTCAGTTTCCAAAGAAACTACTAACTTCGATCACTTCAAGCATGTGGTAGATACCGGTATTCCTATTGTATTTTACGACCGGGTGTGCAATGAAATATTGACCGACCGTGTGATAGTAGATGATGCAGACGGGGCTTTTAAAGCTGTCGACCACCTGGCTTCAGTTGGATGTAAAAAAATTGTTCATTACGCAGCTTCTCAACATCTAATGATTGGCCGTAACCGAGCAATGGGGTATCGTGAAGCCATGCGCAAAAATAATCTTCCTTTCACTGAAGAAATGATCATCCGTTGTGATTCTTTCGATTGCGCAAAAAAAATGACAGAAAATTTGCTGAAAGAAAAAAATCCGCCCGATGGTATTTTTGCAGTTAATGATTTGACAGCTATTGGGGCTATGCTGGCCATCAAAGAAGCAGGACTAGATATACCAAATGATATAGCGGTGGTAGGATTCAGCAATGGGAATTATGCAACTATGACACAACCCAGCCTGACAACTGTTGAGCAGCACGGGTATGATATTGGAAAAATTGCCATCAATCTGCTGCTGGACAGGCTCCGTGCTGACCATGAATATGAAGCTATTACCAGGATGATACGTACTGATCTGGTTGTCCGTGAATCAACAAAGCGACAATTAAAAATTGACCAGGCTACCTCTTCTCCCGGACTTTCCGGGATGAAACAAGTTTAACATGGCTTATATCCCTTGATGGTGCAAGTCTCCAGACTTGTACCCTGTTAAGGTTTGGGGCACAATCCCAAACAACAGCGATGGAGGCAATGGATTAAGATTGAGGTTACAACCGTCAATCAGCGACGTAAACAGTCACAAGCGGACGCTTGCGACAGAGGAGGACGGCAAAGGATTTAATCAGTAACCTGTTTAACTCTTTTTTTTCGAAAGCCAGAATTCACAATCGGCAATAAGAGTAAAGCAATTAACCCAATAACCAGGTAAATAAGATTTGTGGAAGTATGGGCAATAAGGGCAAAGATCTTGCCATGTGCCTTAGTTATTCCAAAGATAAAAAGTGTCTCATATACCATGAAGTGCCAGGGGCCAATGCCACCCTGCACCGGAGCAAGCATTGCCAGTCCACCCATCAAAAAAGTAATCATGGCCACCCGTAAGCCCAGGTGTGCAGTCGGCTCGTAAGCAAGAAAAACTGAATAAAGCATCAACAACCACATCACAAAGATGAACAAGCTGTGGCCAAGATAGATCCAGATATTACTAACCTGAGAAATTGAACGCATCCCGGCAATAAAATCATCCTTGATTTTCCTGAGTTTTATCATCAGGGAATTTCCTGACTTTCTGGCCCACAACAAATAAAGAACTGCCAATACAGCAATAGCGAAGATACCAATAATCAGGTTGCGAAATGTAAGTACTGCCCGGATATTGTTTCCGAATTCAGGGTGTTCCAGAAAAAATTCCTTGATCGTACTGAGGTTGAGACTAAATATGATT
>Ga0102962_1000670_pt1 | contig 15102 bp, 12 predicted proteins | sample SalPonF2_C_D2_MG_FD_84519 | JGI IMG/M metagenome (GOLD analysis project Ga0102962, IMG submission 84519) | Salt pond soil microbial communities from South San Francisco under conditions of wetland restoration - Salt Pond MetaG SF2_C_D2_MG ...
CTCCAGCCGCACCAGATCGACCAGCACCTGGGCGCTTTCGTGCAGATAAGGGTCGTTCTCGGCGGTGGGCTTGGCGGTGTGCGCCATGAGCTCGCCCGCGGGGGTCTTGCTCACATCGCTTTTCTGCAGCGCCGCGTAGCTGTTGAACACCGGCTTGCCCTCGGCCTTGCGGTAGCGGTTGGCGAGGCTCAGGCGCACCTGCTCCTCGTGCTGGCGCTCGCGGCGGCGCTGGGCGAGGTTGAGCGAGACGCTGCTCTGCTGGCTCTGCTGGCGCGCGAGGCGGATGCGCTTGACCAGGTACTGGTAGGCGGGCTCGTGGGCGATGCGCGCCTGGTGCTCGGCCTTGAGCTTGGGCACCCGCTTGGCGATGCGCTTGCTGTGCGGGTAGCGCGTGGCGGCGATCTTGTCCCAGGGCAGGGCGTTGGCCAGCGCGCTCTCGCCGATCTTGTCGGGGGCGATGATGGAGGGGTAGGTGATGCCGGGCAGCACGCCGCGGTCCTGCGTGCTCTCGCCGCTGACGCGGTAGAACTTGGCCTCGGTGAGCTTGAGCTGGCCCTGGCTCAGGGGGATGAGCGTCTGCACCGTGCCCTTGCCGAAGGTGCGGCTGCCCAGTACCAGCCCGCGCCCGTAGTCCTGGATGGCGCCGGTGAAGATCTCCGAGGCCGAGGCGCTGAGGCGGTTGACCAGCACCGCCAGCGGCCCCGAGTAGGCGACGCTGGGGTTGCGGTCGCCGAGCACGTTGATGCGGTTGCCGGCGTCGCGGATCTGCACCACCGGGCCGGAGCGGATGAACAGCCCCACCAGCCTCACCGCCTCCTGCAGCGCCCCGCCGCCGTTGTTGCGCAGGTCCATGATCACCCCGTCCACGTGCTCGCTGTTGAGCTCGTCGAGCAGCTTGTGCACGTCGCGCGCGGCGCTGCGATAGTCGGGATTGCCTGCCTGCAGGGCCTGGAAATCGACGTAGAACGTGGGCAGCGTGATGACGCCGATCTTGTAATGCTTGCCGTTGCGGTCGATGTCGATGACGTGCTTGCTCGCCGCCTGATCCTCGAGCTTGACCTTCTGGCGCACCAGCGTCACGACCTTCGACTGCTTACTGTTGGGCGGAGTGATCTGCAGCCGCACCGTGGAGCCGGCCGGGCCCCGGATCAGTTGCACGACCTCATCCAGGCGCATACCGACCACGTCGGTGAGTTTGCCCTTGGGCCCCTGTCCCACAGCGACAATGCGGTCGGCCGGCTGGAGCTGGCCGCTTTTGGCCGCCGGCCCGCCCGGCACCAGACGCACGATCTCGGTGTACTCGTCGTGGCTGCGCAATACCGCGCCGATGCCTTCCAGCGACAGCTTCATGCGGATGTCGAAGTTCTGCGACTCGCGTGGCGGAAAATAGTCCGTGTGCGGATCGTAGCTGTGCGTATAGGCGTCCATGTAAGCCATGAACGCATCGGTGGGCTCGGCCTGGCGTATGCGCTGCAGCTGGCTCTCATAGCGTTTGGTGAGCACGCTTTGGATCTTGTCCGGCTTGTCGCCATCCAGGCGCATGTTGATGACTTCGTTCTCGAGGCGCTGTGTCCACAACGTGCCCTGGGCCTTGAGATTGTCGGGCCACGGCGCGTGTTCGCGATCCAGGTTGAGGGTCTGGTCGCTGCTCAGGTCGAGCTTGCCCACGCCTTGATGCAGCTCCGCGAGGAGCATCTCCATCAGGTGGATGCGCCGCTTTTGGTAGAGGTTGTAGATGGCGAACGCCGGCTTCAGGTTGCCGCTTTTCAGGTCGTTGTCCAGCTGATCCTGATACTGGTTGTCGAACTGGTGTACGTCGCTGGCCAGAAAGACGCTGTGACTGCCGTCCAGGTCATCCAGGTAAGCTTTGAGCAGCTTTTTGGAGAAGGCATTGTCGAGCTTGACCTTCTGGTAGTGGTGCTGCTGCAGCTGGTTCACCACCTCCAGGCTGATCTTCGACTCTTCCTGAGTCGGCGCCAGCGGCTTGTAGGAGCCGACCGCGATCGGCGCCGGAACGGCTGTGTCCGCCCACAGCGGCTGCGCGAAGGCCAGCAAAGCCAGCAAAGCCGCCAACCAGAAAGTGCGTGTCTGGTGCATTACGTCTCCAGTCCCGGGCGAGAATCGCTTCGATATCGGGCCTTCCGCCCATGTACTATTTGATGCTCCCGCCCGGCAGGATGCCATGAGGATACAGACCGGGCAGTCGGCTGACGTTTCCTGGAACGCGTACTTTACCCGTCCGTCGGTGCGGCGTCATGCGCCGCGCGGGTGCCGAGGCCCGGCCGGGCCGGCCTCGGCCGGCACACGTGAGACCATGCGATGGCAACGCAGTATCCACGCGTGCGGCGCGGTCACGCCGGGCCCGCAAGCCAATCGGCCGCGGGCCCTCGGCGTCGCCCCCAACGGGCAGCGCCCCTACAGGTCCTTGATGGCGGCGACCATCTTGGCGCACACGTCTTTGGCGTCGCCGAACACCATGTTGGTGTTCTCGGCGAAGAACAGCTCGTTCTCCACGCCGGAGAAGCCCGTGCCGCGCCCGCGCTTGATCACCAGCGCGTTCTGCGTCTTATCCACGTTGAGGATCGGCATGCCGTAGATGGGGCTGGACTTGTTGGTGCGTGCCGCCGGGTTGACCACGTCGTTGGCGCCAATCACCAGAGAATAGTCCGCGGTGGCGAACTCGTCGTTGACCTCCTCCAGATCGAAAATCATGTCGTAGGGCACGCCCGCTTCTGCCAACAGCACGTTCATGTGCCCGGGCATGCGCCCGGCCACCGGGTGGATGGCGAACTTCACGTCCACATCGTGCTTCTGGAGCAACTGCACGAACTCCCACAGCTTGTGCTGAGCCTGCGCCACCGCCATGCCGTACCCGGGCACGATGATGACGTGGCTGGAGTAGGCCATGCTGATGCCGGCATCGGAAGGATCCATGGACTTCATCTCGCCCTGTGGCCCTTCGGACTGGGCACCCTCGTCGGCGCCGAAACCGCTGAACAGCACGTTGGCCAGCGAGCGGTTCATGGCCTTGGCCATGAGGCTGGTGAGCAGCGAGCCGGCCGCGCCCACCAGCGTGCCGGCGATGATCATGGCCGGGTTGCCGATCGCGAAGCCCTCGAAGGCCACCGCCAGACCCGTCATGGCGTTGTACAGCGAGATCACCACCGGCATGTCGGCGCCGCCGATGGGCATGGTCACCAGCACGCCCAGCACCAGGGAGAACGCGAAGAAGGCGAAGATCAGCGCCCAGGAGAGGCTGGCCAGGGCCATGATCAGCGCGCCGAGGACGAGCGCAATCACCAGCAGCCCGCCGTTGATCAGGTGCTGGCCGCTGATGCGCAACGCTTTTTTCATCCAGCCCTGCAGCTTGGCAAAGGCGATCAGGCTACCGCTGAACGACACCGCGCCGATGAAGGCGCCCACCACCGCGAGCACCAGGAAGCCGATGCTGCCGGCCTGCACCTCGCCGCTGAACAACTCCACGCCGGCGATACAGGCAGCGGCGCCGCCGCCCATGCCGTTGTAGAGCGCCACCATCTGGGGCATGTCGGTCATCGCCACCTTGCGCCCCGAGTACCATGCCCCCACCCCGCCGATGAGGATGGCGACGATCATCAGGATGTAATGGTCCATGCCGCCGTAGAAGAACGTAGCGAGCGTGGCCACCAGCATCCCGGCGCCGGCCCAGATCACCCCCTTTCTCGCCGTCTTGGGCGAGCTCATGCTCTTGAGGCCGACGATGAACAGCACCGCGGCGACGAAGTAGCACGCCTGAATTGCCGGGTTCATCGGTCAGTCTCCCTTGCTGCTCTTGAACATTTCCAGCATGCGCTCGGTGACCACATAGCCGCCGACCGCGTTGCCGGCGGCCAGGATCACACCCACGAAACCGATGGCGAGCTCCAGCGGCCCGTGGGCATGCCCCAACGCCACCATCGTCCCCACCAGCACGATGCCGTGGACGAAGTTCGAGCCCGACATCAGCGGCGTGTGCAGGATCACCGGCACGCGCGAGATCACCTCGTAGCCGGTGAACGCCGCCAGCATGAAGATGTAGAGTGCGATGAAGCCCGTGATCATGACTGTTCTCCTTGTTTGTCGGCAGCGCCCTCTATGAGCTCACGGCTCGGGCCATGCCTTATCTCGCCGTCGTGGGTCAACGCCGTTTTGGCCACCACCTCGTCCTCCCAATCGAGTTTCAGCTCACCGTCCTTGACGATCAGCTCCAGCAGGTGCAGCACATTGCGTGCATACATCTCGCTCGCATGCTCGGCCAGCATGCTGGCGATGTTGACCGGGCCGACCACGGTGACGTTGCCCACGCGCACGTCCTCGCCGGCCTTGGTGAGCTCGCAGTTGCCGCCCGTCTCGGCGGCCATGTCCACGATCACCGCGCCCGGCTTCATCCCGTCCACCATGTCTTTCGAGATGATTTTGGGCGCGGGCCTGCCCGGCACCGCTGCGGTGGAAATCACCGCATCGGCTTCCTTGATGCGTTTGGCGAGCATCTCCTGCTGCGCCCGCTTCTCTTCGTCGGTGAGCTCGCGCGCATAGCCGCCCTCGCCTTCGGCACGCACCTCGGCCTGGATGAAGCGCGCGCCCAGCGACTCCACCTGTTCCTTGGTGGCGCTGCGCACGTCGTAGGCTTCCACCTGCGCGCCCAGCCGCTTGGCGGTGGCAATCGCCTGCAGACCCGCCACGCCGGCGCCGATCACCAGCACTTTGGCGGGCCGTATCGTGCCCGCGGCCGTGGTGAGCATGGGCAGAAAGCGCTCGAGCCGGTTGGCCGCGATCAGCGCCGCCTTGTAGCCGGCGGCCGAGGCCTGGGAGGACAGGGCGTCGATGCTCTGCGCGCGCGTGATGCGCGGCACCAGCTCCATGGCGAACGTGGTGATCTTGCGGTCGCGCAGCAGCTTGACCTTGTTCTGCTCGTTGTGCGCGTGCACGAAGCAGATCAGCACCGAGCCTTCCTCCATGCTCTTGACCTGCTCCTGGCTCGGCGGCTGCACCTTGAGAATGACGTCGGCATCCCGGTACAAAGCCTTGCCGTCGTCCACCACGGTCGCATGCTGCGCGTAGGCGTCGTCGGGGATCTTGGTACCCTCGCCGGCCCCCTTTTCCACCAGAATATCGACACCCAGTTTGCCCAGGCGCTGCGCCACCACCGGCACCATGGCCACACGCTTTTCGCCGGGGCTGGTTTCCCTGGGCACTCCTACTTTGATGGGCATGTGACTACACTCCTCGCTCCAAACGGAAAACCATCGACGTCAAGCGAGCCGCCGCCATCGCTTCCCCCCCGGGCGCGGCTCGCACCGCAACGCGCACGCTAGCCGTTCTGTCGCCCCGGCGTGCGTTGCTGGTAGCTGCTGGGGATGCGGAACAGCTTATCCGACAGCGACCCGTGGCCGACAGCCGTCAGGTGCTGGGACGCGCCGCTCTGCGCACTCTTCAGGCGGATGGGCACGCCGTTGAGGCGGCTGAGATCGGGCATGGGACCCGGGCCGAAACCGGTGCTCGCCTCCAGGTCCGACATGAGCCCGTACAGGCTCTTGAGCGAGGAGAACTCCTTGCCCGACATGCCCAGCGCGCCCGGCTTGGCGATGCACACGGACTGCAGCGTCTGTCCGTCCTGGACGATCCGCCCGCTCTGGCAGGTCACACCGGACACCTGTTCGGTGCCGCCGCTCTCCTGCAGTTTCAGGGGCTTTTTCTGCTCGGGCGCCTGGAGCAGGTTGCCGAGCGACTTTTTCATCTGCGCACGCTGCTTGGGCGGCAGCTTCTGCAGCTCCGCCTGGTAGCGCTGTCGGGCCTGGGCCATTTGCTTGCCCAACTGCTTGATGCGCTCGCGATCCACCCGAATGTAGCTCTTGCGCTCGGGCTGCACCACGTACAATGTATCCTGCGCGGCTTTATACAGCATCCAGGTACCGCCGCTGTTATCGGTACGCACTTCACCCGGCCGGACGTAGACCACAGAGTGGCCCGACTGACCATCTTTTTGCAGCGCGAAGTGCAAAGTGGTGTCGGCGAGAACCGCTCCCGGCAGAAACAGAAGCGCCGTTGCCAGGGTTAATAATTTGAACATCGTTCCAACCCCTAGTTATTGAATTTTGAGAGGTTGCCCGCAGCCGGCGGGCCGGAGCCATGCAGCCAGTCTATCTGATCGACGCCAGCGTTTACATCTTTCGCGCCCACTTCGCCCTGCCGGCCACATTGACCGACGGCGACGGTCTTCCGTTCAACGCGGCGTATGGCTTCGCCAACTTTCTCTGCGACCTGCTCGAGCGCACCCGACCGACCAGCATGGCCGTCGCGTTCGACGAAAGCCTGACGTCGTCTTTCCGCAACGAAATCTATGCGCCTTACAAGGCCAATCGCGAGCCCGCGCCGCCGGAGCTCGAGCGCCAGTTCTCGGCTTGCGGGGCACTGGCACGGGCGGTGGGTCTGCTTACGCTCTCCAGCCACCGCTACGAAGCCGATGACCTGATCGGAACCCTGGCGGCGCGCGCCCGCGCGGCGGGCGGGACGGTGGTCATCGTCAGCCGCGACAAAGACCTGGCGCAGCTGCTGGAGGACGGCGACACGCTCTGGGACTATGCCGCCGACGTGCGCTTCGACGCGGCTGCCGTGGCCGAACGCTTCGGCGTCAGCCCCAGGCAGATTCCCGACTTTCTGGCGCTGGCGGGCGACCCGGTCGACAACATACCGGGGGTGCCCGGGATCGGACCCAAAACCGCCGCGGCCCTGCTGGCGCACCTGCCGGACCTGGACACCCTGCTCGGCGAGTTGGACCGCGTGGCGGCACTGCCCATCCGCGGCGCGCGCGCCGTGGCCGCGCGCCTGCAAGCCGGTGCCGAGCAGGCGCGTGTGGCGCGGCGCCTGACCCAGATTCCGCGCGACGTGCCGTTGCCGGCGCAGGCGGATGACTGGCGCTGGCAGCCTCCCCGGGCCGACGCGTTGCGCGAATGGTGCGACGCCGCAGCGCTCGGCAAGCGGTTGCGCGCCCGCCTTGAGTCACTGCCGGGTTTGTGGTCAGAGCTGCAATAGCCGCCTTGCCGCCGCCTCCGACGACACGTACAAAGAGGTGGTCACGGATTATGCAGCGGTCTGTCATTGATAGCCTCCCTGGCGTTTTACGTAGCAGCCGCACTGGCCGAGATCTGCGGCTGCTTCTCGTTTTGGGCGTGGCTGCGCCTGGGGCGGAGCCCGGCGTGGCTCATCCCGGGCATGGCCTCCCTCTCCCTGTTCGCCTTTCTGCTCACGCGGGTCGATCTCAACCTGGCCGGGCGCGCCTATGCCGCCTACGGCGGCATCTACATCATCATGTCGCTGCTATGGTTATGGGGCGCGGAAGGAACCCGGCCTGACCTGTGGGACACGGCCGGTGCCGGGCTGTGCCTGCTGGGGGCTATGTTGATCCTCACGGGCAGCCATTGAGGCCACTGGTGCAATCACCGAGGCGGTCCGTCACCGCTCCGCAAGCCGCTTGCTATAGGTTTTCAGTCGCTTGGCGTAGGTCACCATGTAGGGAGAGTAGCCGAGCTTTCGGTAGGCTGCCTCGGCGTTGACGTTGCGCGCCAGGAAGGAGATATGCACGCTGGTCAGGCCCTGAGCGCGCAAATGCGCCTCGGCCGCCGCCACCAGGCGCGCCCCCACGCCCTGCGCCCGGTATGGGGCCGCCACGAAAAGATCCGATATGAAGCCATAACGGCGCTGCTCGGCCACCACGTGAAGGTCACCGTGCTCATGCGCTTCCACGAAGCAGACCGCGAAGCCGACCGGTTGTGCGCCGTCCGCGGCGACAAATATGGCGCCGCGCTGGCGCTCCACCACGCCCTCCAGATAGGCGAAATGGCCTTGAGCGATCTCCCTGCCGGGCGCGCGATCGGCCTCCATGCGGCGCTCGTACTCCTGGAGCTCGGCCATCAGCCCGACCAAGGCGGGGCGGTCGGCGGCCACGGCCGGCCTGATGGACACCTGGATTGAAGCGCGCTGGTTCATGAGCCACCCGTGACGATGTACATCCGCCCGAATACCTTAGGGGGAAGCTGCCAGCGGCGCCATCGTCTATCCTTGGGCGCATCGAACTGAACCGAAGCGAGCGGATACTCCGATGGATGCAGGGGCCATCGCGGCGGCTGTCGCCGCCGTTGCCGGACTGGTGATCGGCTTTGCCGCGGCTTGGGGGCTGCGCGCGCGCCAGGCCGCGGGCGCGCTTGAGGCAGCGCTCGGGCGTCAGGCGGCGCAGATGCAGCGCGATATTGAACGTCTGGGCCAGGACAAGGGCTACGCCGAGCAGCGCCTGCAGGAGGCTCATGAGCGCATTCAGGCCTTCGAGCGGCAGGTGCGCGACGTTACCGGCCAGCGCGACGAGCTGCGCACCGAGCTGGCCGCGCTCAAGTCCACGTCCGATGACCGGTCCCGGCGCATCGACGAGCTCACCGCCGAGCGCGATGCCGCGCGCGACGAAGCGGGCCAGCTACGCGATACCAAGGCGAGCCTGGAAACCAAGCTGCAGAAGCAGGCGGCCGAGTTCGAGGAGCAGCGCAAGGCGATGGACGAAAAGCTGGCGCTGCTGGACAACGCCGAGAAACAGCTCAACCAGCAGTTCGAAAACCTGGCCAACCGCATCTTCGAGACCAAATCGGAGAGCTTCCGCAAGACCAGCAGCGAACAGCTCAGCCATCTGCTCAAGCCCTTCCGCGATCAGATCGACAACCTGCACCGCGACGTTCGCGAGGCGGGCAAGGAGCGCCACACCCTGCGGACCCAGATCGAAAAGATCGTCACCGAAGCCAACGCGCTCACCAACGCACTCAAGGGCGACTCGCGCCGCCAGGGCGCCTGGGGCGAGCTGGTGCTGGAGCGCATCCTGGAGAACTCCGGCCTGCGCCGCGGCGAGGAGTACGAGGTGCAGGCCAGCTACACCGGCGAGGACGGCAAGCGCCTGCGCCCCGATGTCATCGTCCACCTGCCCGAGGAGCGCGATATCGTCATCGACTCCAAGGTCTCGCTCACCGCCTACGAGCGCCACGTGAACGCCGACGACGAAACCGAGCGCGCGGCCCAGCTCAAGGCCCACGTGCAGTCCGTGCGCAGCCACGTCGAGCAGCTCGCCGCCAAACGCTACGACCATATCAAGGCCATACGCACGCTCGACTACACGCTCATGTGGATTCCCATCGAGCCGGCGTATTTCGCCGCCATGCAGGCCGAGCCGGCGCTGTTCGAGTCCGCGCTGGCGCGCCGGGTGCTGCCGGTGACCGCCACCACGCTGTTCGCCGTGCTCAAGACCATCGAGCGCATCTGGCAATACGAGCGCCAGAACCGCAACGTGCAGAGCATCGTCAACCGCGCCAGCAGCCTGTACGACAAATTCGTCAACTTCACCGACGCGATGGACAAACTGGGCAGCCATCTGGAACGCGCCCAGAAAAGCTATGGGGACGCGCGCGGACGCCTGCTGGAAGGCCCCGGCAATGTGGTGCGCCAGATCGAGCAGCTGCGCGAAATGGGGCTCACGCCCAAAAAGCGCCTGCCCGCCGACTGGGTGCAAACCGCCGGCGCGCTGAGCGCGGACAAAAACGGTGATGAGGGCGACGAGGTGTCCTGACACGGCGCCCGTTATCGTTGAGAATTCAGGCGGCTACAATGAAGCCTGCAGCCTTGTTGTTTTCGACATGCAGCCGGGGCAACGCCGCCGGCACCAAACCCGAGGTAGCCCATGACCCAATCATCCGCCGACGACGACTGGACCTACGCCCACATCGGCGCCCAGGGACTGCGAACGGATATCGCCACCCACGGCCACGAGCTGATCGCCGACGAGCCGCAAGACGTCGGCGGCACCGATGCCGGACCGGACCCGTACGGCTACCTGACGGCGGCGCTGGGCGCGTGCACATCGATGACGCTGCGCCTCTATGCCGACCGCAAGCAATGGCCATTGCAGGACGTGGTCACCCGCGTGCGCCACTCCAAGATCCACGCCAAGGACTGCGCCGAGTGCGAGTCCAAGGAAGGCCGTGTGGACCTGCTGGAACGCGAGATCGAGCTCTCCGGCCCGCTGGACGAAGCGCAGACGAAGCGCTTGCTGGAAATCGCCGACATGTGCCCGGTCCACCGCACCCTCACCGGCGAAATCACCGTGCGCACGCGGCTGAAGGGCAAATAAAACCTCCGGGTGTAGTCTCTCGCCGACCGCGTCCGCCCGCAGCGGGCTTGTAGCGTTCCGTCCAAGTCCCCCCTACAGGCAATTTTGGGTAAACCAAGAGACCTGAGCCATGCTCAGTTCATTTCTGGGCGTATTGCGGATCTTATCGCAGCGTTGTTTGCGCTCTTGTGCGTAGCCTTCGTAATCGGCATTCCAGACACTGAGCACTATCTTGCTCTTATAGCCGGCGCCGCGCTCCAGCGCCCCCAACCGGTTGCTGACCTGCACAAGCAGGCGTCGATCACCGGTGCGCCAGCCCATGGTCCGTGTGTAAGGGGTCAGCTTGGTGCGGTCGGGCTTGCCGAAACGCTTACTCAGCCAGGCTTGCACCGTGCTGCTCCACAGCATGCTTTTGTAATATTCAGTGAATTTGATCTGACCCACGGCGTCGCCCATGTTGTCGAGTTCCACCTTGCCGCCAGTGCGCCGCTTGCGCGCGTAACGAGCTCGATCCGAGCGCGCGGGTACAAAGCTGCTCGAACGGCCGAAACCGTTGGATACGAAATTCCAGGAACTGTGCAGGCGGCGCTTTGCCTGTAGCAACGGCATGCCGGGTCGTAACCCCCGGATAGACACATCCCCCACGGCGTCACCGGCAATCAGCGGGGCCAGGACGTTCTCCGCATCCATAGGCTTGGCCGCCTCGATAGCCGCCTGCTTGGCTCGGCGCTGCTTCAACACGCGATCAATCTGCCAGCGCTTCTCCCGGACTGCGCTGCGAAACGACTGCGCTTGCTGGGGTGTTACCTTGTCGAGCACAGGCAACTGCGCAAGCCGGCTCAGAGTCGCCAAACCCTGACGCGAGATCGGCACCTGCGCCAACTGCTGCCGGGCCTTCTCCATCTCGTCGGCGCTTGCGCGCAACTGCGGCTCGATCTCGGCGCCGCGCTTGTCCAACAGAGTCACAAACCCGGCGACTTGCTCTGGCGACAGATAATCGGAAGCCCCTTTCAGCGAACGCGCCTGGTTGGCGATGATCGGATAGGGCCTGAGCCGGCGCAACCGACGCAGATCCTCGGCCACATCCTCGCCCCGCAAAGAACGCTTGGCCAGTTCAAGCACCGCCGGCATAGTGGGGGAGCCTGGGGCCTCGATGATCATGCCCACCTTCTTCTTGACGTCCGCAAGCACTCTACGAGACGTGCTGAGCACACGCCATGCGCCCCGCTCGGAGCGCATGGCCCGATAAAGCACTGTCTGCGCGTCTCGGTCCTTGCGCCGCAGGGCATCTCCACGGCACTTAAACAGCCACTTGTGAAGCTTGCTGAAATCGTCGTGCTGCCATGCGCGCACGCTCTTTCCAAACAGCGGGACAACCAGCTTGTCCCGGTACAGCGCGCTCAACTCGAGCTTGGGCGCCAGACGTATGGTGTCCGACTTATCATAGTGCGATGCCCAGTGCTCCAGCTTGTCGCAGTCCGGTTGATCGATGTCCTCCGCCGATGCCGGCGCTACCGCCAACCCACCCAGCAGGACAAGCCCGTAAACGAGTCTCTGCAGCAATGCCAGCGCGTCTGGCCGGCGTCTGAATTCGCGAGGTGCGCAGTGCAGCCCCTCAATTAATGCTGTCATCGTCATAACCTGTCCCCCCACCGCTGCTCACACGTGGTACCACCCAGTACCCGGTCATCATCGGCGATGTAACGCAACCAGCCCCCGTTGTCCGAGGCAAAGGAGTGCACGCCAACGCCACGTCTCCCTGATCCAGCCCTGATGCCAAACGCAACAGCAAGGCCGTTACATGAAGGCTAGACGGCGCCGCTCAAGACGCAAGGTACTTTTGGTAAGGATCGGACTAACGGTCGTACCGGTGATGTCCGCTCATTGTTATCGTCGCCCGCGCCGCATGCGCGGGGTGACCAGGCTGGCCAGCAGCACCGCGAAAATGCTGGCGAGGAAGATACCGTCGAAAGTCCCGGCGCCGCCGATGGAGGCGACCGGTGCGCCCAGCTCCTGCACCCGACCCAGATTCAGCAAGTCGGCTCCGATCAGCGTGCCCAGGCTGCCGCCGATATAGGCCAGCGGCGCCGCCCGGCGCCAGGCCAAGAGCACTGCGACGGCGGCGCTCACCAGCGGCGGCACGAAGATGGGCACAGCGATGCCCACACCGTGGACGGGCTGGGCGAGACCGTGCACCACGGCGGTAACGATGCCGGTTGCGATAAGCCCTCGGACCACCAGGTTGTTTTTCAGCATGAGGTAGAGGGAGAGCAGCGTCGGCACCACCGCCCCGCCCAGATTGACCGCGATGACCGTGCCGTGCCCACCGACCACGACCGGCACGCTGTAGGTAATGCCGCCGAACTCGATGTACTGCGAGGCCACGTGCACGTGGCCCGGCAAGACCGCCACCGGGATGTTGACGTAGCTGCCCAGCAAGGACAGGAGCAGGAGGATGAAGATGAAGCGCCGGTCTATGCCCAAGCGCGCATAGGCGTATTCGAGCACGCCGATCTGGATGAGGATCAGCAGCAGCGCAAACAGCGCCGACAGCAAAAGCAGAAACGGCAGGGAGACCGGGAAATACTGCAGATTCATGGGCGGCGGCGCCGGGTGGATCCGGGTTTGGCATTCTGGCACCGGCGATCATAACGCGCCTGCGCCGGTGTGGGCGCGGCCGTGCTCGATGAAGCGGCCATTTGGGCTTACAGTGGGACGTCAAATCTTCACAGCGTGTGCCCGACACGACCATGAACGAGCCTCCCGCCAGAGCCGGCACCACCTTCACCATGACGCACTGGGGCGTCTACGAGGTGGAAACCGCGGACGGCCACATCGCCGACGTCCGCCCCTGGTCCGAAGACCCTGATCCCTCGCCCATCGGCCGCTCGATGAAGGCAGTGGACCACGAACGCCGCATCCGCCACCCCATGGTGCGCGAGGGCTGGCTCGAGCACGGCCCCGGCGGCCGGCGCGAGCGGCGCGGCGCCGAGCGCTTCGTGGCGGTGAGCTGGGAGCGTGCGCTCGACCTGGTCGCCGCCGAGCTCAGCCGAGTGCGCGCCGAGCACGGCAACGACGCCATCTTCGCCGGCTCCTACGGCTGGGCCAGCGCCGGGCGCTTCCATCACGCGCTGAGCCAGCTACACCGCTTCATGAACACCATCGGCGGCTATACGTACTCGGTGAACACCTATTCGCTGGCCGCAGCCGAGGTCATCGTGCCGCACGTGGTCGGCCACTCCTACAACTGGGTGCAGCGCGAGGCCACCTCGCTGCCGCTGGTGGCGGAGCATACCCGGCTGCTGGTCACCTTCGGCGGCATCCCGCTCAAAAACGCCCAAATACAGTCCGGCGGCCAGGGCCGGCACGTGGTGCGCGACTGGCTGCGCCGCGCGCGCGCCAACGGCTGCCGCATGGTCAACCTGTCGCCGGTGCGCGACGACCTGGCTTTGGAACTCGACGCCGAATGGGTACCGCTGCGCCCCAATACGGACACGGCGGTGATGCTCGGCATGGCGCACACGCTCATCCACGAAAACCTCTATGACGCCGGCTTCCTGGGCCGCTACAGCGTCGGCTTCGAGCGCCTGCGCGCCTACCTGGAAGGCGAGGCGGACGGCCAGGTGCGCGACGCCGATTGGGCCGCCGGCGTGAGCGGGGTACCCGCCGGGCTCATCCGTGATCTCGCGCGGCAGATGGCACACGCGCGCTCGATGGTCAACGTCAGTTGGTCGCTGCAGCGCGCCGACCACGGCGAGCAGCCCTATTGGGCCGCGATCGCGCTAGCCGCCCTGCTGGGCCAGATCGGCCTGCCCGGCGGCGGCTTCACGCTGGGCTACGGCGCCGTGGGCACGGTGGGCAACGGCGCCAAGCGCGTCAAGCTGCCGGCGCTGCCGCGCATCACCAACCCCGTGGACCGCTACATTCCCGTCGCCCGCATTGCCGACATGCTGCTGCACCCCGGCGAGGCGTTCGACTACGACGGCAAGCACCTCACGTACCCGGACATCCGCCTCATCTACTGGGCCGGCGGCAATCCCTTTCACCATCACCAGGACCTCAACCGCCTGGCCGAAGCGTGGGGCCGTCCCGAGACCATCGTGGTCAACGAGCCGTTCTGGACCGCCACCGCGCGCCGCGCCGACATCGTACTGCCCGCCACCACCCCGCTGGAGCGCAACGACATCGGCGGCACATCGCAGGACAGCGTGGTCGTGGCCATGAAACAGGCCATCCCGCCCGTGGGCGGGGCGCGCAACGACTACGACATCTTCTCCGCCCTCGCCCGGCGCCTCGGCGTTTCCGACGCTTTCACCGAGGGCCGCGATGAAATGCAGTGGCTGCGCCACCTTTACGCGGGGCTGCAAGACCGCAGCCCCGGCGTGCCCGATTTCGACACGTTCTGGGCGCAGGGCCTCCTGGAGTTCGAGGACGCGACGCCGGGCGAGTCCTACCGCGTACTGCTGCGCGAGTTCCGAGACGATCCGGAGCAGCACCCTCTGCCCACACCCTCCGGGCGCATAGAGCTGTTCTCCGAGGCCGTCGCCGGTTTCGGCTACGGAGACTGCCCGCCGCATCCAAGCTGGCTGGAGCCCGCCGAGTGGCTGGGATCGGCGCTCGCGGAGCGCTACCCGCTGCATCTGATCTCGAACCAGCCCGCGACCCGGCTGCACAGCCAGTGGGAGCACGGCCAAGTCAGCCAGGCGGCCAAAATCGGCGGCCACGAAGCGATCCGGCTCAATCCGCAGGATGCCGCCGCGCGCGGCATCGGCAACGGTGACGTGGTGCGCGTGTTCAACGACCGCGGCCAGACGCTGGCCGGGGCGCACCTCAGCGACGACGTCATGCCCGGCGTGGCGGTACTGCCCACCGGTGCCCCCTACGAGCCCGCCGACCCGGCCGTGCCCGGCAGCCTGGAGCGCAACGGCAATCCCAACGTGCTCACC
>Ga0102962_1000671_pt1 | contig 15101 bp, 13 predicted proteins | sample SalPonF2_C_D2_MG_FD_84519 | JGI IMG/M metagenome (GOLD analysis project Ga0102962, IMG submission 84519) | Salt pond soil microbial communities from South San Francisco under conditions of wetland restoration - Salt Pond MetaG SF2_C_D2_MG ...
AGCGCCGGGCCACGCACGGCATGAGCGACCTCACACGCTACCAGGGCGACGCCCTCCGGCGCGCCGAAGGCTGGGCCTCGCTTCCGGCCGACGAGCTCCGGCGGCGGGCCGCGCGGGCCGCCAACGCCCGCGACCTGAGCGAGCTGTGGGCGCTCACCGAGGCTTACCTGTTCCTGCACGGCTCCAAGGGCTCGCGCGCCAGCCGCCACACGCTGCGGACCTACCGGCGCGGCATCGCCGACCTGCTGGAGGGCTGGCAGGCCGAGAACCTGCTGCGGCCCAGCCGCGACGCCGGGGTGCTCTACATCCGCCGGCTGGAATCGACCCCCGGCAAGACGTCGGGCGAGCGGCCGCAGCCGTCGACCTTGCAGGTGAAGCTGGCGGCGGCGCGCACGCTCTACCGCGCGCTGCGCTGGTCGGGCGCCACCGAGGCGCGGCCGTTCGAGAACGTGCGGGTGGCCAAGGACCCCACGCCCCCCTGGGAGAAACGCCGGCCCTACGGCGACCGGGAGGTGGAGCGACTGCTCGACCTGGCCGATCCGGCCGAACGGGTGGTGGTCCTGTTGGGCGCCCACGCCGGCCTGCGCATCAGCGAGATGACGGCGCTGCGCTGGGACGACCTCGACCCGGCGCGCGGCGAGTTGCACGTCACCGCCGGCAAGGGCGGCAAGAGCGGCCGGGTCCACCTCACGCGCCGCTTGCGCGAGGCGCTGCGCGAGCTGCGCGAGAGCGACTCCGCGGTGCGGCGCCAGCGCGACCCCGCCTTGGTGTTGCCCTGGGGCACCGACCGTACCCGCAAGCGCTTCCGTACCCTGTGCCAGCGTGCCGGCGTCGACTACGCCTCGGCCGGCGTGCACGGCCTGCGCCACGGGGCCGGCACGCGCTACTACCGGCAGACCCACGACCTGGGCCGCGTGGCGGCCCACCTGCGGCACGCCGACATCCAGACCACCAGGATCTACGCCAAGATCGACCAGGACGCCATCGGCGAGGACATCGACGACTGGTGAGCGGGCGCGTGGGCGGGGTCGCACGGCGTGCCGTGCGACCCCGCCGGACGCTCAACGTCCGAGCGTGTACGGTTTGAGCTGGGCGCGCATCTCGCCGGGCTTGTGCTGCTCGGAGTGGATCTGGATGTAGAGGTCGCCGGCCTGCAGGGCCTTCACCTGGGCGTCGGTGAGCTGGAAGGAGCCGCGGATGCTGCCCGCGACGGTGCCGTCGACACTCAGGCTGTAGAGGATCGGGCCGTTGTCGCTCGGGCCGCCCTGGTGGATGTGGGCGCCGCCGCGGATCTCCCGGGCGACGGGGCTCGAGAGCGCCAGGAACGATCCCAGGACGTCGAGCCGGTGGCCGCTCAGCACGGCCACCGCGAAGCCGCTGGCGCCGGTGTGGACCGGCGGGACGACGTTCTGCGGGCTGAGCTCGGCGGTGAAGACTCCGAGGGGGGTCGGCTGGGCGGCGGCCGTCGCCGCGAGGGCCAGTACCGGCAGCAGCGCCAGCGCGCGGATCGTGTTGCGCAACCTGCGTGGAAGCGAACGAGGACGGGTCATGCGCCTCACCTCCACGGCCACCGTGGCACGACAGCGCCGGGCCGTGCGTCGCCCGGCGATGAGGTCCGCCTGAGATCGGGCTGAGGCGTCCCTGAACCGCTGCGCCCGGGCGCTCCTCGGCGTCGGGGACCCGTCACGGCCGCGCCGGGCGGTCCCGACCTTCAGGGCAGCCCGCCCGCCTCCAGCAACACGCTCCCCGAGCACACCGCCACCACCGCCCGGTCGGCCGCGGCGTCCTGCGCCTCGAGCAGCAGGCAGCCGCGCTCGTCGACGCCGCGGCCGATACCCGCGACGACGCGCCCGCCGGCGTCGACGCGCACGGCGCGGCCCGCCAGGGCGTCGAACGCCCGGAAACGCTCGGGAAGCGACGCCGCGTCCTCCACCCAGGCGTCGAGGCCGCGCTGCATCCCGGCCAGCACGACGCCGTGCACGCCCTCCAGGTCCCAGCCGCGCAGGGCGACGGCGCCCGGCGGGGGCGCGTTGCCGACGTTGAGGCCCACGCCGACCAACAGGTGGCCGCGAACGTACTCCGTCAGGATGCCGCCGAGCTTACGCCCCCGGTAGTAGAGGTCGTTCGGCCACTTGACGCCGGCCCGCACGCCGTAGTCCTGGAGCGTCTCCGCCAGCCCCACGGCTACGGTGACGGCGGCGCCGCCACGGCCCAGCGACGGCGGCGCCGGGTCGCGTAGCGCCAGCGTCTGATAGCTGCCTCCGGGGGCGCTCTCCCAGCGGTCGCCGCGGCGGCCTCTCCCCTGCGTCTGACGCGCGGCGCGCACGACCAGGCCGTCGACGTCCTCACCGCGCTCCAGGCGTCGGCGGACCTCGCTCTGCGTGGACGCCAGCGTATCGAAATGCTCGATGCGGAACGCGATGGCGAGCGGCATGCGCCTCAGCCCGCCGGCGCGGCTTCGTCGCGGCGGATGCTGAACACCCGGCTCACGCCGTCCTCGGTGGTGACCCCCCACAGCACGTCCGCCACCTCGAAGGTGGCCTTCTGGTGGGTGATCAGCACGAACTGCGTACCGGCCCTGGCGAGCCGCTCCAGGAAGGCGCAGTAGCGCCGGATGTTGGCCTCGTCGAGCGGCGCGTCGACCTCGTCCAGCACGGCGATCGGTAGCCCGGCGCTGCCGCTGTCGCCGTCCATGAGGGCGAACAGGAACGCGAGCGCTCCCATGGTGCGCTCCCCCACCGACAGCAGATGGAGCGACTGCGTCTGCTTGCCGGGCGGTTGCAGCCGGATGCGCACGCCCACCGGCCGTCCCTCCTCGTGCTCGACGTCGATGTCGCCCTGACCCTCGGCGCCGAAGAGCTGCTGGACGTGGCCCCGGAAGCTGGCGCGCAGCCGTTCCAGGGAGGCGTGCAGCCGCGCGGTGGTCTCGCGGTCGATGCGCTCCAGCGTGCCCTCCAGCTCGGTCGCCGCCAGCGCCGCCTGGACCGCCTCGACCTCCAGCCCCTCCTTGCGTTCGCGGGACTCCTGCAGGTCCTTCGCCGCCCGGTGGTTGACCGGACCCAGCGCCTCCAGCGCGGCCTCGACGTCGCGCAGCCTGCTCCTGGCGGCACGCTCGCTCAGATCGAGCGGCTCGGCGCCCTCCGGATAGCCGCGGAGCTCCTCGGCGGCGAGCTCCGCCGCGGCCTCGCGGCGGGCGAGTTGCACGTTGCACCCTTCGAGCTCCTGGCCGCGCGCCGCCTGGCGCTCGGTGGTCTCGTTGAGCGCCGCCTCGAGCGCGTCGCTTCGCGAGCGCACCTCGGCAAGCGCCGCCTCCGCCTCCTCCAGCCCCGTCGGCAGCGCGGCTTCGGCATCGGCGCGGGCGGCCTGGGCCGCGGCGTGCGCCTCCTCGAGCCCCGCCAGCGTCTGTTCCTGACGGCCGATCGAGGTGCGCAGCTCGGCTGCGCGGGAGCGTTCCTGCCGGAAGCGCTCGAGCGCGGAAGCGTACGAGCGCAGGCGCTCCTCCAGCACCATGCGCCGCTGCCGCACCTCCGCCAGCTCCTGGCGGCGCCCGGCATCGCGGTCGCGCAGCGCCTCGACGCGCTGCGCGGCGCTGCTGGCGGCCTCCACGGCCGCCTCCAGGTGCTGGGGGTCCGGCGGCTCGGCCGGCGCCGGAAGCGCGTCGCGCGCGCGCTCCACCTCGACGGCGCGTTGCTGCAGGTCCTCGAGCAGACCGCGGTCGCGCGACGCCCGCTCGCGGGCCTGCGCCAGCCGGGCGCGGGCGTCCTCCAAAGACGAGGCGCCTTCGGGCACACGCTCCTGCAGCTCCCGGACCTCCCGCTGCCGGCGCTCGAGCTCCGCCCTGGCGTCGTCGGCCTGCCGGCTCGCGCGCTCCTCGGCCGCTTCCGCCTCCTCGAGCTCCGCGGCGGCGCCCAGCACGCTCGACTGCGGGCCGCGCCGCCCTCCGCTCATGGCGCCGGACGCCTCCAGGATGTCGCCGTCGAGGGCCACCATGCGGGCGCGCGGCCCGCGCCCGCGCGCGAGCGCAGTGGCGCGCTCCATGGTCTCCACCAGCGCGGTGCCGCCGAGCAGTTGCTCGGCGACCGCGCGGTAGGCCTCGTCGACCTCCACCACGTCGACGGCCGCTCCGATGACGCCCTCCCGGGCGAGCAGCTCGCGCGGCGGCCTGCGGCCGTCGTTGCGCAGCAGGTCGAGGGGGAGCACCGTGACGAAGCCGCCGTGCTCGCGCACCCAGCGCAGCACCTCGCGGCCCGTCTCGGCGCGGTCGACCACCACGTATTCGGCGCGCCGCCCGAGGGCGGCCGCCACCGCCGTGCGGTAGCGCTCCGGCACGTTGAGCAGGTCGCCGACCGAGCCGAGGACGCCCTCGATACCCGAGGTGAGGGCGTTGCGCGGGCCCTGCGCGTACCCGCGGCGCGCCTCGAAGGCGGCGCGCTGGCGTTGCGCCGCCCGACCCAGCGCCTGCCGCTCGGCCTCCAGGTGGGCGTGCCGTTCGTGCGCCTCGGCCAGGCGCGTGCGCGCCGTCTCCAACGCGGTCGCCAGCGCCGCCGAGCGCTGACGCGCCTCGTCCTCGGCGGCCTCGAGCGCCGCCAGGTCCTCCTGCGGGGCCTCGGCGAGCGCGTCCAGTCGTTCCTGGAGCTCGCGCGCCTGGCTCTCGAGCCCGGCCCGCCGCGTCTCGAGGCTTGCGGCGCTGCGCTCGGCCGCCGCTTGCGCTTCCCGCAACCGCTCCAGCTCCGTGCCGGCCTCCTCGAGGGCGGCGCGCGCCTCGGCGAGCTCGGTCTCGGAGCCGCTCAGCGCCTCGCTCAGCGCCGTCTCGCGGTCGGCCAGGGGGGCCACGTCGCCCTCGGGCGCGCTCGGCGGCTCGGCACCCTCCAGCCGGGCGGCCTCCTCGCGTGCCGCCTGGAGGGCGTCGAGCGCCGCCTGACGACGTTCGCCCGCCCGCTGCGCGCGTTCCTCGGCCACGCGCAGGTCGCCGCGCTTGAGCTCGGCCTCGGCCAGGGCGCTGCGGTAGGTCTCTTCCCGGGCGTCGCGCGTGCGCCGCGCGCTCTCGAGCTCGGAGCGCAGCTCCTGGAGCCGCTCCCGCCCTTCCTGGATGGCCACCGTGAGCTCCGAGCGGCGCTGCTGCAGGCCCGCGATCTCCTCCTCCAACGCGTCGACGCGTCTGCGCGAGGCGGTGACGCGCAGGCGGAGCGCCTCGGCGCTCAGCGAGGCATGTCGCTCGGCGTCGGCGGCCTCCTCGCCCAGACGGACGCAGCGTTCCTCGAGCTCCACCAGAACGTCCTGCAGGCGATCGAGGTGGCCGCGGGCGGTCTCCAGGCGGGCCTGCGTCTGTTCGCGACGCGAGCTCATGCGCCCCACGCCGGCCACCTCCGCGACGTACTCCAGCAGCTTGGGCGGATCGGCCATGAGCACCTGGCTGACTTCGCCCTGGCCGATGAGCGCGACCCCCGCCCGGCCGAGCCCGCTGCCCGACAGGGCCTCTTCGAGGTCGAGGAAGCGGGCGTTGCGGCCGTTGAGGCGCAGGCGGGTGGTGCCGTCCCGGTCGAGGCTGCGGTAGACCTTGATGGCCCGGCCGTCGCCCCGCAGCTCCACCTCGACCTCGGCCAGGCTGAGGCCGCGCTTGCCCGTGGCGCCGTGGAAGATCAGGTCGGTCTTGTCGCTGGCGCGGAACTCCCGCGCGCGACCGCCGCCGGTGGTCCACTTCAACGCGTCGATGAGGTTGGACTTGCCGGAGCCGTTGGGTCCGATGATGGCGGTGACGCCCGGAGCGAACTCGATCAGGGTGCGGTTCCCGAAGCTCTTGAAGCCCTGGAGCGACAGGGAGGTGAGGCGCACGCGCCAGTCTACCCTGGGCCGCAGCTCACGCCGGGCGCCGGGCGAGCGCCCGCAGCAGACGGGCGCTGGTCTGGATGCCCCGCAGGTAGTCCCGTACCGCGAACTTCTCGTTCGGCGCGTGGGCGCGGTCGTCCTCCAACCCCAGCCCCACCAGCACCACCTCGCTCCCGAGCAGCTCCTGGAAGTCGGCCACCACGGGGATGGTGCCCCCGGTGCGGGCGAAGACCGGCTCGCGTCCGAAGGAGGCGCGCAGCGCCTCGGCGGCAGCCCGGACGCTGGCGGCGTCGATGGGCGTGGAGGCGGGCCGGCCGCCGTGCAGACGCTTCACCTCGACCGCGATCCCCTCGGGGGCGAGCGCCTCCAGCGCGCGCGTGACCTTGTCGGCGATGTCGTCCGGGTCCTGCCCCGGCACGAGCCGGCAGGAGAGCTTGGCGGCGGCCGTGGCGGGGATGACGGTCTTGGCGCCGTCGCCCTGGAAACCACCCCAGATGCCGTTGCAGTCGAGGGTGGGCCGGCCCCAGAGTCGTTCGATGAGGCTGTAGCCGGCCTCGCCCGGCGTGGCGCTCACGCCGGCGTCGGCGCGGAAGGCGGCCTCGTCGAAGGGGGCGGCCGCCATGCGTGCGCGCTCCTCGTCGCCCAGCGGCACCACGGCGTCGTAGAAGCCGGGAACGGTGACGCGACCGTCGGCGTCCTTCAGGGCGGCGATCATCGCCGCCAGGGCGTTGATGGCGTTGGGGACGCCGCCGCCGTAGGCGCCCGAGTGCAGGTCGCGGCCGGCGCCGCGCACGTGCACCTCGAGGTACGCGAGCCCCTTCAGGCCGTAGGTGAGCGTGGGCGTGTCCGGCGCCAGCATGGCGCCGTCGGAGATGACGACGACGTCGGCGGCCAGCGCGGCGGCATGGCGCTCGAGGAAGGGGCGCAGGTGCGGGCTGCCGATCTCCTCCTCGCCCTCGACGACGAACACCACGTTGACAGGCAGCGCACCGTCCACGCGGGCGAGGGCCTCGACCCCCTTGACGTGGGCGTACACCTGTCCCTTGTCGTCCGTGGCGCCCCGGGCCCGGATGTCGCCGTCCACCACGGTCGGCTCGAACGGCGGGGTCTCCCAGAGCTCCAGCGGCTCCTCCGGCTGGACGTCGTAGTGACCGTAGATCAGGACCGTAGGCGCGCCCGGGATCTCCGGCGAGCGCGCGACCACGATGCCGTGCCCCTCGGTGGGCTCGACGGCGGCTTCCAGCCCGGCGCGCCCCAGCGCCTCGGCCAGGTAGGTGGCGGCGTCCGCCACGTCCTGCCTGCGTTCCGGGTCGGTGGACACCGAGGGGATGCGCAGGAACGCGAAGAGCTCGTCGAGGTGGCGTTCGCGATTCTCGTCCAGGTAGTCGGTCAGCGACATGCCGGCGAGTATACCGGTGCGGCGGTCAGTCCTCGTCCTGCTCGGGCTCCTGCTCTCCGGAGGGAAGAGCCTGCCGGCGCATGACGTCGAGGTGGTCCTTGAGGCGGACCTGCAGGTTGGAGATCCTGTTCTCCATGCTGAACTGGAGCTCGTCGAGGCGTCGCCTCAGCTTGATGATCTCCTCGACTCCGGCCAGGTTCACGCCCAGCTCCTGGGTCAGGCGACGGATATCGCGAAGCTGCTCGATGTTGCGCTGGGAGTACAGGCGCGTCTTGCCTGCGCTCCGGCTGGGTTCGATCAAGCCCTTGCGCTCGTACAGGCGCAGCGTCTGGGGGTGCATGTCCACGAGCTCCGCGGCCACGCTGATCACGTACAGCGGCTTGTCCTTGTCGATGCCTTCGGCGCGTTCCTCGGGCGTCTCGCCCTCCGCCGCCTCGTGATCCGACATGCCGTCCTCCGCCACGCTGTCCTCCGCTTCGGGGTTGCGCTCCGCGCTCATGCCTCGGTCCCTCCGTCCGTCAGCTTACCCAGCCAGTCCGAGGCGGCCCTGGCCGCGCCACGCCAGAAGTCGTGGCGCACCGTGACGACGAGGTCGCCCCGGCCCAGCCCTTGCCCGCGCAGGCGCACCGTGCCGCCGTCGGGCGTACCCGCCGGGATGCGCACGGGCTCCCCGGCGAAGCGCGCCGTCACGCCCCCGGCGGCCTCTGCCGGCATCACGTGGACGTCGACGAGCACGTCGTCGCCCTGCAGGCGGGCGGCGCCGGGCAGCGTCACCCCGATCTTCACGAACAGATCGCCCGGAGGGTTGCCGGGTCCCCCGAGCCCGCGCAGGCGCAGGCGCGTACCGTCACGGACGCCGGCAGGGACCTGCACGTCGACCTCGGCGCGGCCGCCGCGCACGCCGGCACCGCCGCAATCCGGACAGGCGGCGCCGGACACCGTGCGCTGGCCGTGGCAGGTGGGGCACACGCTCGGTCCCGGCACGCGGACGCGGCGCGGGCCTCCGGTGCGCGCCAGCGGCAGCGGTACCTGCACGCGGATCTCACGCGTCTCGCCGGGAAGCAGCCCGGCGTTGCGGAACAACCCCGTCATCATCCCGAAGAGGGCGTCGAACACGGCGTTGCCGCTGTGTGGGGCACCTTCGCGAACGTCCCAGTTGATGGGGATGTCGGCCTCACGGAAGATGGTGCGCCAGTCCACGCTGCTGAAGTCCGGCGCCCCGGCGGCGCCGCTTCCGGTCGTGCCGTAGCGGTCGAAGCGCTCCCGGGCGTCGGGATCGCGCAACACCGCGTACGCTTCGGAGATCTCCTTGAAGCGTTCCTCGGCCTCCTTGTTACCGGGGTTGCGGTCCGGGTGGTAGCGCATCGCCAGCTTGCGGTAGGCCGCCTTCACCTCGTCCGCGCCGGCCTCCGGCGTGACGCCGAGAACCTCGTAGGGGTTGGTCATGACCGGACTCACTACGGCGTATAATACATAACTTGAGTCTAGCCTTGTTAACCCGCGGTGCACGTCGAAGCCGGGCCCGCAGGAGCGCGCGAGGCCTCGGTGCTATCCTGGGAGCCGTGCCTCGCGGTCACGGGGCGCGGAGGTGTGCATTGAAGAGGACGCTCGTCCTGGTGGTGCTCGCGGTGGCTTTGCTCGCCGGCCTGGCCGGCTGCCGCAACGAGACGCAGAACCGGATCCGCCGCAGCATCCAGGACTTCACCAACCAACGCATGTACATCACGCTCTACTCCTACGACGGGAAGGTCGTCTTCGATGGCGTCGTGGACGGCAAGGTGACGCGCTCGAGCACGGCCTCGGAAGGGGGCGCCGCCGGCAATTCGCAGGGCTACTACATCTACTGGTACGACGACCGCGGCCGCTACCACCAGTCCGATCTCCCCTACCTCCTCACGACCTACGACCGGAGCAAGCCGGGGGCGCAACAACCGTCGACGTCGACGCCCTGAGCGGGGCCGCGCGAGGGCGCCGTGCGGGGCCCAAGCGTGACCTGAAGAACATTTGCCTTAAGCAGGCATGAATGCGTCACCCACGGGCGGGAGGCGCGCCCCGTGTAGCATGGGGCCAAGGAGAACCGCTCATGAGCCAATATCGACTCCTCCGTCTGGCACCGTTCGCCCTGGTGTTGAGCCTGGCGCTGTCGGCGTGCAGCATCTACGTGCGGCCTGGCACGCCCGCGCGCTTCGGCGTTCCGCTCGACAACGTCATCACCTCCTTCGAGCCGACCCGCGGCGCCGGCGCCACGTACTTCCTCGGCGACGGGATCGAGTTCCGCATCCGTACGCGCGACAGCGGCTACGTGACGCTCTCCGCCATGGACCCGGACGGGCGCGTGTACGTGTTCGCGCGCAACATCTACGTGCCGGCGAACCGAACGGTCATCCTCCCCACCTCGGAGATGCGGGTGAGCTTCAGCGCGGCTCCCCCCCGCGGGCTGCACCGGATCCGTGCGTCGTTCACATCGACACGCACCAACCCCAGCCACGTCCGCTACAGCGGCCGCCACGGCGAGGGGGACTGGACCAGCGCGATCGAGATCGACATCCGCGGCTACCCGGTGCGCGACGTGGCGGTGACCACGCTGTACATTCGCTGACGTCCGCGCGCTCCGTCCAGAACGACGGGCCCGCCGCCCCGCTCGAGGTGGGGCGGCGGGCCTCTGTGCTCGGCGCGCGGCTCCTGGGCGGCGCCCGACCACCCCTCGGTCGGGAGCGGCTCCGTCCCGAGCGTGGCCGTGCGATACAATGGGGAGCACGCCGTCCGGCGACATCCTCAAGCAGTGCGTTGCGAAGAGCGGGAGGAAGCATCCTTGGCAGGCCATAGCAAGTGGTCACAGATCAAGCGCAAGAAGGCGGTGAACGACCGTCAGCGCGGGAAGATCATCAGCAAACACATCCGGGCCATCCAATCCGCCGTCCGTGAGGGCGGTGGCGACGACCCATCGGCCAATCTGCCGCTCAAGAACGCCCTGGCGGCTGCCAAGACGGACGACGTACCGCAGGACAACATCGACCGCGCGATCGAGCGTGCCCTCGGCGGGAGCGAGGGCGGCGACTACGAGCCCGTCCACTACGAGGGCTACGGCCCGGCCGGCGTCGCGGTGCTGGTGGAGGCGCTCACCGACAACCGCAACCGCACCGCTTCCGAGGTCCGCCACGTGTTCAGCAAGCACGGCGGCAACATGTCGGGATCGACGGCGTGGCAGTTCGAGACCAAAGGCGTGATCGTGCTGGACGCGGCAGACGACACCCTGCAGGAGCTCGCCATCGATCTGGGCGCCGAGGACCTCGAGCCCGTCGACGACGGTCTCACCATCTACACCTCGCCCACCGAGCTGTATGCCGTCGTGGACGGGCTTCAGAAGGCCGGTCATGCCCCGGAGGTGTCGCAGCTCAGCAAGTTCGCCCAGACCGAGACGGAGCTGGACAGCAGCGACGCCGACAAGGTGGTCCGGTTCATCGAAGCGCTCGAAGATCTCGACGACGTACAGAACGTCTACTCCACGGCCAACCTGGAGAACGCTGAGCTGGTCGGCTGACCTCACGAGGGAGGGGTATGAGCTTTCCTGTCCTGCCCTGGGATGACCTCCCGGCGATCACGGCTGCCCAGATGCAGCAGCTCATCATGCTCGCCACCGGCAAGTACGGTCTGGACAATCGGGTGCTCGTGGAGCACACCGCCCGCAACCTGGTGACGCTCGTGGACGCCTTCGCCGGGGATGGCCCCGTGCTGGTGGTCGCGGGACGGGGGAACAACGGTAGCGGCGGGCTCGCCGCCGCCAGGCTGCTGGGCGCGAGGGGCCGCCGGGTGTGGGTGGTGCCCACCCACGAGGCCGAGAACTACTCCGGGACCCCCAAGGAGCAGCTCGAGCACCTGCGTCACTTCGACCGGGTACGGGTGCGTACGAGCCTCCCCAAGATGAAGTTCGCGTGCGTCATCGACGCCGCCATCGGCACCAACCTGGAGGGGCCGCCGCGCGGCCGAACCCAGGACGTCATCACCGTGCTCAACAACATGGGCGACGGTTGTTGCGTGATCTCCCTGGACGCGCCCACCGGCATGATGGTCGATGACGGCGAGGTGCCGGGCGACATCGTGCACGCCAGCATGACGCTGGCCGTGGCGCTGCCCAAGAGGGGCGTGAGCCCCGGCGGCATGGTGGGGCGCCTGTTCGTGGGCGACATCGGCCTGCCGAAGGGGGTGTTCGAGTCGATGGGGCTGCCGGCCGTTCAGCTCCCCGGCTTCATCAGCGAGGTTACCGGCGACTAGCGGCGCGTTCTCCCCCGCCGACCCGCCGTCCCCTTCCCCAGCGATCCTCGATCAGGCGCCGACGTAGGCCGCGAGGTGCTCGCCGGTGAGGGTGGAGCGGTCGGCCACGAGCTCGGCGGGGGCGCCCTGGAAGACGACCCGCCCGCCGTCGTGGCCGGCACCGGGCCCCAGGTCGATGATCCAGTCGGCGTGCGCCATGACGGCCTGGTGGTGCTCGATGACGATCACGGACTTGCCGCTGTCGACGAGCCGGTCGAGGAGGCCGAGGAGCTGCGCCACGTCGGCGAGGTGGAGCCCGCTGGTGGGCTCGTCCAGCACGTAGATGCTGCCCTTCTCCGCCATGTGCGTCGCTAGCTTCAGCCGCTGGCGCTCCCCTCCGGAGAGCGTCGTGAGCGGCTGCCCGATGTTCAGGTAGCCCAGTCCGACGTCGGCCAGACGGGTCAGGATCCTGTGCGCCGCCGGGTTCTTCGCAGGTCCGGCCGCGAAGAAGGCCTCGGCCTCGTCCACCGGCATCGCCAGGACCTCGCTGATGTCGCTGCCCGCGAGCCGGTACTCCAGCACCGAAGGCTGGAAGCGCTTCCCCTCGCACTCCTCGCACGTGGTCTCGACCGTGTCGAGGAAGCCGAGCTGGGTGGTGATGACGCCGGCACCGTTGCAGGCCGGGCAGGCGCCCTCCGAGTTGAAGCTGAAGAGCGCGGGCTTCACGCCGTGGGCCTTGGCGAAGGCCTTGCGGATGGGGTCGAGCAGCCCGGTGTAGGTCGCCGGGTTGCTCCTGCTGGAGCCGTGCACCTGGCCCTGGTCGACCGACACCACACCGGCGCCGGCGGGAAGCGAGCCGTGGAGCAGCGAGCTCTTGCCGGACCCGGCGACGCCTGTCACCACCACGAGCACGCCGAGCGGGATGTCGACGTCGACGCTCCGAAGGTTGTTGGTGACGGCGCCACGGATCTCCAGCCTGCCGCTGGGCGGGCGCACTGTGTCCTTGAGGGGCGTCCGGTCGTTGAGGTGACGGCCGGTCAGCGTGTCGCTGGCCCGCAGCCCCTCGACGGTGCCCTCGAAGCAGACCGTGCCCCCTGCCGTCCCGGCGCCGGGACCGAGATCGACGACGTGATCGGCGATCAGGATCGACTCCGGCTCGTGCTCCACCACGAGCACCGTGTTCCCCTTGTCGCGCAGCCGCTGCAACAGCTCGTTCATGCGCCCGATGTCGTGGGGGTGCAGCCCGGTGGTCGGTTCGTCGAAGACGTAGGTGACGTCGGTGAGCGAGGAGCCGAGATGGCGGATCATCTTCACGCGTTGCGCCTCGCCTCCCGACAGCGTGCCCGCGGGACGGTCGAGGGCGAGGTAGCCCAGGCCGATCTCGACGAACGCGTCGAGGGTCTCCTGGAGCGCGTGCAGGAGAGGCGCCACCGCAGGCGCCTCGCGCTCGCGCAGCCACGCGGCGAGGTCGCTGATCTGCATCGCGCACGCGTCGGCGATGCTCTTGCCATCGATCCTGGACGAGCGGGCGGCCGCGTTGAGGCGGGTGCCGCCGCAGTCCGGGCAGGGCTTGAAGGTGACCGCGCGCTCCACGAAGGCGCGTACGTGGGGCTGCATCCCCTCCTTGTCCTTGGCGAGCATCGACCTCTGGATGCGCAGCACCAGCCCCTCGTACGTCATGTTGATGCCGGCGATCTTCATGCGCTTCGGCTCGTGGTAGAGGAAGTCGTGCAGCTCCTGATCGCTGTACTCGCCGATGGGCTTGTCCGGGTCGACGAACCCCGAGGCCGCGTAGAGCCGGTAGTTCCAACCGCCCGTCTTGTATCCGGGGACGGTGAGCGCGCCGTCCGAGAGCGACTTGCTGGCATCGAAGAGCTGGTCGTGGGCGAGGTCCGTGATGGTCCCCCGACCCTCGCAGCGTGGGCACATGCCGCCCGCGACCGTGAAGGTCCGGCTCACGGTCTCGCCAGCGCCGCGCTCGACGGTGATCGCGCCGCCGCCTCGGGCCGAAGGCACGTTGAAGGAGAACGCTCGTGGAGACCCGACGTGCGGTCGACCGAGCCTGCTGAACAGGATGCGCAACATGGCGTTGGCGTCGGTGGCGGTGCCGACGGTGGAGCGAGGGTCGGCCCCGAGTCGGCGCTGGTCGACGATGATCGCCGTCGTCAACCCTTCGAGGACGTCGACGTCGGGCCGGGCCATGGTCGGCATGAACCCCTGGACGAACGCGCTGTAGGTCTCGTTGATCAGGCGCTGGGACTCGGCGGCGATGGTGTCGAACACCAGCGAGCTCTTGCCGGAGCCGGACACGCCCGTGAACACCGTCAACCGGCGCTTCGGGATCTCCAAGTGGACGTCCCTGAGGTTGTTCGCGCGGGCACCGTGGGCCCGGATGGCATCGTGGCTGTCGGCGGGGTGCTTCTGGGCGGCCATGGTCGCCCTCCTTCGTTGTGGCCGTGTGCTGGCCGGCCCGTCGACCATGCCGGCGCCCGACTCAGCGCAGCTGCTGGATGCGGAGCAAGTTCCCCGAGGGGTCGCGGAAGGCGCAGTCGCGGACCCCGTACGGCTGCTCGGTCGGCTCCTGGACGACCTCGGCGTCGCTGGCCTGCACCCGCTGAAAGACCCCGTCGAGGTCGGTGGTGGCCAGGTTGATGCTGGCGAAGGTTCCCTTGGCCATCATCTCGGCGATGGTGCGACGTTCCTCGTCGGTGATGCCCGGGGTGGCGGCGGGCGGGTACAGCACGATGGAGGTGCCGGGTTGCCCTTCCGGCCCGACCGTGATCCAGTGCATCCCGCCGTACTCGACGTCGGCGCGGACCTCGAAGCCGAGAGCGTCGCGGTAGAACGCGATGGAGGCGTCCGGATCGTTGTGCGGAAGCATGCTCCCGTGGATGGTGATGTCCATGGCCGTCATTCTAGGGGTGGCTGGGGCGCCGGCGCTTCTCGATTCCTGATCGGTCGGCTCTTGACGGGCCGGGTCACCTGCTTCGCCACACACGGTGGCATCCCCGCCGTCGCACGGCCTTCCCGGGCGCGGTAGGCGCCGGGCGACATGCCGACCAGCTCGCGGAAGCGGCTGCTGAACGAGCCCAGCGACGAGCAGCCGACCTCGAAGCAGACGTCGGTCACGCTGAGGTCGCCGCGGCGCAGCAGCGCCATGGCGCGCTCGATGCGCCGCGTCATGAGGTAGCCGTAGGGTGACTCGCCGTAGGCGCGCCGGAACTGCCGGCTGAGGTGCCCGGCCGACATGTGCACGCCGCGCGCGAGGGCCTCGACGTCCAGCGGCCGCGCGTACTCCCGGTCGATCCGGTCGCGGACGCGACGCAGCCGTGCGAGGTCGCGCAGGTGCGGCGCTGCGGTGGGCTTGCTGGTCACCCCTGCGATCATGCCACGTGGCGCCGGCGCGGTCCCCGTGCGGGACTACCTCGGTAGCCCCGCACGGCCCGGCCGGGAACGGCCGAGCGACCCCCGGCTTCCGTGGTCCGGGGGTCGCTCACTGCGCGTCTGCGACGCTTGTTCTTGGGTGGTAGGCGCGGGCGGGATTGAACCGCCGACCTCTACAGTGTCAATGTAGCGCTCTCCCACTGAGCTACGCGCCTATGGTCGGCAAGGATGGAGGCGCCGA
>Ga0102962_1000672_pt1 | contig 15073 bp, 16 predicted proteins | sample SalPonF2_C_D2_MG_FD_84519 | JGI IMG/M metagenome (GOLD analysis project Ga0102962, IMG submission 84519) | Salt pond soil microbial communities from South San Francisco under conditions of wetland restoration - Salt Pond MetaG SF2_C_D2_MG ...
CGGAGGACGGTGTAAACCGGTCCAACAGGTAGCGAAACCATAAGCAGAGGAACCGTATGCGGGAAATCTGCTCGTACGGATCTGTGGGGGAGCGGGGAGGCAACGAACCGCTCTACCCGGAAACAGAAAGACGATGGACAATAGAAAAACACTTTTAGCCGATAGGGTCCATCTAAAGTCTGAAATGAGAGTACGTTTTCTACACCTGCACTTTCACATTAAAAGAAAGAGGTGAATCCGAATCGACTCTGTTTTAATCTACTATCCATCGTCCGACAAATTATGTGATTTTTTTCAATATCACATAATCATATATTCATATTATGGATATAAACATTTGAATTAAACGTTAACTGATTGATCCACAACATTTGCCCAAGCTAAAATACCACCGGCTAAATTTTTCGGATTGGAGAATCCGTGATTTTGTAATATCTGACAAGCTCGTGCGCTTCTGGCACCGGAACGGCAATGAACAATGATTTCATGATCTTTGTATTGTTCGATTTCCTGAATACGACGTGGCAATTCATTTAGTGGTATCAGTTTCCCTCCGATATTTCCTACTCTGTATTCATTGGGCTGACGTACATCCAGAATAAAGGGTTTTTCTCCATTTTGGATTTTATCGTTTAGTTCTTCACAAGTTATTTCTTCAATATTCATACCTGGTCCACTTTTTAGTTTATTAAAGAGTGATGTTAAAAATGCCATAATGATTTTAGTTTATGTTATAACGATCAAGTCGAAATTGTCTTCCCAAATACAATTTCTTGGCTTCTTCGTCTTCTGCTAAATAATCGGCAGAACCTTCTTTAAGAATCTTCCCTTCAAACATTAAATAGGCTCTGTCGGTAATAGCAAGTGTTTCGTGTACATTGTGATCCGTAATCAAAATCCCAATATTTTTTGTCTTTAAGGACGCTACGATTTCCTGAATATCTTCAACGGCAATTGGATCCACACCGGCAAAAGGTTCATCGAGAAGAATAAATTTAGGCTGAATCACCAAGGCACGGGCTATTTCGGTACGGCGCCGTTCGCCTCCTGAAAGACTGTATCCTTTATTATTGGCGACTCTTTGTAAATTAAATTCTTCAATAAGATGATCTACCCGTTCAATCTTTTGCTTCTTTGTAGTTTCGGGTAAAAATTCAAGAATGGCTTCAAGATTTTCTCTGACGGTCAGGTTGCGGAATACACTTGCTTCCTGAGAAAGATATCCGATACCATATCTTGCCCGTTGATACATCGGTTTGCGGGTAATATTCATTTCATCAAGAAAAATAGAACCATGTTCCGGTTTGATCAATCCAACAAACATATAAAAAGTTGTTGTTTTACCCGCACCGTTCGGACCTAATAAACCAACGATTTCCCCTTGCTGCACATTGATGGAAACCTCGGATACGACCGTACGTTTGTGATATCTTTTTGTAAGATTTTTACAGTAAAGCGTAATATGTTCGTCAACAACTTCCATAAAACTCACGGTTGGTACTTATGGATGGTATTTAATGCTTGTATCGTTAAATCAATAGCAGCATTTACATCCGATTTTGAAACAGTTTCGACCGTACTGTGAATATAGCGGGTTGGAGTGGAAATACAAGATGTGTACGCTCCGACTCCCGTTAGATACTGAATACCGGATGAATCCGTACCACCAGCGGTTAAAACCTCTCTTTGATAATCGATATTATGTTCTTCACAAACACTGATTAAAAAATTAACCAGAGACGGTGTGCTTATCACACTGCTATCATATATTTTTATTGCCGTTCCATTTCCCAATTGTGTGCATTGGTCCTGAGCCTCAATTCCCGGTGTGTCATTGGACAGCGTGGTATCGAGAGCAATTCCAATCTCAGGTTGAATATGATTGGCCGCAACACGTGCGCCTCGAATGCCCACTTCTTCCTGAACGGTAAATACACCATAAAAATCGCATTGAATGTCTTTCAGCTGTTTAATGGCCTCCACAAGAATATATACTGAAATTCGGTTATCAAGTGATTTTCCGGTAACTAAATCTCCTAATTCACGCAGATCTTTTTCACGGGTTATCGGAGAACCAATAGGGACAAGATCTTTTACTTTGCCGGCCGGCAATCCGACATCAATAAAAAAGTCTTTTAAATCCGGTGCTTTTTTTCGCTCTTCAGCCGATTGCGCATGAATGCCTTTGGTACCGATTACTCCTAATAAATCCTTTTTTCCATGAACGATTACCCGCTGAGTCGACAACGTTTTAGGGTCAAATCCACCCAAATGATGAAATCTTATAAATCCGTTATCATCGATAAATTTTGTCATTAAAGAGATTTCATCGAGATGTGCCGCTGTCATGACCCGCCGATTACCAGCTTTCTTATGCACAATAAGATTGCCAATGCCATCCACCTCATATTCATCAACATAATCTTTGACTTCATGTATGATGAAGTCACGTATTTGATGTTCGAAACCGGGGGCACCGGGTAATTCAGAGATCGTTTTTACTAAATCAAAATTCATGAAAATCAGGCTATTTGTAGTGCGGAAATGATAGAATCGAAAATAACTTTACCATCCGTTGAACCGAGTTCATTTTCAACAACACGTTCCGGATGTGGCATCATTCCTAATACGTTTTTTTGTTTATTACATATACCGGCAATGTTTTGAAGCGAACCATTGGGATTAGATTCCTCAGTGATTTCTCCATATTCATTACAATACCGAAAAATAACTTGTTGATTGTCTTCCAAAGATTTTAACGTATCCGGGTCGGTATAATAATTACCTTCTCCATGAGCGATCGGCATGGTTAAAACCTGGTTATCTGAAATTTTCTTTGTGAAGGGGGTATTTCGGTTTTCACAACGAAGATGAATATTCTTACAGATAAAACGAAGATTTGTGTTGTGTAACAATGCTCCCGGCAAAAGTCCGCTTTCAAGGAGAATTTGAAAACCATTACAAATACCAAGCACTAAGCCACCTTTATTGGCATATTGAATGATATTTTCCATAATCGGTGAAAACCTTGCGATAGCGCCGGAGCGTAAATAATCACCGTATGAAAATCCTCCGGGCAGGATCACCACATCAAAATCATCCAGTTTCGTTTCTTTATGCCAGATGAATTGGGTTTCCGCTCCCATTACATGACCAGCCGCGTGATAAGCGTCATGATCACAATTCGATCCCGGAAAGACGATTACGCCGAATTTGTTAGCCAAAACTATCCTTTAATTTCAGTTACTAATTGTATTTCGCAGAGTATGCTGTTTTTCTCAAAACATTCCTCAAAGGAACCTTCAAAAACGGTCGCTTTACCATCCTGATGCACTTTAATAGTCAGTTTCTCCGCCTTTTGTTCACTACATCGTAATGCTTTTATCAATTGAGTGATAACCTCATTAAATGTATGGATGTCATCGTTATATAAAATGAGTCTCCAAGGTTTATCTTCATCAATCTCTACTTCCGTTACCGGTTTTTCAATAATATGAGGTTTCGGTTGAATAGAAGGTTCTTTTTGAGCCATTATTAAACGGTTATTGTTCTTCTTCAATAACTTCAATTTCATAATCTTCCATTACCGGATTAGCCAACAGCTTCTCAGTCGCTGTTTCAGCTACTTCCCGGGCCTTTTCGGCATTTTCAGCATTAATATTTAATTCTATTAACTTTCCGATACGAACTTCCGATACATCCTTCATACCGAGGTTTTGCAGGGCATGATGTGTGGCTTTTCCTTGTGGGTCGAGTATTGATTTTCGTAAGGAAATGGTAATATAGGCTTTGTACATGTTTAATTTATAAGTATAATGTTTAAAATATGATCCTTTATATTAGGATATAAATTTAAATGATATTCCTGTTAGCTGCTACAGTATTCAGATGTTCTATAACTATTTGAATAACCTGATCTTTGCTCAATGTATCAAGATTTAGCCAATTTACATTATTCCAGCGTCTAAACCATGTGATTTGTCGTTTTGCATAACGGCGACTGTTTCTTTTAATAAGTTCAACGGCTTTGTCAAGGGTAATCTTGCCTTCCAGGTATTCAATGATTTCACGGTAACCGACTGTTTGCAAAGCATTAAGGTTAGCAGTGTAACCCATATCAAGAATACTTTTTACTTCATCGACCAAACCTTGAGCTATCATTCCATCAACGCGCCGGCTAATGCGCTCATGAAGATGTTCCCGTTCGCGATTTAGAACAAAAACGATGACATCGTCCGGCGGAGTAATATTCTTTTTCTGATGATGAAAATGGCTGAACGGTTTTCCGGTTTGCATAAAAACATCAAGAGCGCGATAAATACGCTGTTTATTCATGCCATCCATCTTTGCAGCATATTCGGGATCCGTATTTTTCAATTCATTATACAAATAACGCAAACCAAATTCGTTTTCAAGTTTTTCCAATTCACTGATATTTTCCGGATCCGATTTTGGAACATCATCGAATGGACGGATCAGGGATTCAAGATAAAGCGTACTACCTCCGACGTACAAATGATGGTCATGAAAATAAGAGAGCTCTGATTCCCATTCCATGGCACGTTTATGGAAATGAGATGCATTGTCGTCTACATCCGGCGTAAAGATGGAGATATTAAAATGTTTGACGCGTAATTGTTCTTCCTCACTAACCTTACCGGTTCCGATATCCATGTATTTATAGCATTGCCTTGAATCCGCAGATATAATGGGGATATGTAATATCTTTGCAATATCAAGCGACAAATCCGTTTTCCCTACGGCTGTCGGTCCGGTTAATAGTATTCTCAAATCAGTTAATTTTTAAGTTCATAAATCATGGTTACGGTCATTATTACAGAACGGAATAGTTATATAATGATATAAAAATGAAGATTCTTACGAAAATATCTCTTTACTATATTGATACGCTGTAAATGTCTCAAAATTGCGGGGTTTATGTTATCTGGTTTTCTTTTTATGCTTTTTATTTAGAAATATTCTCATGGAGATTCGGTTCGTGGAACCGAGGTCTTTAGTGATACCTGAAAAGCTGGCAAAGCCATAATCAATATGAACCATTCCAATGGTAATTCCGGCGCCGAGAGTAGGGGAGACAAACACACGCGATGATCTGTCCGTTGTGAAATCCGTTACACCGACGCGAAGCGCGATATGTCCTTTATAATTGAGTTCTGCTCCTACGTGCGGTTCTACACTTGTTCTGCCAAGGTTAATGTAATAGGTCCTTCGGTTATCAAAATGAAAATCGGCATCAACAGCTGCTATCAATTTCAAATTATCGTGATAAAATGAAAAAGGTCGGCCAATACCAATTTTTAGTGTGGGCATCACGATTTCATCCTGACCTTTAGGAAGATCGTTATTTAACAGGGTAAGTTTTTCCAGTGCTTTACGATTGACTTGCCAGAATTTAAAAAGCGTTGGAATATTCATCAGATTGGTACCAAGTTCAAATCCCCGAAAGTGATATTTCAAACCGAAATCCAAACTGTATCCCCAGGCATTCGCAAAAGGACCAATTTTACTGTGCAGCACTTTTACCGTCGCTCCCCAGGCGAGGGACTTCATGATGGGTTTGGAATATGATATGTAAAAAGCGTAATCATTATCACTGAATTGAGGAAACTGTGTGGTAGGGTCAGGAATGGAATTTCCGCTTTGTGGATTCCAGACTGCCAAAGTGTTTTTTATACCATCGACTCCCTGGCGGAAAAAAGAAACCGCCAAAACGCCATCGCTTGTTTGAAGGGGTAGGGCAACAGCGCCATAATCATATCCGACAATACCGCTGAAACGTTCAGAATGCATGTAGGCAACCTCAATATCCTTAATTCGAGCTAAACCGGCAGGATTCCAATAACCGGCCGTTACATCGTTGGTTATTGCCGCGTAAGCACTGCCCATTCCCAGCGGACGTGCACCACCCCCAACGGATAAAAAATCAGCCCCATATTTTCCCTGCCGAAATGTTTGTCCATATGCCCAGGATACTGAAAACAGCAAAAAGGCTGTCAGACAAAATATTCGGTTCTTTACTCCATACTTGATAAAAGTCACAAAATCAGCCTAATTAACAGGATATTAAACAAGTAATATCGTGTTTTAAAAGCTTTACCAAAAGACAAAATAAACCTAATTCAAAAATTTAATGCTTCATCCAGAGATAAGAGTAGAAGTTTTATCAATAAAATGGCAAATTACACCTCAAGAAGGCTTTGCAAAACCAGATATTGGGCAAAAGATCGATTTTGCATAGCCTTCCTCAAATGGTGATGATTGCTTTCGAAAAACCAAATACAATTTTTTATTAAGTTAGTTGCACTCTGAAGTTGTATTTATTAGTATACATTACATTTGCAGTAAATTTTTCAGCATTTCAATCTTCTTTGTAAGTTTTATTTATTCAAACAGATACAGATTATTTAACCGTAAGATTATAAACACGCATTATGAAATTTAGTATATCAAGTGGAGAATTGGTCAAAGGGCTGTCGGCCGTAAACGGAGCTATACCAACCAAGGCAACATTGCCCATTCTTGAAACGGTATTATTTGAGACGGAAGATGGCCGATTAAAGCTAACGGCCACGGATCTCGAAATTTCCATTATTGAATTTGTAGATGCCAATATTGAAGAAGAGGGAGTTCTCGCCATTCCCGCGCGCCGTTTATTAGAAACACTGAGACAGTTACCGGATATTCCGGTTATGTTTAATGTGGACGACCGTGGACAAGTTAAATTTAAAACCGATCGGGGAACATATAAATTGATCGGTGAAAAAGGGGAAGAATTTCCTTCCGTTCCTTCACTTGAAGATGGCGCGACGTTGAGCATCACCACAAAAGCTCTGAAAGATGCCATCAGTAAAACAAGTTTTGCCGTTTCAACAGACGACTTACGTCCGGCTATGATGGGGGTTTATTTTCAGGTTGGTTCGGAAGAAAGCAGAATTGTTGCGACCGACGGACATCGTTTGGTTCGTTTGGTTCGTAAGGATCTGGTTTCGGAGCAGGAATTGAATTTTATTGTACCCGAAAAGGCACTTTCCTTAGTACAAAAATCTTTGGATACGGGTGATGCGGAATTGACTGTAACCAGTAGCCATGTACGTTTTCAGAGTGGAAATACTATTGTCGTGACACGCTTGATCGATGAACAATATCCCAATTACGATTCTGTAATCCCCAGGGAAAACGACAAAATCATGAAAATCAATAAGGATGAGATGCTGGCTACTGTTAAGCGCGTTTCCATTTTCTCAAGTACCACAACCCGTCAAATTCGTCTGCAATTATCCAAAGATGAAGTAGATATTTGTGCAGAGGATATCGACATGAGCAGTGAGGCAAAAGAAACCGTTAATTGTGAATACGGAAATGATGAAATGGTTATTGGCTTTAACGCGAAATATTTGGCTGATGTACTGAATAATGTAGATAATGAAGAAGTCTCATTCGAATTTTCAACTCCAAACCGGGCAGGAATTGTCAAGCCATTTACACAAGACGAGAATGAAGACATGTTAATGCTTGTCATGCCCGTCATGTTAAATACATATGCCTAAAAAAGACATACGTAATCCAATACTTACGTTAACTTCCGATTTTGGTAATCAGGATCAATATGTAAGTGCGATGAAAGCCGTTATTCTGGGAATCACCCCGGATGTTCGTTTGGTTGACATATCGCATGAAATTCCGCCGCAAGATATTATGGCGGCGGCGTGGGTCCTGAAAAATACGGCCTTTTTATATCCGCCTGGAACCGTGCATCTTGCGGTGATAGATCCCGGAGTCGGCACTATAAGAAAACCGATAGCCGTAAAAATTCGGGATCAATACTTCGTGGGACCTGATAATGGCCTTTTTTCGTTGCTTTTCGAGCGAAATAAATATAAAGCATACGAATTGAGTAACAAAGATTATTGGTATGAAAAGCGATCTAATACCTTTCATGGGAGAGATATTTTTGCACCGGCCGCCGCGCATATCAGTAATGGCGTTGACATCAGTAAGTTTGGAAAAGAATTAAAAAAACTGGTTACCTATAAATGGGCTTTGCCGATTGCCGATGAAGAAGGCATACAGGGCTGGATTGTTCATATCGACCGATACGGTAATCTGATTACGAATATTTCCGAAGAATTGCTTCAAAAGTATACACATGATCATGAGATGAAAATATTTATCGGGAATACGATTATACATGGTATGGATACCACGTTTGGTTCGGTTACCGAAGGGGAACCGGCTGCGATTATCGGCAGTTCAGGGATGGTCGAAATTGTAGTTAACAAAGGAGATGCTGAAGAAATGCTTGGAGTAAAAAAGGGAGCTCCCATATCGATCATGTTTCAAAAATGAAAAATTTCTGAAACTGAAACTTACAAGAGAGCCTGTCGTACGTTATCTTATAGAATGCTGTTTAACTGATCTACTCAAATTTCGAAAATGAGTAAAAATATGCTGGATGAATAGCAATTAGCCGAAAAGTATAATCAATCGAGAGATATGGCACAGCCCTTAGTTCTTCGTTCTCCAAAATATGATCGCGAATCAATATCGGTGCCCTCCGAAGCCGCTGATTTGGAAAAAGTTTTTTCCGGCACGATCTGTTCCAGAAAGGGTGATGAATATGAAATCAGGGAAAATATTATTGATCTGTTGGGTAAGCATTATGAAAAGAAATCATTGGCCCAATATTCTAATGAATGGTTTCTGACAGCTTCTCTTTATGAGGACTATTGGAGGAAGAACGCCGTAAGTTTGCTCTCCGGTCAGGATTTTCCGCTGGAAAAAGAAAAGCAGCTTTTACATCAATGGATGCCTGCAAGGAGCGACAAATGGTATCTTGATATTGGTTGCTCAACCGCACTTTATGCTCGTTTTATGGCCTCACAAACTAAATCGGCTAATGTTGTGGCCCTCGATTATTCTATGAATATGCTGCATAAGGCAAGAGAAAAAGCACGGCAAGAGCAATTGAGTTTTTATTTGTTGCGAGCCGATGCACAAGCGATGCCATTTTTCCAATCAACATTTGATGGATTGCTTTGTGGTGGCACACTCAATGAATTAACAGATCCTGTTAAAGTACTTTATGAAGCCCGGAGAATTCTAAAAAAGGATGGAACACTGTTTCTAATGCATCTCTTACAGGGAAAAACCTGGTATGAGCGCTTACTTCAGGAATCTTCAAAATTAGGTGGTTTATCGTTTTGGAATATAAAGCAAAGCAATAATATGTTTCATCAGACTGGTTTCGAAGTGGACGAACAGGAAACTTATGGATGGGTTTGTTTCTCCCGTTTAAAAGCGGTTTAACCTGAATTATTTACGTAAGCTACAAGAATGAATACCTATCATATTGAAAAAACAATATTTTGTATAAAATAAAGTTTTCTTCAAATTTGAGGACACTAAAAAGAGCTGCGAAATTTTGACGTGCTCTGCGTTGAATTTAAAAATCCTTATCAAGGCACCATAGTGCCTCTCATGCGCTTTTTAATTTCGCCTTGATCACGACAAAATTTCTTGGTGAATAATCCGGGTTACATCACATTCGGTCGGGAGCGGTGATGCCTAAAATATGTAACCCATTGGCCAGCAATTGGACAAGTACTTTCATTAAAGTAGTTCGTGCATAAGCCAAATTCACATCTTCACCCAAAACATGGCAGTGATGATAAAACTGGGTGAAATCACTGGCCAGATCATTCAAATACGTAATCAGTCGATGCGGTTCTTTGCTACCGGCACTTTGTTGAATGATCTCCGGAAATTGAAGCATATCCTTGATCAGCGTGATTTCAGCTTCATGCTGTAAAAGGGCAAGGTCCGGTTGACCTTCGAAATCATATTCTTCAGCCACTTTTCGTAAAATACTTTGAATCCGGGCATGAGCATACTGAAGATAAAAAACGGGATTTTTTTCACTCGCTTCTTTAGCCTGACCAATATCGAATTCGAGGTGTGTTGTTGGAGAACGCATAAGAAAGAAGAAACGAGTGACATCGGAACCCACTTCATCCATCAATTCATCAAGTGTTACGAAATTGGCTTTTCGGGTACTCATCTTAAATGGCTTGCCATCTTTAACCAATGTGACAAATTGATAGACAAGAACATCAATTTTACTCTGATCAAAACCTAATGCTCTGACACCGGATAAAACATCCGGATAAGTAGCAATGTGATCTGCACCAAAGATATCTATACAAAGATCATATCCCCGTTTAATTTTATTGGTGTGGTATGCGATATCCGGCAATCGATAGGTGGGTTCCCCTGAACTTTTAATGATGACAGTATCTTTATCTTTACCGAATTCAGTGGTTTTAAACCAGGTAGCTCCATCGGCTTCATAAACCAAATCCTGTTCCCGAAGTTTATTGACCACCTCATCAATAGCTCCATCTACATAAAGATCGTGCTCATTGAAAAAATTATCCATTTTAATATTCATACGTTCCAGAGTCGCCTGAATATCTTTAAAAATCTCCTCTTGAGCGATTTCCTTGAAAGGAGTTACATCTGTTTCATCTCTAAGTGAATCCTCTCTCAGCTCATAGAGATGTTTGGCGATATCCGAAATATAGGCGCCTTCATAACCGCCTTCTGGAAAGGGAGCATCGATACCAAGTAACGCGAGGTAACGTGCCCGGACACTTTCTCCAAGTACACGCATCTGTCGTCCGGCGTCATTAAAATAATATTCTCGGTCAACATCGGCACCAGTCCATTCATATAAACGGGCAAGGGTATCACCGAGAACCGCGTTTCTTCCGTGTCCTACGGTTAAAGGCCCAGTAGGATTTGCAGAAACGAATTCAATGAGAATACGTAATTTTTCATTGACGGTGGTTTTACCAAAATCTGCTGGATTTTTATTGATGTCAGCAAGTTGATCGTGCAGCCAATGATCTGCAAAACGAAAATTAATAAAACCGGGTCCGGCAATTTCTACGGACTCAATTTTATTTGAATCATATTCGAGGTTAGTAACCAGCTCTTCGGCAATCTTTCTGGGTGATCGTCGAAGTATTTTAGGAAGCTGTAAGGCGATATTGGTTGCCAGATCACCATGTTCCGGTATTCTCGGTTGTTCTATGATAATTTCCGGAACTTCATCGATCTGATCGAATTTTTTTAGTGCTGCTGCTAATACTTTCTGGAGATAATCCTTCATCAATCTTGCTTTTTTGATGCTAAATATAACGTGAATTCGAGTTAAGAAAAATAATTTAACGTTAGTTCATCATAAAAACCGCAATTTTTATAAGACGACTGACCACAGACCATTGACGACGGAACGGACCCGAGTCGTAAATCACATCCCAATTTTTTAAGGTCATTCCTTTTAAAGATCAATGATTAATGAAATGTGATTTTAGATCCCACATTCATTTAAATGAAGAATCCACATTCATAAGAAAATTGGTAATAGATTTTTATCTTGAAATTCAATGTCAGATCGAAGGACTGTGGAGCCTGTGGAAAAAATAACAATGCAAGTGACAAGTCACCTTAATTTTTTAATTATTTTTGAATTTTGTTGAAGAGCCTCTCTCCCTGTCGCCGATTTATCTGTGAAAGGGAGAACTTGTCGCGAATCCTTTCAAGAGATTGAGAGTGGGTAAGCAAAGCGAAATCGCGCGAAGCACCCAAATTATTTAAGGCTATTGAATTTGATCTATAGTTTTTTTACAGCTTCTGTGGTCGGTGGTCTGTGGTCCGTGGTCCTAATTTATAAAATTTGTTTTTCACTAATTGCATCACAACAGTCGAGTAAAAAAATGTGAATTCGATATAATCATAGACTTATTCTGTTTCATATCCACGTTTGGAAGATCTCTCACCCAAAAAACAGGTTCGAGATGGCGCCTTTGCGTGATGTTTTTTAAACAGGAATATTATCTTCGCCCATTCGCGTCATTTCGACCGGAGGGAGAAATCTTCAAAGTAACAAATTCATTCACAGACGCTGTTTTTATAAAGATTTTATTTCGAACTCACGTTAAAATAAGAAAAATAATTCAATCGGGATGCATATGTCCGTTGGCTCTCAGGCTGGTAAATTCATATCCCGCGACGATAACATGATCTTCAACGGAAATCCCCAATAATTTCCCACTGTTTACCAGTCTTTTGGTTAGTTGAATATCTGCCCGGGATGGCTTCGTATTGCCCGAAGGATGATTATGCAACACGATAATACTGTGCGCATCGTTCATGATAGCTTGCTTCATGACTTCTGCGGGATCGACAATCGTAGCGGTTACCCCGCCGATGCTGATCCGTTTGTAACCGGTCAATATTTTGGCAGCGTTTAAAAAGGCGACAATGAAATGCTCCTTTCGTAAATCGCGTAACTTTGGCCCGAAAAAATTATTGACATCTTCAGGGCATTTAAGTGTTATGCGTTCACCCATTTTAGCAACCTGCAACCTCCGGGATAATTCAAAAACCGCTTCAAGAGTTAACGCTTTTACTTTAGCTATACCAGGAATCACCTTCAATTCCTGCCAGCTTTTCCTACTGAGATTACTGATTCCACCAAAATGATCAATCAACGCTCTCGAGGTATCCAAAACATTCATCTTTCCGCTGCCGGTACGGAGCAAAATTGCCAATAATTCGGAATTCGACAGACTTTCCGCTCCATATCGCAAAAGTTTCTCTCGCGGCTGCTCGTCGGCGGAAAGATCCTTAACACGTCGTTTTTTTAAATAATCTTGCTCTTCAAAAGATTCTTCATCGTTCATCAGTATTACCTCCACATATTAGATGATAGCATGGGCTTCGTTTAAGCCATAGTTATATCTAAAAGGAGCAATGCTAATCGAATTCCTTACAAAATTATTTTAAAATTTATTCCGTACCTCCCATCAAGGGTTCGTTGAAGGCTCGAATGCTAGCGTTCGGCAGGCCACTGGGATACCGTTTTTTTACATTTTCTAATGCATTGATAACCACTTCCAGATGTTTCTCCTTAGAATTCTGATAGAAAGATTGGGCCGGTCCCCGTAATTTTGGTTTACCGTGCAGGGGTTTATCACTGACGCAAAGTAAGGTGGCATGAGGAATACGATAGCGAAAACCGTTAGTAGCAACCGTCGATGATTCCATATCAATGGCGATGCTCCGGCTGATATGTATTTCATCCACGGTTCGTTTTTTTGAAAATTCCCAATTTCGATTGGATGTGGAGTAAACCGTTCCCAGACGGTAACTTAAATCAAATGCATCCAGAGCTTGCTGAAGCTGAATATTCAGTAGGAAATTAGGAGTGATTGGTACATTTTTAGGCATGGCATCATCCAAAACATAATCCGCTCGCATGTACCCGGAAGCCAGAACAAAATCTCCGATATCCTGATGATTTCGCAATCCACCGCAATGTCCAACCATGACCATGGCATCAGGGCGTAAAACCCCGACATGATCCGTAATAGTTTTCGCATTAGCTGGTCCGACTCCGATATTGACCAGGGTTATGCCCGAGTTTTCATCCAATTTATGATGATAAGCAGGCATTTGAACACCGTGATGTACCGGTTTTACACAATCAGGGAATTTCTTTTTGAATTCCTCAACATGCATTTCGTAATTCGTAAATAGAATATAACGCTGGAAATCTTCTGCATTGGTTCCGGTATAATGCTCCAGGCGATCTAGTGATAAATCGATTCGTTCAGCGCGGAAAAGGAACAATTTTTTTTGGGTGAAATCCCATTCATCTTCATCAATATTATCCAGTAGAGATGGATCGTTAAGAGACTTAAGCCGACGTGAAGAAATGATTTTTATTTCTGCCCCTTTTTGAATTAATTTCTTAATTTCACGGGATAAATACCAGCGATAGGCCCGGGGTCTTGCAAACTCACCGGTTATGATGGGATTGTGTTTCGACCAGGAACGTTTCACAATCAATTTTGGATAAGACCCGGAATCGTAAATATTTTCCATTAAATTACAGGCCTTTTCGATGGCTTCATTAATTTTATCCCGGCTATCGGCCTTATTTTTATGAAATTCAAAACTTTTATTCATAAACCTCTTTTGTTCTTAAATATTGATGGAATGGAGTACCATGAAGGTAAAAACCAAATTTAACAAAATTAAGAAATGGGAAATACAATCGGAAGAAGTTGAATACGAAACTCCCATATTTACGCTGTTAAAACGAGACTGCCGGTCTGCAAATCAAGACAAGCAGCACGGGTTTTATATTATTAAAGCCCCGGATTGGATTAATATTGTGCCAGTAACATCGAATGGTGAAATTGTGCTTGTAAAACAATACCGTCATGGTATCCATGAATTGACCTGGGAAATACCCGGCGGCGCGGTCGATTCGGATGACGGAGATCCAATGATAGCCGCAAAACGGGAGTTAGCCGAAGAGACGGGATTTACATCCGATCATTGGGAGAGTTTGGGAAGTGTAAGTTCCAATCCTGCCATTTTTACCAACGAATGTCATTTCTATATAGCCTGGGATTGTGAACTGACTTCCGATCAAAACCTGGATCCTTTCGAAGAGATTGAGGTAAAAACGGTGCCCGTGAAGGAGTTTTTACAACAAGTGAGCGAAGGGGAGATCCATCACTCACTTATTGTAGCCGCTGTTGCAAAATTATTACTACAGCATCCGGAATTGATGTCCTGATCAGGAAGCTTCGCTTACAAGAGCTTTTTGGTCTTTCCAGGCTGACATACCGCCTAAAATAATGGAGATATTATCGAAACCATGTTTAACAAGTAAACTTGCTGCTATCGTAGCCCGGTAACCTCCTCCGCATAAAATGGCGTAAGTCTTATCAGGGTCAAGCTCATTGATTTGTTCGATTACGTATCCGGCTTCAATATGAATTGAGTCCTCAATATGTTCAGTTTGATATTCATTGGGCGTCCGGACATCCAATATTTCCAGATCATCTGAATTGAGTTTGTTTTTAAGTTCGTAAACATCAATCGTCGGTATTTTGCTGATGGGATATCCGGATGTTTGCCAGCTATCGAAACCATTATACAAAGCACCGGCGATGTTATCAAAACCAACCAGCCG
>Ga0102962_1000674_pt1 | contig 15065 bp, 9 predicted proteins | sample SalPonF2_C_D2_MG_FD_84519 | JGI IMG/M metagenome (GOLD analysis project Ga0102962, IMG submission 84519) | Salt pond soil microbial communities from South San Francisco under conditions of wetland restoration - Salt Pond MetaG SF2_C_D2_MG ...
AACATTGAAACGGCAACTAGCTTAATCGCCTAATCGATATGCGATTTCTAAATTCACAATCTGAACTAACAATTATGACTAAAGCAACCATACTACCGTTGGCTTCCTTTTTGAGCCTTCTGACCGCGTGTTCGTCAACAGAAATAAAAAGTCCGCCAAACGTGCTTTTTATAGCAGTGGATGATCTGCGCACAGAACTAAATTGCTATGGTGCGTCCCATATTCATTCCCCGAATATTGACCGCCTGGCCTCGGAAGGTGTTCTTTTTTCCAATGCTTATGTTCAGCAAGCCATCTGCATGGCGACGAGGGCCTCTATTCTGACAGGAATACGTCCCGAGCACAATGAAATTTATACCACAAAACCGGTGAACGAATTGATGCCAGATGTGCTCACGTTAAATAAGTTTTTTGAAACAAACGGATATAATATTGCAGCTTGTGGCAAGATCTATCATTACGGGACTGACAGGAAGTTGCAGTTTGGAGACGCCTATATGCAGCCGAAGCAGACCTGGACCGGACGGGGCTATGTATCCAAAGAGGCAATCGAAAAAATAGCATTGAACACCAAATATCACAGGGGCCCAGCTTATGAATGTGCGGATGTACCCGATAGTATCTACACCGATGGTATAAATACCCTGTATGCATTGCGCAAAATGAAAAGTCTGAAGAAGGAGGGTAAGCCATTTTTCCTGGCCGTCGGATTAAGGAAACCCCACCTTCCCTTTGTTGCTCCGAAGAAATACTGGGATATGTACCCGGCCTCTTCCGTTGAAATGCCGGAAGTGAGAAAGATGCCTGAAAATTCGAATGAATATACCATGAGGCCGTCAGGTGAGCTCACAAGTTATTATGGTATGCCCAAAACATTTGAGGAGATTGACGACAGCACAACACTTACTTTAAGACGTGCCTACTTTGCATGTGTATCCTATATTGATGCACAGATCGGAATGCTTCTCGACCAACTTGAAGACCTGGGTTTAAGAGAAAACACGATTGTTGTCTTGTGGGGGGATCATGGTTATAAGCTTGGTGATTACAGCCGCTGGTGTAAATGGTCAAACATGAAGATTGACACCCATATTCCCTTTATTTTCAGTGTGCCGGATGGTGTGAAAGGAGCCGTTTGCAATACCCCTGTAGAGGCACTTGATATCTATCCCACACTTGCAGGCCTTTGTGGACTTGAAAAACCCTCACACCTTGAAGGACAGAGCCTCGTAGAAAATCTGAATAATCCGGAAATTGACAACGATCGCTATGTCTGCTCTGTATGGCCACTAAATCGTAATGATTACCAAAAAACAGTGATGGGATATTCAATAAAAAATAAAAGGTATAATTATGTTGAATGGGTGAAACTTTCTACCGGTGAGGTGCTGGCGAGAGAATTATATGACCATGATGTCGATCCAAATGAGACAGCAAACATTGTGGATCAAAATGAATACAGAGAGGTTGTTGCTGAACTGGAAAAGAAATGTAAGACCTATAAAGAGGAAGTATAATGATTTGGATGCACACACGCAGAAAGCAATTGAAAAGGATTGCCAACACCAGTTTCAAATGGATGTTTATGGTAATTTTTTTAGGAATTTTCTTCCAGTTTTCAGGATGTAGTCAAAACAAAAAAAGCACGGGTGGAGAAACGACGAATTCAGGAGATAATCCCGAAAGAGTTGTTTATCATGAAGAAGAGGCTGATACGATTGAAGTCCCGGATAGTCTTTGGCGTAATCAGGGAACCATAGCCTACGAATTTAAGCTGTCGGAAGAAGCATTGAAATCAAGATCAAATTTGTTGCAATCCCCCGTGCTGTATATGATGCTTCGCGGCAACTATATGTGGCCGGAATTTTCAGCAGTACCGACACCCAAAGGGGAAAGGCAGGAGCGGATACAATTTGCTTTTTTCAAACCTGAACAATGGTATCACCTTACCATCTGCTGGGATGGTCCGGGTGCAAAGATGAGATTATATTTGAACGGAGAACTGCAACAACTGGCATATATGCGGCAATGGACTGAAGATAAATTTTCAGGTCCTATGATATTAGGCGATGAACATATTAAAACCAGGAACATTACCATGTATGATGGCTTTGCTGACGCGGATTTTGTGAAGGAATTGACAGGTAATCTGGATCTTACTCCATTATCAGGAGAAGGAAGAGAGGTCTATTCAGGACCAATGGAGACGGATAAATATACAAAGCGCCTGGTTTATGAAGCAGATTTTTCAAAGAATCCTAAGATCGTAACCGAGAAGTCGCTTTTTTCAGACGGGAAGCGGAAAAAATTGCCCGATGATGCAGTATGGGTGATTGAAGGTCGCGCTACTGCAGAAACCAGAGACGGCAAAATGATTGTGACAAACTCTCCAGAAGGGGAAAATACTGACCACAATCATGCCGTACTTTGGAATACAAAAATCTTTCCGGAGAATTTCTTGTTGGAGTTCGAAATGACCCCAAAGGATCCGGGTAAAGGGCTGGCGATTATTTTTTTCTGTAGTACTGCGAAGGGGACCGGGGGAAGTGTGTTTTCGGAAGGACTTCCGAAGCGTGACGGGAATTTCGGCAGATACAATCGTGGTGCCATTAATTGCTACCATACCTCGTACTGGGCTTCATCGGCAGACGGAAGCCGCCTGACAACAAACCTGAGAAAAAATTACGGTTTCCATCTTGTGGCACTGGGTGATGAAAACATCGCAGCCACAACAATGGATCCTGAAAACAACGAAAAAGGACCCTTCAAGGTAAGACTCATGAAAGTGGATAACCTGATCCAGGTTGAAACCATGGGGCAACTCGTACTTCGATGGGAAGATGATGGTGAAAAATATGGTCCTGTTTACGGAGCGGGACAAATAGGATTGCGGCAAATGGGGCATGCCGGACAGGTGACTTACGACTCATTCAAAGTGTATGAAATAGTTAAATAAGATCGATAATCTGCGAACAGACTTTAAACAACTGCTTAGTGAAAAAATTCCAGGATATTATGAAGTTAAAAATGGAACATTTTGCATGGAATCTGAAGATCTTCAAAAACGCAAAATTGATTCAACTATTTTAAAATAACCGTTGCGTTGTTCGTTTCCTGCCATTGGCCTGTACCAATAATGGTTACTGTCAGACTGAATGAGAATGGGGATCCGACGTTAATTCCAATAAAAGATTGGTGGATTATGATTTTAAAATATATTATGTTGCATTGAAAGGAATGAACGAGTTAATCAGACAGGTCTATTGCCTGAGAGACTATTTCTAACCCAACTAAACAACGTTATGCGAACTAAAACTTTTTTTACCGGCGCATTGATGCTATTATCTGCATGTACCAGTAGCACAAAGCAAAAGGATGAGAATAAATTATCGGACTTGCCAAATTTCGTCCTGTTAATGGGAGATGACCATGGATGGGATGAAGTTGGTTACAACGGACATCCTTTTGTAAAAACGCCGGTGCTTGATGAAATGGCAAAAAGCGGAATGCGATTTGACCGGTTTTATTCAAGCCATCCCACATGCTCACCCACGCGCGGTGGCTTTTTAACCGGGCGGCATCCTAACCGATATGGTACATTTTCTCCTAACTGGTCGATAAGACCCGAAGAGATAACCATCGCACATCTTCTGAAAAAAGCCGGATATACGACTGCCCATTTTGGTAAATGGCATGTCGGACCGGTTAAAAAGGAATCGCCAACAAGTCCGGGTGCAATGGGATTTGATGAATGGCTTTCACATGATAACTTTTTTGAAATGGACCCGGTACTATCCAGAAATGGTGAGGAGCCTCAAAAAATAGAAGGAGAGGGTTCAAAAGTAGTCATTGATGAAGCCATCCGCTTTATAGAGAAAGCACAGGCAAAACGGAAGCCTTTCATGGTTGTCGTATGGTTTGCTTCTCCGCACGAACCGTATAGCGGGTTACCTGAAGACCTGGCACTTTATGATAATTTGCCGGATTCCCTGAATAATTACTCAGTAAAATTAACATCCAATAAGACCGGAGAGCGAGTCGAACGTCCTCTGGGAGATGTTTTGAAGGAACGCTACGCTGAAATAACGGCGATGGACAGGGCCATTGGTGATATGAGGAATTATTTAAGTGAGAATGGGTTGCGTGAGAATACATTTCTCTTGTATTGCGGCGATAACGGCACCCCTGCAAGTGCTGCAAGAACAGGAATGACCATACGTGAAGATAAAGGTTCTTTATATGAAGGCGGAATTCTTGTTCCCGGCATAGTGGAATGGCCTGCAGTGATTAAACACCCGGCTGTCAATAAAAACATATCGTCCACCACCGATATTTTACCGACCCTGGCTGAAATCACCAACCAGGAACTGCCCGATCGGCCCATAGACGGCATAAGTCTTTTGCCTTTTTTAAAGAATCCTCAACAGGAGCGAAAAGAGCCAATGTACTTCTGGAAATTTAATTCTAGCCAGGCATTTGGTGATTCTCCGGAAGATTACATTGATCCTCAGTTGCAGCAGGGAACCACGCCATTGGCTAAAATCATGAATGGTAAATTCACCCGGACTTTCCGCAATTATGTCTATCCGGCCGTTTCAGAAAAAGATTTTGGAGGAGAAAGGGCTGTCATGACAAATAAATTTAAGCTGATATTGGACGGTAAAACGCCGGATGCAAACGGATTTGAATTGTATGACCTGGAAAATGATCGTGCTGAAACTACGAATGTTGCCGGCGAATATCCTGAAGTGGTGGAGTCCTTGCAAAACCAGATGAGAGCATGGCAGGAATCGGTGCTTAACAGCCTCACCGGGGCAGATTACAAAAATGAATAATGAATTTTTAAATAACGGCAAGAATCAGAAGCAATTAGTAAAAAAAGTAGAAACCACAATGTAATCTGTCAGGCAGGGATAAACTATATTTGAAATTGTCATTTTTCCCCGGCCTGTCAGATTAAACCTTAGCTTCTACTTTTTTTATTTAGCTGTTGTTTATCAATACAGATCTGATAACGTTATTTACTGCTGTCATTGTTTAGAATTCGATCCATTTGGCTGGTTAATCTTTCGGCTACTTCCGGATGTTCATCTATCACATTCGTTGTTTCCATTGGATCAATGTCCAGATTAAAAAGAGAGTAAGGCTTTTCCCAGTTTTTCCCAATAGGTACTTCCCGGCCACCTGAACCATTGCCAAAAACCATCGCCCATTTACCATCACGAATAGCGAACATTCCAGCGCCGGAGTGATAAACAACGGGTGCTCGATGAGTTTCGGTTTTTTCATTGTGCATCACCGGTAAGAAACTGAAACTATCCTCACCTTCATTTTCTTTCATCGAATAACCGGTAAGATCTGCCAATGTGGCCATCACATCTGTTATGCAGATGGTCTGATTACTCTTTGTCCCTGCTTTAACCCGACCAGGCCAGTTAACAATAAAAGGCACCCGGTGACCTCCTTCCCATATATCGGCTTTTGTGCCCCTCCAAATATAATTGGCTGTGTGTACATGGGGATAATATCCGTGTACTTTCGCATTCTCCGAATGATCTTGCAATCCGCTCCCAACCTTTCTGGCATAAAAGCTTTCTTTGGGGATCTCCTTGTCAAACGGATAATTTTTATCAGGATTTACGCGAAACATAAAGGACCCATTGTCACTGGTAAATATGACAAGGGTATTATCCTGGACATTATTTTCCTCTAAGGCATTAAGAATTTGCCCTACGGTCCAGTCCGTTTGTACAATAAAGTCGGCATAGGGACCCAGGGTTGTCACACCCTGAAACCTTTTTGCAGGCCAAACCGGTTTGTGAGGCGAAGTCAGTGCAAAATACAGGAAAAAGGGATCTGAAGATTTTGTTTGCTCCTCAATGTAGTTCACTGCTTCTTCGGTTATTCTATCAAGCACTTCACTGTGATGGAAATCTTTTGCCCTGGGTCCTTCTCTAATAAATGTCGGGAACGTCAGTGCGGGTTGATAGCCATCGAGCGGCTGAACAGGTTGATGATTCCTGTAAAATCCATAAGGGGTCATGTCCAGAGCCGCATTGATGCCAAAAAAGTAGTCAAAACCGACTTCATTTGGACCATAAATGAAGGGCTGGCTATAATCACTTTCTCCCTTTTCATCTTTTCCCCATTCTATTCCCAAATGCCATTTACCGATACAGGCAGTATGGTAATTGATTTTTTTGAGCATACCTGCCAGTGTAAGACGGTCCGGTTGAATAAGCGGTTTGTTGTTGTCCGGTTCCTTTAGCACGCCGTGCTTTAAAGGCGTCCGCCATGCATACCGGCCTGTTAATATGCCATAGCGAGAGGGTGAACAGACAGCTGAATTTGTGTGTGCATCATCAAAACACATTCCGCCTTCGGCCAGGGAATTCAGGTTTGGAGTAGGTATCCGGGAAGTGGGATTAAACTTTTGAATATCTCCATATCCCATATCATCCGCAAGTATCAGTACAATATTGGGACGGTTTTGAGATGTTGTGTTGTTTTCTCGTTCTTGCTGATTTCTACATGAAGAACTTAGAGGAACTGCAAGAATTACCAGGCTTAAAAGTTTATTATTCATATCATTGATAATATTTTTGAGGCACCAGAGATGGATGATCATTTATAGAATTCCGGCACTAAAGTCTGGTTTTCTTAACCGGACATCAGTGGCCTCATACGTGAACAGAATTTAATCCCAGTCAGAATTTATTATTTTTTTAATATATGGATATTCCTCATCTGTATCTCCAACTTCTTCCCTGGCTTTCGATAACTGGACTTTCAAATCTTCCAGCACTTTTGTGCCCCGCATTTTTTCATAAATATCGACTGTTTCATGCGGATCATTTTTAAGGTCATACAACTCCCATGCTACCGGCGTATCAGGTCCGAACCGATTCCCGTCATTTTCCTTATCTCCTGTTTTGATAAAATCCGTTCCATAAAAAAAGATGAGCTTATACCGATCGGTTCTGATCCCAAAATGGGCCGGATTATTCATTTTATGGGCCATGTGCATCCAGTAACGATAATACGTTGCCTTGCGCCAGTCATCAGGTTTTTCTTCTCCCTTCAGTGCGGCAACAAAACTATGACCCTGCATATAGGATGGTGTTTTTAGTCCTGCTAATTCCAGTATGGTTGGGGCAAAATCAGTATTATTAATGATCCAGTTATTCCGGCTGTCAGGCTTGATCATTTTTGGATACCTTACGATCAACGGCATCTTGAGGGATTCTTCATACATCCATCTTTTATCCATGAAATCGTGCTCACCCAGGAATAAACCCTGATCGGATGTGTAAATGATGATGGTATTGTCCATTAATCCATTTTGCCCGAGGTAATCCAGGATCCGTTTCAAATTATCATCCACACCTTTAACGCATCGTAAATACCTTTTAATAAATAAGTTATATGTTTGATTTGTGTATTCGTCAGGCGGCAAATCCTGACTGACACCAAGATCTTTCCCCATATTTCTCTTATGGTTTCTTTTACCTAAAGAAGCGCCAATGCAGTGGATTAGCGAATCATTTTGTCCCCTGGTTGCGACGGATCCCCATTGGGGTTCGTAACCGGTTTCGGGCATGGGAATATCCACATCTTCAAGATAATTATTATATCTCTCAGCGTTCTCGAACAAATCATGGGGCGCCTTGAAATGGTGCATCAGAAAGAATGGCTTATTCTTATCTCTCTTATTTTTTAACCAGTCGAGGGTAATATCGGTTAGCACATCCGTGCTATGCCCTTTATATTCTTTAATTCTTACCTCCTTTGATAACCGGCTGTCAAACCTGACTTCTTTCAGTTCTCCTTCATCGCGGGAATACAGCACCGGATCGAGGTATTTCCCCTGTCCGGGTAATACATTATAATAATCGAATGCTTCCGGTGACTCACGCAAATGCCATTTTCCAATCATAGCGGTCTGATAACCCGCTTTCTTTAATTCAAGGGGCAGGTACTGTCGTTCGGGAGGAAGGCCATCGTACAGATCTCTCACTTCATTTGTATTACTGTATTGCCCTGTGAGAATATTGGCCCGGCTGGGCGTACAAATGGAATTTACACAAAATACATCTTCAAATAGCATACCCTCTCTCGCCAGCCTGTCAATATTTGGCGTAATATCCAGCCCCCTGAACCTTGGGTCATCATAAGCGCCAATTCCCTGTGACGTATGATCATCTGACATAATAAACAGGATGTTGGGTGCATTATTTTTGTGGTTGTCGCAGGATTGCAATTCCAAACAAAGGATTGCACCCCAGATAATAGTTGTATTGAACTTGTATTTATACATGTGATTCCAGGTAATAGTTGTTTTGAACTTGTAATAACTCGGTTATTTTAGATTAAGATCAACTGCAGTATTTTTCCAAACGTCATAAAATTCAGCGGCGGCTTTCCTGAACCTGTCGTAATCTTCCCGCGTTTCAAAAATCTGGGTATCATTCCACAACACGTCCCTGTCATGTCCGAACAAGCAGGCTTCAGGCCAGAAAAACACCTGTCCCCAAATCAACCGGTTATTGGTATTAATTCCGGGATTATTCAGAGTACCGTTACCATTTATTGCCTCAAATTGTTCCTTGCTGAGTTTATTTGTAGTTGCCGTTTCAAGGTTTGCTTTTATCCAATCCGATCGTTCCGCCATTGCGACATAACCTACCTGATTATTTTCACGTTGATGAGCCCAGCTCAAACATACCTGAGCCGGAGTCATACCGGTCTCCCCGGCAATTCTTTGAATAACAGGATGCTTCATATCGGACTGGTGCTCGGGGAAACGATCTCTTCCGGGGCGACGTGGCGAGCCCAGTGACATATAACCGGATGGTACAATGTCATTTTCAATAAAGAATTTAACCAGGTCCTGTTGCTGAAATAAAGGATGCAACTCCATCTGGTTATACACAGGACGGTTGAAATCATTGGTATCTCTCAGGAGGAGCTTCATGGTCTTTTTCGTCTGGTTTGATGTGCCGATATTTTTCACCAAACCTTTTTCTTTCAGTTTGGTCATCTCATCCCAGACTTTCATAAAATCTTCATGTATATATGGTACTGCATGATCATTGACAGCATTGCCGGCTGCTCCGGGCTGGTGGAAATTTGGCCAGGGCCAGTGAACAACATACATATCGAGGTAATCGAGACCCAGTTGCCGCAACGATTCTTCACAAGCCGGTATCACTTCCCCGGGTGACATGTTTTTATTCCAGAGCTTTGAAAGCACGTATAATTCTTCTCTGTGAACCAAACCGGATGCCATGGCCTTTTTTAGTGCTTTCCCTACTATCTCTTCATTTTGGTAGGCAGTGGCGCAATCAATGTTTCTGTATCCCAATCGTATAGCTTCAATAACGATGTTTTCCATTGCATCCATGAGATCAGGATTGTCAGAATGGAAAGTCCCCATTGCAGGCTGAGGCATCATGGATCCATCAGTCAATTTCAGTTGAGTTACCGTTTCGGGATTAACAGGTCTTATCGTTTGATCTAAAGTTTTCATATTATGTGGTTTAATGTCATTCGTTCATTTGTTTATGCTTCTCAGAGGTCAATAATAACTTTCATGGTATTATTGCGATTTTGTTCGATGTACTGATAAGCATTCAGATATTCTTCGAATTGAAAATGTTTTGAAATCAGCGGATCGAGTATAATCTTACCTTTCTCGATCATATCAACCGCTTCTTCATAATCCTGATGCCTGTACATCATGGAACCAAATACATTCAATTCATGCTCTCCAAGGTAAAACATGTTTACACTTGGGTTTTTTGCGTAGACACCAAGAATTACAATGTCGCCTCCCTTTTCAACATTAGCCATGAGATTGTCAAGAGATACCTGTGCGCCGGCTGCTTCCATTCCCACCTGGAAACCTTCATTGCCGAAATAACTTTTTATTCCTTCTGTAAAAGAAATCTTCGACACATTCAGGGTAGCATCAATACCGCATTTTTTTGCAATGTCCAATTTATAGTCGACGACATCTGTTATTAGCACTTTTGCCGCTCCCCGGGCTTTTGCAAATTGTGCAACCAAATTACCTATGGTTCCGGCTCCTGAAACAACAACATTTTTACCCTCAACACCGCTTGTCCTCCCCGTGGAATGTGCGCCAACGGCGACTGGCTCTACCATTGCTCCGTGGTCGAATGATATAGCATCAGGAAGGATAACCAGTCGGTCCTCCGGAACCAGAAAATATTCCTGTGCAACACCGGGTGCCTGGAATCCCTGAACCTTCAGATTCTCGCAAACATTGTACTGACCTCTTTTACAGGGTCTGCATTCTCCGCACACCAATTGTGGCCGGGCTGTTGCCTTCATGCCAGGCTTAACCTCCTTTACGTGCTGACCAACGGCTTCAACAATTCCGGAATATTCATGACCCTGAACAACGGGATAGGGCGTTGCCGGATGTTCCCCGTGAAATACATGGATATCACTCCCACATACGCCAATGCGCCTGATCTTTAAAAGTACTTCATTGGGTCCCGGACTTCCCGGGTGATTTACGTCCGGGAAAACGATATGGCCCGGCTCTGTCATTACAGCTTGTTTCACTTTGAGACTATTTTATAGTTATCCTGTAATAAATTTCATTTATCTAAAAATTGCATAGAGGACCACCAGAGTCAGAAATAATATGGCAGCCCACAGGCGAATATCTTTTATGCCGGAGAACTTATCGCGGACAAGGACGGCAATGGGGCTTTCCCAGGTATATTTTTCAATAACCTCGACCGGGGGTTTCTCAGTGAAATAACTAACGGAAAAGTAGATGCCGATGCAAATCACAAATAACCACCAGGCCTGCATCATAAATGGTATTCCGAATCCTTTTGTGAGGTACATATATCCGCTGATGGGTTCAAAATCAATGCAGAATGCCGATATACCAAGGATAAGTCCTGATATCAATGTGATGAATGCGGCCTGAGCAGTCCCTTTTTTGGAAAACACTCCCATCAGGAACACGGCTGCCACCGGGGGTGCAATGGCTGATGCGATTTTATTGATCGCTTCAAAAATACTGGAGAACTTACCTCCCTGTGTGGACCATACGATAGCCAGCAGCATAACTCCGACAGCCGCCAGGCGTCCGATCCTGATTTGCTTTCTGTCCGAAACATTGGGATTGATTCTTTTCACAATATCGACGGCCACCAGGGTTGCAGAACTGTTCAGGGCTGCAGCAATGGTACTCATCAGAGCAGCCAGGAGGGTTGCCGCCATGATGCCTTTCAATCCCACAGGTAATAACTCATTGATCAGGGTTGGCAGGGCCATATTTGCGTCAGTCCCGATAATGTCTCTAAACAAGACGTATGCTATGATTCCGGGAAAAACAAGAATAAACACGGGAAGAATTTTCAGAAAACCTGCCAAAATTGGACCCAATTGGGCATCCTTCTGGCTTCTTGCTCCCAAAACCCTCTGTACAATCGTCTGGTCTGAACACCAATACCAGAGACCTAACACAGGATATCCAAGCAGGCAGGCATACCAGGTAAGTCCGTTATCACCACCTAGTTGTTTAAGGCTTTCCTTCGTATGTAGTATTTGAAGTTGTCCGGGCTTTAAATTTGCCTTTAGTTCTGCCACAGAGTAAATACCATGGTCTTTGAGTGCATAAATTCCAAATCCGGTTAATATGAAAGCTCCAGCGATAAGAATGACCGATTGAATGGTTTCGGTGATCACAACAGCCTTCAATCCTCCCAGTACGGTGTAAATGGTAGTTATCACCGAAATTAGAATAATGGAGGTTATCACATTAATTCCAAAAAAGGATTTAAACACCACGGCTCCTGCATACAGACTCATTCCTATATGCACGAACAAGGCCCCGATGATGGCAATGATGGCCATCACAGTCCTGGATCTGGAATCATATCTTTTCTCCAGGAATTCAGGCAACGTGGAGATCCTGCTTTTAAAATAGAAAGGGGCAAAGATGAGTCCGAGCATTATCAGGGAAACAGCAGCCAGCCACTCAAAATTACCCCACACCAGACCTTCATTATAACCCGATGCGGCTAAGCCGACCAGATGAATGGTTGAAATATTTGAAGCAAACAATGCGGTTCCGACCAAAATCCAGTTCAGGCCCCGGCCTGCCAGAAAATAGCGCTCACTGGTCATCTTTGTTAATCGGGTTGACAGGATTCCGATCAAAAGAATGCCAAAGAGGTAAACGATGATGATGATCAGATCGACAGTATTTATTGTTTTATCCATAGGTGTGAAGTTGTACATTATTCATGTTCAGCATATAAGAAATATCTCATTGATGGATCGATCATTCTCTGAGGTTCATTTCCGGATAATTTTGACTGACTCTCTTTAAAGAGGTGGTTCCATATTCCTTCCCCTCAAAGCTCTGCCGGCAGGATTCATACCAGTTAGTAAAATCATTGTTGTATCGTTCCAATATGTCCGGATGATCCTTCGCAATATCATTCTGCTCAAAGGGATCATCGAGGATATCATACAATTGGTTTCCGTCAACCATCTTATATTGTCTGCCATTATATGAGAAGTGATTACTGCTGGCAAAACCAACAGGTTCTTTTCTTTCCCAAACTTCTCCCTTTAAGACCGGAAGGATACTCTCGCCATCCATCATACGATCGTCCTGACCGGCCTCAGCGCCTGCCGCTTCTATGATTGTGGGCATGAGGTCCGACGTGACCACAGGAGTATTCACTTCGGCATGCTTCACAACTTTCGGCCACACCACGGTCCCAGGAACCCTTACGCCGCCTTCAAACAGGCTGCGTTTACGTCCCCTGAAGCCACCAGTGCGGCCAGGGGCGGTATCTTTACCTTCAGGACCATTATCACTACAAAACCAGATCATGGTATTATCGCCAATGCCTAATTGCTTGAGGGACGTACGAAGCCTTCCAATTTGATCATCCATCGCGGTTACGCTCCCGGCATATTGTTGCAATTTGAAATGCTGATCCTTATACATCGCCGCATATTCCGGTCCTGCAACACAGGGAAGATGGGGAGCGTGGAACCAGATCACTGCAAGAAAGGGGCGGTCTGATTTAACCGCCTCTTCGATAAATGGTATGGCACGATCCATGATCACACGCGAATCATTTCCCCTGAGATTTTCCGTTACCATTCCGTCAGGCGACCAGTAGTGCGTACCATAAGGTAGAGACGGCTCATCACTTTTGAGGTAATTCCATCCAAACCCGGCACTCTCAGGCTTCTCAAACTTCACGGGTTTTAACATAGGATCCCATGTAGGCACCTTTGACTCAGTTGAGAAATAGGTTTCAAAACCGTGCTCAGTCGGAGGATTCAGAAATTCGGGTTGGTCGGGACCTCCCCGGTTTGCGTCTTTTTCATTTGTGGTAAAGGTCCCCAAATGCCATTTGCCAAAATGACCGCATGTATACCCTTTTTGATTTAATACTTCAGCTATGGTAATTTCTTCCGGACGAAGAATTCCGGTATTGGCAAAAAATACCCCGGTACGGTAAGGGTGTCGGCCCGTGAGGCAACTTGCTCTTGTCGGACTGCATACAGGAGCTGCCGAATAAAAACGATTGAATTGAATTCCCTCTGCTGCCATCTGGTCCAGGTTCGGAGTTTTTATGACCGGATTTCCGTTATACCCCGTATCTCCCCATCCCAAATCATCAGCCATAAGCAGTATGACATTCGGCAAGTCCTCCCGTTGATTATCGGTGCTGCAATTCGTAAGTTGAATCTGACTGAGGACTGCTAAACTGATAATTATTGAACGTTTCGTAGTTTTACTCATATCTGACTTTGCCTAATCTGGTTAATACTTTCAGACCAGATTCACGGATTCCATATAATTTCATATTATTCCATAAAAAAATACGGAGTCTGAAATCCGGGAAATTCTGTTATTTTGTTAGTATTAATTCTACTTTGACACCTTGGCTTTTTATATGATTTCTCAGATTGTTTGCCCCAATCCTAAAGGGAGCAATCTGAAAAATCAACCTGTTTCCTTCAGGTATTAAGGGTAAGAAAACAGGTTGATTTTTATAATCTGTCAACGTAGAATTAATTCAATATTTCTTAGGTTCACGGGATTCCAGTCCTTTTTTACGGCCTTGATTTCAAGAGTATAGGTGCCTGGTTCATCAATTTCAAGGCTGCCTAATTCAGTTACCCTGAAATGACCATAATCGCCGGTCGGAGCCAATTCTTTTTCCGTTTGGGGCTGATCACTTACATTCCAGGCAACAGAAGTTTTTTTGATGCCTGCTACATCAGCCTGAAGTTTAAAAGTTCCGGGCTGACTGATCTCAAAGGTGTAGCTTATCGAGGTTCTCGCATCGGTCCAGTTTCCAATGTTCGAAATGCCGCGCTTCTGTTCCAGGCTAAGGTTTGTGGACATTTTGTTGTGCAGATCTGCAAACTCCGGTTTCAGGGTCAGATTCCCCTTGGTATCCTGGTCGGGCATCAATGATTCCACATCCAGTTTACCGTCAATTTTGAGTTTAATGACCGAGCAGATGGTATCCGGAGCTTCCTTCGGAACTGTAATAACTATGCCGGACTCATCTCCTTTCTGGGCTTTCCATTTTAATTCCTTACCTCCTTGCAGAAGGGTCACGGAAGACGGATTGTTTTTAAGTCCTGGCACGATGAGTTTCCCTTTTTCGGGCCAGTCGAATACATGCAGGTAAAGCACTGCTCCGTCCTGAGTGATCTTTTTCGTGCATCGTCCCCAGGTGAGTCGATAAAAAGGACTTGCAGTGGTTCCGTATATGGCTTCACCGTTTATATCCATCCAGGCACCGATCTGTTCGAGACGGTCAATACTTGCCTGTGGGATCAGTCCTTCAGGTGTAGGTCCTACATTCAAAAGGAAATTACCTCCCTTGCTGGCAATATCGCAGAGTTTTTGTATGAGATCTTTGGTCGATTTCCAGTCATGATCATAGCTTTTGTATCCCCAGGTATGGTTCATGGTCATGCAAACCTCCCAGTCCCGGTCTTTAAATCCGAGTGCGGGTATATGCTGTTCGGGAGTT
>Ga0102962_1000675_pt1 | contig 15057 bp, 15 predicted proteins | sample SalPonF2_C_D2_MG_FD_84519 | JGI IMG/M metagenome (GOLD analysis project Ga0102962, IMG submission 84519) | Salt pond soil microbial communities from South San Francisco under conditions of wetland restoration - Salt Pond MetaG SF2_C_D2_MG ...
AGGGGAACCGGTAGGGGGGCAGCTCCATGATGAACATGGGGGTTTCCCCGCGAAAAAGGGTCTTCTTGAAGATCAGGCCCACGAAAATGGCCAGCAGTATGCCGAGAAGGTAGAGGGCCCAGATGACGGTGCCTGCCTGCCGGGCGAAGAAGACCCCGACGAACAGGGCGTAGACCGGCAGGCGCGCCCCGCACGACATCAGCGGAATGAGCAGGCTGGTGAGGGCCTTGTCCCGCGGGTTCTCGAGGGTGCGGGTGGCGTAGATGGCGGGGACGTTGCAGCCGAAGCCGAGAAGCATGGGGATGAAGGATTTGCCGTGCAGGCCGATGGCGTGCATCGCCCGGTCCATGACGAAGGCCGCCCGCGCCATGTAGCCGCTCCCCTCCAAGACGGTGATGAAGAACATCATGGCGAAGATGATCGGGATGAATTCCAGAACGAAACCGACCCCGGAAATGATGCCGTCGTTAACCAGCGACACCGTCCAGACCGGCGCATGCAGCACCCCGAGCAGCGCCGTCGCCCAGTGTTTGAAAGGGCCTCCGAAGAGGGCGGCGAGCCAGTCGACGAAAGGGGTCGAGAGGTCGAAGGTGAGTTTGAAGACGAGCCACATGGCGGCCAGGAAGATGGGAATGCCGAGAAAGCGGTTGAGGACGATGCGGTCGATCTTCTCGGTCAGCTCCACCTTGCGAAGTTCGGGCTTTTGCAGCACCTCCCGGGTGAGACCGTTGGCCAGTCCGTAGCGGGCGTCGGCCATGAGCGACTCGATGTCTCCGTCGTGGGCCTGGCGCAGGTGAGCGAGCGGATCGGAGGCCAGCTCGCCCACGCCGATGTTCACCTCTTTGGCAATTTCGGCGTCCGCCTCCATCAGCTTGCAGGCGAGCCAGCGCAGGGGGTATTTTCCGGCCGGCACCGGGTGCTTTTCCCGAAGAGCGGCACAAATGCTATCTATCGCCTTCTCGATATCCTCGCCGTAGTTGAGCTGCTTCGGTCGGTGGGAGGCGGAGTCGCCGGCGGTATGCAACGCCGCTTCGCGCAGTTCCACCGTTCCCCGATGCCTGGTCGCCGCCGTCGGTACGACGGTGATCCCCAGCATCTGCTCGATCCCCCGGACATCGATCCGGTATCCCTTGGCTTCGGCCTCGTCGAAAATATTGAGGGCCATCACCACCGGCAGGCCCAGCTCCAGCAACTGCACCGTCAGGTAGAGGTTTCGCTCCAGATTGGTGGCGTCGACCACGTTGATTACCAGGTCGGGCTTTTCGTGGACCAGGTAGTCCCGGGCGATGATCTCCTCCTGGGTGTAGGGGGAGAGGGAATAGGTGCCGGGCAGATCGACCAGGCGGATGGAGTGTCCCTCGAAGACGAACTGCGCCTCCTTCTTCTCAACCGTCACCCCCGGCCAGTTGCCCACGTGCAGGCGGCTGCCGGCGATGGCGTTGATCAGAGTCGATTTTCCGGCGTTGGGGTTGCCCGCCACTGCCACGGTGATGACCCGTTTCCCCACCGGATGCACCACCGCGTTTTCTTCCCCCTTCCTCTTCGGCTCGGAACTCATTTCACCACCTCTACTTCAATTCCCATCGCTTCCTTTTTGCGCAGGGAGAGACTGTAGCTCTTGATCCTCACCTCGATGGGATCCCCGAGAGGGGCGATCTTGCGCACCGTGATCGGCTCGCCGACCAGGACCCCCATGTCCATCAGCCGCCGCTTCAGGGGGCCGATCCCCCCGATGGCGGTGATTCTCCCCGTTTCCCCCGGCTTGAGCATTGCCAGATTCATTCATTATCCTCCTGTTAATCTATGAGCAAAGTGTGTAGTGAGATAGCGAGATAGTAAGGTCTGAACGACTTGCTCACTACCTCGCTACTTCCCTCCCTCGCTCTTGCGCACCATGATCTTCATCGCCAGGCCGCGGCCGATGGCGATCCTTGATTCGTTTACCCGCAGCAGAACCGGCCCGCCCGAGCCGCTTAACATTTCCACTGTCTTGCCGATGCGCAGCCCCATATCCTCCAGCCGAAAACCGTTTTTCCCACCGGCCTCCCCGCAACGACAGTTGCTTTGGCTGGACCCGTTGCCGGTGCGAAAGGCAATGATCTCCCCCAGCTCGCCTGGGCTCAAAAGTCCGAGAGGTAACATGATTTCCATTTCTCCTTTGCGGGTAAGAGCGCTGGCGCCATGCTTCGGAAATGCCGTGATAATGAAAACGAATTTCAAATTACAGGTCCGAATCGGCCTCGTCAAGATAAAAATGATTATTATTTTCAATTTACCCGCGAATGTCCCGTGGGGTCAGCCCGTCCGAAGATAGCTTCGATCTCACCGCAAAAACATTTTGCAGAGTCGCATATAGGTTTCAGGGGCCAGGGAATGTACCACCGCCGACCGCTGGTAGATTGTCTTGTCGCGTAGGTTGTCATTTCCAGGATCATTTCCAGGAGGATCTCTAAAAAAAGCTTGCATTGGTTTTTCAGGCGTGTTAGGTTGAGATGTCTAGTTTGTGCAGAATTATTTAGTTGCCCGACATTTGCATGTCAGTAAATTAAAGAAGACCGCACAGACCTGAAGGGTTGAGCGGTTTTTTTATTGGAAAACGGCCGACTCCGCCCCACCATTTTAAGAGATCCGCCGGCAGCGGATCGAGGAGAAAAGAAACATGGCACAAGGTACGGTCAAATGGTTCAACGACGCCAAAGGGTTCGGCTTCATCCAGCAGGATAACGGTCCGGACGTTTTCGTGCACTTCTCGGCAATTTCGGGCGACGGCTTCAAGTCCCTGGCCGAGGGCGACCGGGTCGAGTTCGACGTGACCCAGGGGCAGAAAGGCCCCCAGTCGGCCAACGTGCGCCGGATCTGAGCTTCACTGACTCAGACATTCAAAAGCCCCGCGGGAGACCGCGGGGCTTTTTTTTTGCACGCGGCACCCAGCTTCATTACCCGCCCCTCTTCCCGTTGACGGGGCAAAGTGCTTCTGGGTGTGCCGCGAGCGGGGCGGGCGATGATAAAATAATTGACAAAAAAATGGAATTATGGTCTACCAGGGATGGGTGTTTTGTAACACAGAACCTATTTTTAACTATAGTAAATAATTATTTTTAAACAGTAACTTGTCCCACAAGCGGACCGAAAGTATGTGGTATCATTTACAATAGTTGCAGGTGGGAAGGTGTAAAGAAAACACCTTTTGAAGAAGGTCCCGCCCCATCTCCTGTCGGCATTTCAGCCAGGGGTGATCTGAACGATCCGTTCCCTTCAGGCCCTGGATTGCCCATAACTTCGTTCAGGGAGGAGAAACAGATGAAAAGATCATTCGCGGTGCTTGTGTCTCTTTGTTTGGGGCTCATATTGAGCGCCCCCGGTGTCAGCTTTGCCAAGAGTGCCCATAAGAAGGTGATCACCGTTGGTGCCGACACCACCTTTCCCCCCTTTGAGATGGAAGAGCACGGCAAAGTCGTCGGTTTCGATATCGATCTGATCCATGCCATCGCCAAGAATGAAGGGCTCACCATCCAATTGCAGACCATGGACTTTCAGGGGTTGATACCCGCCCTGCAGACCGGAACGATCGATGCGGCGGTGGCTGGGATCACCATTACCGACCAGCGGGCGAAAGTCGTCAACTTCTCCCACCCCTACTACCATTCGGGGCTTTCCGTACTGGTAAAAAAGGACAGCGGCATTAAAGGGATGGCCGATCTTGCGGGCAAAAATGTGGCCGTCAAGCTCGGCACCACGGCCGACCTGATGATGTCGAAAAAACCCGGCGTCACCGTCCAGCGCTTCACCAACATCGACGATGCCTACAATCAGATGGAAAACGGCGGGGCCGCCGCGGTCGTTTTCGACAACCCGGTCAACCTGAACTACGCCAAGCACCACCCCAAGGTCCACGTCGTCGGCGATCTGCTGACGGGCGAGGATTACGGGATCGCCGTCACCAAGAAGGATCCCTGGCTGCTCAAGAAAATCAACGCCGGTCTGTTCAAAGTCTATAAGAGCGGCGAATACGCAAAACTCTACCGCAAGTATTTCGGATCGGACGAGCACGGCCTGGTCAAGATTGTCAAATAGTCTGATACACATCTCAGGGGCCGCGAAGGCCCCTGAGAATTTTCTCGGCCGGCCTTGGGCCGCTCTCTTTGCTCACTGCACTGGCCGCCGCTCCCGGCAGGGGCGGCGGCCGTTTCACAAGGGACTTCGATGGATTTTTTTGGTGTCATTCGGGATTCACTGCCGGAACTCTTTTACGGCGCCAAGCTGACCCTCTACTATTCTCTGGCCACGATCATTCTGGCGACCGTGGTGGGGCTCATCTTTGCGCTCTGCAAGCTTTCGCACAACAAGGCTCTGCGGAAGATCGGCGAGGGATATGTGCATATCTTTCGCGGCCTGCCGTTGATTGTCGAGATCTTCTACGTCTATTTCGCCCTGCCGATGATTCTGCCCCTCCATCGCTGGTTCGATCCGTACTTCACCCCTGTCGCCGGAACCATCGCCCTCATGCTCAACGAAGGGGCCTACATCACCGAGATCATCCGGGCCGGCATCCTCTCCATCCAGCGGGGGCAGACCGAGGCGGCGCTGAGCATCGGTATGAGCTCGGCCCAGACCATGCGCTACATCATTCTTCCCCAGGCCTTCAAACGGATGATCCCTCCGCTGGTCAATCAGTTCATTCAAACGATCAAGGACACTTCGCTCCTCTCGGTCATCTCCATCAACGAACTGACGCGCCAGGGACAGATCGTCATCTCGACGACCTTCTCGTCGCTGCAGATCTGGACAGCGGTAGCCGCCATCTACCTGGCCATAATTTTAAGTCTTACCGCTGTCTCCGGTTATCTGGAAAGGAAGTTCCAAATTGCAAAACGTTGACAAGGATATGATCCTCGCCCGGAACGTCTCCAAAGCTTTCGGCGACAATGTTGTTCTTCGGGACATCTCCCTGGAGGTGAAGGAGGGGGAGGTGGTCGTCGTCATCGGGGCGTCCGGATCGGGGAAAACCACCTTCATTCGCCTGATCAACGGTCTGGAGACCCTCACCAGCGGAGAGATTACCGTCAACGGCACGGCGATCACCCAGAACAAGACCACCTTGCGCCTGATCCGCAAGGAAGTCGGCATGGTCTTTCAGCATTTCAACCTCTTTCACCACCTGAACACCCTGCAGAATATCGCCATCGGCCCGATCAAGGTCCTCGGCCTGAAGAAGGAGGCCGCTCACCGCCGGGCGTATGAGCTCCTCGACCGGGTCGGGCTGCGGGACAAGGCTGCCGCCTACCCCGATGAACTCTCCGGCGGCCAGCAACAGCGGGTGGCCATCGCCCGGGCGCTGGCGATGAACCCCCTGGTCATGCTCTTCGACGAGCCGACCAGCGCCCTGGATCCCGAGATGGTGGGTGAGGTTCTCGCCGCCATGAAGGATCTGGCCAAAAGCAAGATGACGATGGTGGTGGTGACCCACGAGATGGGCTTCGCCCGCGAGGTCGGCGATCGCGTCGTCTTCATGGACGGCGGTCTCGTCGTCGAGCAGGGACCTCCCTCGGAGATCTTCAACAATCCCAGGGAAAAACGGACTCAGGACTTTTTAAGCAAGATCCTCTGAAGCATCTCCTCTCCGCCCGGGCGGCACTCACGGCCGCATGTCTGCGTCTGGGCATCAGCCTTCCACCCCCTTGAAGCGAAGCGATCGGCTTTCGCGCTTCCCCCGCCCAGGCCATCGATCGCCCCCGGGGCCTCTATGGCGGCATCAATGTTGTGGCGAAAACGTGATAAACTATATCGGTGTGCCTCTGTAGCGGAACCTTCGACTCTCTGGGGAGGTGCGAATGAAGTCCGACGAAGCGCTTGCGGCAGCCCGAGACCTAATGACCGTATTCGCCGAGGAAACCGGCCTGGCATCGAACCGCAACCCGCGGCGCTATCTGTGGACCGATGCTTTTGCGGTCTGCAACTTTCTGGAGCTCTTTCGCCGGACGGGGGAAAAGGCGTGGCGTGACCTCGCCTTGCGGCTCGTCTCGCAGGTCCACAGAGTTCTGGGCCGGTATCGCGACGACGGCCCGCGTACCGGCTGGTTGAGCGGTCTGGATGAGAAGGAGGGGGAGCGGCATCCGACGGCGGGGGGGCTGCGGATCGGCAAGGAGCTCAAAGAGCGCGGCGCTGATGAGCCCTTCGACGAAGAGCTGGAGTGGGAGCGCGACGGACAGTATTACCACTATCTGACCAAATGGATGCATGCCCTCGACCGCCTCGGGACGGTCCTCGATGATCCTGCTTTCATCGTATGGGGGGTGGAGCTCGCCCGAACCGCCCATGACCGCTTCGTCTACGTTCCGAAAGCCGGCACTCTTCAGCGGCTGTACTGGAAAATGAGCACCGACCTCTCCCGCCCCCTCGTTTCCTCCATGGGCCAGCACGACCCTCTCGACGGTCTGGTCACTCTCAGCCAGCTCCGGGGGAAGGGCCGTTCCGGGGGGATGGCGGAGCAATTGTCCGCTCTCGACGCCGCGATCGACGATCTGTCCGAGATCAGCCGGCGCCAGAACCTGATTACCGGCGACGCCCTCGGCATCGGCGGACTGCTCTTCGACGCCTGCCGGATGGCGCAGCTGTACCTGCTCGGAGAGTTCGATCGGCTCGCCCTGTTGGAGCAGGCTCTCGACGCTGCTCTTCTCGGTCTGGAATCCTTTGCGGTGAGAAGCCCGCTGCGGCTTCCCGCCGAGTTTCGCCTCGCCTTTCGAGAGCTGGGACTCGCCATCGGTCTGCGGGGGGTTGAAAAGATGCGGCGGCTGTTCGCGGAGAATCCCGAAGCTTTCGAAAAGTCCTTGGCGGCCAGGATCGAGGCGTTCAGCAAGTATCTGCCCCTCGGGGAGGGCATCGAGAGCTTCTGGATAGACGGCGCGAACCGGGGGGGAGCGGGGTGGAGGGAGCATCGGCGGATCAACGGGGTAATGCTTGCTACCCGGTTGTTGCCAGAAGGATTTCTGTCGATATGATAAGCGGTTTTCTAGGCAAAACGAACGATCGTTCTGTTGCCTTGGCGGTGACGCCGCTCCGCCTCCGGGGCCTGGATGGAATGACAATCCCCTCTGGGATCATAAAATCATTCTTCGCGAGGGTTGTCCGGCCCGAACGGCCGTACTACGATGAGCGCGCTTCCCTCCGGACTCCCAGGGCGGAGACGAGCCTTGGAAACGAGCCTTTATTTTATCGAGGAGGACGACGGTGAATTATGGAATGACACGTGAGGAGGCCCTCGCACTCGTGCGGGATCGTCTGCAAAGCCCCAACCTGGTGAACCACTGCCTCGCCACCGAGGCGGTGATGCGGGCGTTGGCGCCGCGCTTCGGAGTTGATCCGGAAATGTGGGGTCTGGCCGGGTTGCTGCACGATCTCGATGCCGAATCCCAGCCCTACCTGGCCACCCACACCCTCGAGGCCGCCACAATTCTTGAGGAAAAAGGAGTGGCGCCCGAGATCATCGAGGCCATCGGGATGCACAACGAAGCGGCCCAGGGCGGGCGTCGCCGCCAGGAGGCGTTTCACCATGCCCTCGCCGCCGGGGAGACGATCACCGGCCTGATCGTCGCCACGGCCCTGGTCTATCCGGATAAGAAGCTCGCCAGCGTCAAGCCCAAGTCGGTGCGCAAGCGTTTCAAGGAACGGGCCTTCGCCGCCGGTGCCGACCGGGAGATCATCGCCGAGTGTGAAAAGATCGGCATCCCTCTCGACGAATTCTGCGACCTCTGCCTGCGGGCCATGCAGGAGGTGGCGGAAGAACTGGGGTTGTGATGGCAGAGGATGAGCTGAATGGCCGGTCTCTCCTTTTCTTCCGAAGTTGCTGCCGAGGATACTTCGGTTCCATGGGATCAGGGAGTATTTTTGTCTCACGGCGAACCACATGAAATTCGCATGGACACGAACCGGTCCCCCGTTGCCGTCTACGGAGCCCTGGCATCGAACCTGCTGATCGCCATAAGCAAGTTTGGGGCGGCGCTGATTACCGGCAGCTCGGCGATGCTCGCCGAGGGGATTCATTCCACCGTCGACACCGCCAATGAGCTGCTCCTGCTGCTCGGCCTGCACCGCAGTCGCCGCCCGCCTGACACCTGGCATCCTTTCGGGTACGGCAAGGAGATCTATTTCTGGGGTCTGATCGTTGCGGTGCTTCTTTTCGCCGTCGGCGGCGGCATGTCGGTATACGAGGGAATTCTGCACCTGTTGCATCCTGCCGAAATCGGCGATCCATTCTGGAACTACGTGGTTTTGAGCCTTGCCTTCTGTGCGGAGGGGACTTCCTGGACCATCGCCATGGGCAAGCTGCGCCAGGGGCGGCGAAAAAAAAACCTTCTGCAGGCGATGCGCCAGAGCAAGGACCCGTCGGTCTTTATCGTGGTCGCGGAAGACACCGCAGCCTTGGCGGGAATTGGGGTGGCCTTCGTCGGCGTTTTTCTCAGTCATCGTTTGGGAAGCCATACCCCTGACGGAGCGGCCTCGATCCTCATCGGGCTCATCATGGCCTCGATGGCCGTCTTTCTCGTCTACGAGAGCCGGGGGCTGCTGCTTGGGGAAAGCGCCGATCCGGAGCTTGTGGCCAGTATCCAGCGACTGGCGGCGGAGGATGAGGGAGTCAGGCAGGTGTTCCGTCCCCTGACGATGCACCTTGGCCCGGATGAGGTGCTGCTCAACATCGACATCGAATTCCAGCCCCATCTCTCGGCCGAAGAGATCGCCCTCGCCATCGATCGCCTGGAGTCGACCATCCGCAAGGCGCATCCGCAGGTAAGCCGTATTTTCATCGAGGCGGAGGCCTTTCGGGGGACCAGGGAAAAAAGAGGGTTCCGACGCACCCTGAAATAAATCGATTGATCATTGAGGGGAAAACGCCTCCCGGTTCAAATCATCCCCATGGGTTTCCTTGCTTACGCTTGGTGAAGGTCGGTAGAGAAGGGATGGATGGAATTTACTTGACGCCGCTTCCGCCAACCTGCTAGGGTGGTAAATACCAAGCTGTTCCAGGAAGAAAACTACGAAGTCAAACCATGTCGTCGCAAGCCCCGGAATGCCTCCGGGGCTTTTTTATGGAACGCAGAGAGAAGAACTGAATGGAGTTTCAAAAGTTTAATTTCCATCCCCGGGTATCCGACGGGGTCGCTGCAGCGGGATTTGCCACGCCGACCCCGATCCAGGCCCGGGCGATTCCGTCCGTCATGGCGGGACGGGATGTCATGGGGCTGGCTCAGACCGGGACCGGCAAGACCGCGGCCTTTGCACTGCCGATCCTGCACCGGCTGATGGAGGGGAACCGCGGACGAGTCCGGGCCCTGGTCATCGCTCCGACCCGGGAGCTGGCCGAACAGATCCACGGGGCCATCGGCAGCCTGGGAGAGAAGACCCGGCTGCACAGTCTGACCGTCTATGGCGGGGTGGGGGTCACCCCGCAAGTGCAGCAGCTGAAGCGGGGCGTTGAGATCGTGGTCGCCTGCCCCGGGCGGCTCCTCGATCATATCCGGCAGGGGACCATCGACCTTTCCGGGCTGGAGGTGCTGGTGCTCGACGAGGCCGACCAGATGTTCGACATGGGCTTTTTCCCCGACATCCGGAGGATTCTCGCACATCTGCCGAAAGATCGGCAGACCTTGCTCTTTTCGGCAACCATGCCGCCGCAGATCCGCACGTTGGCGCACGAGGTGCTGCGCGATCCGGTCACCGTCCAGGTGGACACGGTCGCCCCGGCGGCCACCGTCAGCCACGCCCTCTACCCGGTCGCTCAGCACCTCAAGACGGGGGTACTCCTGGAGTTGTTGCGACACACCGACACCGAGTCCGTCCTCGTCTTCACTCGCACCAAGCACCGCGCCAAGCGGCTGGGGCAGCAGCTGGAAAAAGCCGGCTACGGAGCGGCTTCCCTGCAGGGAAATCTCTCGCAGAACCGGCGTCAGGCGGCCCTCGATGGCTTCCGGTCCGGAAAGTTCCAGATCCTGGTGGCGACCGACATTGCCGCCCGGGGCATCGATGTGTCCCAGGTGTCGCACGTAATCAATTACGACATCCCCGATACCCCTGAAGCCTATATCCACCGTATCGGTCGCACAGGCCGCGCTGCCCGCCGCGGGGACGCCTTTACCCTGGTGACCACAGAGGATTCCGTTATGGTGCGGGCCATCGAAAAGGTCCTCGGCAGCGGCATTGAGCGCCGCACCCTCGCCGACTTCGATTATCAGGCGGCGGCCCCCGCCAGGCAGCCGCAGCCTCCCCGCACGCCCCGGCAAGCGAACAAGCGCCCTCAGAACGCTTCTTCGGCCCGCCAGGGCAAGGGTTCCCGGCGGCCGCGCCGCCCTTCAGGCTCCCGGGCCGACCGGCAACCCTGAGCGGGGTTAACGGAGCGCAATCGATCGAAAGCAAAAGGCGACCTCAAAAGGTCGCCTTTTGCTTTCAGGCTTCTTCCAACAGGTTGCCTGAGATCTGCCGGGCAGATTCCTACAGTTCCTCCGGAATGAAAGCCACTACCTCGTCGATGGTCTCGGCGTCTGTCAGCAGCATCACCATCCGGTCGACGCCAAGGGCGATGCCGGCGGTTTGGGGCATGGTCGCGAGTTCGCGTAGAAATTTTTCGGGAAGAGGGTAGGGCGCCTTGCCGGTGCTTCGGCGCTCCGCTTCGTCCCGAGAGAAGCGCTCCCGTTGTTCTTCCGGGTCGGTGAGTTCGGAAAAGGCGTTGGCCAGCTCCAGTCCGGCAATGTAGAGCTCGAACCGTTCGGCAACCTGGGGGTTGCCCGGCTTTTTGCGGGCCAGAGCGGCAAGGGCCGCCGGGTACTCGGTAAGAAAGGTTGGTTTTCTCCGGCCCAGGTGGGGCTCGACTTCGAGGGCGAGGATCTCGTCGAAGTTCCCCGCGGCCAGGGATTCTTCAAGGCCGACCGAGGCGTAGCGGGCGAAAGCCTCGGCCACGGTCAGCCGCTCCCAGGGGGGTGCCAGTGCTATCCGGTGCCCTCGCCAGGTCAAGCTGCCATCGGGGACCAGGGCTCGCAGCAGCTCCTCGCATTCCCCCATCAGCGCTGTGTAATCCACTTGCGAGCGGTACCATTCGAGGAGTGTGAATTCGGGGACGTGCCGTGAACCGCGCTCCCCCCGCCGCCAGACCCGGCAGATCTGGAAAAGCCGCTCGTAGCCGGCCGCCACCAGGCGTTTCATCGCCAGTTCGGGAGAGGTGTGCAGGTACCAGTCGTCGGCGGGGACCGCATCGATGTGCGGTTCCGGCGCATTCCCCGGGATGCGGTGCGGAGTCTCCACTTCCAGGTAGTTGCGGGCGACAAAAAAGACCCGGACCGCTTGGACGATCCGGGCCCTTTTCTCAAGAATGGGCTTTTTGCGGGCAAGTTGCCAGTTGGGTTCCATGGGTGAAATTCCAAAACAGAGGATTCGGGAATCAGGTTTCTGGTTGCAGGACAAACCGGAAGCCTGATACCTGGAACCTGGCGCCTGATTTTATTCCTTCACCCGGGTAACGTATTGGCCGGTCCGGGTGTCGATCTGGATGAGGTCCCCTTCCTCGACGAAGGAGGGGACCTGGAGGGCGTACCCCGACTCGACGGTGGCGGGCTTGTTGTTGCCGGCGGCCGTGTCTCCCTTGAGCCACGGTTCGGACTGGGTGACCTTGAGATTGACGAAGTTGGGGAGGGTGATGCCGATGCCCCGACCGTTAAACATGAGGATCTTGACCTCCATGTTGTCCTTGAGAAAGTACTTGTCGTCGCCCAGAGTCTCCTCGGTCAGGGTCACCTGCTCGAAGGAGCGATTGTCCATGAAGACATAGCCGGATTCGTCCTGGTAGAGATACTGCATGTCACAGTCTTCGAGGGCGGCCGGCTCGAAACTTTCGCCGGAGCGGTACGTGCGGTCGAACAGGGAGCCGGTGATCATGTTGCGCAGCTTGCATTTGTACAGGGCCTGGCCCTTGCCGGGCTTGGTGAAATCGAACTGAACGATGACATGGGGCTCGCCGTCGATCATCAGTTTGAGACCTTTTTTCAGGTCGGCACAGGTGTACATCGAGCCTCTCCTTCTATATGGTTTTGGGAAAGAGTTTTACTGAAATGTCAAATCCCCATTTAATCACACAAGTCCGGTTCTTGTCATCGAAAAATTCTTCCAATCCCGAGGATTGCCACTCTTTGCTCCTCTATGGTAAATTCTGAACCGCAACGACATTTTCTTTCGGAAAGGATCCTCATGGTCATAACCAACGATTTGAAGCGCGGCATGGTCATCCAGCTTGACAATGCACCCTGCCAGGTTCTGGATGTTTCCTTCCAGTCTCCTTCCGCTCGTGGCGGCAACACCCTGGTAAAAACCAAATACCGCAATCTGCTGACCTCCCAGGTTCTGGAAAAGTCCTTCAAGAGCGGAGACAAGGTCGACGAAGCCGACTTCGAGCGCCGCAAGGGGCAGTTTCTCTATGCTTCCGGTGAAGATGGAATATTTATGGATCTTGAAACCTACGAGCAATACGAACTGGGCGAGGATCTCTTCGCGCCGATCCAGGGGTATTTGTTAGAAGGGGTCGAGGTGCAACTTGGCCTGTTTCAGGGGCAGGTGGTGAGTGTTGATCCGCCGATGGTGGTGGAGCTGAGGGTGACGGAAACGGCGCCGGCGATCAAAAATGCTACCGCCACCGCGCAGTCGAAAGAAGCGGTCCTCGAGACCGGCATATGCATTCAGGTGCCGGGCTATCTTGAGTCGGGAGAAACGATTAAGGTCGACACCCGGGACGGGCGCTTTATCTCCCGCGCCTGAGTGAGAGCAGGGATTTCGGCAGGGGAAAATTAGAAAAATAGCCCGACCGGAGTTCCGGGATGCCGGAAAACCCCGGTCGGGGAGGGAGCGCAATCGGCCCCTTTTTCACTCTGCGGATGGAAAAGGGGGCGATCCTTTACGAGGCGGGCTGAGCTTCCTTTGCACCTTGGGGGGCCGTTGAAATCCAGGGCTTGCCAACGGGCAAATTGATTCCCGATTCGGCATAGACGGCGACCGCCATGAGATACCAGGCCAGCAGAGCGCACACGATGAGGTCCCAGGCGGCCAGCGTTCCGGCCCACTGCATCCCCGCCAGCTCCTTCAGGTCGAGACCGACAAACCCGAGCAGCAGGGTGAAGAAAATCCACGCCAGGGTGCCGTGATGCGTCATCGAGGCGATGAAGAGGATGAAGGTGAAGAAGGTCCACATCAGCAGGAAGATGCCCAGGCCGTGGCCGGAGAAGGCGAGAACGGGATAGGCTTTTACGATTTCGGCGTTAGTGCCGAAAATCAGATAGAAGCAAAGCGAAATCCAGAACGCGCCGTACCCGGTAAACGCACAGAAACCGAAGTTGTTCCCGGTCCCGAACTCAAGCAGACCGGCGACGAGCTGCGCGGTGCCGCCGAAGAGCAAACCGATCCAGAGGACCGGGCCGATGCCGACCAGCCCGAGGTTGTGGAATTGCAGGCACAGGGTGGTCATGCCGAATCCGGCCAAGCCAACCACTGCGGGATTGCCGAGTTTTTTTTCGCCAGCCATGGTGATACCTCCTTGGTTCGCGGTTTAATCACCTCTTTGAGGTGCCAGCGGCGGTCCTTTACCGGCCGCCTACCTTTACAGTTCTGGAACCCTTATGGCAATAATCTTCAGGCGTTGCGGCAAAAGAAAAAACAACCCGCCTGGGTCTACCGAAGTTTCGGCAGACCCAGCCGGGAAATATGACATTACATTGCGAATCGAAAAAGAACGCGTTTCAGGGCGAAATCCTTCCCGTTACATCCAAGGCTTACCGACGGGCAATTTGATTCCCGACTCGGCGTACACGGCAACCGCCATGAGATACCAGGCCGACAGAGCGCAGACGATGAGGTCCCAGGCGGCAAAAGTCCCGGCAGCCTGGCTACCGACGAGTTCTTTAAGATCGAGGCCGATGAAGCCGAGCAGCAGGGTCAGGAAGATGAAGGCCAGGGTGCCGTGGTGCTTCATCGAGGCGATGAACAGGATGAAGGTGAAGAAGGTCCACATCAGCAGGAAGATGCCCAGACCGTGGCCGGAGAAGGCGAGGACGGGATATGCCTTGACGAGCTCGGCGTTGGTGCCGAAGATCAGATAGAAGCAAAGCGAAATCCAGAATGCGCCGTACCCGGTAAACGCACAGAAGCCGAAGTTGTTCCCGGTTCCGAACTCGAGCAGGCCGGCGACGAGCTGCGCGGCGCCGCCGAAGAGCAGACCGATCCACAGGACTGGGCCGATGCCGACCCACCCGAGGTTGTGAAATTGCAGGCACAGGGTGGTCATGCCGAAGCCGGCCAGACCGACCACCGCGGGGTTTCCAATTTTTTTCTCTTCAGCCATTGTTACACCTCCTCAATTCAAAGTTAAGTCAACCCTTAAGTCGCCACCGGCGGCCCATGAAAAGCCGCCCCCTGTTCTTTTGCAGAGAGCTTGCAGTCACCCCCTTTCGGTCGCAGTTTTAATTTCGCTGGAACTTATTAACTGAACGCCCTCGGCGGCCGAGGGTTAAAGCGCTGTTGGTGTCTGCTCTTTTTGTTGAAATCAGCTGACCCGGAAGTATTTCTTCTCGCAGCCTTGCGCCGGGCCCACGTTCCCTCGCCGGTACTGAGTGCCTGGTTTTTTAAGGCTTACTGAAAGCCTCTTTTCCCTATTCTCGTGTTTCTCCCGACGCCCTTTCCGCAGCCGATGTCGTCCGCGAATGCCCGCCCTCTGATTTCCGCACAGGCTGCAGGCGGTCATCTTTTAACGAGACAGGGTTATTTATAAAACAATGTATCATTTAATGTCAAGCATTATAAAACGATGTATCAACGACACAGTGAGTTTATAAAACAATGTATCACTGCATGTCAACCTTTGCAAATGTATAAAACACTCAGAAGCCGGTTTTTCTTCGTTTTTGAGGCGGGTTACTGTTCTTCCGGCCGGGCGAACAAGAAATGGGCTACTATCGGCGGGTGGTGGCGACGGGCGGGTGCGGCGAGGGTTCGGAGGCTTGACGAAAATCGAGTCCTCTCCTTCGTGGGCTG
>Ga0102962_1000676_pt1 | contig 15057 bp, 12 predicted proteins | sample SalPonF2_C_D2_MG_FD_84519 | JGI IMG/M metagenome (GOLD analysis project Ga0102962, IMG submission 84519) | Salt pond soil microbial communities from South San Francisco under conditions of wetland restoration - Salt Pond MetaG SF2_C_D2_MG ...
ATCGGCTCCATTAGTCACATAACCGGTATAGCTACCGTTATTTTTATTTATAGTGATGGGGAATGCCAGATCACCGCCGGGACTATGTAATATCCCCCGGTAAACCCCTGTGATATCGCGTTGTTTTTGTTGAGAACAAGCTGTTATCAAGAGAACAGGGATCATAAGTAATAAAGTAGTGAAAGAAAATATACGCTTTTTCATCGGGTAATCACTGCTATAATTGATAATTAATGTATGAATCGATTATTCCAGTCAGATAATTTTATTGTCCGTACAAAGTCTTGAAAATATAAAATGTTTAACTGTTATGCTTAAATAGCTGATACATTTTTTAATTAATGAATTTGTTTAACACAAAACCAGGGTCATCAATTTGATAATTGCTTCATCATTAGTTTTAAATCTTCGATATCTGTTACGGGTTTGCGACAAGAAAAATCCTTACAGATATATGTTGTAACTTTATTATTTATCATTGTTTTACCGTGTGTCGCAGCAAAATCAGACTGTCTAAAATCCTCTCCTGAAATAATAAAAGATAATGGATCATAGATATCAGACAGGTAATCCTCAAACTTTCGACGTTGAGAGTCCGGGCCGACTAAAATTATCTCATGACCGGGATGTAACTGATAACATAATGCCTGAAGGTAGTAACCAAAAGCCGTAGCATGATCTGATGCTGTTCCAGCCAGTTTCTTCAGAGCACGTTCCGCAATTTGGAGATAATCCAATTCACCGCTTAAATGAGCTATTCGCTGAAAGAGCATAATGGTTGCTGCTGTACCACTTGGGGTCGCATTATCGAACGTTTCTCTGGGTTTTGAAATTAATTGTTCGTGATTTTCCGAGGTATAAGAGAACGCTGCTTTTGAAGCATCGTAAAAATGTTCCCTTATAAATTGCGCATGATCGAATGCATGATGCAAGTACTTTTCATCACCGGTGATCTCAAAAACATAAGTCAGCGCTTCTCCCAAAAGGGCATGATCATCAAGGAAAGCCTTATGACGAGCTTCACCACGGTTATACGTGCGATATAACTGTTTTCCGTCTGTTAGATCTTCAATAATGAACTGTGCATTTTTAACAGCCATGTGTTTCCAGTCTTCATCACCCAAACATTTATAAGCCTTGCAGAGCCCTTTCAGGAATATTGCATTCCATGATGTAATAATTTTATCGTCTCTTTCCGGTGATACTCTATTTGAACGGATATCCAGCAATTTCTCAGAAGATGATGTGAGTAGTTGTTGGAATTCTGAGACAGACATGTCCAATTCTCTGGCTATGGTACCGGGCCGGTGGATCCTGTTAAGGATATTTACACCTTCCCAATTACCGGTTGGTGTCACGTTGTAGTAGTGAGTAAATGCTTTAAATTCATTTTCATTAAGATGGCTTTTAATCTCGTCATAAGACCAGACATAATATTTACCTTCATCCCCTTCACTGTCGGCATCCAAAGCAGCATAAAAACCTCCTTCAGGGGAAGTCATTTCACGTTTGATGAAATCAATAGTCTTACGAATGGCATCTTCAAATAGAGCATCTTGTGTAACCTGAAAACCATCGCTCAGAGCCGATAATAATAATCCATTATCGTACAGCATTTTTTCAAAGTGAGGGACCAGCCATATGGCATCGGTACTATAACGATGAATGCCACCTCCAAGTTGATCGTAAATACCGCCCATGACCATTTTTCGAAGCGTATTTACAGCCATATTTTTCGCGTCTGTATTATCTTTAATGTGATGATACCGCAACAGGAACTCCACGGCCATCGATGCCGGGAATTTTGGAGCACCTGAGAAACCGCCTTCATTTAAATCATAACTCTGCTTAAATATATTATAGGCCTTGACCAGCAGGGCATCCGACAAATCCAAATCATCAAGGTGATCGTATAAATCTGCTTTAAGAGCTTCACGAAGATAATTAACCCTCTCGTAAATCTGATCGGGTTCGTTTTCATAAAGATCCACCAGCCTCTGTAATATCATCAGGAATCCCGGACGATTATAAGCGTTGTCAGGTGGAAAATAGGTACCGCCGTAAATAGGAATATGGTCCGGAGTTAACCATACATTCAAAGGCCAGCCACCCTGACCGGTCATAAGTTGGATGGCTTCCATATAAATGGTATCCAGGTCAGGCCGTTCTTCCCGATCAACTTTTATGGGGATGAAATGTTCATTTAAATATTTTGCAACCTCTTCGCTTTCAAAGGACTCCCTTTCCATCACATGACACCAATGACAGCTCGAGTAACCGATACTCAGAAATATCATTTTATTCTCATCCCGGGCTCTTTTCAAAGCTTCTTCACCCCAGGGATACCAATCCACCGGGTTATGTGCATGTTGGAGCAGGTAGGGAGACGTTTCGTTAATGAGCTTATTGGTAAATTTATGAGTAGTCATAAGACTGCTGTATTTCATGAAATAGAAAATAACCGTCAGACGGATACATGAAATCCGACGGTTATTTTAAAAGTAACTGAAAAATTAATGATTATTTTTACGTAGATGAGTCTTCCGGTTGATCATCACCAAAAATTTCTCTTCTCCTGCGTCGTGCTGTCACCTTACTGATCCAAATACCCACCTGATACAATAAGACCAGAGGTATAGCCACTAAACCCTGAGAAAGAGGATCGGGTGGTGTGAGGGCCGCACCTAAGATGAAACACACTACGATAGCATGACGACGGTATTTTCTGAGGAAATCAGGAGTAAGCAGCCCTATTTTTGTCAGGAAATAGGTAACCATCGGCAGTTGAAATATAATACCGCAGGAAAGAATCCACATCGCCAGCGAGCTGAAGTATGCGTTGACATCAAAGAAATTCTGCACGACATCAGATATTGTGAACTGTGTGAAGAATTGCAGGGCAAAAGGTGTTAAAATCAGATAACCGAAAGAAACACCGATGATGAAAAGAAATGATATGAAAAAGACGATTCCACGTGTACTTTTCTTGCCGTGAGCGCCCAGAGCCGGTTGGATGAAAGCGTATAACTGGTAAAAAAATACAGGTGCTCCGGCAATTCCACCCATCACAATCAGGGTTCCCCAGTAAGTAAAAAACTGGCCGGGTAATTTTCGGCTCTGTAAAATGACATCAACAGCAGTTATATGCAGAAACTTATAGATGAAAAAATCCTTATGTGTTGGACCTAAAAGGATTTTGTTTATGACAAAATTTGAAAATATCAAAGCCAGCAGGATACCTACGGCAATACCTATCAATCCTTTGATGATTCTCCAGCGTAATTCCTCCAGATGATCCAGAAATGGCATTTCTGCATCCAGACCTTTAGGAGGCTTGGCTTCGGGCGGCTGCCCTTTCATAATTTGTCTTTCCTGAGCTGGATCTGTGCTCATATATAACTTTTAAACGACGTAATATTAATGGATAAACCTGATTACAGGATTTTTAAAGGTATAGTAACGAATACTTTCAAAAAAGGTTGTTCACTATAGTACGCTATAGTGAACAATTATTATCGCGTAAAGATACACAATAAAATAGAAACCTGATTCCTGAAAGTTATCAGACAGTCACAAAATCATAAAGAGGAAATTGCTCGCACAAATCCAATACCTCCCTGGAAACTTCATTCAACACAGTTTCTTTTTCCGGATTCTGAAGTACACGATCGATTAATTTAGCGATGTGCTTGAATTCATCTTTGCCAAGGCCTCTGGTTGTCATGGCCGGTGTGCCTATTCTAATACCGGATGTCACAAAAGGACTCTGGGTATCAAATGGTACCATATTTTTATTAACGGTAATTTTAGCTTTACCCAATGCTTCTTCAGCAACCTTTCCCGTCAATTCTTTATTTCTCAAATCAATGAGCATCAGATGATTATCTGTTCCACCGCTAACCAGGTTATATCCCATTTCCAGGAATTGACCAGCCATAGCCTGGGCATTATCCAGAATTTGTTTCTGATACACTTTGAAATCATCCTGAAGTGCTTCACCGAAAGCAACGGCTTTGGCGGCAATGACATGCATAAGGGGCCCGCCTTGAGTACCAGGGAAAACCGCTGAGTTAACCAGTTCACCCCAATTCTTAACCCGGCCTGATTTCGGGGCAACTTTACCAAGTGTGTTTTCGCCATCTTTGCCGATCAGTATCATACCGCCACGGGGACCTCGTAAAGTCTTGTGTGTGGTTGTAGAAACAACATGGCAGTAGGGCAAAGGGTCGTTTAGTAAATCAGCAGCAATTAAACCCGCCGTGTGAGCCATATCCATCCATAAAAAAGCACCCACTTCATCGGCAATACTGCGGAATGTTTGATAATCAAAGTCTCTCGGATAAGCCGAAGCACCAATGGAAATCATTTTGGGCTGTACCTTTTTGGCTATATCCCGTATGTGGTCCATATCGAGCCGGCCGGTTTCTTTATCCACTCTATAAAAATTGGCGTTATAATTAAGACCAGAAAAGTTAACGGGGGAGCCGTGTGTCAGGTGACCGCCATGAGCCAGATCTAATCCCAGAAAATTGTCACCTGTTTTCAAAAAAGTTAAATATACAGCTGCATTGGCTGTGGCACCCGAATGAGGCTGAACATTTGCGTAGTCGGCTCCAAAAAGCTTTTTAGCACGATCACGAGCGAGATCCTCTGCAATATCGACAATTTCACACCCTCCGTAATAACGTTTACCCGGGTAGCCTTCGGCATATTTATTCGTGAGAACGGAACCCATTGCAGAGATCACTGCTTTTGAGGCAAAATTTTCAGATGCAATGAGTTCAAGATTATTATTTTGACGATCCGTTTCTTTTTCAAGGACGCTGTATATTTCAGGGTCCTGTTCTTTAAGGCTTTTCATAATTGTAATAAATAATTTCAGTTAGTGATGAGTCAAATCGTGAATTTTGTTAACACGGCGTTCATGTCGGCCTCCCTCGAAATCAGTTTTCAGCCAGGTTAGAACGATTTCCCTTAATTCTTCTTTATTAAGATAGCGCCCGGGTAAACAGAGAATATTCGCATTATTATGTTTGCGTGATAATTCGGCTATTTCCTTATTCCAGGCAAGCGCTGCACGTATATTATCCACTTTATTGGTTGTCATACAAACACCCTGACCGCTTCCACAAATGGCAATACCTTTCTCGTATTCACCATTGCTCACAGCTTCGGCTACCTGTACGGCAAAATCCGGGTAATCAACAGAATCTTCTGAATGTGTGCCGTAATCTACCGGCATATATCCATTATCTTCCAGGATTTTTTTGACTAATTCTTTGGCTTTGAACCCAGCGTGATCGCTTCCTATTGCAATTATCATATGGTTACTATTAATCTCTGTTTCGACAGTACTTAAATATCTTTAAAAAATCGTTTACTATAAAGGGAAATCAATGAACAATTACCAATTAACAGTTATCAATAAATCCGGATCGTAGAAACCGGACAATGGAGGACAGATAACAGATAATTTAAAATTAGAATATGAAAGAAAAACCATAGGAAATAAATTGATTGAAGAATTGAATAATATCCATTTTAACAACTACTATTTATAATTGATAGCAGAAAGTTTATTAAGACCCTAATACAATAAAATATCTACCTGGCATTGGTGAATGCATATACTAATATATTAACCCCCATTTTGAAAGCTTTTTCACGTATGGACTGTGGATCTTTATGTATCTCGGGATCTGCCCAGCCATCTCCCAGGTTAGTTTGATACGTATAATAAACCACAAGCCGGCCGTGAAGATAGATTCCAAAACCCTGTGCCGGCTTTCCATCATGTTTATGAATTTTGGGACAACCATTCGGAAAATTAAATACCTGATGATAAATCGGGTGATTATAGGGAAGATCATGCATTTGATGATTAGGGAATATCTCTTTCAAAATTTTCCTGACATATTTATCGAAACCATAATCATCGTCAATATACAGGAACCCTCCATTTTCCAGGTACTTATGGACATTTTCTATCTCGGCCTTATTTAAAGTGATATTTCCGTGCCCGGTCATGAAAGCAAATGGATATTTAAAGAGATCAGGGCTGCCAATAGAGACATCATCGTATTGAACATCCAGATCGACCGGGACCTTTTTCTTCAGATATTCAATCATATTCGTAAGAGAAGACGGATCATTATACCAATCGCCGCCACCCCGGTATTTAATCCTGGCAATCCGGAAGGCACCCTGATCCTGTGCCTCAACAGTTGCCGGTTCCGTAATAAAGGCCATGGATGAACCTAAAAGAATAATAAAACAAAAATATACGTAACGGTTAAGATGCGACGACATAAAAAGATGGCGTTAAAGAAGATGTTTATTTGGCTGAATTGAATAATGGCGTATTTTATTACGTAATGCAACCTTGAGAGTTTAATTCCTGTTAATTTAATAATTATTATGAAATACAGATCGAAATTATCATTACTTATACTTGCCTTTCTGTTGAGCTGTCCCGGTTACCTGCTTGCTCAAAAATTTGGCATAGATCATATTGAACCTACATTTTGGTGGACGGGTATGAAGCATAAAAGCCTCCAAATAATGATTCATGGGAAAGACATCTCGGACGCCAATGTCAGTGTGTCTTATCCCGGGGTAAAATTTGAACGAAAAGTTACCGTTTCTAATCCGGATTATGTTTTTCTTTATGTGGATATAACAAAAGAAGCAAAACCGGGGGAGATGCCTGTCGTTTTTTCCAAAAATGGGAAAAAATATACTTATGAATATCAGTTAAAGAGTAAAAGTACGTCTGAAGATCGTTACCAGGGATTTAATAGTTCGGATATCATTTATTTGCTGATGCCCGACCGCTTTGCCAATGGAGATCCCTCCAATGATAATGTTAAGGGAATGATTGAGAAAAAGAATCTCAAAGATCCGAGTGGCCGTCACGGTGGCGATATTAAAGGGATTGAAGATCATCTGCGCTACATTAAAGATCTTGGGGTGACAGCTATATGGATTAATCCTCTTGTAGAAAATAATATGCCGACGAACTACCACGCATATCATGGTTATGCAGCTACTAACTTATATAAAATTGATCCGCGTTATGGATCCAACCAGGATTATGTGGATCTTGTTTCGAAAGCTCATAATGACGGATTAAAGATTATTATGGATATGGTCATGAACCACATAGGAAGTAATCATTGGTGGATGAAAGATCCGCCGACTAAAGATTGGGTGCACAGTTATAATAAATATGGACAGACCAATTATCGTATTCCTGCCGTTTCTGATCCACACGCTTCAAAGTATGATGAGAAAAAGATGGAAAAGGGATGGTTTGTCAAGGCTATGCCTGACCTTAATCAGAATAATCCGCTTGAAGCTACTTATCTCATTCAGAATACCATTTGGTGGATTGAGTACTCTGGTATTGACGGTATTCGTATGGATACGTATCCTTATCCAAACAAACATTTTATGAAGGAATGGGTACAGGCTGTCAAAGAGGAGTTTCCCACATTAAATATAGTAGGAGAAGTGTCCGTGCATGATGTCGGTATAGCTTCATACTGGCAGGAACATAAGCACAGCAGAGACGGTTATAATTCTCATTTGACCAGTATTACGGATTATCCATTAAAGTATGCTATTGTTGAAGCTTTTACACAACCTTACGGATGGCATTCGGGAATCATGCAAATCTATTACACGCTTGCGCAGGATTTCCTTTATTCGAAACCGGATGAAAATGTCATATTCTTTGATAATCATGATACCAATCGTTTTGGAGGGCTCATAAACAAGGATAAGGATCTGTTTAAGATGGGTATGGCCTTTTTATTAACAACCCGTGGTATACCCCAGATTTATTACGGTGATGAAATCATGAGATCGAGTTTGAAAAATGGCAACGATGGTAATGTTCGCAGAGATTTCCCCGGTGGCTGGCCCGGAGATAAGCATAACGCGTTTACCCAGGCCGGACGTTCACCGTTACAAAACGAAATTTTTGATTATACCCGCAAGCTTATGCATTTCAGGGATAACAATCCGGTACTTGCCACTGGCCGTTTGATGCAATTCATACCTGAGAATGATGTGTATGTTTACTTCCGGTATAATAAAAACAAGACTATTATGGTCGTCATGAACCTGAATAAAAAAGAATATCATCTTAACAATATCCGTTTTGCCGAAAGGATGGATGGCTTTAATAAAGCCTTGAATGTTGTGACCGGCAAGACGCTGACTCATTTAAAGTCATTTGATATTCCGGCTAAAACCGCCTGGGTTATGGAATTGGAGAAGTAGCGTTAACTTCCGGAACACAAAGATAATGTAGTAAATTGAGGTTATTACTTGAAAGTTGGATTGTAGTAATAAAAAAAGGCGTCATACTAAGTGTGACGCCTTTTTAATTCTTTTATCTTTACTCTGAAAACTTTTAACTAATATCAGCAGCCTTCTTTTCTTCGTTTCCTCGGAGCACCCTCCGGTAAAGCGGCAGGCATCTTGAGTTTGGGAAGTTGTTTAACCTGTGGCTGGCTCTGTTCCCCCGTTTTTCCGGTCTGAGGCGTTCCGCCAAAGAATTTACTAACCTCTTTGATCTTATTGAATTCCGTTAATTGATCCGGATTTGGCTTGGTCGGCATTTTAGGGAAAAGAATTTTGTCTTTCCATTCGTTTAATCCGTTTTTCAGGATATACACATTCTGGAATTTTTTAGCTTTCAACAACAGCCAGCCCTGGGTCGCTTTTTCACTATTATCCGAATAGAGTATGAGTTTATCCGTTGGATAGAAATTTTGATCCAATAATTCAGATAAAGGTATGTTCTGAGCCATAGGAATATGATAGACGGCATATTCTTTTGAACTCCGTGTGTCAATTATCCGGAAGTCAAAATTATCTTTTATGATCCAATCGGCCAATTGTTGTACGGATATGTTATCTGCATCTTTTTGAGCCATCAGGGCGAGGTCTTTCGCGTTTATGGTAATCTTACTATTGTCGTACGGACTACCCGCGAAAATAGCAAAGAAACCTAAAACAAGAGCAAGAAATCCGAGCTTCTTTTGAGTTGTCATATTTGAAAATAGTTTGGTCATAATGCTTTCCCCGCGTCTTTTTGTGCAAAATATTTTTCAATTTTTTCCGCCAGCAGGAATCCGCCAAGAGCAATTAACACTACAAAAAAGACCAACACCCCATAAGGAATATCAAGAAGCTGTGGCAGCGTTATTTGTCCCATTGGAGCGGCGTTGAAGAATCCTGCAATCCATGGGAAAGCTTCACCGAACGCGAAGATTCCGAAAAATAAACCCAGAACAAAAACATATCCGTCCATTTTACCAGTAGCGCACGCGACTCCGGAAGTACCCGGGCAATATCCGCCGATCACAAAACCGATACCCAGGATTAAACCGCCTGCCAGATCGGCCCAAATGAATGTAGGTGTTAAATAAACCAGTGAGAGGTCTACCCAACCTAACCAGGAAAAATAGAATAATCCAAGCATTGCGGTTATAATAGCCGTAAACATGACCTTGAATACGGCCATATCCCTGAAATAAAACTGAGCAGCTAATTTTCTCGCACTTCCGAATCCGGCTCTCTCCAGGAAAAACCCAAAACCGATTCCTATTATAAAAGCGACTATTAAACTAACTTCGTTACCAAATAAACCGAATTTAAAAAATGGTGCACTCATAACCATTGCCTCCTTACGAAATACGCGGCACCATAGGCACCGGCAAATACCATTAACATGAAAATCCAACTTCCGACATTAAGTAAAGCCCCGCCTGTTAATGCCTGTCCGCTTGTACAACCGCGGGCGAGTTTAGCTCCGATACCCATTAGCGCGCCACCGAAGAAAGCATAGACATAACGCATCTTAAACGATATGTGTTCACTTTTTTCGGTAGTCTTCTTAATTCTTCCGGCCAATGCTCCCGAGATAAAACCACCAATGATCAAGCCCAATACTTCAAATACCAACCAGCTTTTAAACGGACTTGTGGTCCCGTCGCCGAGGTATCCTTCATAAAATGCATTACCGGATGCATGGTGTGGGGCAATGGCATTAACACCGGATGCTACAACGGTACTGAAAGCACCGGATGCGCCTAGCCCTCTTCCCATAATCACAAAAGCAGCAAGAAGCACTAATCCCAACCCAAAACCTGACAGGTAGGGATTCCAATACGGTTGTGCTGCTTTAACTTTAACTTTTTTATTTGTTTCCGTTTTGGGAACGGATAACGTATCTATTGTTGGATCCATTAAATATTCTCCCTTAATGTTTTTTGATGATTCAAATAAAATGAAGCTATTTGAAAAGTCCTGCATGAATTAACCAATGGCTATACTGTCCTGCGTAAACGAAGACAAACCGCAATAAAATACCTCCGACTAAAACCATAATAGGGGCAACAACAGTATGTTTGATCTTATTTTTAATGGCCAATGATTGTATAAACAATGGAATAACCATTCCGATGCCGATTACAAATACCCAGAAAACTGCTGCAAAAGGTCCCGTTAACAAAAGGTCGGCTGCCGCTTTATGGGAAGCCGAAGATGTCAACAGTCCGATAAAGAAGAATGCTACGATCACTAACTCGAGTGTTAGGAATCCATTATCGGCTTTTGTGAGTATATCACGTTCATGAGCTGTTTTAGCAATCATATGAACAAATGCCGCGGCCGACGAAAGTCCCGATGCCAGGAACAAAAATCCCAAAACAGAACTATTCCATAATGGCCTTCCGGTAAGTGTGCTCAGCAGAATACCGGTATACGCGCCTAACATTAATCCTAAGGTAATATTCAGTGTAGCGATACCCTTTATTGTGGATGGGTGTGCATTCATTTTTTCGGATATTTTCCCGAGCTGGGGAATGCGATTAAGGATGAAAACAGGTACTCTTAACAACAAATTCAATATCAATGCGGGATATACGAGAAGAAGTATCCAGGCACCCCACGACATCGGGGATGTGACTTGAAATGTTGTATACAGTCTCCAGAAGTAAAATTTGTGTTCAAGATCCAGGAATAATGCCAACATACCCAAGCTTAGAATAATGATACTCAGTATCGGCAGTTGGAAACAAGTACATTTGGCTTCCCTGGCTCTTCCTTTTAACAGGAAGTAGCCTGAGATGATCATCATTCCGGCAATCAATCCACCAATAAACAGATAAACCGGAATTTGCCAACTCCATATATGGAGTGTCGGATCTATTAATTCGTTATGACGTGTTATTGATAATTCGTGCATCTTAACCTCTACGTTAAATAAAAGATTTTTGGCTTGGTTCCGGCTTCGGGAATTCTGACGTGATATTTACGTGATTTTAGCAATTTACTGACTTCGCTATCCGGATCATCAAGATCTCCAAAGTGAATGCTGTGAGTTGGACATACATCAACGCATGCCGGATTATTCCCTTTTGAAGTTCTATGAAAACAGAAATCACATTTGTCAGCATATCCGTCCGGGTGAATAAAACGGGCGTCGTAGGGACAGGCGGCGATACAGGCTTTACAACCTATGCATTCATCATGGTCGATGAGAACGACTTCGCCGATATCGGAATAATGACTGGCACCTGTGGGGCAAACGTCAACACAGGGTGCTTCTTCGCAATGGTTGCATCTCTCACTTCTGATCTCCATATGTAAATCAGGATATTTACCCATGACGTCTTCTACTATCCACGCCCTGTTAAAACCTTCCGGAACATTGTTTTCTGTCTTGCAGGCAACAACGCAATCCATGCATCCAACGCATTTTGTGGTATCTATGACCATTCCAAATTTTGCCATGTTATGCCTCCAACTCAAAAGTTACAAAGTTCACTCTCATTCCGGTTCCGCCCATTATCGGATCTGTTTTGACCTGGGTTATCAAACGGGAATCATCGGCACCTTTCATGTAGGTTCCTTTAAGCATTTTCGATGTATGGCCAAATCCATGGACCATATAAACACAATCTGTTCGTATTCGCTCAGTTACAAATGCTTTCACTTTATTGCTAATCACTCCGTCCTGGTTTTTTAGTTTGATAAAACTACCGTTTCTGATACCGTAATGGTCGGCCACATCTTTATTTATCCATACTTTATTGGTGTCCATCATATCGTCCAGAATTCTGTTTGTTTGGGTTCTGCTGAATGTATGGACGGGTGCTCTGCCATATATTAATCTGAAATAACCGGCAGGCGGCTCTTCAGGTTTTGTATATTTCGGAACCGGGTCGAATCCTTTTTGCTCCAGTTGCAAGGAATAAAATTCAATTTTACCCGAAGGCGTGCCGAAGTACGGTTTTACGCCATCTTCATAATAAATTGGTTGTTCAGGGGCTAAAAAGATTCCTTTTTCTTTCATTAATTCTAAACTTAACCCGACTTTCTGCAACCTGTAATCCAAATATTCCTCAATATCTTTCCACGGGAAATATTTATCCAAACCAAGGCGTGTCGCCAGTTTTTTAGCGATCCAGTAATTTGGTTTCTGATCCCCCGGGGGATCCACTACCGGCTGCCGGATTCCAACATAAGGCACTTTGAAACTTGGATTATTGAGTTCATCATATCTTTCCAGGTAGACCGATTCGGGCAATACAACATCGGCCCAGCCGGCGATCTCACTTCCGATGGTGTCCACGACAACAAGAAATTCGAGGTTTTTAATTGCCTCAATCGTTTTATCAGGCTGCGGTAAGGAGTAGGGTAAATTGGTTCCATACACAAACCAGCCTTTAATCGGATATGGTTTGCCGGTGATGGTCGCCTCTCTGACGCCTGTTGTTATTTCTTCAATGGCAAATGGATATTTTTCATCCGGGTTATCCAGCTTTTTCTTATTGGACTTAGGATAATCAGGGTAAGGATAAGCGGGGATATCAAGCCAGGTCGGTTGATACAGGCCACCTTTTCGACCCCAGCTGCCGAGTAATGCGTTTAATAAAGCAAGGGCACGGGATCGCTGCGTGTCATCGCCGTACCATGTGGAATGGCGGCCGGGATGAACGAGGGTGGCGGGTTTATATCGAGCCATTTCACGAGCGGTTTTTCGTATGACATCCGGCTCAATACCTGTTTCCGGGTAGGCCCATTCGGGTGTATATGATGTTAATTGTGCGGCAAATTGTTCAAATCCGAATCCGTACTTATTTATGTACTCATTATCATATAATTTCTCATTTACAATGACATTCATCCATGCAAGAAGCAATGCGATATCGGTGCCCGGTTTAATCGGCAGATAATATTTTGCTTTACTTGCCGCAACTGAGAATCTCGGATCCACAACAATGATAGAAGCGCGATTGGCTACCGCTTTGGAAAATTCCTGCACCTGTGTATTGTGCATGTTTTCACCTATATGCGAACCAATTAAAACGATACATTTAGCGTTTTCTATATCAGTTCTTTCCGGTCCGCCTACCGTTTCCCCGAAAGTAAGGTTGAATGCGACATCTCTTGGTCCCTTACACTGTGCGAAAGAAGGAGCACCGAAGTTAATGGCTCCATAAGACTTCATCATATGCTCAAGGAAAGTGGCGCCGATACCATGATGGAACATAGCCATCGATTCAGGTCCGTACGTTTTTTTTATGTCTATCATCCTTTTGGCGACATAATCGAGGGCTTCATTCCAGGTAACCTCAACCCATTGTTCCTCACCCCGGATGTTTTTACGTATAAGGGGTGAACGTAACCGGTCGGGATCGTAATGAGTTCCCACACCTCCCGTACCTCTTGGACAAAGCCGTCCTTTACTTAGAGGATCATCAGGATTCCCTTCAATTTTCCACAATTTACCGTCTTTGACATGAGCTATAGCGCCGCAACGCCAAAAGCACATGGCACAGTAGGTAGGAATCTTTTGAATCCCTTTTATATCCTTCTTATTTATTTTATTATCAGCGCCCTTGACAAATGAGCTCATTGAACCGGATAATACAGCGGCTCCTATGGTAGCCCCGGATATTTTTAAAAATTTACGTCTCGAAATCGAATTCATTTTATCCTCGAGTGTTGGTTATACGCTCTCTTTTGTACTCGGAAATATGTTATAGACATGGCAATCCCTGTATTCTTAATAATCTTAAGGATAATCTGTATGCTCGTAACAGCACAAATTTGTTTGGGATTCAACGATTTATGACATACGATACCCGTGTTCGGCAGCATTATTTACCGGTTGGGAAACCAGGTATGACTGAATAGTTACCGATGTTTATCTTTTTTTGGGTAGATAAGCTTTAGTACGTCTGCTTAATAATGAATTAGATAGGTTGAATGGATATTAAGTTTTATCTCTTCAAAACATTACATTTCGTGAACAAAATTGCCGGATATATCTGCAGCGGTATTTTAAGAAATAATTTTTCAAATTGTTTTACTCTTCTATGAACTTTTTTCTCTTTCTTGAATAGATAATAGATGTAAATTCAACAGTTTATTTAGAATAATATTATTAAAACTACAGGTTTATCTTACTTCGGCTTTATTTTGAGTTCATCTTTAATATTGTGATTTATAAACTCTTAAATACCATTTTATTTAGTAATTCACAATCTAACAAAACAGCAAGCTTATTTGTGTTCTTTTAATCCTTTACAACTAGATTATTCACTTATTTCGCACTTTTTCAAAGAACTTTGTAATAACACAACTGTTAAGTACTACTTCGTAAGAAGATATGTCAAATTGTACTTAACAGAACATCATACAGGGTAAAACCTGTTATTATATATGACCAAATAGTTATTTAAATATAACAATTTTTTGCCTCTAAATGGTTGTCATTTTATGTACATATTTTGTCTAAAGGGGATAAATCACAGCAGAGTGTATTAGGAAGGGGCAGCTTTGAACAATTAGTAATGAGTAATTTGCAGAAGGCAGAAGGCAGAAGGCAGAATGCAGAAGGCAAAATAGTGAATTTAGAAATTAAAACTATTGTTTCCGTACTCTGGAACCTACAGCCGGACAATCTGTATCCAATCATTTTACCAAATTTTATTTAATAACAAATAATTGCCCTGGCCTTTAGGCCAGTGGTCA
>Ga0102962_1000677_pt1 | contig 15044 bp, 12 predicted proteins | sample SalPonF2_C_D2_MG_FD_84519 | JGI IMG/M metagenome (GOLD analysis project Ga0102962, IMG submission 84519) | Salt pond soil microbial communities from South San Francisco under conditions of wetland restoration - Salt Pond MetaG SF2_C_D2_MG ...
ATCGAAAGGATATAAACTAACGTGAGTTCGAAATAAAATCTTCTCAAAACAGCGTCTTGAAATGAATATTTTACTTTGAAGATTTCTACCTCCGGTCGAAAGGAAGCGAATGGACGAAGATCATGTTCCTGTTAAAAAAAACATCATTCAAAGGTGTCATCTCGAACCTGCTTTTGGGTGAGTGATCTTCCAAACGTGGATATGAAACATAATAAGTCTATGATTATATCGAATTCACGTTATTTTACTCGACTGTTGTGATGAAATTAGTGAAAAACAAATTTTATAAAATAGGACCATAGACCACTGAGCCTGTGATAAAATAACAATGCAAGCGACAAGGCCCCTTAACCCGGATTATTCACCAAGAAATTTTGTTATGTTCAATCCCGAGCTTTCGGGACACGACTAAATTTTGCAGCTTCTTTTAGCATCCTCAAAATTTGGAAGGAATAATTTTATATATGTTCTTTTATTTACAATATGATATGTATTGTTTTTGTTGTATACGTGAATAATTCGGTTTTTGATGTTTGAGTGAATTAGAGATCCTGTTTCAGTGATCTTTAATCTTCAAGTTTGATCTTTACCAATTGAGTCAATTGTTGCTGGCTTTTGAATTCTTTTTCATAAAATGATCTTTATAAGTCGGTGCATTTCCAGCTAATTTCATAAATACATCCAATGGCACAAGTTTAAAATTGGGTCCGAGTTGATCCAGAATCTTCTTGACATGTTTAATGTTACTCCATTCCCGCACATGCAATAATAAAAAGTAGGGCCGCTTTGAATTAATGGTTGCCAGTTCTTTTAAATCGGCGACCGCCTGTTTAACGGAACGGTTGGGTGAGAGGTAATAATCGTATGAAATAAATGGCCGATGATTTTTTACATAAAACGTCTGCGCCGGTGCGTAACCATTAACAAATCCGATGGCATTAGGCATATATTTGTAATACGCTTTCACAATTCTCTTGGGAAGATTGGTATTTCCCGAGATGGTGGCCCCCTGCGAATAATCCATTATCTCAAACACATTCAGATCCAGTTTGTGCATCAGGGTATCTGCAATTTTTATAACGCCCGGCAGGTATTTGCGTGGAATGGCCTTAGGATACATATAACCCGGACCTGAAAGTGATCCAATGAAATAATCGTTCGGAGTCGCCTGTGTGTAAAAATATTCCAGCATTGCCGGGGCTAGCCATTGCCAATTCATAGTGACTTCCCACGCATACGGTATTTGTCCGCGGCCGGGTTTAAGCCAGGCTCCGAGACCGAGTCCATCGGTTTGAATGCAAGCGATGTAGACTTTCTTCTTGGGGATGTACTTCTTCCCAGCTACCACATTATGATGATTTTTAAACTTGAATCCGGGGGTAGGCGGTATTTGACAGGTGAAACTCATGTTGGGCAGCGTATTGAGTCCTTCTACCCTGAGCGCATGGTGTGAGGCCAGTTTCACAAAATCCCGCTCTTTGTCCTTTGCGTAGGAATGCCAGCCCATCACCATGGTGAGTGGTTTTTGGTTCCCCATTATTTTATCGGCAAGATGATATTCCGCGGTATCACTGGGCAATGTCGATAAATCGGTGAAGAAAGCGTGTTTATAAATGCCAAAATCAGCGATAGCTGGCTGCATCTTATTTCCACTAACGCCTCCCATCCAAACAACAAATTTTTTGTTGCATTGGGAGCCGTATTTATTATAAGCCCATTGGTAGATATGAGCATCATTCATGCCATCAAATTGATTTCGAAAATCGGCCACCTTGGGAATGCCGGCCTGCTTCATCGCCGGAATCATACTTTTGGTTACCACAACTGCGGTATCGAGTCCGGCAACGGTAAAAGCAACATTCAGCGACGTCCTCACGGAGGGGTCCCATACCACATAGCCTTTGATGTACTTTCTTAACTTGGTGAAAGCATTACCTGGCGTTTTTAATTGCTCGAAATCATAATGATATCGCTTCTCATAAAATTTCATGACTGAAGGAGTAAACGTATATGCCCAATCCTTCGGATAAATGAAATAGAGGTGAGGCCCATTCATATTGGCAACTCCCTGTAAACTGATCAAAAAAGCATTGATCGGTAAATCTCCATTGATTTGCCAGTTATCTGCTAATTTCAGATAATACGCCTTTTTTGCACCCGGACGATGGAAAACGTATTTCAATGGCCCACCTGTTTTCCGTGTGGAACGATTTATCGTTAGAGTGAGTAATTCTCCGTCATTGGATAATTGATACCTATATGTGCTGGTAATCGGAAACTTCCCCTGAGAAACACGAACCTCGTAATGTTCATTAATTGTTAAAGTTTTATGCTGATTTGACCATCGGGCTGTAATCTTTTTTTTAGAGCCGGGAACCATCGATACGCCCATGAAAACTTCCGTTGGCCAGACTCTCGAATTCACCGGTATTTCGTTAGTCCTGCCGCCGGTTTTAAACGATAAAGTGTCGATTGTGGAATGATGTACGCCCCAATCCTGAATAATTCGCACAGAATGATTATATGGTTTAATGTTGATCGAAAGCGTTTTATATAATGGGATTTCCGAACTCTGACTTTTAGAGAGTGCCCAGTCTCCTGAAATACCACCGTTTTTCTGAGCGAATGATGATGTAGGGATGATGAGCAAAAATAAGGAAAGCAAAAAAATGAAAAAGCGTTTATTTGAAGCCATCTGTAAAAATAAATTAGGGTGAAATGTGACAGCCAGATCGATAATTATATTAAAATATTTTACGTAGAAAAGAAATTAAGTCTTTAATAATAATGCTTTGATATCCAACCAGTTATCTACGATATAATCAGCATTTGAAACATCCTTATAAACATCGGAAGCGCCTGTGTATAAAATAGATTTCATACCGGCATTTTTAGCTCCGATAATATCAGTATTGTGGATATCTCCGATATGAAATGAATGTTTCGCATTAGCTTTAGTTTCTTTTAAAACGGTTTTAAAGGCCTTAACATTGGGTTTACTGTAGCCGGTTTCGTCGCTGAAGACGAAAACTTCAAAATAATCATACAAATTTCGCTCTTTGAGAAATTCACGCAACACGCGTCCGGTAGAATACATCGTGTCCGATATGATGGCCATGGGATAATGTTCGGCTAATTCAGGGATCACTTCTGTTACATGATCAGCCAAATCGGGGGGACCGTCGTAAATCGATTCCTGAAATATGGTTGAAAGATCTTTCACTTCTTGTTCGGCAGGGGTAATGTTAATTTCTCTGCACAATGAAGAAATCAGCTCAAACGTGGAAGGTGTTCGATGTTCTTCGAACCAAATTTTATCGTATGTCTGATTGACTTTTTCTTGTGCGCTTTCGATTTCTTTAATGGTGATATCGGGACGGTATCTTCGAGCTATGATTTGCAGGGCCTCCATACGCACACGATGTCGCTTTTCCCCATTGGTTTCCGCTTTTACCAGAGTATTCCAAAAATCGACGCTTATCACGGTATGATTCTGTTTCACGCTAATTGCTTTTTTTGAATGGTTTGAACAGCATCCCATAAGGTGTCATGAATGCTGATGTTCTGTTCTTTTAACCAATTTTTGTCCTGATAAGGTTCATGTCGTGACCGAATAAAATAGGATTTGATTCCTAATTCTACGGCTGGTTTCATATCGGAGACTTTATCACCGGCCATAAACGATTGGGAAAAATCGATATCGTGATCTGCTTGTGCCTGTAAAAACATACCCGTATCCGGTTTCCGGGAGCTCAATAATTCGGGATCCTTCCCATCATGAAAATCAGGATGGTAGGGAGAATAATACCAGCCATCGATGGTAATCTCATAAGGTTTTAATTGTTCATCGACCCAGGAATGTAAATCTTTAACATGTTGGTCGGTATATCGACCTTTGGCAATTCCCGATTGATTGGTTACGATTATAATTTTAAATCCCTCTTCTTTCATCCATTGAAGAGCCAAGATGGCATTCGGACACCACGTCCATTCTCCGGGAAGATGGACATAATCGTAATCCACATTTATAGTTCCGTCACGGTCGAGGAAAAAAGCTTTACTCATGAAAAACGGTTTATTTGTTGAAATATTCTAATGAACAAATCATATTTTTAAAAGAGATACGATGTTTTCAGCAGTAAATTGCATCAACGAAGGTATAAAAATACAAATATATTTCAGACTTATCGTTGTTATAGACCGTCAGTTTCTCTAATTTCATAACGATAAACAGGAGATTAATTGAACATACCCTTGAAAAAAGCCAGGCTTTTAACGGAGGAAGATCTAAACCGCACACTTATGCGGTTTGCTCACCAATTTGTTGAACCCTTCGATGATTTATCTACTTTAGCGATCATTGGAATGCAAACCCGTGGTGTTTATATCGCCAAACGTATATGTCAAAACATCAAAAAGGCTTATAATTTCGAAGTTCCGATGGGCGTTCTGGATGTTACTTTTTATCGGGATGACTTTCGGACGAAAATGAAAATGCCTTCCGTACAGGTGACAGAAATTCCTTATGACATTTATGGGAAGGATCTGGTTTTGGTGGATGATGTGCTCTATACTGGCCGGACTGTTCGTTCTGCTTTGGACGCGTTGACCAGTTTTGGCAGGCCCAATAGTATTCGTTTTTGCAGTCTGATCGATCGTGGTCACAGGGAATTGCCGATTACGGCTGATTATGTAGGCCTACATGTTCCAACCCACATTAGTGAAGAAATCAGGGTGCAGGTTAAAGAGCTGGATGGAGAAGATGCTGTTTATCTTGTGGAAAACGCAAACATGGATTAGATGGATTCAGGTTTAAATAAATGAGTGATACATCAGCAACATACGAATTCAAACACAAGCATCTGCTGGGATTAAAAGATTATACCGGGGATGACATTCGCTATATTTTAGATCAGGCACGCCATTTTAGAGAAATCCTGGATCGTCCGGTACCAAAAGTGCCTACGCTGCGTGATAAGACGATCGTTAACCTGTTCTATGAAAACAGTACCCGTACCCGTATTTCCTTCGAGCTGGCTCAAAAACGAATGGGAGCGGATGTGGTGAATTTTGCGAAAAGTGCGTCCAGTACGAAAAAGGGAGAATCCCTTAAAGATACCATCCGGAACATCGAATCCATGAAAATCGATATGGTCGTCGTTCGCCATGAGAGTCCGGGCGTTCCTCATTATCTGACGCGCTGTGTGGCTGCTTCCATTATCAATGCTGGGGACGGCGCTCATGAACATCCCACCCAGGCGCTGCTCGATATGTTTTCTATGAGTCAGCGTTTCAACACATTTGAAGGACTTAAAGTGGCGATTATAGGGGATATCACCCATAGCCGCGTGGTTCGTTCCAATATCATCGGTTTGAGCAGGTTAGGAGCAGCAGTAACCGTATGCGGGCCCAAAACGCTCATGCCGCTTTATGCCGAAGAATTAGGAGCGAATGTCTCGTATGATCTGGAAGAGACGCTTGGTTGGTGTGATGTGGCCATGGCGCTGCGTATTCAATTGGAACGGCAGGAAAGCGGGCTTTTTCCAAGTATTCGCGAATATCATGAGCGATTCGGTATTAAACGGCAACATCTCGAGAAATATCCCGATTTCATCATCATGCATCCGGGTCCGATTAACCGTGGAGTAGAATTGGAGAGCGAGGTGGCCGACAGCGACCGCGCCATTATCCTGAATCAGGTAACCAACGGTGTGGCCGTGCGAATGGCTATTCTGTATCTGATTGCCGGTGGCACAAGAATATAATTTTAAGTTACATATTTACTATTATTTAAGCATATTTTTAAAAATAAGATGGGCTCCGTTTCCCAAAGTGAGGCCCATTTTTTTAAATGCACTAAACCGGGTTTTCAAATCACTCTTCGACAAGTACTTTCATGTAAAGTTCTAAAAGTCTGGCCTTCTTGGTTATCTCACTAAATCGAAGTGTGATATTTTCCCTGATTTTTGATGACGGATAGTTATCCAAATTATCCGTTAAGTTTTTGATTTTTTTTGCCAAATTTACCGGATTCTCATTTTCAGTCAAAAGACCAATTTCAGGAGTGACGATTTGTTCTGGTCCTCCGCTTTTTGTAGCGACAATGGGTAAACCTGTGGCAGCTGCTTCAATGAGCGCAATTCCAAAACTTTCCCTCCGGCTGGGGGAGATGAAAATATCGGCTGCCTGATAAAAATGTAAGAGGTCCTCACGTTTCTGTTCCGGATAAAAATGAATGTTTTGAAGGTGCTTATCGCGGACCATTTTGTGAATTTCATTGGAATATTTTGGATCACGGGGTGGTGATACAAAATGAAATTGATAGCACATATCCTGTAAACCCTGATCAATTGCATTAACTAAAACGTCGAGTCCTTTAACTGGCCACATGTTAGCAACACATAATAAATGAACGGCACCATGCTTCCATCCCATTTTATCTCTTAATTGAGATTTGTCATTTACCGGTTGGAAAAAATTTGTATCAACGCCGAAAGGAATAAGATTCATTTTGGGTTGAAGAGAAGGCCGGAACTGCAAGATATCTTTTTGTAACTTAACTCCCGCAACAATGATTTGATTTGCGGCGTCCAAAGAATTGTTCAAAAGATGCTTAAGTCGTTCGCCGTTTCTCGTATAGTACCAGTCACCACCGTGTATAGTCAAGACAGTCTTAAACTTACGTTGATTCAGTTCAGGTAAAATCAAACCCGATGGGTATAAACCATGAACATGTATAAGATCGGGCAGATTCTGGGGAATGGACCGAATGAAATGTCTGGTGATACTTTTTTGGATAATCTTAGGAAACCGTTTTTTGGGGAAAGACAAATATGGAAATTCAATAAAGGGAAATGGTTCAGAGACAATATTATGCTTTTTGGAGGAAATAAAAGGGGCGAAAATCGTGGGTATGAATACAGTAATATCTTCTGTTGAGGAAAGAAGGTGTGCCTCATCTTGAATAAATTTTCCCCTTGATGGATAATCTTCTGTAGGATAGGAATGAGAAACAATACCTATGTGCATGGATTCCCGTTATATTACGATGTTTTTGTTGTAATGGTAATAAAGTTTTCTATAAGAAGTCGATTCCGTTTATAAATCTAATTAAATTATATAAATAATGGCGTTTCACCAGGTGACCGTGTTTTATCTATAACCTCATATACTTGTTTTTATGTCAGTTCGAATTGAACGGGAGAAAACATTTCATAATAAAGTTTTTCAGGATCATAGCCGCGATAAAGTGGGTAAATATTATCAAACGGTCAATAAGGCTCGTGATTTTTATAGAAAACAACTGCTCATAAACGGTAAGGCTAAATCCATCCTTGAATATGGATGCGGACCGGGAAGTGAAGCATTCCGGCTTGCAGAGGGAGGAGCTCGGGTTACAGGTATCGATATCTCAGATGTGGCGATTGAACAAGCTATACAGGAAGCAGAGAAAAAAGTTTTATTGATAGATTTTAAGATCATGAATGCGGAAGATTTGAATTTCCCTGAAAATTCATTCGATACGATTTGCGGGTCAGGTATTCTACATCATCTGGATTTGAAAGTAGCGTATGCGGAGCTGGCAAAAGTTATGAGAAAAGCAGGTAAGGCCGTTTTTTTTGAACCGCTCGGACACAATCCGTTTATCAATTTTTACCGTAGAATAACCCCTAAAATGCGCACCGATGATGAGCACCCGTTGATGATGGAGGATTTAGCATTGGCAAAGGAATATTTTGGCCATGTGGATGTCCATTATTTTAATTTGACCACTTTTGGAGCCATCCCTTTCAGGAATATGAAAGGGAGTCGTTATTTACTGAATACACTGAATGGATTGGATCAGGCCGTTTTCAAAATGCTGCCTTTCATTCGAAAATATGCCTGGATTGTGGTTATCATCCTTAAAGAGCCAAAATATTAGCCACAGATTTGCGCGGATCTATGAATTAGATGGACTCCACTTCCAAAAGTGGGGCCCATCTTTTTTGTGTTAAAAGCTTTAAATGCAAATTCCATAATTCCGAATAGATGGACCCTGCCATATAGGTGGAGCCTATTTCCCCTATAGTTTAACGTAATTTGGATATAAATGAATCTTTAACCTATTCCGGCCTTAGAAAAATGAGCGTTAACCCGGATTATTCACCAAGAAATTTTCATCAAAGTTTCTTATCTCGAACTCACATTAGTTTATACAATAAGATGAAAACTTAATTCCCTAACACCTCTTCATAAACTTTTAGCAACTGCTTTTCTTCACTATCCCAGGTGAAATGTTTAAGCACATATTCCTTGCCTCTTTGCCCCATGGCCTCCGCTTCTTCAGGATGATCAAGAATCCATGTGATGGCATTGGCGATTGCTTCGGATTTATTGGGATTGACCAAAATACCACATTGGGCCGTTTCAATGATCTCCTTGCAAAATGGGAAATCGGAGGAGATAACCGGCAAACCGTATGCAAGGTATTCGAGTAGTTTAGTGGGATAGCCGATTAAATGATTCGGACTCGGTTTCATGGTTACTAATCCCATTTTAGAGTGGTTCATGATGTCTTCGAACTCTGAACGATGGACCCAACCTCTATAATCAACGTTTTGCCAACCTGCTTCTTGTTGCAACTGTCCTTTGAATTGTTCGGGAGCTATTCTTCCACCCAGAACCAGTGTCATATCACGATTCTTCGAGGCGATTTCAACCGCTTTTACCATTTCAAGAGCACCCCGGACCGGTGTTATTCCTCCGATGTAAGAAATCCACTGGGGACGTTCTGAGTAAGGAATAAGCGATTGATCGGATTTTACAACTCTTGGAAAATTGTGAACAATGGTACAATGATTTTTCTCAAATCGTTTCTGAATATCAGGGATCGTGACGATGATATGATCGAGCCTATTAGCTGCCCATTTTTCCAGGAGGCCAATAGTGCCCGATAATGGTTTTCTTAAAAAGGAAGGAATCCAGTCTTTGGCCAGGATTTGTCTCGGGACATTTTCGTGAACATCATAAATAACTTTAAACCCTTTTCGTTTTAGCAATAATCCAAAAGGGATTAATTCAGGATCGTGAAAGTGGACCAATGCGGCATCCGGATGCTGAAGCGCTGTTTGATATACGTTACGAGCCGATTTCATCAATCGTTCGAGTTTGCCGTTAATTTTGGGTACGGCTTGTATGGTAATCCCATCAATTGTTTCATCATGATCATGCTGTGCAATCAAAACGACATGATACCCGTGCCTGGAAAGTGATTTACATTCCCGGTGAAAGATACGTGTATCGAAAGGAACATGTACCGAAGTAAGATGTACGACTTTGACAGACATTATACCGTTTCCAAGGTTTGTTTACGATACATTTTCCTGGCATTGTAGAATAATCCTAAAATCAGAAACCAATAATCCATAGTTTGTAAGTTATTCAACACCGTGTTGGTCAAGTTGGTAACCATAAAAACGATGATGCCGATGAGAACTAATTGTGACCATAGCTGAACGGTTTGTTCTTTAGCTTGCATTCGAAAAGAGTGATATAGTGGAACTAAGTAGATAAAAATATAGGGGATAAATCCAATAATTCCGTACCGGCGCAAGGTTAGAATATATTCATTGTCGACAATTCCGGTTATGACATATTTAGCAGGTCCCCATCCCCAGACCGGTGAGTTTATAAATGCGAGCAGATTATATTTCCATACCATTAATCTCATCAGCCAGCTTTGGTCGGTAGCCAAATCGATCCCGGATTTATAACGGGCGGCTACTTTATGCGTTAGTCCGCTAAAACTCAAAGCCATAATAATGCTCAGGAAGAAAAAAAACAGGAAGACTCCCAACCAGGAACGATTGAATTGCTTGCGGTTAAGATAAGCCAGGAGTATCAGCGAACAAATCACTGTGACGGTCGCGGTTCTTGATCCGGTTAAGGTCACTGACCAAAGAAGGAAACCCAATAAAAGGTAACTGATAAGCCGGGTTGATTGTTTATTGGAATAAAATATTAACAGGGCCGCCAGAACACATCCGATATTTAAAGTAGCGCCATAACTATTAGGATTGGAATAGGTCCCGAGCATGCGCATATTCACACTCCACAACTGACTCTCCGCATACAGAGGCGCTACGACTTTATCGAAACTCAAAATGCTGAAATACTCGAAAAAGCCAATTATCGCTGAGACCACGATGGAGCCGAGGATAATGTAAAAAAGCTTTCTGAGCTGATCGTAAGTGAGATCCAAATTATAAATGACAAGGAGGATAAGAACATATTTCCCGATTTTGGCAATTTCGAAGAAATCCTTTAGGCCGCTGTGAATCCCCAGAAAATAAACGGAATGAAATATGGAGACAAAAATACATCCCGCATAAAGTATCATCGCCAATAATAAATTTTTTATATCGGAAATTTCCAGGGGTTTTATATAGAAAAGTAAAATCGGAAAGAATAAATAAATCACGAACTCTTCTATTCGTACATCCGGGAAAGATCCGGGTATTCTAGCTGGTGGCAGCAGAATTGAGCTGATAATAAGGATAGCAACCAGATCGAATGCACGAATCTGAAAATCAGATAATGCCAGATAGACGCCTGCTGCACCCGTTGCTGCCACGATAATTAAGACAATTGGTTGATTGACTAATAGTGCTGCCGCAGTTATCAGAATAACAAGAATGGATGGTATGACCGGTTTCGACAGATCGAACACAATTTTCCTAATCCTGAGTAATTTTAGGTTTCTTCATCCTGAATCTGATGTTTGATGGTATGCCAATTTAATCCTTTACGCTGCATTCGATCCGCCAGAAAAATGTAGGAACAGGTTAATAACATTCCTGCCACAACAGTAAGAATCACGATAATGGATCGTCTCGGACTCGTCCGTTTGGTTGGTATTGAACCTCGATCAATGATTTGTATATTCGGTGAATCCTGCGCTTCCTGTATTTTGGCTTGTTCGTACAGCTGCGTTAAAAACTCATAAAGTTGTTCCTGAACCCGCGCTTCCCGTTTCAGTTCTGTGTACTGAACAGCCAGATCAGGGATTTCTTTAAAAGAGGGGAAAACTTGCAGTGAATCTCTGCTTAAAGGTCCGGTGAGAATTTGATTCAATTTCTGTTTCATTTCGGAAATCTGGATTTTCTTCTGCTTTATCTCTGGCTGATTAGAAGTGAATGTTCGTTGTAAAGCCCGCAAGGCTATTTGCGATTCGATCACTTTACTTTCCAGATCAGAAGCCACGCTTACCGTCGATTTAATCTGATCGGGCAGGGAAACCATACCGTTTTTTTCATCAAATGCTTTAATCCTTTGAGCGATGGCATTTAAATCTTTCTTATTCTTATCATACCGGTTTCCAATAAGTATTCTTCGGTCGTGTGCCTGTTTGGTATCCAGTTTTACATATTTCTTATCCATCTGATTGACCATATAATTGGAGATATCTGCACAAAGATGCTGAGCCTTGATCACTTCTTTATGAGGATGAAAAAATCCTGTTTCTGTAGTTGTCGTTATACTTATGGTTCCATCATCGTTTAAAGTGACATTAACCTTGCTTTTAAACGTTTTGATAGCATCTTCGATGGTTGGAGATCCAAAACGTTTCATCAAGTCAAATTTGCGGATAGTCTTCACAACCAGCGTTCTGCTGTTCAAAATAGCTATGCATTTATTGGCCTGATCAGATGCATTGCCGAGAATACCACCTATCGCAGTGCTTAAGCCTGTGGTCATATCGCTCGGTAAAAAAGCCGATAGTCCGCTCGTTGGTCCGGGTGGAATAATGACAGATGTGGATTGGTACTTTTTGGGCAATATCAAACTGATCACAATCGCGAGGATGCTGATTACGATAAAATTAGTGATCAGCGTTTTTCGCCAGCGATATAACACCCGAAGGATTTCCAGAAGATTAATATTCTGATTATGTGAATTGGAATCCATATTTATTTGAAATTATAAAATCTATAACTTTATGGTGAAAAATTAACAAGATATTAAAAGTAACTAATGTGTTGTATTGCAGTGAGTAAATAAATATCTGCCATCATATTACAACTTTTGAGTATTGAGAGCCGATGTTTTGGTGTTGCGTGCCAGTTTGATTATCCACAAAAGCATATATAGTAATATCGCAGACCCGCCCAGACTATAAGCAAAAACACTCATATATTCATTATGGTAATAAACTCCTGACATTAAAGCACAAAAACGAATCGTGAAAGATACCATTTCTATGATAAATGCCTTTTTCTGTTTACCAAGCATCATGGGGATATACATAATGGGAGAGACCAGAAAGGATAAAAAGTACCAGCTTGTCAGATATTGGGAAAAGATACCAGCGATTTTCCACTGCTGACCAAATACGAATGAGAATAATCGGGGGGCAAAAATGAGTAAAATGAGAAAAGGTATCAATCCCAAAAAGGTTAATGATAGCAGCGTTTTAAAAGTGAATCGGGTGATATCTCCAGTTTCCTTATGAATCTCGGAAATTTTTCGGCTGAACACTTGTCCGATTGATGCGGCAAGAATACTTACCGGTGCATAACATATCCGCATGCTTAATCCAAATAGTCCGGCTGTGGAGGTGCCGAAGAAGCTGGTTAGAATCAGAATAGGCAAATTGGCCGATACCGTGGTCGTTAATGCATGAAAGGCATTAAATTTTGGAAAATTGAGGTGTTCTTTGGCCAGTTTTTTAATGTCCGGCTTGGACCATAATGTGCTGAATTTACCGGTTATTGTTCGAATTTTACGCCCGAGGTATCCGGATGCCGATATTTCCCCCAGAATTTTCCCAATGATGAGCCCCCAGGATCCTATTCCTAAAAAGCCAAGACCGACTTGTCCGATACCGGTGAACGTATTCTTGACGATTTTACTTCCGGCAATTGTTTTATACTCTTTATCCCTGTTTAGCCGATAGGAGAAAGATTGATATATTCCTAATGAAATGATAGTGAGCGGGGCCACATAGAACCAATTCAAGTTAAAACCGGGAAAGAGAATATGACTAATGGGCTTTATGAGAATCACAAAAATAAAAAATGTGGTTATTCCTGTAATTAGTGCTAATCCGGATGATAAGAGCGTAAGTCTATCGGCATCAATATATTTTGGGGGAAGTAGGATGGCTAATTCGTAACGTCCGGTAGATACAACCGAAATGATCGCACAAGTCGACACATAAAGCGACAAAATTCCGTATTCGCCCGGCGTGTATAACCGGGTGAGTAAGGGCGCAACGAGCAAAGGTATCAATTGTGCGAAACCTGTTCCCCCAGCCAGTGTTGCCACATGTTCTATAAATTCGGATCTGCGTTTCATAAATTCTGATTACCTGTCGCATTAACCAGTTAAATCAGCAAAAAAACTATTTTAATGTTGATATATTTATAAGTGCTAAAAGGTAACTTTTCCCCTTTATTTAACTTCTAAGAACTTTCACCAAAAAAGTGGGTTCAAGATGACGCCTATTATTCTGTTTATTAACGGATAATAACGTCTTTGAGCGTTATTTCGAACGGAGAGAGAAATCTTCAAAGTAAAATATTCCTATCAAAACATAGTTTTAAGAATGTTTTTATCTCGAACTCACTTTATTTTACAGTAATAATCTTCTCCACCTTTTATCAGGGTAAGGAAATTTTGTTTTATTATTCTGAAATATCTCAGGAATCGATAAATCTTTCTTTCAGTAATGATGATAAAATCCCTGCCCATTTTTCCCGATCGTAATTTTTGATGACCCAATCACGTGCTTGTGTTCTTAATTGTTCGAGCTGATCGGGATTCGATTTAAGAAATAATATCGTTTCGGCCAGTTTCTGTCCGTTTCCGGGTTCCAGTGTGATAGCTGATTCACTTTGTTCCCCAAATTCTTTCATTAGTCCGCGTGCCAGAGAAATAACAGGCACATTACAAGCCAAATATTCATAAAATTTTACGGTTACAATCGTTTTAAAAATATCAGTATCATTGACAGGATTAATGCCAATGTCGAATGTAGATATATAAGCCGGTATCTTCGAGTGATTTTTAAGTCCGAGCCATCGAATATTTTTGGATTGGTAATCCTTCATCAGTTTTAAAAGCAGGGACCGGTTTCTTCCGTCCCCGATAATGACAAACTCAATGTCCGGATCCCGTTCACAGATTTTGGCAGCACGCAATGTGGTTCGAAAGTCGTGGATAACGCCGAGTGAGCCGACAAATCCAACTCGAAATTTATTATTGTTAAGCGATTCTTCCAATAGATCGTATGCATTTTCAATGGGACGAAATTGTCGGATATCTACTCCGTTGGGAATGACAAAGGTTTTTGTATCCGGGTATTGATTGAGTATATATTGCTCGGATTTTTTGGTTACCGGAATGATGAGATCTGCTTTTTTATAAAGCCATTTTTCGATGCGTTTTCCGAATTGATACCAATGAGAGTTTTGGGAAAAGGCACCAATGCCGGTAGCCGAATCCGGCCATAAGTCACGTACTTCAAGAACAAAAGGGGAACGGAATATTTTAGAGATGATGCAGCTGCTGATCGCGCCGAATATGGGGGGCGAGGAAACATAAATGACATTATATTTTCGTGGATTCAAAATCAGGTAAAGGAAACTGGAAACCATGAATGAGGTAAAGAAAGCGATTTGCTGAAGAAATGTTTCCCTTCGATTGGCCCATACCCAAATTCGGTTGACCGTGATCGAACCTGTTTGTTCCCTCTTAAAAAATGAAGAGTGGTAATTTGAATGTATTTTACCTTCAGGATAATTAGGCAATTCCGTAACGACATCGATCTCCCATCCCAAATCTGAAAGATATCGGACCATAGCTTCGGCACGGGTAGCGCCGGCACCTGTTTCTGGAGGATAATATTGCGTTACGTATAATAATTTCAAATCAAAAGATAAGAACTGTTAGGCTGCTCTCCTGGAGAAATTCATAATAATGATATAGGGTTGCGTAATGTATAATATCTTTTTTGTTGCTTAATCGATGATGGATTAAGAGATCATAACTTGAATTTGACG
>Ga0102962_1000680_pt1 | contig 15023 bp, 7 predicted proteins | sample SalPonF2_C_D2_MG_FD_84519 | JGI IMG/M metagenome (GOLD analysis project Ga0102962, IMG submission 84519) | Salt pond soil microbial communities from South San Francisco under conditions of wetland restoration - Salt Pond MetaG SF2_C_D2_MG ...
AACCGGGGTATTGCTTACTTCAGCTCGCGCGGACCTACCATCGATAATCGTGTAAAACCCGATGTTGATGACGTGGGCTACCAAACCGTGGTGATGACACCGACCGGAAAAACGGGACTGGGTTACGGCACATCCTTTGCCGCTCCCCAAATTGCTGGTATGGCTGCTTGCCTGTGGGAAGCTTACCCGGAAAAGACCAACATGGAAATCCTGTCGGCTATACGCCGATCGTCCGATCACTTCGCAAATCCCGATACCGCCTACGGATACGGAATACCCGATTTTATGCTCGCTCTTTGGAGCATCGCCGCACTCGACACTTCTCTCAACAATCCCCCCCTGGTAGCATACCCAAATCCGTTCTCCTCTCAAACCGGCATCAACATTATGAATACTACCAATGATATTACACAAGTCCATATTTTTTCAACCACCGGGAAATTAGTATATTCAAAGTACGGTACCTGGAGCAGGGGTGAAAGTATTCCGGTTGACGATGTGACTAATTTTAGTGCCGGTATTTATTTCATGGTGGCCAGGTCGAAGGAAAAAGAATTCGTACTCAAACTCATTAAACAGTAGCATGGATCATGACAGCCTGACGTTAAGCGTGTTAAATTTGAGGATCAAGGAATCCCTCACGGTTTCCTTCCCTGATCATTTTTGGGTCACGGCTGAAATCAGTGAGATAAGTACCAATTCCACGGGGCATTGTTACCTCGAACTCATTGAGAAAGAAGAGCACGGCGACCGCATCATTGCCAGGATGAGAGCCACAATATGGGCTTATACGTACAGGATGCTAAAACCCTATTTCGAAAACACGACCGGCTACCGTCTCTCTGCAGGGATCAAGATCATGGTTAATGCCGGCGTGTCATTCCACGAAGTGTACGGACTCAGCCTGAACATTAAAGACATCGATCCGGCTTATACCCTGGGCGACCTGGCCAGAAAAAGGATGGAGATCATCAACCGCCTGACCTCCGAAGGGATCATCGACATGAATAAGGAACTCGAATTTCCCATGGTTCCGCAGCGGATAGCCGTCATTTCTTCAGAAACAGCAGCCGGATATGGCGATTTCATGAACACACTCCTCACTAACAGTATGGGCTTCGGTTTCCTGACAACCCTCTTCCCCGCAGTGATGCAGGGCGAGAAGGCAACGGCATCGATTATCAGCGCGCTGGAAGAAATATACGAGGACGAAGACCATTTTGACCTTGTAGTACTCATCAGGGGTGGTGGTGCCCAGTCCGACCTTGAAGGTTTCAATACCTATGAACTGGCCTTTAACATTGCGCAATTCCCGTTGCCGGTGCTCACGGGTATTGGACATGAAAGAGATGAAACCATTGCCGATATGGTGGCCTTTTACCGGTTGAAAACCCCGACAGCTGTGGCCGAATTTCTAATCGACAGGTTATCCGAATTCCTTGAATACCTAAGGGCAGCAGAGCAAAAAACCCTGGATATCAGCCAGGCGGTCTTACGCACCGAAAAGGAAAGAATGACCGGGATGACCCGGATTTTCTCACTCCAGGTAAATGCCATTATCTCCGAAAACAAGAGTTACCTGGCTGCCACCAACAGGCAGCTGTCATTGTCAGTGTCTCAGTATTTCAACAAAACCGGCAGTCACCTTGAACAAAAAAGCCGGTTAACTTTTTTGTTTGCCCGTAACATAATGGACCGGCAAAAAAATGAGCTCGCTTACCGCATAAAGGAATTAACAAAAATGACACCCGCCTTTCTGCAAATCCAGAAAGAAAAAATAGAACGTTTCGGCAAACTGAACCAGTTTCTCGATCCCAAACATATCCTGAAACGCGGATTCTCCGTAACACGCAGTAACGGGAAAGCCCTGCGTCATACCGGCAACCTCAACGAAGGCGGGGAGATCGTAACCACGCTGTATTCCGGCCAGATAATAAGTAATATTAAAACCCTGATAAACAAACCAAAGGATGGCTAAAAAAGAAATGAAGTACGCCGAAGCTGTCGGTGAAATTGAATCAATCCTCCGGCAACTCGAGAATGGCGATCTCGATGTGGATGAACTCGCCGAAAGGGTCAAACGGGTAACATACCTGATCAAGCTCTGCAAAACCAAGCTGCAAAACACTGAGGAATCGGTGAATAAAATCCTGGGCGAAGACCTTAACCCTGAGGAAAAAGGCTGACCTCTAGTCAGCGACCGCGTTGAGGTCGAAGTCAAATTCAAAAGAACCTTCCAGGTAGTCAATCAGATGCCCTATATCAAGCGCAAAACCAATCCTCACCGTTGAATTTTTAAAAAATTCCTTTGCCACATGCTTGATCTGGTTCTGATTGGCAATAAGCACCTGGATCGGATCTATATCGTTAATTTGCCATTTCCCTTCTTCAGACTTCAGCAACTGGAGGTTATTTTCAATTATGTTTGTCAGCTTCCGGTAATTCTTTACCACGCTCATTTCCTTCGTAGAGGTGATGCCCAGTACCGTTCCACTGACTACGTCGATGAGCGGACCTCCACTGCTGCCCGGTTTTACTGTGCCATCGTACTGAATAAAGGACAGACCCTGTTCATTTTTGAAACACGACGACACCAGGGCGGACTTGATCGACATATTGTTGTACTCACGCTGATAGGCCAGAGTTACGGCTTCCTGTCCCAGGTTAGGACTGCAATTACGGCAAAGCTCAAGTGAGGTGGTTTGTCGGAATTCAGGAAAATCGGCTGGTATGATGGAGAAACCAAGCTCGTCGAAATCTTCCTTGTCGGGCAGAATGTAAAGCAACTCATGGTATCCCATCTTAAGTTGAGACGATACCGTCATACCGTCTTCACGGTAGAATGAGATAACGACTTCCTGTGCACCCTTAATATTATACAGCATGTCATCAGTGACAATTTTCTGGCCTGTCCTGAATCCGGTGAGACCAAAAATACGACTGCCGCTTGAACCGAAAAATTCGATGGCACAAATTGCACCATGATACTTTTTCCATACTTCCCTGTACATAATAGGTAATTTTTTTAGTTAGTAATAGCCTTGTATACTATTAATACCATTAGGGGGGAAAAAATAACACCTAAAACAGCACTTTTTTTAAAAAAAATGCATCTTAAAATGTATCTATCTCTTTTTCACTCGTTTAAGAATAAGGAGATTCATGGGATTTGAACCCAGACCGGTGACATTTACGGGAATAAACCGGACAACCTGGTCGTAATACAAGGGAACAATTACGGCATGATCGACGACCATCTGATCCATTCTTTCATAAAGGCGTGCGCGTTTACCGGCATTGTTGGTTGCAAAAGACTCCCGGTAATACTGATCATACTGCCGCTTTGAAAAATGGGTGTAGTTCGGGCCGGCAGGACTGAAATTCTTTGAGTAGAATAACGAGAGGTAATTTTCAGGGTCGGGATAATCGGCAATCCATGACCCCCTGAAGAACAGCAGGTTTGAATTGGCCACTTTATTTCTGAACGAGGCTCCGGTAGCGACGTCAAGGTTTAGCCGGATACCCAGTCTGGCGAGTTCGAACTGGATGTATTCGCACAGGTCGAGATAATCGGCTGTAGTGGTAAGGACGATCTCGTCAAGTCCCTGACCGTTTGGAAAACCTGCCTTGTTAAGATAATACCTGGCTGAATCAGGATTATAGGTATAACCGACAATATGCTTATGGTTGAAATATGGAAGACCATAAGGGACTATCCCCCCGGTAGCCGGTGTACCGATATCATTCCTCAGATACCTGAGCATGCGGCCACGGTCGAAACCAAAATTAATGGCTTTCCTGAGGTTTACATTTGCCAGCGGGCTGTTTTGTACCACCGGCAAGGTTGTATCGACGAGGAATCCAAGGTATTCGGTATTAAGATAGGGCTGGGTGATAAGCCTGAACCGTCCTTCGTATTGAGGATTCAGGTGTCCCGACGGTGTCAGCAGTTCATCCTTGTAGGTGGTGTTAACGCCACTGAGGAAGTCGATGCCTCCGCTGAGAAATTCAAGGAACTCCGACTGTTTATCTTTTATAAAGGTAATGGCTACCGCATCGAGGTAAGGCAGAGAGACACCCACACTGTCTTTTTCGAAATAGTGGTCATTTTTCACCAGAACCAGTTTTTCATCCTGCACCCATATTCTGAACATAAATGGTCCTGTTCCCACGGGATGGCGACCAAAATCCTTCCCGTATTTTTCAACAGCTTCTCTTGGCACCACGAAACAATAGGGCATGGTAAGGATCCCGGTGAACGGCGGGAAAGGTTCTGAAAGCCAGATGCGAAACGTGGAGTCGTTGAGGGCTTTGAAACCGGAAGTATGATCGGGATTGCTGCGCTCAAGTTTGCTAAATACCCACCTTCCCGGGGATGCCACTGCCGGGTCCAGGATTCGCGAAAAACTGTATTCGACATCGAAGGCCGACACCTGTCTGCCCTTCCCTCCGGGAAACACAGGATCGTCCTGAAACCTGACATCTCTGCGCAGATGAAAGGTATACACTTTGCCGCTGTCCGTGATATCCCAGCTGCGAGCCAGGGCAGGCCCGGCCTGAAGGCTGTCGTTCATCTGCAGAAGACCATTGAATAACTGGCTCACCGGCCATATAATGGTCTGATTCCGGGCGTATGCCGGATCAAGACTGCTGATACCTTTGGATTCGTTATACCTGAATACACGTGTCCCGTCAACCCCGTCCCGGCGGTTCTCTGCACACGACACAAGCAGCATGGCCCAACATAAGATGAAGATTGGTAATTTCATTCGCCAGGAGGTCTATTGCAGATATTTAGTCAGAATGAACATGAGTTCATTTATTTTCACAGGCTTGGAAATGTAATCATCACATCCCGCGTCAAGGCTCATTTCTCGTTCCCCTGCCATGGCATAAGCCGTTTGAGCGATCACCGGAATCGCCCGGTTCTTTTCCTTAATTTCCCTGGTGGCCTCGTATCCGTTTTTCAGAGGCATCTGAACATCCATCAGCACCAGGTCCACTTTGTGCTTAGAAATCAGGCTTATGGCCTCCTCACCGTTTTTGGCCCACACAACATCAATGTTGGTTTTTTTTAGAATTTCCCTTAAGAGAACGAAGTTCGATTTATCATCTTCAGCAATAAGAATGGTACGGCCTTTCCAGTTCTTATTTACCTGTTCAATGGTAACCTTCTCATCGGGGAAGTCCACATCCTGCTTGAGGTAAGGTATCGAAAAGATAAATTCAGATCCTTCACCCAGGGTTGAAGAAACCTGTATCTCTCCCCCCATGAGTTCCACGAGATGCTTTGAGATAGCCAGTCCGAGACCGGTTCCCCCGTAAAACTTCGTTTTGCTCTCATGCCCCTGCCTGAAACGCTCAAATATCACCTTACAGGACTCCTCACTTATCCCTATGCCAGTGTCGGACACATAAAACCAGATTTTGTATTCTGAAACGCGTTTAATACCAAAATGAATTTCACCCTCATCAGTGAATTTAATGGCATTACTCAGCAGGTTTGTGAAGATCTGGCGAAGCCGGAACTCATCAGTGTACAACTGCACCGAACCACTGAGTGCGGTATGATCCTCCACCAGCGAAATCGACTCTTTGGCCTGCTGGCTCATATATTTTGAAAAAACCGTTTTCAGATCTTTAAGTAAAGGCTTCATCTCAAAAAATGAATTGTTCATTTTGATCTGGCCGGCTTCAATCTTGGCAATATCAATAATATCGTCAATAAGACGCATCAATGAATCGGCACCATTATTAATCTGCTGGATAAATTCCGTTTTTTCATTTTGCGTCAGATCATGGTTGGACAACAGCTCCGCAAATCCGATGATGGCGTTCATAGGTGTCCTGATCTCGTGTGACATATTCGACAGGAAGGCCGTCTTGAGACGATCCGACTCCTCGGCCTTTTCCTTGGCCACTTTGAGGTTAAATTCGTAAGCTTTCCGTTCATTGATGTTTTTAACAACAATAACAAATGACTCACTGCCCGTGTCGGCACCGTGAATAACGCCCAACGAGGTCTCGGCATAAAACTCGGTATCGTCGGCGCGTCTCATCCTGAACTCGATGTTTTTCTGGTAGCCGCTCATGAGTGTATCGTGAAGCGTATTCTGCGCCTTGATAACATCGGCCGGGGTGATGAATTCAAAGAAATTTCGCAGCTTGATGTCTCCGGGTGTCATCCTTACCATATCGGGAAAGCTGCTGTTATGATCGAGTATGCCGCCTTCAACATCGATTACAACAAGACCGTCGGGCGACGATTCAATGATCTTCCGCAGGCGCTCCTGATTTTCCCTGACATTATCCTGGTCCATTTTCCGTTCAATAGCCAGCGCAATCTGATCGGAAACAAATTCAAGCAGTTGCACGTCATCTTCGGTATAGGTTATCTTTTCGTCGTAACTCTGAACAACGAAAACACCAATGATCTTATCCCCACTGCGAAGCGGAACACCGAGCCATGATATGGACGGGGCTCCAATCGGTTCTATCTCACCTGATTTCTCAAGCTCGTAAATGCGATCCAGGCTTACTAGCTGTGATTGACCCGTCCTGATGACATAAGCCGTAACAGTCTTTCCGGCTGGAAATTCCTGGAAATTATCTTTCTCATCCCGGTGAAAGGGAAGAGATATTTTATCGTTCTGCGAATTATACAGGGCCACATAACAATTGGTGGTATCAATAACCTTGTGAAGCGATTTTTGAATATTCTCGAAGAGCTCATCCAGGTTCCGTGTCGTTGTTGCCGAATTGGCAATTTCGAAAAGCACTTCCTGGATATCCTCATGCCGTTTACGCAGGGTAATATCCACATGCGTTCCGACCAGCCTGATGGGCTGCCCGTCTTTGTCGGTCTGAAAAGCCTTACCCTTGCTATGAATCCATGCATAACTGTCATCCTTGCGACGCAGCCGCATTTCCACTTCCGACATACCCCCTTTATTATTCATCAACCTGTCGAGGTACTTCCTGACATTCCCTGTATCATCAGGATGAATAAGCTTGAAGAGTACATCCGGGTTGTGGTCAAAATCTCCGGGCTCGTATCCCAACATGGTGAAGTAACGCGGGGAGAAATACATCTCATTATTTTCCCTGTTCCAATCCCATAAACCATCATTTGATGCCTCCAATGCCATCTTAAGGCGCTCTTCACTTATGCTGAGCGCTTCCTGACTCTTTTTCTTTTCGGTAATATTTTCGGCCGTGCCCAGGATACCGATAACCTTTCCCTCTTCATCGTGCAGGGGTATCTTGTTGGTATCATTCCACGAAAAAGTGCCATCGCCCAGCTTTCGTTCTTCAATAATATGATATTCCGGTTCATCGTTGTCCATAACCCGCTGGTCACATTCAACAAAAAAATCAGACTCAGACGTTTGCCACGGAAGGTCGTAGTCTGTTTTGCCGGCAAGATCTTCCGGTTTCTCAAGACCGGCCGATTCGATGAAGGTACGGTTACCTCCCAGGTAGACCGAATTACGGTCTTTCCAGAATACGGCCAGCGGAATATTATCGAACACAAGGTGAAGCATCTCTTCCGACTCTCTTAACTTCCTGTCGGCCACCTTCCTGTCGGTAATATCACGGGCTACCGACAATACCGTAGACACGTCACCAGTATCGGTAAATTCCGGGAAGAAACGCCATTCCACGTAACGCTGGGTGCCGTTGACATCGATCGTGAATTCGACCTCGTACGAGCGCTTGTTGGTAAAAACACGTGCCAGATTGGCCTCCCAGGTCTCCAGAAGGTTATCGTGGAAGATGCCCAACTCACGAACCGACTTGTTGAGAAAAGCACCGGGAGCAATACCGAATAGATCACGCACCGAGTCGTTAACAAACAGGTGCCTGAATTGCCTGTCGTAACGCATGATAACATCGGGTGTATTCTGTGAAAGCACCTTGTACTGTTCTTCACTCTCGTGAAGCGACATCTCGGCCCGTTTTTGCTTGTCAATATCCTTAACAAGGGCCATCACGAAATTTACCGAACCAAGTTTGACCTTTTTTAAGGTCACATGAACCCAGAAGAGCCTTCCTGACCTATGCCGGGCAAGCCATTCACGGGTTTGGGGTTTGCCATTGGCTGCAAGTTGTGCATAATCTTTTGCTACTTCAGAGGTATACCCGCCCGTTTTATCACTCAGATCACTGATCTTCAACCTCTTTATCTCTTTCTTATTGTACCCGTACATCTGAACGACCGTGTCGTTGACATCGATAAGTGTGAAGTCGTTGATGTCATGCAAAAAAATCCCGTCATTCACAGAGTTGAACACAGCTTCATATTTCGACTGTGATTCACGCAGATTGGCCTGCATCTTAATCTTTTCTGTGATATCGCTAATACAAAAAACCATCTGGTCAAAATGACCTTTATCATCAACGACAGGGGTTACACAGGCATCAAACCATATCTCAGGCCGGTCGGGCTCTTGCATCTTAATTACAATGGAATTTATGGCTTCACCGGTTTGGACAACCCTGGTCAGAAAATCAGTCTGACCAGCCGGAAGACCGTGTCCACTCTCAACGGCAAAGCTGAATGTATCCAGCAGCTTTTGGCCCCTGATGCCGGAAATCTGTCTCCCTGTCAGCGACTCTGCCTTACTGTTGCAATGAACAATGGTGGTATTAAGATCGACAAGAAACACCCCGGTTTTTATATTGTCGAGTAACTTCCTGGAAAGCTTCTCACTTTCCCTGATCTTTATCTCGGCCTGTTTCCTCTGTTCAATCTCCTGCCGGTACTGCAATGCATATTTGACAGCAGAATTAAGCCTTACAAGGTGTTCTTTAAGAACATAGTCCCAGGCCCCTTTCTTGATACAATCGACGGCTGTCTCCTCATCGAGTGAGCCGGTAACGATAATAAAGGGGATAAAGGGATATTTTTCTTTAACAACCTCCAGGGCATCGAGTCCGTTAAATCGCGGCAGATTGTAATCAGACAGGATTATATCGGGGTTGAAATGTTCCAGTTCGTATACGAAACCTTCTTCATTATCAACAACATGGGCATCAACTTCCCAATCCTCCTTTTTGACAGACGAAATATTTAGTTCAGCATCATAGGGATTATCTTCGAGGATCAGGATTTTCAGGTTCGTTTTCGACATGTTTGTATCTTTACTAAGGGGAATTATTTTCAGCCGATTAAATTACCAATTTAGTAAAATTTTGTAAACGGTTAACAGGATATTCCGGTGCTATTCAGAATCAATCTCAACAGGAACAGTAAAAAAGAAGATGGATCCTTTATCCGGATCGCCTTCTGCCCATACGTTTCCACCATGCCGGTGCACGATTCTTTGCACCAGTGCAAGCCCGACACCGCTACCTTCATATTCCTCCTGCGTGTGCAAACGCTGGAACACCTTAAAGATCTTCTCTTCAAATCGCTGCTCAAACCCTATTCCGTTATCCTCCACCGAGAACAGCCAGTTTTGATCGCTCCTGGTGCCTGTCACCTTCACCTGTGGAATTGTCTTTTTAACTGAGAACTTTACGGCATTGGACAAGAGATTAACAAATACCTGACGTAGCATCGGCTCGTCGGCATAAATGACAGGCAGGCCGGTTTGCACAATTCGACACTTTCGTTCCTGTTCTATCCCGGTTAACTCTTCCCAGACCGAGGCGACAACCGCGGCGGTATCCACTTCACGGACGTTCAGGCTTTTACGGCCAAGACGCGAAAACTGGAGCAGGTCGTTGATCAGTTTCGCCATATTATCCACATTATCCGTTACATGGTTCAGATACCGGAGGGCCTTGTCTTCGAGGTGGTCGCCAACCTCCGTTTTGAGCAGTGAAGAAAAACCTTTGATAGCCCTCAAAGGTGCCTTCAGATCGTGCGAAACGGAATAGGAAAAAGCTTCGAGCTCTTTATTGGCACGGTTTAGCTCCATGGTCCTTTTAACAACTTTTTCTTCAAGCTGTTGATTAAGTTCAAGAATGGCCTGCTTCGCTTTTGTCAGATCAGTGACATCGACGATGGTCACCAGTACACGTGACAAATCGGCCTCATGACCCGGCATGACATACCAGCTGATCGAAAGGGTCTTGAGTTGATACCCTATCCTGAGGCTGGTAGCGTTGTTCTCGATATAGGTTTCACCATTCATCAGCCTGACCATCAAATCAACAAGACTCTCGTAATGTTCCTCTACAAATACCCGGTCCATTGACTGAACCAGCTTGTCTCGGCTGTCCTCACCATAAAGCTTGACCGAGGAGCGGTTTAAATCAATAATGCGGATGCGCTTTACCAACTCTTTTATGCGGGAAGTGTCAGCTATCAGATAATCTCTCAGGTCAGCTGCATTTTGCACCGGCAGTTCACGAAGATAGTTTACGGCTTGAGAATAATCATCCTCCCACAGGGAAAGGGGTATATTTTCGAACAGGGATTTATAGCGTTGTTCGCTCTTTCGCAGTGATTCAAGAATAGTTATACGTTCAGTGATGTCAATAATGAGGCCTTCAATACCAATACAAACTCCTTTCTCATTATAGAAACCTTTTCCTCTTTCCGCCACCCATTTGACATTTCCTTCTCTGGTTGTTATCTGGTACTGGATCTCGTATGGTTCTCCTTTCCTGATGGCAACCTGGAGACTGTCCCATACCATGTCGCGGAACTTCTCAACTATCAGTTGGCTGAAATCCATCCGTTCACTTGTAAAATCGGAAGGCAGATAACCGGTGAGCGAAAAAGCACCTTCGCTGACAAAACTCATTGTCCGGCCGTGATTATTCTTACATTGAAAGACCATCCCCTGCAAATTCTGGACGAGGGTATTCATTCTCCGCTCACTCTCCACGATACGTTCCACCATGCGCTTGCGTTGTGTCATATCAGAAAGTGCAACCAAAAGTTTTTCCTCCAGGAGCGACATCACGAAAAGGATGTCCTTTCGATCACCATCTTTGGTAACAATCCTGAATTCTTGTTCGATGGTTCCGGCTTCCGGCAGGTTTATGACGACATCGCTCCATGTTTCTTTCACTTTTCTGCGGTAATCCTCATCGGGATAGGCCTTTTCAAACCATACCTCTATGGTTGGAAGATCATCCCGCTGATAGCCTGTTAAGCGTATAAAATTATGGTTCAGGTACCCCTTTTCACCATTCTTATCCATGATAGCCAGCGCAACAGGCATATTTTCGATGACCGCCTTCAGGTTGGACTCGCTTTGTGAAAATGACTGTATAAGCCTGACCCGCTCACTGAAAAATGAATGCGTAAGGTACGTTACCAGTATTATCACCAACATGAAGCCTTGAAGAAGCATGTCGGGATGATCCAGGATGCTGAGGACGTAATAGTTGGTTTTTACCATGGTCAACAGGATCAGCAGTACCATGGAAGCCAACATGACGAGGGTCGTGATTTTGCTATTGAACCTGATGGCCAGCCATAAATATACCGGAAGAAGAAAATACCCGGCCAGGAAATTTTTTACTGGGTTATTGGACTTGTCGGAGGAGCTCAAAATGATAAAAGGAGTAAGAATGGCAAGAAGAATAACCAGCTCAAGAACAGCATTGCGGCTCATGTGTAGCTTCACCTTACCCGACCAGGCGATTACAAAAGGGATTATAAGAATAATACCAATGCCGCCTGCCTGTGCCCAAAGAATGAAGCGGAGGAATATTTCAGTCGGCCTGGAGAACAGAAATTCGGCAAGAGAGATAAAAAAAGCATTAACCACAGAGGGAATTAATACCACGAAAATCAAAAAAGCAAATAAACGGTTCGCTGAGAAAAGATGGCCTCCACGATCCCTGATACGTATACCCAGACAACGCCCACCCATAAAGGCAGCAAGAGAAGCACCGACAGAAATGATTAATGCAGGCAACAGTTTTGCCGGCCCCATTAAGCCAAAGGCAGGGAAAGCGGACAGAGTCACCATAAAAGACCCTGCAAAAATCGCAATAAGTGCATTATCACCAATGTAAAATACCGCAAGGATAGCCAGGGTCAGCGACGGCATTAGTATGACAAAACTACCCGATTGAGGCGTTATAAAACGTCCGGTGAATGCGACAGCAACATAGAACAGGAATATCAGAAATATCCTTATTACACGATAAGGCCACTTCATAGCTGAAAGTCAGTATGGTTAAACTGGTTGGCAGATTTCGCCTGAAATATAGCGATTTGAATTTAATCTCCGAAGAAAATAGAATAAAATCCCTGAATCTGCAACATCTTTAATCATACTACAAAACCGGTTCCTACAGTGGGTATTGACAATCTGGCCGATCAGAAGCGCACTCTTATTCCCCCTGTAAAATGCCGGCCGGCCTGGGGGAAATAACCATCCATAAAGGCTTCTTCTCCATTACTGACATACCTGTAAATCCATGCATTGGTTTCATATCTCTCGTTGAACAGGTTGGCCACCATGAAATGAAAACTCAACTGTTTCGTCCAGCGTGTTTTCAAAGCGTATGAAAATCGCAGGTCATTAACAAAATACGGATCGAGGCTCCTTGACATGGAACTGGTATTGTCAATATACTGTCTGCTGACGTATTTTGACTGGAGCTGCACTGACAGATTTTTCAACAGGCTGTAACCGATGATACTGGAGGCGATGACCGACGGCGAGAAGGCAATATCGGTGGTACCAAGGTCTTCAACATACTGATATAGCTCATTGTCCGGATCGTTCCAGTAATCCCAGTTGTCAACATAGGAAACCATATCCGGTATTTTATTCCGGCTCAGGGTAAGGTTGGCATCCCATGAGAGGTGCTCACCGGCTTTTAGTCCTGCCATAAGTTCAATACCTGCCCTGTAGCTTTTTTCAACATTGGTCATAACTGCGGCTCCCACATCATTGATCTCTCCGGTAAGTACCAGCTGGTTGTGGTAATTCATATAATACATGTTTACCCCGGCCCTGAGCCGTGACGATTGGTAGAGATAGCCGGCTTCGATGTCGTTAAGTCTTTCCGGCCCGGGAACGGGATGGCCTGGATCGGCATCGATAAAATTATCCCTGTTGGGCTCCCGGCTGGCAATGGCAAAAGAAAGATAAGCCCTTTGCCGGGCATCGGGTGAAAAATTGACGCCGGCTTTCGGATTAAAAAACAGGTAGGAATGCGACTGGGTAAGGGATCTTAAATCGTCGTCAATACCCCTGATGGAATAGTCAATACCCCTGACCTGGAGGTCTCCGTACAGATTGATCTTGTTTGTGAGTTCATAATTCACCTTTGTATAAACATTATAGTCGAATTTTTTTCCCGTATTGTCGTACCAATGGTGCCTGATCTCCGAACTGCCGGCATAGCGGGCCCATATAATGGTACCGTAATGCCCACCCACATATTTGTTAAGACCTCCTCCAAGGTATGCACTAACCCGGTTGCGGTTGAAATTTAACGAGAGTATCATCCCATAAAAGTCATTGTCCAGCCATTTCCGCCTGATCAGGTCGGTGGAGGAAACGGTATCATTTCCTATGATGACAGGCTTTAGCAGGTAATCGGACAAATCCTGGTCTTCCTTGTATTGTTCGTAGTAACCGAAACCTTTGGTATAATGCAGGCCGGCGTTAAGCGTTAGTGAACGCGACAGGTCGTACGAATAGTGAAGCTGGTAGTGATCCTGCTGGTAGTTGTCGGTTTCGTTGTCGTAATACTTCACCTGGCCGTCATCGGTGGTATACATGCCAATACCGTTGAATGTACGCAGCGAATCGAGCAGGTAACCAGGCACACCGTCCCAGGCCTGGTAGGTTTTTTCTTTTCCTGAAAAGATATCAAGTTTAAGCAGGCTTTTCGATGTGTAATAGGCCGATGACAGGAAAAATGACTTCAACGCCGATGATGCCCGGTCGATATATCCATCGGAGCTGACGTCGGAAAGCCTCAGATCGAAACTGAACTTATCGTCGAGCATGCCTGTCCCCACACTGACCGAATTTTTTAAGGTGTTGTAAGACCCGTACCATGAATCCACTTCTCCGTATGGTGTTTTATTTAAAGCCGTTGTCTGAAAATTCATACTGCCACCGAAGGCTGCCGCCCCGTTGGTAGAAGTCCCCACGCCGCGTTGCACCTGCACATTCTCGACCGAACCGGCAAAATCCGGAATATCGACGAAGAACACACCATGTGACTCTGGATCGTTGAGCGGGATGCCGTTAATGGTCACATTAATGCGGTTCAGATCCGTTCCCCTGATACGAAAACCGGTGTAGCCCACACCCTGCCCGGCATCAGAGGTCGTAACAACCGACGGGGTAAATGAAAGCAGATAAGGGAGATCCCGCCCATAATCCTGGTTCCTGATTTCCTGATGGGTGACCATACTCGATGCCACAGGATCCTTCTCCCCTGCCCTTACGGCCCTCACAATAACCTCTTCGCCCATTACCGGTGAGGGTTGCAGCCTTATTTTCAGATGAATATCATGGTTAAAGGTAAGTGTCGTATCTTTTTTAGCATAACCGATGTAAGATATCCGGATGTGGTAAGTGCCATTATCGAGGTTATTAAAACTGAAGGAACCGTCGGCCCCGGTAACCGTTCCCAGGTAAAGGCCCTGAAAGGCCACATTTGCCCCGACGAGCGGAACACCCTCATTATCTGTAACTTTTCCGGAAAATACAAATTGCCCAGAAACCTGCATGGACACAAAAAGCCATGCAAGCACAAAAAATGCTCGTGACATAATTAATTGGTTTTAAGAAGAATATTTCACGTTATTATCTCATATTTCCCTTCGCCGGCACTACCCGGATCAGGTCCTAAGGGTATGATCTCAGCCCGAATTATTAAGGCACCCCCTTAGAGAGTAATTCTTGCAATACGTTACAAAGGTAAGAAAGCGGAGTAAAAGAACAAAATTTTTCATCTATGCAATCAACATCGACCAGGCAATATTTTGCCCCTCGCCTCAGGGGAACCTCTCCCCCGGCCCCTCTCCTGAGTGGAGAAGGGTGTCCACTTCGATGACCTTTTGTCGATTTTTCGATGACATATTC
>Ga0102962_1000681_pt1 | contig 14998 bp, 11 predicted proteins | sample SalPonF2_C_D2_MG_FD_84519 | JGI IMG/M metagenome (GOLD analysis project Ga0102962, IMG submission 84519) | Salt pond soil microbial communities from South San Francisco under conditions of wetland restoration - Salt Pond MetaG SF2_C_D2_MG ...
CATCCTGAACGAGGGTCATGGCGATGGGGCCGTCATTCCCGGCGCAAACGGCGAGGCGTTCCGTCCCGGTGGCGAGTTCGGCGAAGAAAGGCTCGATGAAATCGGGGTCGAGCGCGGGCGAATCCGCCTGCAGCCTGTTCAGACTCTCCCATGCCGCGGCATGGTCGCGCCACGCGGAGAGATCGTAGAATGTCCAACGCCCGCTTTTCATTGAGAACCCCTGAATCCTTACCCGTTTGACTAAGCGAGTCCGGTCAATTTTCCCTTAATGCTATTTCGCGGAACGCACCGGCGATTCGCCGGATTTCGGCGGGCGTCAGGTCTTGATGACAGGAAAATTGAACCATTCGGCGCGACATCTCGATGCTGACCGGACAGACGTTTTCGTCGACGCCTTGCCACAGGAACTGGCCGTAACGTTGCATCGGCAGGGCGGCGTCCTCCATGAGCGGGAACAACTCTTCGAGGCGGTCGACCCAGAAAGGCGCCATGAAGGGCACGACGCCGGGTGCGATCTGCGGGAAGAACGCCCGAACGCCCGGCACGTCGCCGACGAGATCGAGCAGCATTTCATAGTTTTCGCGGCGTTTGCGCGCCGCATGGCCGGTCGAGGTCATCCGGCGGAGCAGCCGGGAAATCCCCGAGATCGCGATGTCTTCGGCAACCGGATCGTAATCCGCCGAACCTTCCTCCGGCCGTGCCGGCTCTGTGTTGCCCTCTTCGGGGTCCGGGGAGGCTTTGCCGGATCCGCGCAGCGCTTCCAGTGCTCGCAACGGCAGGTCCAGCAGAGATAACCGTCCGTAGCGCAGCGAGCGGTCCACAAGCATCACGACCTCGCTGATATTGTCCTTGAGCCCCTGGCTCTCGAGCTTGATGTCGTGAAGCTCGGGGCGTTTGGAGATGAGGCATCCGCCTTCCGCGATGGGGAAGAATTTCCTGCTGCTACCGATGACGAAATCGCCGTAACTCCCCATGCCGTCGCCGAAAAACGCATGAGCGCAATCCTCGATCAGGGCGAGACCGTGCTGGTCGGCAAAGGTTCTGAGCGCGGGGCCGTTTTGCGGGAAGCCGAACAGGTGAGACGCCAGAAGCGCCTTCGTTCCGGGCGTGATCTTGGTGGCGGTATCGTCGAGATCGACATTCAGGTCGCGACCGATCTTGTAGAAAACGGGCGTCGCGCCGGCGGCCACGATCGGATCGATCATCACAGTACAGTGATAGGCGGGCGCAAGAACCTCGTCGCCCGGACCGACACCGAGCAGGCGCAGGGCCAGTCCGATGGCATAACGCCCGGCGGTCACCTCGATCGCGTTTCCATGGTCGAGAATCGAGGGGGCCTTGCCGCCGCGCGCGAGCAGGCCCTTGAGCGAGGGGATCGGGAAGGGCGGTTCAAACGGCTCAGGGATGAGGCGCTTGCGTCCCCGGGCGTCGCGAGTCGTCTCGGACTCCATCATGCCACGGCGTTGCCGGCCCAAGGATTTCGGGGGCGTTGGGGAACCGCGTTCCATGCTCGCGTTAACCATAATATCAATAACGCTCGAACTCTGCCAAAATCAGGTCTGGAGAACTGAATGACTCCAATAGTGACAAGGGGTTGTTAAGCAATTCTTTAGCCGTTTTCGCCATGAAGAACAGGCGCGATAAGCTCCTCAAACGGTTGTTCCAGGGACCGTCATGCTGGTTTCCGATTTAATTCATCTGGCGGCCCATCGGACGCCCCACGCTCCCGCCATACTCTATAAGGCGGAAACGCTGTCATATGGCGATCTCGATGCGCTCGTGCAATCGACGGCCCGCGGCTTGGTCGAATGCGGTTTGGGCCGGGGCGAGCGCGTGGCGATTTATCTGCCCAAGCAGATCGAGACAGTTGCGGCGATGTTTGGCGCGGCGGCGGGCGGCGGCGTCTATGTGCCGGTCAACCCAGCGCTCAAACCGCGCCAGGTCGGCCATATCATGACCGACTGCAATGTGCGCGTTCTCGTCACCAGCCCCGATCGTTTCGCCGGCTTCGAGGAAGTCCTCGACCAATTGCCGGATCTCCGTGTCATCGTTCTGACGGGTTCGGCGCCCGATAGCGCCGGCGAGCGGGTCCGGATGATCGGCTGGGAGGCTTTCCAGACGCTCGGTTCCGCGTCATCCGCCGAGCCGTACCGCGTCATCGACAGCGATATGGCGGCGATCCTCTATACCTCGGGCAGCACCGGCCTGCCGAAAGGCGTCGTCCTGTCCCACAGTAATATCGTCGCGGGCGCGATGAGCGTCGCCGAATATCTCGAGAATACCGCCGACGACCGGCTTCTGAGCGTCTTGCCGCTCAGTTTCGATTACGGCATGAGCCAACTGACCACCGCGTTCCATGTAGGCGCGTCGGTGGTGCTGATGAATTATCTGCTGGCGCGCGATGTGGTGCGGGCGGTTGCGGAACATCGGGTCACCGGTCTGGCCTGCGTCCCACCGCTGTGGATCCAGCTCGCCAATCTGGACTGGCCCGAGGCCGCGTCCCGATCCGTGCGCTATTTCACCAATTCCGGCGGCCGGATGCCGCGCGCCATTCTGGACAAACTGCGCGCCCGCCTGCCGAACGCCAAGCCCTATCTGATGTACGGCCTGACCGAGGCCTTCCGTTCGACCTATCTGCCGCCGAGCGAAGTGGACAACCGGCCGGATTCGATCGGCAAGGCGATCCCCAACGCCGAGGTCATGGTCGTGCGCCCGGACGGCACCCCCTGCGATGCCGGAGAGCCGGGCGAGCTGGTCCACCGCGGGCCGCTTGTCTCGCTCGGCTACTGGAACGATCCTCAGCGCACGGCGGAGCGCTTCAAACCCGCGCCGGGACAGCCCGCCGGGATTCCGTTGACCGAAATGGCCGTGTGGTCCGGTGACACGGTGATGCGCGACGAAGAGGGATTCCTCTATTTCGTCGGCCGGCGCGACGAGATGATCAAGACCAGCGGCTACCGGGTCAGCCCGACCGAGGTCGAGGAAGTGATCTTTGCGAGCGGCCAGGTGCGGCTTGCGGCGGCGATTGGCGTGGAGCATCCCGAACTCGGCCAGGCGATCGTGGTTTTCGCCGCGCCGCATGAGGGCGCCGCGCTGGATGTCGCCGCCGTCACGGCGCATTGCCGTGCTCAGATGCCGAGTTATATGGTGCCGCATAAGGTCGTCGAGAGGACCGATATGCCCACCAATCCGAACGGCAAGATCGACCGTAAGAAACTGGCTGACGAAATCGCTTCGATGTTCAAGGAAATGGCCTGATGGCGGGAGGCGCGCCGAAAGTTCACGCACCGGTTCATGGGTTCGAAACCCGGGATCATGGCCTGCAGATTGGGGGCATGGCCGTGACGCGGCTCGCCGACCGCGTTGGCCGGACACCGTTCTTCGCCTATTCGCGCGAGCTGATCTCCAACCGCGTCGCCCAATTGCGCAAGGCGTTGCCCGACGACGTGCTGCTGCACTATGCCGTGAAGGCCAACCCGATGCCCGCGGTCGTTCAGCACCTGGCGGGGCTGGTCGACGGCTTCGACGTCGCGAGCAAGGGTGAGTTGAAGCGGGTGCTCGAAACCGGGATGCCGGTGGATGAAATCAGCTTTGCCGGGCCTGGCAAGACGACCGAGGAGTTGCGCGAGGCCGTTGCCGCGGGAATCGTGGTCAATCTGGAAAGCCCGCGCGAGATGGAACGCATTGCCGACGTAGGCGAGCAGATGGGGATTCGGCCCAAGGCGGCCGTGCGCGTGAACCCGGATTTCGAACTCAAATCGGCCGGCATGCAGATGTCCGGCGGGCCGAAACAATTCGGTGTCGATGCCGAGGCCGTGCCCCAGATGCTGGGACGCATGAAGGATTTCGATCTCGAATTCCGCGGCTTTCACATCTTCTCCGGGTCGCAGAATTTGAAAGCCGAGCAACTGATCGAAACCCAGCGCAAGACGGTCGAGCTGGCCATCTCGCTCGCGGCTCACGCGCCCGCGCCGGTGACCATGCTCAATATCGGCGGCGGATTCGGCATTCCCTATTTTCCCGGCGACGAGCATCTCGATGTCGAGGCGGTCGGCGAGAAGCTGGCCGAGTTGATGCCGTTGGTCCGCGAGGCCATGCCCGAGGCGAAGGTGATCGTTGAGCTTGGCCGCTATATGGTGGGCGAGGCGGGGATCTATGTGACGCGCGTCGTCGATCGCAAGATGTCACGCGGGCAGGTGTTCCTGGTGACCGATGGCGGGCTGCATCATCACCTGCCGGTTTCCGGCAATTTCGGCCAGATCCTGCGCAAGAACTATCCTCTTGCTGTTGCGAACAAGATGGATCTTGAGCCGGTGGAAACCGTGGATGTCGTGGGCTGTCTCTGCACGCCTCTCGACCGGCTCGGCGACAAATGCCATCTGCCGCGCGCCGAGGAAGGCGATCTGATCGTTATTTTTCATTCGGGGGCTTACGGACCGACGGCAAGCCCGGTCGGGTTCCTGAGCCACGAAGCTCCTGTCGAGGTGTTGGTCTAGGATGGTTGGTATTACGGGTTGGATCGATTTCTCGCAGCCGGCGTCGGCCGCGGAGAATATTCTGTCGTCCATGGCGGCGGGGCTCGGCAATGGCCTTGGCGGCGCGACGACCATCCGCGCGGATGAACATGCGGGTCTGGCCCTTTGCGCCCATCAGAAGATGGCCTCGACCTATTTCGGTGACCGGATGTGGGCCGTCGTCCATGGTTATCCGCAGTGGCGGGAGCGGCGCTTCGCCGAGATGGCGCGAGAGCTCGGCACCGCGCGTGTCGTGGCCGAAGCCTATCGCGAAATCGGCCGCGACATTCTGCAGAAGATCGGCGGGCCGTGCTCGCTGGCCGTCATCGACCGCGAGGAACGCACGGCGCTTGTCGCCATCGATCGCGTCGGCATCGAGACGATGTGCTACGCCACGCCGCGCCCCGGCGCTCTGGTGTTCGGAAGCCGGACCAATGCCGTCAGGGCGCATCCCGCGGTCTCCAGTACGCTCTCCCATCAGGCCGTGTTCAACTACATGCAGCGCTATGTCGTGCGCGCGCCGCTGACGATTTTCAAGGAGCAGAGCAAGCTCTACCGGGCGCATTGCGTGGAATTGAAGAACGGCAAGATCGATGTCGCGCCCTATTGGGACATCGCCTACCAGTCCGAAGGTCCCGCCGACAACGACGCTCTGGCGCGCGACACGCGGCTTGCCTTGCGTAACGGAGTCGCCCGCGCGATCGAGGACGAGGATGTCGGGCGTGTCGGCGCTTATCTGAGCGGCGGGCTGGACAGCAGCACGGTTTCGGGCTTTCTCAAGGAAGTCGGCGGCCGTTCGCGCACCTTCACCATCGGGTTCGATGTGCCTGATTACGACGAGACCGAATATGCCCAGATGGCGGCGGACCGGTTCCGGACCGAGCACAGCGAGATCTTCGTCACGCCGGACGATGCGCTCAATCTCATCCCGAAGATGGGGAAGGTCTATGACGAGCCCTTCGGCAACGCGTCGCTCGTCCCGTCCTTCTATTGCGCGAAACGCGCCCAGGAGCAGGGCGTCGACCTCATGCTGGCGGGAGACGGCGGGGACGAGTTGTTCGGTGGGAATATGCACTACACCGAGATGCTGAGGATCCAGACTTATGAACGTCTGCCGCGTCTTCTCAGATCCGCCTTTATCGAGCCGCTGGCCCTCAAGGTCCCCGGGCTCGACAAGATTCCGCCGGTCGGCAAGGCGCGGCGGTGGATCGAGCAGTATCAGGTGCCGATGCCCGATCGCCTGACCGAATTCGGCGTTGTCGCGGGCTGGACCGCCGAATCCATCTTCGATTCCGACTGGTTGGGGGCGATCGATCCCCAAGGCGATCAGCAATTCCAGCAGGAAGCGTATTTCGGCGCGAAATCGCCCGCGATGCTGCAGCGGATGCTGCACCTCGACCTGCAGGTGGTGCTCGCCGATAACGATCTCCGCAAGGTCACGCGCATGTGCGAATTGGCGGGCATCCGCGTTCGATATCCCATGCTGGACGAAGAGGTGGTCGAGGTTTCGGGCCGGATTCCGCCGGATGTGATGATTCCCGGCCTCAAGCTGCGGCATTTCTACAAGCAGACCATGCGGGATTTCCTGCCCAGCGAGATCATCAACAAGAAGAAGCACGGATTCGTCATGCCGACGATCGTCTGGCTGATGGACGATGGCCCTTTCCGCGATTACGTGATGGAAGGTCTCTCTTCGTGCCGCAAACGCGGTATCTTCGATCGGTCCTTCATGGACGAGGTCATCAACCATCGCAGCCATGACGATGCGTTCGAACTCGGTTCGCTGGCGTGGGACATCCTGTCGCTTGAGTTGTGGCTTCAGGGCCATGTCGACCCGTTATCCGAGACCTCCGCAACGCACGGCCGCGAGGCCGGGATCCGCTCCTGACGCCATCCTGTCCTGAAATGGGACAGCGTCCCGGCTTCCGTGTGTGGATTCAAGATTCTCCGTGCCGGAATCCGCCCCATCTCCTCAACGTTTGCGCGAAATCCGCCGTCTTCAGCGTGGCATACCCCTTGCATCGGTCGGGCGAGTAAGGGCGTCGAGCGGGCGCGGGGATCAAACGGTCTTTCGAGCTCGCGAAACGCCGTAAGCATCTAAAGGCAAACGATGACTGGGGCAGGAATCAGTATGACTTTCTTAACTCCTTACAAGGTAAAAAGGCCCGCATTTCTTATGAAAGCGGGGGCTGATACCGGGCGTACTCTTCATGCAACTTTGGTCATATTTCGTGTTCGGAGTGCCACTGCTGCGTCGTTACCTTCATCGAGTCGTTAAAGTTGAGAAAGGCGGGAAACTGTCGTGTCTGATATTCGCAAAAGGTTCTTAGGCATTGGTCCGGTCATTGTCGGACTCGCCGCCCTGCTGCTGACCGCATGCGCAGGTCACGGCGGGCTTCCCTCGGCCCAATTCGTCAGCCCGAAAGAGGGGCCGGGTCCGGACTACATCATTGGTCCGATGGATCAGCTTCAGATCTTCGTGTGGCGGAACCCCGAGGTTTCGACGACGGTGACGGTTCGCCCGGATGGCCGGATTTCCGTTCCGCTGATCAACGATATGGCGGCGACGGGCAAGACCTCGACGCAGCTGGCGCATGACCTCGAAAAGGCGCTGAAGAAGTACATTCAGGATCCGCTTGTGACGGTGATGGTGAACCAGTTCACGGGGCCGTTCGCACAGCAGGTTCGCGTCGTCGGCGAGGCTCAGCAGCCTCAGGCGATTCCGTACCGCGCCAATATGACCCTGCTGGATGTCATGATCCAGGTTGGCGGGCTCACCGAGTACGCCGCCGGCAACCGGGCCACGCTGGTTCGGATGGTCAATGGCAAGCAGAAGCAATACCACGTCCATATCAGCGACCTCATCAAGGACGGCGACGTCCGCGCCAATGTCGAGGTTCTGCCTGGCGACGTGATCATCATCCCGGAGAGCTTCTTCTAGGGGCTGACGGGCGACGGCCGGCGGTCTCGCGCCGCCGGTGATGAAGGTAAGAGGTGAGGGGACCACCCGCGTGCGGACAAAAGCGCGCCGCACTCGGGCCCCGAGCCGAGAGGAACGAGGCAGCACAGAGGGGCGTCGAGCGAAAGTGGCAAGTAAATCGGGGTAAACCGGTATCGACGAGATCACATGCCGAAGCAGCTCGTATCCAGTCACATAAAGTAACGCGATTGTAAGTAAACAGGATACAGGACCATGAAGGACGTATATCAGCAACTAGTTGCCCTGCTCTATGCGATATGGCAACGGCGCTGGCAGGCCATCATAACCGCTTGGGCGGTGTGCTTTATCGGCTGGGTCATCGTCTACGCGGTTCCGGACAAGTACGAATCCTTTGCCCGGATCTACGTGAATACCGACACGGTGCTGCGTCCGTTGATGCGCAACATTACCGTCGAGACCAACGTTGCCGATCAGTTGGCGACGATCCAGCAGACCCTGCTCAGCCGGCCTAATCTCGAAAAGGTCCTGCGCATGACCGACATGGATCTCGGTTCGACGTCGAACACGAAAACCCAGCAGCAGATCAACGAGTTGGCGAAGAACATCAAGGTCGATCTGCAGGGGACGAATGTTTTCCGGGTTTCCTATTCGAATCCCGATCCCGCCCTGGCCAAACGGGTCGTTCAGTCGCTTCTCACGATCTTCGTGGAGAGCAATCTGGGCGTGAACCGCAAGGAACTGGCCGGCGCCCGGCGCTTCATCGACAATCAGCTGAAAGAGTATGAGCGTCAGCTGCAAGATGCCGAAAAGCGCCGCTCGGAGTTCAAGCGCGCCAACATCGGCTACCTGCCCGGTGAAGAGAACTATTATCAGAAACTGGATCAGGCGAAGACCGACCTGAGCAAGAGCCAATCCGATCTGAAGGAAGCCCAAACCCAGCTCGTGGCGATGAAGAAATATCTCTCGGGTCTGTCGCCGCAGATCGAGATCACCAATCCGTCCGTCGTCGGTCCCCCGATCGGTGGCGTCTCGTCCGGTACGGCGACCAACACGACGATCGCAGCCCGTATCGCGGCTCTGAGGGCTCAGATCGACGATCTCAGGTCGAAATACACGGCCAATCATCCCGATGTCGTGGTGGCCCAGCGTCAGCTGGATGAACTGGAGGCGCAGCTCAAGAAGCAGCAGTCGAATACCGGTTCGAACAAAAACGGCGGCCTGACAGCCAATGCCAACGTGTCCAATCCGGTCTATGAGCAAATGCTCGTGAAGGTCATCGACCAGGAGACCAAGGTCGCGGTTCTGAAGGGCCGCGTGCTCGACCAGAAGGATAAGGTCTCCAAGCTCGAATCCAACGCCAAGACGGTTCCGGTCGTGGAAGCGAAAATGACCCGTCTGGACCGCGACTACAATGTCCTGAAAGCCAATTACGACAGCCTGCTGTCGACGCGGGAAAGCGCCCGTATCGCGACGGATATGGAAACCAATTCGGACAACGTGCAGTTCCGGATCATCGATCCGCCGACCACGTCGCTCCGTCCGGTGACGCCCAACCGTCCGGTGCTGCTGTCTCTCGTGCTTCTGGTCGGTCTCGTGACGGGTATCGGCGTGGCGTTCCTGCTGAGCCAAATTCACTCGACCTACATGACCGTGCAGCGTTTGCGGGATGAATATGCCTTCCCGGTCCTGGGATCGATCTCGGCGGTTCTTCTGCCGGAGGCACGTCGTCAGCGCATGGTGGAAGCGGTGACATTCGCGGCAAGTTTCAGTGGCTTACTGATCGCCTACGGTGGTGTGCTGCTGTTTGACCATCTGTTCATGGGCATTGGCGCCTAGGCGACCATTGAGTATGCGAGGATTTGACCATGTCAATTATCGATAAATCCGCAGCGAAGGCCAAAGAAGAAGACGGCGAGTCGCTCGTCGAGCGCGCCAGCGGCAAGATCAGCAACGATGACGAGACGAAGGCCAAGAGCAAAAGCAAAGCCGGCAAGGCCGCGTCCAAGACGTCGACCGAGGGCTCCGTCCGTCAGAGCAAACGGGCCGTCATCGATCTCGAACGCCTCCGGGCCGCGAATATCCTGACGCCCGACAGCGATCCGGGGCAGACCTTCGAGGAATTCCGCATCGTCAAGCGCCAGCTGCTGAACAACGCGTTCGCGACCGGCGACAAGGCGATCAAGAACGGCAACCTCATGCTGGTGACCAGCGCCGAGCCCGGTGAAGGCAAGACGTTCTGCGCCATCAATCTGGCGATGAGTATTGCCTCCGAGCGGGATTTGACGGTGCTTCTGGTCGATGCCGACGTTTCCAAGCCGGACGTCCTGTCGTCTCTCGGCGTCCAGGGCGGCAAGGGTCTCATGGACATCATCGCCGATGAATCCGTTGATGTGGCCGACTGCCTGCTCAAGACGAATATCGAAAACCTTACCCTGCTGCCGGCCGGCAGGGCTCACAAGCTGTCGACCGAGTTGATGGCGAGTGAGCGCATGGGCCGGTTCGTGAAGGAAATTGCCCAGCGCTATCCCGACCGGGTAATTATCTTCGACTCCGCTCCGGCGCTCGCCAGCAGTGTGCCCGGCGTGCTGGCAATGCATGTCGGACAAGTGCTGTTTATCATCGAAGCGGAACGCACCCGTGAGAGTCAGGCCAAAGAAGCCCTGTCGATGCTGAGTTCCTGCAAGCACATCAGCTTGCTGCTGAACAAGGCTCGCTTTACCAGCGGCATCAAGCGGTTCGGGTCTTACGAAGGTTATGGATATCCATAGAGTCAAGCGACGTGAACGTTGAACAGGTCTACTCAATCGCAGTTCGCCGGCCAGTCATGGGACGGAAAGCGATGCTCCTGGCGGGAGTGTTTCTTGCCCCTCTCATGGTGGCGGCGGCACCCGGTACGGCCCATGCGGGCGACATTCGGATCACGCCGTCGGTCGAGGTCGGACAGACCTACACCGACAACGTGCGGCTGTCGCCCACGAACAGGCAGTCAGACTGGGTTCAGTCCGTTTCGCCCAAATTACAGCTGGAGCGGACAGGCCCGCGTCTGAACCTCAATGTCACCGGTGGGGTCGATTACCTATACTTCGACAAGCTGAACAAGGACGATATCCGACCGAATGTCCTTGGGACGGCGTCCTATATAGCGGTTCCCGATTTCCTGAAGTTCGACGCCAATGTCGAGGTGCGCAAGACACTGGTCGACCCGGCGGGCGGTTTCACGATCTCGCCCTATAACGACACGCCAAACCGCGAGACTCTGCAGCTCTACTCGGCCGGCCCGACGCTTTTCCATCATTTCGGGCCGATCGCCGACGCGCAGGTGACCTATACGTTCTCATACGCCAATGTGAACAATGTGCAGTTCATTCAGGGCGCTCAGTCCGGCGGCTTGAACCACGACTATGTGCACGACGTCGTGGCGGACGTGACGAGCGGTCCGCGCTTTACCCGGTTTCAGTGGGATATAAACGGCGAATACATCCATTCCACATTCCAGCAAGCGGGTGCCGGCGCGCTCGGCAGGATCTCGCGGGATCAGTACATTGCCCGGTTCACCGGCAACTACATTGTAAATTACTGGTTCGCGCTGATCGCCACGGCCGGCTGCGACCACATTTCGACGAGCAACAACCCGCAAGGCGTATTCCCCTTACAGGGCGGACCGAGCTGGAGCGCGGGCTTCGAACTGAAAGGATCGCGGTCGGACATCCGTATCACGGCAGGTCACCGCTTCGGCGGTTTCTCCATGGACGCCTCGGGCCGGTATGACATTTCCCCGCGTCTGACGTTGACCGCCGCCTATACGGATGAAATCACGACCTCGGTCAGGCGGCTCACCGCGCTTCTGAATCTGGCGGCGGCCAATAGTTTCGCATCCACCTTCGGGTTGGATCCTCGCTTCACGCTGTCGGACGAGTATTTCCGCAGCCGTCGCGGCAGTCTGACACTTTCGGGAACGCGCGGTCGCAACACGATGTCGATCGATGGCTTCGTTGATCGGCGGTCATACCGGATCCTTCCGCAAGGGGACTGGATATACGGTGTTCAGGGCACGTTCGATCGGCAGCTGAACCGGAAATGGACGTTGAATCTTCTGGGCCTCTATACCTACCAGCACTTCAACAATTTCCAGTTCCGTCGCGACGATATCTATGCGGCCTCGGCGGGTGTGACCGATCAGTTCGCCCGCAGCCTGAGCGCCTCCGTGACGTATCGCTTCAGCTATCGCAATTCCATCTATCCGACGATCGACGCAAAAGAAAACGCCGTTACGCTCCTATTAACCGCGACCTTCTAAGTTCATCTCATGTATGCGGCTTTCTACAATCTCACCGGCCGACCGTTCCAGCTGACGCCGGATCCGCGGTTCTATTACAGCAGCCGGACTCACAAGAAGGCGATGGCCTACCTCACCTACGGCATGAACCAGGGTGAAGGTTTCATCGTGATCACGGGGGATATCGGCGCCGGCAAGACGACGCTGGTGGGCCGTCTGTTCGACGAGCTTGATCGCGAGAAATATATTGCGGCCAATGTCGTCACCACCCAGTTGGACGCGGATAACGTTCTGCGAATGGTCGCCAAGGCCTTCGGCATTTCCCACGAGAACCTCGACAAGGCAACTATCCTGGAGCGTATCGAAGCGTTCCTGATCGATAGCCACAACCGGGGCAAACGGGTTCTGCTGATCGTCGATGAAAGCCAGAACCTGCCGACCTCGGCGCTCGAGGAACTGCGCATGCTGTCGAACTTCCAGTTCGGCGACCGGCCGCTGTTGCAGAGCTTCCTTCTGGGCCAGCCGCAGTTTCGCGACAAGCTGGCGAGCGATCCGGATCTCGAGCAGCTCCGTCAGCGCGTCATCGCGTCCTATCACCTGGAGCCGATGCAGGAAGCCGAGACGGCGTCCTATATCGAGCACCGCTTGCAGCATGTCGGCTGGGAGAACGATCCGAGCTTTACGCGCGATGCGTTCCGCCGGATTCATGAATACACGGGCGGCGTGCCGCGCCGGGTGAACACGCTGGCCTCGCGCCTGCTGCTGTTCGGCTATCTCGAAGAGCTTCACGAGATCAATCTCGACGTCGTCAACGAGGTCATCGACGATCTGGAACGCGACAACGAGGGGGCTCAGGCCGAGGAGCCGGTGATCGGCGAGGTCGAAATCCCGACCAGAAAATCCGCGGAGTCGCACGTCCCGACTACGAGTTCGAGCTCGAGCAGGGGCAAGGTCGTGGACCCGGATCTCAGCCGCCGCATCGACATTCTCGAGCGCAATGTCATAGCTCAGCAGAAGACGCTGGACCGCGCCCTCGAAATCGTCGCGAGCTATTTCGACCGGTTCGAAAGGGGCGAGACGCCCGACGCGGAATAGCGGGACGGCATATGAGCATCTCGCCTGAGTCAGCCGGCCGACGGGAAGAGATCAGCACTGATGGTGGTGCGTCTCCCGTTCCGCCTGTTTCCCCGATCAGAAACTGCATGTCCGTGGATGTGGAAGAGCATTTCCAGGTCCAGGCCTTCGCATCCTGTATCGACCGCAAGGATTGGGAAACCCACGCAAGCCGGGTCGAGCGGAATACCGACCGGATTCTGCAGATTTTCGACGACGCCGGGATCAAATCGACCTTTTTTACGCTCGGCTGGGTCGCCGAAAGGCATCCTGATCTGATCCGCCGCATCGTCGCGGGCGGGCACGAGCTGGCCAGCCACGGCTATTCGCACGTCCTGATTCACAGCCAGACCCCGGATCAGTTTCGCGACGACGTCCGCCGGACCAAGGCGATCCTCGAAGATATCGGCGGGGCCACGGTGTGCGGCTATCGCGCGGCGACCTTTTCGCTCGATAAGCGGTGCCTCTGGGCCCATGACGTGCTGGCCGAGGAAGGCTACCGCTACTCCTCCAGCGTTTTTCCTGTGAAGCGGGACAATTACGGTATGCCGGATGCCCCCCGGACGGCCTATCAGGCCGGCGAAAGCAAACGCCTGCTCGAAGTTCCGCTGACGACGGTGAGGGTTTTCGGCAGAAATCTCGCCTATTTCAGCGGCGGCGGCTTCTTCCGGTTATTGCCGTATGCGCTGTCGCGCACAGCCTTCCGCCATGTGAACAATCACGATCACGCGCCGTGCATCTTCTACTTTCATCCCTGGGAGATCGATCCCGATCAGCCGCGCATCGAACAGGCCGGATGGAAGTCGCGGTTTCGCCACTATGTAAATCTCGGCGTTATGGAGCGGAAAATTCGGGCGGCTCTCGGCGATTTCGCCTGGGGCCGGATGGACGAGGTGTTCCTCGGCGATGCGTCGACGTCAGGCGCCAATGACAACAAAGCCGGCGAGTAGATTTTCGTGAGCGTCAGGGAACTCGATAACACGCGCCGCGCCGACTGGGACGCCTTCGTCAAGGCGTCTCCCGCCGGAACGTTCTTTCACCTCTCGGGCTGGAAGGACGTTATGGAGCAGACCTTCCGCCATCGCACCTATCTGCTGTGCGCGGAACAGGCGGGCGCCATCACGGGTGTCTTGCCGCTCGTTCATATCAAGAGCCGGCTGTTCGGTAATTCCCTGATTTCAATGGCTTTTTGTACCTATGGTGGGCCCATCGGCACGCCGGAGGCCGTCGCCGAGCTCGACGAACGGGCACGGGCCTTGGCGGACGAGCTTAAGGTCGATTATCTCGAATATCGCCATATCGAGCGCGCGTTCCCCGACTACAAGTGCAAGGACAGCCTCTACGTCACCTTCCGCAAGGCGATCTCGGACGATCACGACGCGAATATGAAGGCGATCCCGCGCAAGCAGCGCGCGATGGTCCGCAAAGGCATCGCTTTCGACCTGCAAAGCGAGATCGACGGGACGCCCGAGAGGCTCTACCGGATCTATTCCGAAAGCGTGCGCAATCTCGGCACGCCGGTCTTTCCGCGCCGTCTTTTCGGCAATCTGGCGGAGGTCTTCGGATCCGACGCCGACGTCGTCACGATCACGCATGAGGGCCAGCCGGTCGCCAGCGTGATGAACTTCTATTTCCGCGACGAAGTGCTGCCGTATTACGGTGGCAGCGTCGTGGCGGCGCGGAGTGTGGCGGCCAACGATTTCATGTATTGGGAGGTCATGCGCCGGGCGGCCGATCGCGGCTACCGGATCTTCGATTACGGCCGCTCGAAAGTCGGCACCGGGTCCTATTCGTTCAAGACGAACTGAGGGTTCGAGCCGACTCCGCTGCATTACGAGTTCTATCTGCGCCATGGCGGCGAACTCCCCGATATCAGCCCGAAAAACCCGAAATATCAGGCGATGATCGCGGTCTGGAAAAAGCTGCCGCTGCCCGTCGCGAATTTCGTCGGACCTTTCGTCGCGCGCGCTCTCGGCTGAGGCCCGGTCATGGCGCATATCCTTTTTCTCGCCCACCGGATCCCCTATCCGCCGGACAAAGGCGACAAGATCCGGTCCTGGAATATCCTGCGCCACCTCGTCGAGCGTCATCAGGTCCACCTCGGATGCTTCGTCGATGACGCCCGCGACTGGCAATTCACCGACAAGCTGCGCG
>Ga0102962_1000682_pt1 | contig 14980 bp, 9 predicted proteins | sample SalPonF2_C_D2_MG_FD_84519 | JGI IMG/M metagenome (GOLD analysis project Ga0102962, IMG submission 84519) | Salt pond soil microbial communities from South San Francisco under conditions of wetland restoration - Salt Pond MetaG SF2_C_D2_MG ...
AAGATCTCGCATCTGCGTACTCGTTCCTCAAAGTCCCTTTGGGAACGTAGAACCGGAAGCTCTGCTTCCTTTCCAAAATATCGCGTGATTTGAGCAAATTGATCTGGTAAAGATTTGGAACATCCTGTATTGATGACCAAACAGTCTAAAAAATAAATGAAACGGAGTTTCATATTTTGCATTCCCAACGGGGACGTTGGGAACGAGGTGGAATCGGAATCATGCTTTATGCATCAAAACAGCTCTCTGTCGTCGGTGGTCAGTCGTCCGTCGTCAAGATAGGTTATCTCACCAGTTTTAATAATTTTTCAGGTACGTCCATTTCCATGCGTAACATCTGCGCCGCATGTGTTTTACCCTGGGCATCCAGTTTTAAAGATACGGTTCCGCCTCCTCCAAGACTATCGTGCAATAAAAAATTCAGAGCATGTAAATTAGGTAACTCATAACGTTCGACTTTGCCCTTACAAACATTTTTCATATGCTCTTTAACGGTCTCTTCAGTTAGCTTTTCTTTTAAAAAAGGATAAATATCCGGATGTCGGGCAATAACCCCTACATTACTGGCATTTCCTTTATCTCCGCTTCTCGCATGTGCGATTTCTAATAAATGAACTTTCGACATAATTTTTACTCTACATGACCAATGTTATATATTTTTTTTCCTTTTTGATCGGCCCATTTCATTACTTTTTCAACAGCGTTCGAATCAACTATTGCAATAAGACCGATACCAAGGTTAAAAGCCTCTCTCATATCTGATTCAGGTACATCACCTGTTTTCTGTATCAAATTAAAAATAGCAGGTCGTGACCACGATTTCCAATTAATATTCAGTTTTAATCCTTCCGGTAATACCCGTTTGGTATTCCCTACGATGCCTCCTCCTGTGATATGTGAGAAAGCATGAAGTCCGTTTATTTCTTTTAATTCTGATATAATGGGTAAATAAGAACGATGGATCCGTAATAACTCTTTCCCAACAGTGTTATTTAATTCATCTATAAAATCATCAACTTTATATTTTTCAAATAATACTTTTCTGGCTAACGAATAACCGTTTGTATGTAAACCATTACTTTCAAATCCCAATAGGATATCTCCTTTTTTGACTTGGGATCCATTGATAATTTTATCATAATCAACAACACCAACGATTGTACCGGCAAGATCAAATTCACCTTCGGAGTAAATATCGGGCATTTCAGCGGTTTCACCACCAATTAATGAACACCCATTTTCTTTACAGGCAGTTGCAAATCCCTTTATTACGTCAACAGCTGTTTCTTGTTGTAATTTACCGGTTGAAAAATAATCCAGAAAGAAGAGAGGTTGAGCACCACAAACTGCAATATCATTGACACAATGATTTACCAGATCTTGACCAACGGTATCAAATATTTTTGTTTTAAATGATACTTTTAATTTTGTTCCTACCCCATCTACACTACTAACTAAGACCGGCTTTTTATAATTGGAAAAATCTGGCATGAAAAATCCACCAAAACCTCCAATATTAGATAAAACCGATTTAGTATGAGTTTCTTTCACAAAAGATTTTATGGAATCAACGAGATGTTCACCTGCTTTTACATCAACTCCCGAATCTTTATAAGTTGTTCCTTTTTTTTTGGACATATATGAGAAGGTGTTATGATTTCATTATTCAGAAATTGAAAGATACGGAATTTTTTAAAACTCACAGAATTACAATCTAAGGTATTAAGAACTTTTATCAACAGTTTTCCACAGGTATATGTTAAGACTATAAAATTTTAAAAATTTGTATTTAGTAATAGAACCCTGTGGATATGTTAATAACTCTTTTATTAAGATTAGCTTTATAAATGTTAGAAGAATGTGGAAAATACTGTGGAAAAGAGATAGTTAATTATCAAGAACTTACAACTTTTAAGACAAAGTTATCCACATTTAGATATGTATTGTACATGCTTTTTAAGGCTTTTTACTAACATATTTAATAAATATTTTTTGTTGTGGAAAACGGTTTAAAATTGTGGATAGTAATTTATAACTTTAGATAAATTTTTATAAAACACGGTTATTAACATATTATCCCCCACTAATTAACATTTTACTAACATTCATTATGAAAGTAGTTGTGCAGCGAGTCAGCCGGGCATCTGTGAAGGTAAATAACAAAATAACCGGTGAAATAGGAAAAGGATTGTTGCTCCTTGTCGGTATTCATCCTAATGACAGTCAAAAAGAATTAGAATGGATGTGCAGGAAAATAGCAAAACTCAGAATTTTTGAGGATGAAAATGAAAAAATGAATTTATCTGTAACAGATGTTGATGGAGGTTTGCTCGTTGTATCTCAATTCACACTTTACGGAAACGTAAAAAAAGGGACCCGTCCAAGTTTTATTGAAGCGGCAAAACCCGATAAAGCTGAAAAGGTATATAATGATATGGTGACGTATTTTAAAAAGCACACAAATCTCAAAATAAAAACTGGAATTTTTGGTGCGATGATGAATGTTTCGTTGATAAATGACGGACCAGTAACAATTATTCTTGAAAAATAATGGCATTCATATTTCTTTTTGTTGATGGCGTTGGATTAGGTGAAAATGATGAATATAATCCATTAGTTAACAATGGTGGGTATTCTTCTTTTCATTATATGACAAAAAATCAATCATTTGATCGCAATTTTAATGAAATAAAGGATAACCAGCATTTATTTAAAGGGATTGACGCTTGTCTCGGTGTAGATGGATTGCCTCAAAGTGGTACGGGGCAGGCTACTTTATTTTCAGGTATAAACGCGTCGAAAATAGTCGGGCGCCATTTTGGTCCTTATCCCCATTCCAAAACGAAATATTTATTACAGGAAGAAAGTCTTTTCATTAAGCTACAGGAAATCGGGAAATCGTGTTATTTTATGAATGCCTTCCCAAAAATATTTTTTGATCATGCCAAAAAACGTAACCGATGGAGCTGTTGTACATTAATGACCCGAAGTGCCGGTATTTCGTTAAATTCGGTTGAAGAAGTTAAGCGGGGAAAAGCGATAACTGCGGGCATCAATCAAGAGGCATGGCGGGATAAATTACATATCGATGTTCCACGTATTTCCATTCCGGAAGCGGCGGATCGCGTTATTGAAATGGCGAAAGTGAAGGACTTTATTTTAGTTGAATATTATTTAACAGATAAAGCCGGACATGCCCAGGAAATGGAATATGCGGTTACGGTGCTCAATCGTTTAAATACATTTATTTCTTCGATACTTGAGAAAAAAAATAACACAGATACGTTGCTCATGACCAGCGATCATGGGAATATTGAAAATTTATCAGTACGCACACACACCTTTAATAAAGTTCCGCTTTTTGTTGACGGACCATTAGCAGAACAATATTCTGATGTTCGGAGCATTCAGGATGTACCGAAATTGACGGTAAAGGCTCTTTAAGTGGAATAAATGAGCTTTGTTAATTGTAATGATTTAAAATAGTGGTAATGCGATTGAAGATTTCATCTATTTCACCAACACCGTCTATTCCTCGATAGAGTTCTTTCTCTTTATAATAGTCCATTACAGGAAAAGTCTGCTTTTCATAAATTTCAAGACGGACTTTAACTTTATCGAGCTGATCATCATCTCTGCCTTCTTCCCTTTTAGAAATGCGGTCGATTAATTCCTGCCGTGGAACTTCGAGACCAATACATACATCAATATGTTCATCTCTTTCATCCAGGATCTCATCAAATCGTTCTGCTTGATTTACAGTACGTGGAAAACCATCAAGAATATATCCATTTTGATATTCCGGTTTTTCTATAGCGTCGACAACAACATCAACCACAGTATCGTCCGGGACAAGCTTTCCGGCATCTAAAATTGATTTTACTCTTTTTCCGATTTCAGTTTGTTTTTTGATATGATTTCTAAAAATGTCACCAGTTGATAATTGATGGATTTTATATTTGTTTTCTATTAATTTAGCTTGCGTTCCTTTACCAGCACCGGGGGGACCGAATAGAATAATTTTCATGATTTTTAATAGCTTATCTCTTGTAAGAATTTACTTTATTTAAAAAATTGAAAATACCAGTTTACAAATGTACAATCAATTACTACAGATGAGTGTAATATTGGTTTCTTACACTTTCTTGATGCTTGACTAGATTAATTATTTTAAGTAAAACCGCTTAAAGTTGATACGACAAATTATGTTTAGAAGGTAACAAAGCATGTAAAGCGAATCCCATTAAATAGTATGATATTGATTACAGACAATGAGAAAGAAAGCTAATTGATATAAAAATCCTTAAAAGGATTGATATTAATACCTGTAGTGTTCATTGCCGTAATGATAAAGAGTTCCCTTTGCTAGCCTTTCCAAGCACAGCCATCCATTCCAAGTGCTACACGATAAACCTGGTCAACAATCCCAAAAACTAAATAAGGGGGCTCTTTATATTACCACTTTTCTCGAAACAAAACTTTTCGCTACAACTCTATATTCCTAAAATAAATAAAAAATGACACAAATATTGTAATAATGAACAATATTTGTAAAGCGAAGATGTTCTGATCTGCCCATATTACTATCAGACATCAAGAGAGAGCTAATGAGTTATAATCCATTTTTGGATTGTAAAATTAGTACCTGTAGTGTTCATTGCCGTAATGATAAAAAAGAGTACCTTCTTTCAAACAGCCATCCATTCTATAGCTGCACGATAAACCTGGTCAACAAATCCCACAGAAAAGAAGGGCTCTTTTTTATTTATGGCATTTTATCCCGCCAGTAATTTTTCATTTCATTCCATTGATATTTTTTGAACGTTGTAACCTCCGCTAATGGTTATATTATATCCTGGATATTAATACCAATTTAATAGAATTTATTGAAAATGAATGAGTTAATGAAAGCCGTTATAGTCAATTCGCCGGGGCGAGCCGATGATTTGATGATTGATACGATGCAGCGTCCCGAACCAAAAGAGAACGAGGTATTGGTAAAAGTAGAAGCCGCCGGTATTAATCGGGCGGATATTCTGCAGCGAAAAGGAATGTACCCACCACCTAAGGGAGCAAGTTCGGTAATGGGATTAGAGATATCGGGTAATGTCGTTCAAAAAGGGAAAAAAGTCACAAGGTGGAAGAATGGGGATAAAGTATTTGGACTATTACCGGGTGGCGGCTATGCGGAATATGCCGTCATACACGAGGATATGGCAATGCCGATTCCTGAAAATTTAAGTTTGGTAGAAGCTGCTGCTATTCCGGAAGTTTTTCTTACCGCTTTTCAGGCTATAAACTGGCTGGGAAAGGTTAATAAAGGTGATACCGTTCTTATTCATGCTGGTGCCAGTGGTGTGGGAACAGCTGCTATCCAGCTTGCGAAAGTAATCGGCGCCGATATTTTAGTAACGGCTTCGGAACCCAAACATGAAGCCTGTAAAAAATTAGGTGCTAAAGAAGCGATTAATTACAAAAAAGGTCCGTTTGAAGATGATGTTCTTAAATTAACCAATCAGGATGGAGTGGATCTGATCATTGATTTTATCGCCGGACCCTATTTCAATCAAAATATAAATTGTCTGAAGACCGATGGAAGATTGGTTATTTTGGCTACGCTTGGCGGCGGTAAGGTTGATGAGTGTGATCTTCGTAAAGTGCTCGTAAAACGATTATCGATTATGGGATCGACGTTGAGGGCGAGAGACCGGGATTATCAGATCCGATTAACCAAAGATTTTGCAGCCTTTGCAATGAAACGGTTCGAAAGTGGTAAATTAAAACCGGTTATAGATCAGGTCTTTACGTGGGATAAAGTCGCGGATGCCCATCGTTATATGGAAGCCAATAAAAATATCGGTAAAATCGTGCTAAAGATTGCTTAAAATAGAACGCAGGCGACGCGGATTTTTGCGGACTTTTTATAACCCACAGTGAACAGAGAGTTATTTTAACGTGAAATCGATATAATTTTCTACTTATTTTGTTTCTTATCCACGCTTGTAAGATCTCTCACCCTAAAAGCGGGTTCGAGATGTCGCCTTTGCGTGATGTTTTTTAACCATCAACATCATCTTCGCCCATTCGCGTCATTTCGACCGGAGGGAGAAATCTTTAAAGTAACCTATTCATTCCAAAACGCTGTTTTAAAGAGGGTTTTATCTCGAACTCACGTTATTTACACAGAGAATTACACAGTGTGCTTTCCGTTTTTTTAGCTCGCTACAGAATGCTGACAGCTGATATCCTTTAATTACTCATTATTCATTACTAATTACAAATTGCCACTGTGATTATATCTTACAATTAAATCGTCCAATCTATTTTGCGGAATAACGTGACTGTTCAGATCAAATTCTTTAAACATTTGGTAATTTTTATACGGACCTGTTTCATAAAAATCACTTAATGCATCGATGTCGATTTCAATAAGTTTCTCAATAAAATGATTTTCTGTATCCAAATATTGATGAATGTGATCACCAAGTTCTTCTGCTAACTTCCGGGAAGTACCTTTCAGATAACGCTTTATAAGGTAAATGTACCGGTCTTTTTGATTTTCAATGCAGGTGCCGGTAAATGAAAAATGATACTTTTCCGGTGGCTTACGGGGCATCAGTTTCATGGGAATTTGCATCAGATCATGATCGATATGACTGGCTATCCATAGAAGACGCAGGAGCGATCCATATCCTCTAAAAACCTTTCCGAAACCTTTAAAAGATCCATAAATAAATGTGGAATTCGTTGTTTTCACTGTGTTTTCCATAATTAGTCTGAATATGATAGAATCAGATTTTTCTTCAAGAACTATAAAAAAATAGGTTTCAGGACGAGTATTAACCTGATTAAACTCGGGCCGGTGTTTCCTAAGCAACTCATTTTCCCGTAATAAGGCCTGTTCTTCCGACTCACAACTCTCCCATGAGATGTCACGGATCTGAAAAATAATCTTTAAGACTTTTTTAGAAATATTACCGGGTTTAGCATAACGATAACTTCTCAGTCGCTGCTGTAGATTTTTTGATTTCCCTACATACAAAATTTTCCCATGCTCATCTCTCATAATATAAATGCCGGGTTCTTTCGGGATATTTTTTAAAAAGTCATTATCAAAACGTTCTTTTAGCGGATTGATAAAATTAAAAAGATCGGTCTGTTTTGATTGTTGACGTTTACCCATTTCCGTTGATTATCTCTTACTTACTGGCAGGCGACATTATAAGATAATAACATTCGCATAAATGCAATAAAGAATTTAGGGGTAATTGGTTTTGTGTTTGTTATCTGAATAGAGCTGTCAAATTTTAGTATGATATTCATTTAACAAAACACAATATTTTATCTCGTTACAGGCTGTCTGCCCAGCAATGCACGCATGGACGCTCTGCGTCCCGAAGTGCATTATCTCCCGGAGAGGTGTAACGAGAAGCTAATGATAGATGGACCCCCTTTTTAAAGTGGAGCCCATCTTTGTTCTTAAAAATCAGCTAAAATCCGCGCCAATCTATGGCTAATTTTATTCCTCTTTATTAGATAAATAAACAGCCGGAATATCCATACTTTTTATTTTTTGATTGAATTGAGGAACATCGGTATTCAGTATCGGTTTCAATCGATCGAGTTGATTGTCAACTTTTCCTGATAACATGTCGAACACCTGATATTCCTGTTTCGTTGGACGATTAAAGGAGGATGAGATCGTCGATGCCAGTGCGGCAAGTTTATTATTTAACCTAATAGGATAATTCAACGGATCCTCACTCGCATGCGCTTTGGTCTGTATGAGGTTATCTTCAATCGTCTTCAAGCTGTCTAAAATGGGTTTGGCAGATTTTTTCAACTCCCCGACTTTCGGATAATCCTTTAGTTGACCCAGGTAATTGTTGATTTGTTCACGAACTTTTCGGATCCGGTTGATGGATTTATCTGTTCGATCCAGCTTTTTGTGGACTTTCATCAATAAAGCGAATTGTGCTTGTAAATCCTGCTGTGTCGCTTTAATACGCGGGTCTTTTTCGACTCGGAATTCCTGCACTGTGCTTTTTCCGTTGACTGTCAATTTCACTTTATAGGTCCCCGGAACAACTTTAGGTCCGCTCATATTACCATACCAAATGACAGCACCCGGTACGTGTGTGGCATCGGGATAACGCAAATTCCAGACGAAACGGTTCAACCCGGTTGTATCACTTAATACATCAGGCGGAGTCTGATCTTTTTTCTGATAGAATTCTTTCGATTCGTGAACCGGTTTGCCCCGGCTGTTTTTTACATTCGAAAACGTGATGATACTGTCCCCGGAAGCCGTCATGAATTCGAGCTGAACCGTATCTTTTTTGCTCGGTTTATTTTTCAGATAATAGAAAACAACCGCTCCGTTTGGAGGATTCTCACCCACTGTCATGCCGGGACGATGAAAACTGCCACCGTGCATCAAATAGGTGTGTTCCGGTTTGAAAAGGTACCTATCCGATTTCTCAACCTGATCGGAAAGCTGACGAAGTTCGTCCAGATTATCCATGATCCAGAATGCGCGTCCGTGTGTGGCCAAAACCAGGTCATTTTCCCCATTTTGAATGGCCATATCACGGACTGGAACATGCGGCAGATTGAGTTGAAAGGACTGCCAATCATTTCCGTCATTAAATGAGACGTAAACACCACGCTGCGTTCCGGCAAACAACAGGTTTTTCTTTTTGGTATCCTGACGAATCACAAAAGTGGTCTCGTTCTCAGGAATGCCGTTGGTAATCTTTTTCCAGTGTTTTCCGTAATCGGTCGTTTTGTAAAGATAGGGATGATAATCGTCCTGCCGGTATTTTCGTGCGGCTATATAAGCCGTACCCGGATCAAAATGAGAAGGTTCGATGGTGCTGATCGTCGCCCAATCCGGCAGTTTTTTCGGGGTGACATTTTGCCAGGTTTTCCCGCCATTTGTAGAGAGATGTACGTCTCCGTCATCCGATCCGGCCCATAAAATGCCTGCTTTAACCGGTGATTCGGCGAAAGCGAAAATGGTATCGTAATATTCCACCGACGTATTATCCTGCGTTATCGGTCCGCCGCTCGATTTTTGCTTACTTTTGTCGTTTTTGGTCAACTCCGGACTGATACGCTGCCAGCTCATTCCGTGGTCGGTGCTCTTGTAGACATATTGAGAAGTCACATATATCACATTCGGATTTTCCGGTGAGATCACAATCGGGTAGGTCCATTGAAAACGTTCTTTCAATTTCGATGCCCCATGACCCATCGGGTTGTCAGGCCAGACATCGATCATTTGGCGCTGACCTGTTTTCCGGTTGTATTTGACCAGCGCGCCGTCGTAACCACCTCCGTATGTGATATATGGATGCTGAGGATCGGGAACGACAAATCCGCTCTCGCCACCGGCCGCCGGAAACCAGTCTTTATTGGTAATGCCATATCCCGTTGTCCGGCTTTTGATATTTACGGTGCTGTTATCCTGCTGTGCTCCGTAAACATGATAGGGAAAGCGATTATCGACAGAAACGTGGTAAAATTGCGCGGTCGGTTGGTTATCTTCAGTCGACCAGGATTTACCGCCGTTGTAAGTTACGGTCGCACCGCCGTCATTGCCTTCTACCATAATTTTTGGATTTTTCGGATTGATCCATAGAACGTGATTATCACTATGCGGTGTGCGTAGCGGATGAAAGGTTTTTCCGCCATCAACCGATTTAAATAATCCTGCGACCTGTGGTGCATAAACGACATTTTCATTCTTCGGATCGGCGTAAATGCGTGAAAAATACCAGGCACGTTGTGTTAATTCCGATTTATGATAGAGACGATGCCACGTTTTCCCGGCGTCATCCGATCGAAAAACACCGCCGTGTTTGGCTTCGATAATAGCAAAAACACGATCCGAATTGGCTCCTGATACCGAAACGCTGATCTTTCCTAAAACCCCTTTTGGCATACCGGGATTGTGAGAGATGTTCTTCCAGGTCTTTCCGCCATTTGTCGATTTATATAACCCGCTTCCGGGTCCGCCACTCGAAAGCATCCAGGGTTTGCGATATGCTTGCCAGAAAGCCGCAAATAAAACCCGGGAATTATTGGGATCCATCGCAATGTAGGAGGCCCCGGTTTTATCATTCACATATAAAATCTTTTGCCAGGTTTTACCGCCATCTGTCGTTTTATAAATACCACGTTCCTTATTATTACCGAAAACGTGTCCTAACGCTGCCACATAAACGATATCGGGATTATGCGGATCGATGACAATATTACTAATGACATGCGTGTCTTTTAATCCGACATTTTTCCATGTTTTACCGCCATCTGTGGTTTTGTATACGCCGTCGCCGGTTTCCATATTTCCACGGATGAACGACTCTCCCATTCCGGCATAAACCACATTCGGATCGGAAGGTGCCATGGCAAGCGCTCCGACCGCTCCCGTTTTGAAATATTTGTCGGAAACATTCAGCCATGTTTTTCCACCGTCGGTCGTTTTCCAGACACCGCCGCCGGTAGCTCCGAAATAAAACGTATAAGGCTGATCTTTTTGTCCGGTCACAGCAATCGAGCGTCCACCTCTAAACGGACCAATGCACCGGTACCGAAGTGCGCTATACAATTTCTTTGGATAAACGGGTGTATTTTTTTTCTGTGCAAAAGCAAGCAGACTGCTCACACCTAATAACAAAAGAGTAAGCCCCAACTTTCGGATGTAACCGGATTGCTCACTTTGGCGATTTAATAATGGTATTCGATTCATAGTTTTGTATTAAAATCAATATTTAAGAATAATATCCAGGATTCTTTCAACTAAATATCAAATAGTGGATTTGTTTAAAGTAATCAATTTGGAATACTTCGACCACATTTGGTCTACATACAAAACCGTTTTTAGAAAAGGTATAAGATGTTTGATATTTGTACTGACAGCAGATATGAAAATATTAAAGAGGAATTACGTTTTCCGTCTTCCATTATTCAATTTTAACAGTGGCTCCCAAAAAAATAATTTGTTTTACAAACTTACCTTGGTGCGGGAATAACAGATTAATTATTACCAATTAGAATAAAAGGTGACCAGTAGATAGGAGCTGAGTATTGAGAGTTAAGAATCATCTCTTTTTTAGCTTTGCAAAGAGAGGAGTAAATTTTGTGTTGTTTCAACAAATTAGAATAAAAGTGAATCATTAATTGTGAGGTGGATCGATCACTGACATTCCATAGGGAAACGATCAGATTGTTTGCTCCGGCATAGATGAACGAGCGTGCCAGCCCCGTGATGCCCTCACCCTTAACGTATTTTCCCATTGCGGTCTCACAGGCACTTAGTACCACTAATTTGGCGTTCAAATTCAAATTATAAATTTCACTTGAATAGAGAACGCCGTCATTAACTGATTTATGGTTTCGAGCCAAAATGATCCCAGACATACTGGGATTTTTTTCATCAATAAAGGCATGTGTGGCTAAATGAATATATTTGTATTCGGAAATTTTCGGTGATTTTAAAATCGATTCAGTAGCTTTATTTCTTAGATAAACAGTTGATTCGTCATAGGGAAGCCATTTAAAAAATCCTCTGTTTTTTTGAAATAGATGATAAATATCTTTGACTTCATGTGCGGAGGCCAGTAACGGACTTAAATGATTTAAGGAGTCTCCCCGAACCGCATAATAATTTACGGAATGGTTATGTTTTTGATCAAATACCGGTGCCATCCCTAAAAATTGATGGCTGTCGTGAATGGTACTCCGGCTTTGGAGCTCCTCCAATAAAGAAGTTGAATAGGTGTAGCTAATAGTATGGGAGAGAATAAGATAAGGTAGTTTTCTATAAATGGAATAATCTGCATTTTTTACTGATGGCGGTTTTTTTGTTAAAAGTGCTTCAAATGGCAGATAACCCAAAAGTCCTTCGGGGATAATTATTAATCTCTTGTGCGCGATAAGGTTACTCTCTGGATATATAAGTGTTTTATATAAGTCGAATGCATTAGTAGCATACAGCTTATAATTATTACTTGTAATCCCCTTTCTGACAGCGATAATCTTCTTATTAAAATTGGAAGATAACTTCTGTTTAAATATCTGAAAGTTGTGATGGGTAATGACAAAAATATATAGGGTACTGTCCCCTTTAAAGTAACTGACTATAGCAGATTTTTTATCAACGATATTTCGTTGAATATGAGTAACTGATATTTTAGGAATATCATATTTTAGGTGATAATAACGAGGATATTCCTTCTCCAGACGTCGAATAAATGCGTGATAGGCCCGATTTCCAGCAAATAATTTATCCTGCCAATGATTGATTTTGGTGGAATCAGCTTTGTCTTTTTTGTTTAATTCTTCTTCGAGATGATTATTATAATAAGTGAGGTTTTCTTTAAGTTTCTTTTCTTTTTTCAGCAATCGAATTGGAATTCCGGCATATTTCTTGGCTTTGGAATCTATTATCGATTCCAATAAAACATTTGATTTGCTACGCTCCGAAAAAACGAAAGCCAATTTTTTATAAGCTGGATTATGTGTCTTATCATAAAGTTCGAGTGTGGCTCTGATCCCCTTTTCAAATATTTTAAAGGAAATTTTTCCCAGGAATAATTTCGAACCTTTGGTTTTATATCCTTCCCTCATCTTATTAATTAAAAGGGTGATCGTATTGTACGTTTTTACGGATAATTTTAAATCCTGAATATGTTCTTTATTTGAATTATACCGCAAATACAGTGCATTTGCCTTATCTTTTAATGCCGTTAGTAGCGAGTTTTTGGATCGGATATCATTCAGATGAGGATTATCATTTAAATTTTCGCTGTGAAAATCAGGTACGAGAGACATTAGTGAGCGCTGATAGAAATCCAATGCTTCATCATATTTCTTCTCGGATTGATAAACTGTCCCAATATTGATCAGTGTCTTTGCAGTATAAGGATGATTAAATCCAAGCGAATTAATGTTGATCTTTAATTCTTTAGCAAAATATTTTATCGCGTTAGAATAACGTTTTTCCTTTTGATATACATTGCCTATACCATCGTAGGAAGCGGAAACTCTGGGACTATTCGACCCATATAAATTGCGTTTGATTCGTAATGCTTTTTTGTAATAGTACAAAGCACGATCATAGTTTTTGTTCTCCTCATAAATCGAACCAATGTTGACATAAGCAACGGCGACATTATTATTGTCCGGCCCTAATTTATGAAGTTTGATTTCTAAAGATCGGCGGAAATATTGGATGGATGTTTTATAATTCTTTTTGTAATAATAAATGGCACCGATATTATTATACAAGACCCCCACTTTGAGATGATCAGGACCCAACTTCTTCAGAAAAATTCTCAGAGATTTTTTATAGTAGTCGAGTGCATTGTCTAAATCACCTAAACGTATATAAATACTGCCAATATTATTATACGTTACAGCGATATCTGGATGATTTTTACCCAGAATCTGTATACTTGTTTTTAAATCTTTTTTGTAGTAATTAAGTGACTTGTTGTAATTACCAATTGCATTGTTGACGATACCCAAATTATTATATATATCTGTAATAATACTGGATTTTGGCGGCAAGATAGCTAATCCCAGCCTTTCAGCTTGTAGTAAATAATCAAGAGCTAATTTATAATTTCCCTGATCAGAATAATAAGATCCTATTTCATTGAATATATTAGTTAAGGTTTTTAATTGAATAAGATGATTGTTTTGATAAATCTGAAGTGATTTAGTGTAGTAATATTTTGTTTTCTTGTTTTCTTCTTTGGCTTGATAGACCCTCCCTAAATATTCATAAATCTTACATTTAGCTACGGCTTTTATGTGGGATTGATGATGTTTTAAAAGGTTTTTAATTAGATGAACAGAATGCAATGCTTTAGTAAAATCGCCTTTTCCTGCATATACATGGGCAATATGCGCTTCACTTAATGCCATCTCTCCAATATTATGTTTCTGATTGTAAATATTATAGAGTCGTTTAAAGTCTAAAATTGAAGCATTGTAATGAGCTTCACGATATTGGCGTTTGGCTTTTCGAGTAAGGCGATTTATTAATGCCGTATCTGATTTAACATGATAAAATGTATGATGAGCGATTATCTTATTCTTTACAGTTTCCCCATGAGCAACTGAAGCATAATTTCCTACTAAAAAAAAAGTTAGCAGAGAAAAGACCGTAAAAAACTCCGACCGGTGATTCTGTATACCCATCTTAATGCAAACCCTATATAACTATGCTTATAACTAAAGTACAATGTTACCAAATATTTGTGAACACGACCTCTTTGCTAAAGTACAATTCTAACCTTAAAAAATCACAGGTGTGTTTAATATTCGTATAAATTCTAATTGATTTATCTTAACATGTATATATGGAAGGCTATGCAAAACCGCTCTTTTACCCAATATTTGCATTTATACGACCTTGAAATCCTCGAATATGGTTAATATGCTCCGGTTCCGAAGTCGCTCAGGTTTTGCTATTGAACAAAATTCCTGATATTGCAAAGTTTTTATATACTAATGAGGTGATTAGAATTTTCTAACGTTGTAAAGTATTTGTAGCAGGGTAATTCTGTTAGAATACGATATCTCTCTATCTGAGTGTATTCGTTGTCTGGGTTTATTAATCTAATCCCATCTGTCCAAAACGATTATAATAAAGCTAGAAGCGTCACCCAACTATTAAGGATTTTCTTATTAAAGTAATAATTCGTGTGGGGCGTTTCTAAGCTTTTATAGATGGCCCCACCATTTAGGTGGAGCCCATCAGCAAAGGGGTCATCATGATATCACAAGGTTTATCGAATTTTAAAATGGAATCGTCCCAAGTTTTAACCCAACTGTTGGATTTACATCGATGGGCTCCACTCCATGCTTTTCCGGAGTGGGGTCCATCTTTCTCGCCTCTTTGTCAAACCACATCTGAGAACGCTACCGGTACCGGACAAGACTTTTGAACTGCCACGAATAAATAATT
>Ga0102962_1000683_pt1 | contig 14972 bp, 12 predicted proteins | sample SalPonF2_C_D2_MG_FD_84519 | JGI IMG/M metagenome (GOLD analysis project Ga0102962, IMG submission 84519) | Salt pond soil microbial communities from South San Francisco under conditions of wetland restoration - Salt Pond MetaG SF2_C_D2_MG ...
CCTCTCTCCCGTTCTCGTCCCAGCGACCAGCCGGATCGAAATTGTAATCTGTCTTGGCATTGTTGGTACAATAGTAACCGGCTTCCCTGAGGAATTGAGGGAGGATCTTCAGCGAATCGGGTACCGGAATGACCGACCTGAGGTGCTGTGTCCCGGTGGAAGTGGCATGTATACCAGTGATGAGGGCCGAACGTGCCGGGGCACAAATCGGCGCCGTGGCAAAGGCCTTAGTATACACAATGCCGTGTTCGGCCAGCTTGTCGATATTGGGTGTGGTGGCCTGCGGATCGCCGTAGCACCCCAGCGCCGGGCCGATATCCTCGGCCGATAGCCATAAAATATTTGGTAACGATTCCTGTTTTTCCTGGCGGGCACAACCTGCCAGCATCACGAATGCCAAAGGCAGCGTGGTGTATTTCAACAATGAGGACTTCATAATGTTGGTGGTTTTTGGTTAAGACCGTGGTGTAGTCTGTGCCGGGATGTTCCGGCTCAACTAAATTACGGTATTTTCGGGAGAAGTGAAAATGGGGTGGATGGTAATCCCCTTTCGCCAAAGGCTACGGGGGACGCGGTCGGTAATATCACTGACAATGCCTGATTAGGGATTAGGGATTAGTGATTAGTGAAGAGTGTGGGTAATCGAGAACGGGGGGAGCTGATAGCCGATAGCCGATGGCAAAAAATAATGTATTGTGAAAATGATCCTGTTAAATGGCAGGATCTCCTATCAGGTAGTCGGGATTGTGCGCTTATGTTTCCTTATGTGATTACTTTATTAAAGCCACTTCAATCCCCTCAAACCGCACAACCCCATTATGCACAAATAACAGCAACTCCCCTCCCCGCTGCTCATACGCCCGGTTGAGCAGGCAACGTTTACCGGCAATGCAGACATCAATGATATTGCCGGTCATATTTATCTCAAGTGTATACGGTTTGTCCAGTCCGTGAATATTATCAACGGTCTGATTGCCCAACGAGACCTTTTCGGCTTTGGCATCGATCTTTAACTCATAGTAACCGGTATCTGAATACCGCAGCAACATGCCCGTAGAGGAATTTAAACCTTCGGGGACCACCCTGCATTTGATATGTGCATCGGCGGGTACACCTTCAATGGTAACGTATTTGAAATGATCTAAAGCATTGAGACGATAGTCCGTTTGCAGGTTTTTAAGTTTTACTTCCTTTATCTCCGGCTGCATTTCCGGGACAAATTCAGTTTTCAGCGTGCCGTCAGGACGCTGGATCAGTTCGCGAAACACCAGGTTGCCGGCATACTGCCATTGTCCGTCGTCTTTGTTGCCGGCTTTCCAGGGAACCATTCCGACCGCAATTCTCCGGTCATTTTTGAAGGCTGCTGTTTTGAACACCAGGGCGTAATCGTTGCCGATATTGTCTTCGAGTGGTGTCAGGTAAGGACCCCAAAGGTTTTTTGACATCCGGTAATAGGTGCCGCCGTTTACTTTGAATAGCAGGTAATAATACCCGTGCCATTTGAACAGATCCGGGCACTCGGGATAAGCAAAGCCGTCATCATTGCCGGTGAAATAAAACGGTCCCTTTTGCTTCCAGTTTTTCAAATCGGTGGAAGTATAAGACAGCAGGCAATACCTGTTTCTTTCCAGGTCGGCTTGCTTTAATGCTGTAGTAATCAACATTACAAACGTCTCCGAAACTTTATCATAAAACACATGCGGATCGCGGAAGTGGGCGGTTTCATATTCTTCCGCAGGAGTTATCAGCCGGTTCGGATCCTGCTTTTCGAAATGGATGCCGTCTTTTGAAATGGCGTAACTGATGTATTCTGTCCGGCCGTTTTCCGCCGTTCGGGTTGCATAAAACGCGTAATAAAGACCGCCATGAAAAATGACCGAGCCGGTGCACATGGTTTCTTCATAAGGCCGGTCCACGGGAAGGGCAATGGGATAATGCGTCCAGTGCTCCAGATCAGTCGACGATATATGGGCCCACTCATGATCCCGCCCGGCATGGTTATGGTCTGTCAGCCAAAAAACATGAAATGTCCCGTCGTGGTAAAACGGCATCGGGTCACCAGCGAAAGCGGAATCACCCGCCGGCTTAAAATACTGTACTTTGTAATCGGGCTGGGAAGCCGGATTAAAATCCTGTGCATGGCATAAATTGGCAACGATGAGACCGGGGACGATAAATACGACAATACTTTCAATGAATTTGTGCATAGACCCTGTTTGGTTTTATTAACTAAATGACAATGATACCCATTCAATCTGCAAGTATGAATAATAATAGTAAATACATCCCCATGGTTCCTGTTGCTAAAATAGTAAATATAATGTTTCACAATAAAAAACCATAGTCCAAAGTCCCCTCCCAGGGGATTTAGGGGTACATTCAGGTGGCTACTTTCATTTAGTAAGCAGTCCAAAGTCCCCCCAAGGGGAATTAGGGGTATATTTGAGAAAACGGGACCGTGAAAACCCGTCAGAATCCCCGGCGTGGTGTCGGGTCAATTTTTTCCGTTTCACGATGGATACGGGTGACGTTTTTACCTGACTTGAACTGGTAACGAACTGAAAACCATAACGGAAATTCAGGAAGAAGGACATTGCCCTGGTATCGACGGTCAAATCCGGGCCCGTTCGTCTCAGTCCCATTGTAAACAAAGGATTCTTTGAAAGGGAGACCACTGACTATTCCCACCTTGAGTTTGTCTTTGAATGACTTATCCAGCGACACAAAGTACAGGGCATCACTGAACTGTGTGGTCTGGATACCGGTCCGTGGATTGTAATATTGAATACGAAAACCGAATACCCAGTCGTGCCCAAAGGAGGCAACCGCCGATAGCCCGCATTCGTAAGTAATTTCCTTTCTTACGGCAATGCCAAATTCACTGGCTTCTTCACCCGGGATTGTCCTAATACCTGACATTTTGAGATATGGATTCAGAGCAAGGAAGCCTGCCGGTTTCAGAGCACCGCTGACCTCGAGCCCAATCGTACGGATATTACCGGCATTGTAAACCTTCGACTCAAAAAGACCATCATGGTTAACATGTAGAAGCGGGCCAATGACATTCGTGTTACTTTCATAAAACAAGCGGGTTGAAACAAAATTCGAACCCGCAGTAACAGAATAATCCATTGACAGGATTTGACTGAAACCGGGTTTCAATTCAGGGTTGCCAGATTTTAAACTGAAGAGGTCTTCTTGTGTTGCCACGGGATTTAACTGGTAGATATTAGGCCGGTCTATTGATTTCCGGTAAGAAAACTTAAGATCCTGCTTCTTCGACATGTGTAAATTCATCGAGAATGACGGTAACCAGGCTATATTGTGATTTGTAAAATGACCAACCGAGGTAGCAACAGATGGTTCGGTCCTCAGTCCGGCATCAAATTGAACGTTATCGTATTTATAACTTACTGAACCATAGGCAGCAAAAATGTTATCCTGGTAATTGAAAGAATTGTCATTCCGGTCGGTCATTCTTTTTGTTTCTGCTTTAGCCCCGGCAGAAAGTATGAACCGGTCACTAAGGGGAGCCGTAAAATCCATTCTGGTATTTAACGAGTTCTGTGCCGGCCTTACCAGGTTAACCTGCTCCTTTCTCCAGTTGTCTGGTAAGCTATCGTATAAATAAGTAGTGGCATTATATGCCTCAAGATTATAATAAGCGACATCCACACTGAGCTCACTCCCCGGCCGGCGAAACAGGTGTTTGTAATAAACCGATCCAAACAACTTCCGGTTGCGGTCCTCATCAGTTTTCACAGCATGCAGGTAAGATCCATTTTCCATGTTTACATCGTTACCCAGGGACATTGTTCCACTGTATTCATTTGAATATGGGTTCACAAATCCATAAAAGTTCAAGATGTCGTGCTTACCAGGGAGATAGTCTGCACCAAAGTTGAAACGGTGCGACCAGTTGTCCTGCATTACATCCCTATGGGTATAGATCCTCGACGTATCATCACCCCTGACAATAGTGCCGGTCGTGCTTTCAACAACGGGCAGGCGGCTTATTTCGCCCGAGTAAGAGGTATATAAGTTGATCTTTTCCCGGCTGTAATTTAGGCCATATCCCGGGAACATATAGACTACCGACCGGTCAACCGGTATGTCCGTGTTAACATACCCGGAAATGCCGCTGAGCGTTTTTTTGGTTATGATATTGATGACTCCCGAGACAGAACCATCATATTTTGGACCAGGATGTGAAATGACCTCCACTTTGTCGATCTGCCCGGCATCAAGCTGTCTAACAAATTGGGGATCGCGCACTTTGCCGTCCACCAGAATGATGATGTTACGGTGGCCTTCAAAAGAAAGGTTCTGCATAAAATCAAGCTGAATACCCGGAATGTATTTCAGGATATCAAGTCCCGTATTGGAAGCATTCTCCATAGACTTACCAATGAAATAGGTTATTCCTTCAGCACCTGTTTGGGCCTTGAAACGGGATCCTTTGACCACAATCTCCTGCAAATTGATCTTCTGATCTTTTAAGAGAATGGTTCCAATGTTGATATTCTCATCTTCCGAAATATCAACCTGTCTTCTCTCGGTTTCAAACCCGACAAAGCTGAAGTGCATCATATACCGGCCGTTCCCGTTAAACGAAAGTTCAAAAAAGCCGTCCTTATCACTTACTGTGCCGGTAATAAGCAAGGAATCATGTTCAGAATAAAGAGATATTGTAGCGAAAGGAACAGGATTTCCGTTTTCCTGTTCTTTTATCAGCCCTGTAACAGAGCTTCCTTCAACGGCCTGGAGCATTAAAAATGCGCCGGTAACCATACAAAGGATTTTTTCTAAAGACCCAACCAAGCGTGCCATAACTTTTTGTTTTATAGATTAATAATTATGTACACAAAGTGACGAAAGTCTTTATCAGCAGCCAAAATTCTGTGATACTTAACAAGGATTTGTTACAGGGGACATGGGTTGTATAAATGGCTGTGATGAGTGACAAAAATCTGTGTTGAATGACAAAGAAATGGATGAGGAATTAAGTGATGATATAGTTTTACAGGATGGGATAATTCGGATTGATCGGATAATTTTAGCATGAGCAGGGGCTTTGGTTTTTGGAGCTTTTTTAGCTGGGTGGGGTCCCCCCCCGCCATCCGGCTCTCCTTACCCCTCAATCGCTTCAGCACCCCCAATCTCGAACCCCCTTTAATCACATTTTGACGAGAAGTTATCAACAATGTTTGGAAACCACATTATTCGGACATTTTAGATTCCAACCAAGATCTCCTTCAACAACAATATATACTCAAAACGGTTATCCATTCTTTGACGAATGCACTGTCAGAAACCAAAATTTTATAACTCACTGCAACCTTATTTCAGTCAAATGATGTAAAGACTACCTGCCTGGAGAAGGAAAAAACAACAACTTCCAACTTGCACCGTTTATATCGGTATATTGATCCCGGTAATTTCCCCTGCCACATATCAGCAGCAATAAAGTAATCAGTGTCACATAGGTTCTTCATCCGGAAAATTCAAGAAGACCCTTTAGTTTATCTATATTGTTTCTCGATACCGGAATCGATTCCTGCACATCTTCAAGTGTCAGACGGTAGCCGGAAGCATTGCCTTGTTTCTTTTTTACCTTTTTTATGTTCACTATGAAGGAACGGTGGGTACGCACAAAGGCCGGGTATCCTGAAAGCTGCTCCTCGATTTCAGAGATGGAATTACGGATGATCTTTTTTCGCTCCCCTTTCTCTTCTTTAAGGTGAAACACCACATAGTTGCCGTCCGATTCAGCATATAAAAACTGATCGGGATAAAAGGTCAGCCGTTCTTTTTTCAGGCTGGATTCAATCTGAATTAATTTATCGGGAAATGGCGGTTCATTTCCAGGGCTATCGGCTGGTGTGTCCTGCATAAATTGGTATCGGCCGGGAAGACGGTTAAGATTGATGATCGTAAAAAATGAAAAGGGAAGAATACCAACCAGGAAGGCATTCTTGCATGAATCCCAAAACGTGGCAATATTCCAGCGCGGAGCAGGTGGTTCAATCAAAAAAGCAGCAAGGTAAATACCAGTTCCCATACCTGCCAGGATAATGATAATCGCAAGAAGCTCCTTACTAAGTGTCCATTCTTTCAGACCGGAAAAATAAGGAATAGACCTGATAAGGAAAATAAATATCAAAGCCGCTATTGCAGCTAAAACTGAATAAAGGGACATGGTTACGCCATAACTTAATGAAGCGGAGGCATGGGAATGCAACGGCTGGTAAGCAATGGCGAAAACAAAGGTAAAAACAGCCAGGATCGCCGAACCCCGAAAAGGATTTTGGATGATATAATTTTGAGGGAACCTGCGGTTGAACCATATTTTCAGAAGACTTTCCATTCCAAATTCCGGGTATTACAGTTTTCCTTAAAAGGGAATCTGATTTTTTGTTTGCTAAGGTAATGAATATCGATCATTCATTAAAAATGCCCCCCCCCTGATTCATTATTTTATCTGCCGCTAATCTCTCTTTGGCTTTGTGCTTTACCAACGATTTTTATGAGCAAGGGACTGAAAATCATTTCAGGCAAAACGGCCGGCAGAAATACGAAAAGGAACATGGTATCGAAGGTAAACGGCCAATAGGCCCAGATAAAGAAGGAACCGGTGATTGTCATCAAACGGGTAATGGTCACAACAGCGAAAATGCTCAGGATGCTTTTTCTGTTCTTAATAAGAATAATTATCTGGAAAAGTGTACCTGCAATGAAGGTTACAGATCCTAAAAACAAGATTAATCCGAGCAGTTCAGATAAAGGGGTTGGTTCAGGCTGCATCATCTGTAAATCGTCAAATTAAACGGCAATGATTTTCAATATACCGGCTATTAGCAGAATTAGTGAATTATAAATAATTCCTGTGCTGATTCTCAATCTACCCATTAAAACTATAAAGCTGATAACAATGCCTGTTAAACCGGCCAGGGCGCTTATGATTAAAGTCCAGTCAGGGAAGATAAAAAGAAATAAAATTTCTGTTAAATGATACAGGTATAATAAATGCAAGTTATCCCATATCCAGTAAATGTTAACTAATAACATCATCAAACCAGATACCTGATTACTTCCTGTCTTAAGCCTGATTTGCATTCACTGTTACCTTTAATGACGGGGAACTGTAAATGTACAAAATTAGTTGATCTTTACATCGTCAGTGGTCTGAAGATTATTTAATTCAAAAGGGAATGATATGGTCTGTTTTCTTACATAATTAGTCTTCGGAAAATTCTCCAAAGCACAAATCCCGGCCTTTTCTTGTAGACACTAATTATCTTTCTCAATAAACTTTGTCAGGTCATTTACAAACCTAACCATGGGAGCTCCGTCAATCACATCGTGATCAAACAGTACCGTCATATTCAGAATCTCCCGTATTTTAATTTCATCATTAACAACTACAGGCTTTTTTATTACCGATCCTACACCAAAAGAAACCGGATGAACCGTGTTATGAATGAACCAGCCATTAATCCTCCCAACCGGTCCCAAAGAGGTCACGACTGCGTTCCCCATCATTCTGTAGGCTGAATGCGGATGCCGGAGCAGGTAGCGCCAGAATACACGCCTTAAAGATTCGGGCAGCCGGTAATATATCCGCTCATATCTCTGAGACTTTCTGTTTAAAACAATGTCTTCTTTTGATAATTCCAGCTGCCTGGCCTTTTCAATCTCAGTAGTAATCTCTGTGATACTTTTTTCATTAACTTTTTCTAAGACAAGCGGTATGGGTACTTTCTTATCCCCATCATCTTTTTCAACCATTATCGAAATATTGATATCATTGAAAGTAATCAGACTCTTTTTGTTTTTAAGATATGAAGAAACGACGGGATGCAATTCCAGTGTTTTGCCGATAACCTTCAGCAGCCAGGCATTAAACGAGATTTTCTCACCGCTTCGCCTCAGTTCCCTTATTTTCTTCCTGCTGTCAGTCACATCGAACTCGAGCAAAGCAGGTACATGGTGCTTTTGCATTCCGACAGCATATATATCGAATGTTGCGATACGTGTGCGGGGAATGGTGTGTAATTGATAAGGTTTTTTCATTTTCAAATCACGGTCATATGCATAATATTACGCCAGACGCTGCCGGATTTTTTCGGGACCATCAGGTTTTTGCCGATAACTGTGGTTCTGCCGATGGTAACCTGGTATTTGCACAAGAGGGTTGCCAAATCCTCTGAATCATTCATCTGCAAAATTTCAAAAGAATCGATTTGACCGCCCATATTGATGCCATTCTGAAAGTTTGCCAGCGCATTATCGCGACCGGCCAGTTCCAGTCCTCTCATGTGAGATGAAATATACCTGGCATCCTCTGAATAATAAGGCAACGGTTTGGTGGTATCATTGCTGTTGTCGGCGTGTTGCCAACCTGCTGTCATGCCGGTGAATTCCTCCAATACTTTGTCCCGTGAATCCTGACCGGAGAACTGGGAAAATGTTGCCGTTCCAAAATAACCCAGGAGAATAATACCAAACACGAATTTAATTGTTCTCATTGCACCGTTCAATTTGGTTTAAAAAATGCTGCTTTTTTGTGAATAATGTATAATTATTACATCGAATCTATTAACTTAGATATTACAATAGGCAAATCGTATAGGATATAAAACACGAAATCGAATTGCCTTGTAAAGATATGAATTACAGTAATATACCAGCATATTATTTGATCAATATTAAAATCTGTCCGGTAATGCACCCCGTATGTTATCGAGATGTGCCTCGAGGCGCTTCCTTACAAAAATTGGCAAACTTTTCTGAACAGATTCAAAATTACAGGTACAAAACATCTCTACCCTTATGAAAACCAAGATCGTCCTCACACTGTCATTCTTATCATTAATCACTTCAGTATTAAAAGCCCAGATAGGTAATGAAATCAAATCGTACGTTGACAGCACCGAACTGTATGTTAACAACGGGAAAAAACTTCTTATAAAAAGTCTGCAAAACGGGAATAAGGAAAAGGCACTTGATATTTATTACTATCTGCAGACTATTACGATTGATAAGGACTGTGAACCTTTTACTTTCAATGAAGAACTCTTTATTCTGTGCCTGACTTCCGAATATGAAAAATGGCTTCAGCAAGCCAGGCAATACAGGCATGATATAAAAGCCCTTTGTTATCCCGATGCATTTGATATACACCAAAGGCTTTTTCAACAAATTGCTGATAACAGTGACAAGATCGAGCAGGAAATTGAAAAGGCAGGCCTGGATCCGGAAGGTACAGAACTGCTCACGATATTCATCCATTATATAGCAGTAGGTCAGGTTAATAAGAGGTATGCCGAGGAGTTCAAAGCTTTCCAGGAACGTTATAAAGACTCGGATTATGATAATTTCCTGAAAAACTATATGCCTGATGTACCACTAAAAGCCTCCATGAGTTATTCTGCCGGGGCATCATATGTTCAAACTACCGGTTACCTGAAAGAGTATTTTTCACCCAATGCTGTTGTAAATCTCAGTTTGGATGCAGAAATAAGGAAGGTATTTGTATCACTATACCTTCACGGAGGGGGAATGCAACTTAACAAACCATTTGTTGCATATAACGGTAACAATACTATGAACTTTGAAAGCGGGGAAAGCTTCTCCTATGTTGATGCTGGACTCATGACCGGTATTTTCGTTATAAGAAATGACCGGTTTCATCTTGCCCCTTTACTGACACTGGGTGGATCGAATATTCAAAGTAACCGGTTTGACTCTTCCAGTGAAGGTGAAGAGGTTAAAGTTTATAACTCGTTTATTTGTGGCCCTGGTATTCATACGGAATTAAAAATAACCGAATTTGAGACGAAAAACCGATACGGTTATGGTTACCCGTTTTACTACGGTAATACCCGTATTAAATCCTACCTCAGCCTGAAGCTCGAAGCCGGTTACAATTTCATTACGAGTCATAAGAATAAAATATTTAAGGGAAATACAGCCTTTATTGGTTTATCGCTGGCTTACGGTATTGGCGATTTTTAAATAACCATAAAACGCCTGTTGATGATAAAAGAGTAGTACTTATTACACTTTTTTCAAAATGAGCAAGATTTTTTACCTTCACCAGTATAAAAAACTACCAACCTATGAAAGATATTCTGATTAAATCCCTGTTAATACCATCAGTCCTGGTTATTGGTTCCTGTTCCGCGAAGAAACCCGACAAACCAATGAACGTGCTCTTCATAGCCGTCGATGACATGAACAACGACCTGGCCTGTTACGGTAACCCACAGGTTCACTCGCCCAATATCGACCGCCTGGCAGAGAATGGTGTAGCCTTCGACCATGCCTACTGCCAGTTCCCCCTGTGCAGCCCCAGCCGGTCATCGCTACTCACCGGCCTGCGTCCCGATTCGACCAGGGTGTTCGAACTACACTACCATTTCAGGCAGGGCCTGCCCGACGTGGTTACCCTTCCGCAGATGTTCATGAACAACGGTTACTACGTGGCGCGTGTCGGTAAGATGTACCACTACGGGAATCCGGGTGATATCGGCACCAACGGCCTCGACGACCGGGCATCTTGGACGGAAAGGTATAATCCGGCAGGCATGGACAAAACAGCCCTGGAGATAGATGTGATGAATTATACGCCTAAACGCGGACTCGGCTCTGCCCTGGCGTGGTACTCCGATCCGGAAGGGACGGATGTGCAGCATACCGATGGCAAGGTCGCCAACCAGGCTATTAAACTGCTTAGCGAGCATAAGGATAAACCATTCTTTATCGCAGCAGGATTCTACAAACCACACTGTCCCTGGATAACCCCGGAAAAATATTTCAATCAGTACTCTCTCGGCGACATGCAATTACCGGTGATTAGCCAGGAAACTAAAGATAAATATCCCGGACTCGCACTGGCCTCTACCAAACCCTGGCCGTATTTCGGCGTAACGCACGATGAAGCACGTCAAAGCAAACTGGCCTATTATGCCGCTATTTCGTTTGTTGATGCCCAGATCGGCCGGCTGCTCGATGCCGTCGACTCACTCGGTCTAGGCGACAACACCATTATCGTGTTCTGGAGCGATCATGGTTACCACCTGGGCGAACACGGCCTCTGGTTCAAACAAAGCCTGTTTGAAGAATCGGCCAAATGCCCGCTGATCATCTCCGTACCGGGTTCTAAACAAAACGGTGAGATGTGCAGCCGCATCGTTGAACTTGTTGACATCTACCCCACCCTGGCCGGTCTGTCCGGTCTTACCCCACCCGACGACCTGCAGGGTTACAACCTGGAACCCCTCCTGGACAATCCTTCTGCCGAATGGGATCACCCGGCTTACACCCAGGTAGAACGGGGTCCCGGCTATTCCGTGCGTACGGAAACATATCGATTCACCGAATGGGACTACGGAAATAAAGGACGTGAACTGTATGACGAAGTGAACGATCCGCATGAACAGGTTAACCTGGCCGAAGATCCGGCATACGCAGGCGTTGTGGCTAAAATGGATTCATTGATTCATGTTACGCATCCCCGGGAAGTGACCCGGGGAAAAGCGATTCCGGAGACACGCGATAAATGGAGTAATTAGGATGCCTGTGTTAAGTCTTTTGGGAAAAATGCCATCAAGGTTTTCAGAACGCTGAAATTCGGGCATGGGAAGGGGATAGCTTTTGGTCGACTTTTGTAGCAGGGCGGGACCCTCCCCCACCGTCCTGCACACCACACCCCTCAATCGCTTCAGCGCCCCAATCTCGGCACCCACTAACCCGCATTTTGACGAAAAGTTATCAACACGCTTCCAATGCCCCATTCTACAACCACTTTGCTGTCTCAGCTTTTCATGCTTTGCCTACTTGTAAGTACCTAAACCGGTTCCTGGCTTTTGACGAATACCCGCCTAACAACCCACTATTTTTAAGCCACTGCAACGACATTTCAGTCAAATGTTGTAAGCACTCAAACTAAATGAAAGGACATTATTTGTATGTCAGCGAAATAAAAAAACGTATAAAATGATACTTTTTCGCGCTTTATGATTAAGATAAACTGAAAATCAATTAAATTATCATTCTATCTTATTTACCAGGACCGCTGGTTTGCCCGCAATGGAATTAAAAGGTAAAAAGCCATACTGCTAAATCACGAAACTACCAACTAACGTAAAGCAAATTCTGCCAGGGGATTTATGGGCATAAAAAGCCGGTCATTTTTATTCTGTAATTATCAATCAAATGATGACGGGTTTTGAAATATCCTCTTACACAAACGATAGGACGTTGAAATACAAAATGTTAAGAACTAAAAAAGACGATAATTAAACCAATTATTATGCGACGTTTACTCATCATCCTGTTATTGGCTCTTATCTCAAACCACCTCGCCGCCGACGTCATCTTCACCCCGTATCCAGACAACGGCCTGATCGCCCTTTCATTCGAAGGTATTGCCAGTTACGAACTGCCATTCTCAGATTTTAATACCGTGAACTTCTGGGGTGGCGCCGGCTTTATTTCATCCGTCATCCGGGGATTCCCTCCAGCCACCGGTGGAGAGATCGCTGTTGAAGTGCGCCAGTATTTTAATACGTTGACTTACGATAAAATTCATTTCAGCCTTTATAGCGGACTGGCATATATGAGATACCCGCTATTTTATCACGACAGGCTCGTAAACTACAGGAGCGTGGTTGGCTTTGTACCCGGACTCAAAATGACGTGGAAGTTTCGGGCTAACGATTGGCTTGTCACCGAGCCCTACCTGAGCATTTCGAAACCTTTGTATGCAGATGATTTTAGTCACCTCAGCAAAGCATTCGGTAATCCTGAACCCGGCCTGGCTGTTACCCTGGGCGTTAGAATAGGATTTAATAAGATCAGGAAAGGGACAAAGTGATATCGGCGTAGTATTACTATTAGCGACCGGCTTTTCCTCTGATGCAGTCATTAGATATTGAAGATGTTTACAAATGACCACTTCTGGTGATAATTCCGGAATTATATCCACAACATGAGAAACACAATATGGAGATATTAATACATCGTTTTAAACCTCTTTGGCCTGACAAGGTTTTATTATAAACCAATGCTGAAAATGCCTGTTCAAAATAAAAGCTATGCTGAAATCCGGCCTTTTAATTATTGTTCTCATCTTCCCGGGCATACTATCAGCCCAGTCATTGGAAAAACAGGGCACCGAAAGAAGATCTGCAAATGTAAAACTGGCCTACAATAGTTCGGTTATTTATCCCGGGATTCGGACGGGTATCGAATTTCCGACAGAGATTGTTAATCTGGATAAAGCAAGAAAGGGCGACCGTCATCCCAGTTTGAAGATAGAACGGTTTATTACCCTGAATGCAGGCTGGTATCACCATCCCGATTTTCATGATAACATCTATCCAACACTGGGCTATTTAATCCGCAGAACCAGGTCAAACGGATTCATGATTGAATTTTCACCTGAGGCCGGACTCAGCCGGACCTACCTGGGAGGCACAACCTACAGGGTCAATGATTCCGGATTGGTCACCATTGAAAAGCATGCCGGTTACACGTATCTTCTGTTTTCTATTGGCGGAGGTCTGGGATACGATCTGAAAGTCAATTATTCAAAACCATATACGTTATACCTGAAAGGTAACCTGCTTATAATGCTGCCATACAACAGTACTATTTACCTCAGGCCTGCTCTGGAAGCCGGGCTGATTTTTACACCCGGGTCTTTTCTTAAAAGAAGCTGTAAAATAAAAAGCAAAATACGTTGAGAACAATCCTGAAAATAGCCTTGTTAGCGATAATGGCTGTCGCCTGTCAGAAGGAAGAAATAACCATCGGAACAAATGTGTCAGACACGTTTTACCTCGATAACAAAGGGGCTTCAATGAGGGTCCTTGTCGAAGGTAATACGGCAAGCGGTACGTTTCTGGTTATTGTTCATGGCGGACCCGGCGGCGGTGCATACATCTACAATACAGACTATATATCTAATCATATCGAGGACAAATTTGCCGTGGTCTACTGGGACCAGCGGAATGCCGGGGCTTCACAGGGGAACAACAATGGAAAAAATCTGACCCTGTCAAAAATGACGAACGATCTGAAAAAAGTAATTGAAACATTGAAAGCCAGATACGGCCAGAATTCGGAAGTCTTCATCCTCGGTCATAGTTTTGGAGGGATGATCGCTGCATCCTTTATGACGCAGGATACCCTGCGGTCGATGGTCAACGGATGGATCATGGCCGATGCCAGTCATAACTATCCACTGAATAACCGGCTGACCAGGGAGATGTTGCTCAACTTAGGCCGGGAACAAATGGACGCAAATTTGAATACTGAAAAATGGGAGCCCATAATTTCATGGTGCCTGGCCCATCCTTCCATCAACACCATGGAAGAAGCTAAAAAACTGGAATCGTTCGCTTCCGACGCTGAGAACTTATTTCCGGAGGTGAAACATATCGGTTTTTCAGATTTTACCGGGTTGATTGTGAAGGAAGACTGGGCGGTAACATCCATGTTGTTTAACTACCTGTATTCTAAGCATGCCGACATAAACGAGAATCTCGAAAAGACCGGTTTTTCTACTTTACTTTATAAAATCAACAAGCCCACACTCCTGCTTTGGGGCAAATATGACTTTGTCTGTCCCAGCGAACTTGGAACTGAAATCTTCAACCGGATCGACACCAATGAAAAACAGTTTGTTGTTTCCTCCAAAGCCGGTCATGCCATTATGTTCCAGGATCCTGAATTCTTCTGCGACAAAATCAATACCTTTATCTACCGTTACAGGTAACTCATACAAGAAATTATCTGAATGCTGTTGAACGGTGGAAGCAAATAAAAAAACATCCAATGATTTCAGCATAGTAAACTGCTCTCAACTTTCCTATGCCTGTTCAAGAAGATGTAAATCAATTTTTTTCATCTGTAACAACTCCCTCATCACCCGCCCGGACCGGGACGAATCGAAATCGTTCAGC
>Ga0102962_1000684_pt1 | contig 14969 bp, 10 predicted proteins | sample SalPonF2_C_D2_MG_FD_84519 | JGI IMG/M metagenome (GOLD analysis project Ga0102962, IMG submission 84519) | Salt pond soil microbial communities from South San Francisco under conditions of wetland restoration - Salt Pond MetaG SF2_C_D2_MG ...
ATCTATGGCTGGTAGCCCATGGGAAGGGTATCGATCACTTTGATCGTAATACAGGAACTTTCCATCATTATAATAGCAAAAACAGCAACCTTTCCAACGATTGGGCTTTTAAAGTTTTGTATACAACAAAGGATGAACTCTGGGTTGGAGGTGTTTGGGGAGTATCAGTATTGAAACCAGGCAGCAAAAAATTCATTAATTATTATTTTGATAAAAAAGACAGTACAACAATTAGCAGCAATGAAATAGAAACCATTTATGAAGATTCACAGGGCAGAGTCTGGGTGGGCACCAGGCATGGATTAAACCAGTATAATAAGGACTCCGGAACATTTACCCGGTTTATGGAGGGATTTAATGACCTCCATATTTGTGCCATTACCGAAGATGACAATGGTTTTCTCTGGATTAGTACCCTCCACGGCCTAACCAGGTTAGATCCGAATACATGCAAAACATTCAACTTTGTTAATTCCAATGGTATTCCCTCCGATCAGTTTGTGCCGCGGGTAGTTTACAGGAATAGTAAAAAACAGCTATTTTTTGGGAGCCTTCATGGACTCATCCAATTCAATCCTGACAACCTGAAATTTAATACAAAAGCACCAAAAATTATAATAACTGGTTTCCACCTGCACTATACTCCTTCTGAAAGAACAAATAACAGAAACCAGCTCATTCCACCCGGTAAAAAGATCAAACTTAAATACAGCCAAAATGCCATTAGCTTCCGGTACGTAGCGCTTAACATGATACACCCTTCTCATAACCAGTACAAATACAGGTTAAAAGGTCTGGAAACAGAGTGGAACTATGCAGGAACCAAACGAGAAGCTACTTACACCAATCTAGACCCGGGCACTTATGTTTTTGAAGTAACCGGCAGCAATAATGATGGCGTTTGGAATAAGCAATCAGACTCAGTTATACTTAAAATTTATCCTCCCTGGTGGGGTACCTGGTATGCCAGGTTATCTGCTATAATAATTTTAATCGCTGTAATTATTGGAGTGGTTCGGTTAAGAACCCTGACGCTGCTCAAACAGAGGAGAAAATTGAGTGGGATGATAGAGGAAAAAACACTGGAACTGGAAGAGATGAATGAGGAACTGCAACAACAGACCTATGAAGTGGAAACAAAAAATCGCCTGCTGGTAGATGAACAACAGCGCATCGAAAAACAATCGGCAGAACTGGTGCATAAAAACATGGAATTGGAGGACATGAATGCCATTAACGAAAAAATTTTTACCATTATCGCACACGATTTGCGAAGTCCCTTCAATGCACTTCTCGGGCTCAGTGGATTACTTTCAGCCAATCACGAGCAATACGATGCTCTTAAACGCGGTAAGCTAATCAGTCAGTTACAGCAATCCCTCAATACGCTGTATCAAACTACAGATAATCTGCTGAACTGGAGTTCCAGACATATTTCGGATAACATGCTGCATCCGGAAGTTTTTAATCTGACTGAAATAGTAACCCGCAATATCGAATTTGTCAAAAGCATTGCCGCACACAAATCAATATCGCTGGAATTCAGTAATAATGAAATTTTTCTGGTAAAGGCGGATCCCAACATGATCGATGCCGTGATACGTAATCTTTTATCCAATGCAGTTAAATTCTCGGATAGCAACAGTAAGATTAAAATCAGCATCCAAAAAAACGGAAGCCAAATTGAATGCGCTGTTAAAGATTTTGGATCAGGTATGTCAAAAGAAGTACTTAAGAACTTATTTACCGGTTCACAGAATATCCGGAAAAACGGAACTTCAGGAGAAAAAGGATCCGGGTTGGGTCTGATGATCTGTTATGATTTTATCCATATGAATAATGGTAAGATTTGGGCTGAAAGTGAGGAAGGGAAAGGCAGTACATTTTATTTTAGCCTTCCTGAGGGAAATACCTGATTGACATTTTTAACGTCACAATAAGATATTTATAATCTATAGCCTGTACCACGCGGCATTCACCATCCTTGTTTCGTGTTTATAAATTTTTGTGTTTAATTAACAGTAATTGCTTATATTACCTGCATTATTTATGCTTACAAAATAATCAATTCATGGCTCTGATCAGGCACATCAATAAATTATTTTCCCGGCAGAAGGATACACAGGAACAAAATCAGGATAAAGATGCTGAAAATAAATTACCTGTTGATAATCCTGATATTGGAAACAGGGAAGAATTGTTACAGCAATTTTTAAACCGGGTAACTCCGGGTGAGCAACAGAATAGTTCTGTTGACTATGCACACGAATTCAGGTTTCCTGCCACCACAGATGACTATCCGGAGATACTAATTCCTTCAGATATTGAACAAAAAATTACTCAGCTTCAAAGAATTACCCAAAATATTGATAAAATCACACTGAACACCGATAACCTTCAGCCACAAGATTTTACCAACTATAAGGTAAATTACGCTGCAGTTTTAAACAGGGCACAGCTTGCAGCCGCAGTTACCACGGACAGGCCCGTTCTTGTCATCGCAGGTGCCGGCAGCGGTAAAACCCGGGTAATTGTCCACCGTGTATCTTACCTGATAGAGAAAGGAGCAGATCCCGGATCAATATTGCTGCTTACCTTTACCCGGAAGGCTGCAGGAGAAATGCTGGATCGGGTTAAAACACTGCTTCACGAAAAAAGAGCCGGTAATGTCACCGGAGGTACTTTTCATTCATTTGCGAGTTATGTTTTGCGCCGGTATTGTAACCTGCTGCAATTACCTGCAAATTTTACCATTATCGACACCGGCGATTCAGAAGATGTTATTGACCTCATCAGAACTGAGTTGAAATTTAATACTCGAGATAAAAAATTTCCCCGGAAAAATCGCATTCAGGAAATCATATCCTATGCAAAAAATAAAGATACCACTATTAAGGCAATCATAAGAAAACAATATACCGGCTTGGAAGAATATATTGAAGATATTGAATTGATTGCCGAAGGCTATGCCAGGTATAAGAAAGCCAGCCGGCTGCTTGATTTTGATGATCTGATGGAAGAGCTCAGGAAAGGATTGAAACAAAACCCCAGGTTCAGGGAACTGTTGCAAAAGCAATATCAATATATCATGGTGGACGAATTCCAGGATACGAATGCTGTACAGAATGATATTGTCCACCTGCTGGCGCAGAAACATCACCGTGTAATGGTTGTAGGAGATGATTCTCAGAGTATTTACGCTTTCAGGGGTGCCAATTATGAAAATATACTGAGATTTCCCGCTGTATATCCTGAATGTCAGGTCATAAAACTTGAAGAGAACTACAGAAGTAATCAGAAAGTACTTGACTTCATGAATGGGGTAATTGATAATGCCAAAATCGGATTCAGAAAAAAATTATTTACAGGCAACAAACACCCTTACTTACCTGTTGTTCAAAGGCTTTACGGTCAGGATGACGAGGCGGCTTTTATTGTCGACCGCATCATGGAACTCATTGACAAAGGAATATCTTTATCAGAAATTGCTGTGTTGAACAGAGCCGACTGGCATAACCGATATATTCAGGCAGAGCTTAACCGGCGTGGTATTCCGTATATAGTAGTGGGAGGATTTAAATTCAGCGAGCGGATGCATATCAAGGATATTATCGCCTATCTGAAACTGACCTACAACCCGGCAGATGCAGTGGCCTGGCACCGGGTACTCAAATATATCGGAGGGGTTGGAATGGTTACTGCAGGTAATGTTATACAAAGATTACAGCAAACAAACGGGAATTTGTCATTCGAAGCATTCAGAAAGAAAAGGTTTTATGATGATTTGTTTGCATTGGGGCAAATGCTTTCGAAAGCCGGCAGTTCTGAATATTCACTCACACAAAAAATTGAGATTATCCGGGAATACTATGCACCACTGCTCAAAGCAAGAGAAACGGATTTTCAGCAGAGAATGCTTGATGTAGAAGTGTTAACCGATCTTTCAAAGAAATACAACCGACTCGACCAGTTTCTTTCTGATTTTGCGCTCGACCCGCCTTCTAAAAGAGTCGCTGACCAGTCAACACCACTTATAGATGAGGGAGAAGAAAACGAAAAAATCACTGTAAGCACTATCCATTCTGCAAAAGGTCTGGAATGGTATGCCGTTTTTATACCACATGCATTGGATGGACTGTTCCCATCAAACAGAGCAAAAGACATTGAAGAGATGGAAGAAGAAAGAAGACTTTTTTATGTGGCTTGCAGCCGGGCTAAAGAGGAATTATACATTACTTTCCCGGAAAATATTTATTCCTGGGATGCCTTTTTTCACCTGCCTTCCCGGTTTCTGGCGGATATTGAGAAAGAAAAATACATATTCAGGAATAGCTGATTAAAGCCTTCAGAACCTGACCAAATTGTTTCAGAAAATTTAATTTGAAAAATTAACTAACTGCTATTTATATACAATTTAGAATAACTCTTTGGTATTCATCCTTTTTACCGCTGTATTCAGCTGGTTGTATAAACAGATTTATGCAGAAGCTTTAAATTCTTTATCTTAAACGGTTATATAATTATTAACATTTTAAATACCAATATGTTAACCGAGATATAAACTTAAACATCTTCCGCCATGGCTACTGAAACAATTTTTCTAAAAGCAAAAAGCAAAAAAGACGGGACCACTGTGCTTAAGCTTAAAAATAAAAGTGGTACCAAATGGCATGACAATACCCTCACCTCTGATGTGGAAGCTGGTGACGATGTCCTCTGGGAACTGCATAACGACTCGATTAAAGCCATTAATAATGTTTATTCAAAAAACAAAACAAACATCTTCTCTGCAAATCCAACCCCTAATAAAGATGGTACATGGTCAGGTACAATAAGTTTAAATGCATTGCCCGGAGCAGAGGAACCTTATTCAATTCAGTATACAACCCCGGATGACAAAATTCACCTCGATGATCCGACATTAAAGGTTAAAGCCCCAAACTAAACCCAAAAACGTCATGCGTATACTGTTATTTTTGTTTAGCTCGGCATTAGTCCTGAACGTTTCAAATGCTTCATCCCAAATTCTCAACAAAGAGAAAGCAGACAGTCTGAAACAACTCTATGAATCAGAAATAAATTTGCCGGATTCCACGAAATACCGATTGGCTAAAACAATTTCCGAATACAGTACATCCCCGTCAGAAATGTTGTATTATGCTAAAGCAGCAGAGGCCATTGCGAAGAAGACAAACAATTATCTGAACATGGCAGCGGCTAAACTGGATATTGGGCAGGCCTACGAATTAATGGGTAATCTCACTGATGCCCTGAGGACTTTATTTGAAAGTGCAGATTTGTACGGGAAAGCGGGCGATCACAGGGGTATTTCTTCCACCTACATTGCAATCGGAAATGTTTACCAGACCCAGGGAAATTTAAAAAATGCGCTTGACTATTATAATAAATCGATACAAATTCTTTCCCAACTTGCTGATTCCGTCAGACTGGCCACTGCACTTCTGAATACCGGTGAACTTTACCGTACAAATCACCTGCTGGATACTGCATTACTCTATTTCAACCATTCAATGGCCATTTTCAAAGAAAAAGGTTATGATGTTGGCATAGCCTACAATCTCGGCAATACTGGTTTGGTATATGCCGAAGAGGGAAAAACAAAAAAAGCTGAATCAGTGCTGGCCAAAGCAGTAAAAATGCTTAAAAAGTCTGGTGATTATTATCCTGTTGCGGCTTATATGCTCTCTATGGCAGAAATGTCTTTACAGAAAAATGAGACTGAGGAAGCCCTGAAATATGCAAAAGAGAGTTTTGAAATTGCAACAAAGGAAAGACTCAAAAAAGAAGCAAGAGATGCCAGCCTCAAATTATCAGAAATATATGAAGCATCGGGAGACAACTCCAACGCTCTTTTGTATTATAAGTCTTATGTAGCATACCGTGACAGTATAAATAACCTTAAAGATATCCGACAAATGGCTGACCTCAGAACTTCCTATGAGGTCTCAAAAAAACAGAACGAGGTAGATAGCCTGAGCAAGACAAAAAAGATTCAGCAACTGGTCGGAATGGGTCTGGTGAGTATAATATTATTTATAAGCACAATAACATTTTTAATCTACCGGAACAGTAAAAGAAACAAGAAATATTTCAGGATTCTGCAAAAACAAAAATTGATTTTGCAAAAACAACATAATGAACTGGAAAAACTAAATCATACAAAAGACAGATTTTTTTCCATACTGTCTCATGATTTACGCGGACCGATAGGTGCCATTGCCAGCGTCTCTGCTTTATTAAGGGAATATATTGATGACAAGGAACAATTACTGGAGATTGCCGGTTTTATGGAGTCTTCCTCCTCTAAAATGTCTACACTGCTTGACAATCTTTTAAGCTGGGCAGTCAAACAACAGGGTAAAATTCCCTATACACCAGAAAATCTTGCATTAAACACACTTATTGAAGAATCTGTTCAAATCTATGAGTCCACAGCAAGAGTCAAGCATATTACCATTAAACATATTTCAACCAGGAACATAGTTGTGATCGGCGACAAAAATTCCCTGCTGACTGTATTCCGGAATTTGTTAAACAATGCACTTAAATTCACACATGATGGTGGTGAAATTATTATTTCCTCCTCACAGGTTGAATCAATGGCTGAAATACAGGTATCTGACAATGGTGTTGGCATGTCGGAAGAAAAATTGAAAAACCTGTTCAATCCATTGGGAAAAATCAGTACTTCGGGTACATCTAAAGAAAAGGGCATGGGTCTTGGATTAACACTTGTTTATGAGTTTACCCAGATGAACAATGGCACAATCGATGTTAGAAGCACTCCGGGGGAAGGTACAACATTTATTCTCTGTCTTCCCCTTGCTGCAGTAAATGGCAAAGCCAACCTGCCAAAAATCAACATCCGTGAACCGGAAAATCATGCAGAATAATACCTACCGGCTTGGACATTTTTGATTTAAACCTAAAAAACTTCTCAGAATTAAATAGTTCTCCCGGTTTATGATGCTTTTGAAATACAATCAAATTTTTTTTGTACCCTACATGTTTATGCTGATTACCTAAATAAATTTATCTTTTCAAACCATAATACAATCTGTAATGAGAAGACGATAAATGCTCCTCTCTTTTAAGAAATATCAGGTCCGGTCATTCAGATATTTTTTTTAATTTTATATAATGATTATCGTATTCTATACCTAAAAAAATTATATGACTATCAGGAATGATAAATATTATTAAAACGAAATGAATTTAAATTGCTTTCACTCAGCCCCTGTTTACTCCCTCACACTTGCTCAGGCTCATGCTGGTCGTGAGATCGCTTCGCTCAGTTACCCTAAAGGGGATCCCGCGCACAAAATAGTTCCGAATTTGAATTTGGTAAATTCGTGTGTGAGCCCCCCTTTAGGGGATTAAGGGGCAGTGGGTAGGATTTCATCTTAACTTTTAGTTTAATATTTTATATCTAAAACGATAGATTAGGAACATAATCCGATAATCATATTTTATATTCAATCAAAATAAAGCAATTGAATGCATACTTATAAAATATTGACATATCTGTATAGGCTGACTGAAAAATAAGAATTTACTATGAGCAAAAGCAATAAATATTACATTGGCTGTTCCGGTTTTCATTATAAATCATGGCGAGGCCCATTTTATCCGGAGGATATGAAATCCGGTGACTGGTTATCCTATTACGCTGAAAAGTTCAATACAGTTGAAATTAACAATAGCTTTTATAGTCTGCCGGCAGAAACCACGCTTCAATCATGGGACGAAAACACACCTGATGATTTCCTGTTTACTTTTAAAGGAAGCCGTTACATTACCCACACCAAGAAACTAAAGGCAGATGACACCCTCAAAAATGCTCTTGATAATTTTTTCGAGCGCGTACTAACAATGCAAAAGAAAATTGGATGCATACTCTGGCAGTTACCAGGCAATCTGCACCAGAACGACGAAAAACTGAGTTCATTTATTAAATTATTACCTGAAGAGGTTCAGCATGTTATCGAGTTCCGTCATGCCTCATGGATGACTAAGGAAATCATGCAGATTCTCGATGAGAACCAAATAGGATTTTGCAGTCTTTCATCGCCGATTTCCGAATTAAACATTATACATTCCAGCAATAAAATAGCCTATTTCAGATTTCACGGTGAAAACAAAAAAGAATGGTATCATTATAAATATTCCGATGAAGAGCTTAAAAACTGGTCCAAAGAAATAAAAAAGGCCGGTTCGGAAAAAGTTTTTGCTTACTTCAATAATGATATGGAGGCCAATGCTCCGTTAGACGCAATGGAGCTGAATGAAAAGTTGAAGTAAAAAAACCGCAGCATCAAAAAGATACTGCGGATGATACTTTTTTAAATAAATCATTTAACCTGAACAGCTTTCAAAGATGCTCCTTCAGTAGTCTGAATAATTCCTGCCGCTTCTGGCAATTTTGTATCTGTAACTACAATATTGCTGACATTTTGTCCTGAAGCCTTTATAAATACTTTAGCTGATTCGGGCATGTAACCTTTATTAATGGTGATTCCGTTCGCTGATGAAAAAGAATAAACGGGTCCTTTCTGAATATCCGTTTTTACATTATTAAAATGTATTCCTTTTACATTGGTCATTTCGGCACCATGTTCAGCCTTGATCCAAACATTGTCCAGGTAAATATCCTGTATCGGGGAAAAAGGGAGTCCCATCATGTAAACAGACTGCCGGGCACCTCTGCAATACACATTTTCAATATGGAAATTCCGGAAGACCGGCACATCATGCCTCGCAATGTGATCACTCGTATCACGGGAAGTGCCAGCTGGTACATTCTGATAAAAAGTATTGAATGAAATTGCAGCATGCACAATATTCGTCATGTATATATTTTTAATATAAATATTTTCGGCAATTCCACCTTTCCCTGCAGTACTTTTCATACGGATTCCGATATCTGTTCCAATATAATTACAATCAGTAACAAACACATTCCGTACATTTCCATTGGTATTACTTCCTATCACGAAACCTCCATGGGCATGGTATACATTACAGCCAGCTACCAGTACGTTTTCAACATTGAACGTGCCTGACTCCGGTCCCTCTCCGCTTGACTTCATGCAAACACCATCATCACCAACATTAATATTACATTTATAAACAATCACATTTTTTGAGGCACTGATATCTATTCCGTCACCGTTCTGGGCCCACCATTCGTTATATACATTTGCCCGTCGAATGGTAACATTTACACAATCGTTTGGATAGATAACAAATTTTGGAGAATTCCGGACTGTTACATCTTCTATAAGTACATTGCGGCAATCAACCAGGTAAACCATATAGGGACGCATATAATCCCGTGCCGGCAAATAATCTTCCGGTCCCGGATTTTCCACCTCTTTATTCATCTTTTTTAAGTAATCTCTGCCTTTGATAGCTTCTTCGGATGGCCACCATATTTTGCCATCTTCACTTACTACGCCGCCTGATTTCACAAGATCGTTCCATTGGTCTTCAGTGGTTTTCGATTTTTTAACAGGTCGCCAGCTATCTCCTGCTCCGTCAATAATTCCGCTTCCGGTGATGGCAATGTTATTAAGACCGTAGCCATGTATTGGTGAAGCTGGCACGTAACGACTGCTGGTTGCAGAAGCTTTAATCATCGGATATTTGGTTCTGTCAGAAGTAAGTTGAACGAGAGCTCCGCGTTCTACATGAAGGTCAACATTACTCTTCATCTCAATAGGACCTGTTAGCCATAATCCGGGAGGTACAATTACATGTCCCCCTCCAGCTTCACTGCACGCGGTAATGGCTGCGGCAAAAGCATCGGTATTTAACGTATGCCCGTCACCCACTGCCCCAAAATCTGTGATGGTAAAGGTTTTATCCTGAAAAGTTGGGACTGTAACTTCCGGCATGTCAAAAGGTACCTGGGACAGGTAATACTGAAGATCCCGTTTCTGTGCATTCAATAATAATGGTAAAAAAATAAATGCAAGTAAAAATTTCATCTTATTAGTAGCTGATAGAAAATGTGGATTGTTCTTCTTCATATTGTTTGATTTAGGTTTAGAAAAACTGTGTGCGCACACGCAAATATATAAAATATTCCCGATATTTACAGAATGTTAAAAAAATCAAACACTTATAAACTAATTTTGCTATCAGGCCCAATGTCCATACATGAGAGCATCAGCAGGAGATACTGAACTAAAAAAAAATTATGAGTTCAGTTATAAAATTTCAATAGTTTGAAATGGTTTCTAAAGGAGATAATGTTGACCACAAAGCAAATTAATATCGCTCAAATTTCTGCATAAACACCCCTCATCCCCATCATTTTAAAGTAATTGTTCCATTTTTCCTCCGGCTCCTGAATTTTAAGCAAGGTTTCAAAGGAAATTCGCTCATCCATACCTTCTTCCAGCACATGATACATGTGAATCAGATTCGAACTTTTAATATTACCCCCGCAATGAACAAATACCTTTCTGCCGGAAATCCCTTTCATGATACCGCTGAATGTGCTATAATGAACAGGGTCAAGGGCTGAACAATCAACCGGGAAATGCACATAATACATTCCCAGATTTTCTACTTCCGAATGTTCGCTATGTAAAAAATTACGTGCTGAAGGAGTGGAAATATTTACAATCACTTCATACCCTTCATTTTTTAGCGCTTCCAGTTGCTCAGCAGTCGGTTGTCCGCCAGCTGCAAGCTTCTCATTATATTTGTGATAATTCACTATTTCTTCTATCATCTTCTCACTCCTTAAATTTATAAAACCTGTTGTTACACATTTCGGCCAGCAAAAATAAAACTAAAATTGTTACTATGCACTTATCTATATATTTATATTTTAAAATATTTAAACGGATTAAGGAATATCTACAAGGTTTTTCCACCAGCTCATTACTCATTCATAAACAGTTTTCAGCCGGCAAACAATATCTGTTCAGTAACATTGTTATCCTCACAAAAAATCACTAACTTGTTATAGAAATGTCATTTACAGATCTGCGTATTTATTATTTATTATTCGACTCATGCATCAGCAAAGCCATCAAATAAGAAACAAAAGGGGTAATGAAAATGCCCAATCCAGTCAACGGAGGCTGAAATGGATCAGCACAAAAATATTTGACGATGTTTTTACTGACGAAGTAAGCTTGTTTAAGCCTCATTTTAAAGCAGATTATGAAGCCTACCTAAATCGTTTATGGGAATCGGGACCGGAAATCTATAATATTCTGCTGACCGCAAAAGATCTTGAAGTGGCACGCGAAGCCGTATATGGTTATTTAGACAGGGAAGAACGAAAGGTTTTCGATGTGGATAATGACCTGCATATTCTTGAGAAATCAACTGTTCGTGAATGTATAAGAGTGTTCAGGAGCATCCTGGGGCCTATCAACGAATTCCGGACAGGATTTTCGGCACTTGACAGCTTATGGAAACTGGCACAAAACCGCACCACGGAATTAGATAATTATCTTTCGCCCGGTTTTTTGATGGAGTTTATCAATCTATTCAGAGGCATATCCGGGAAAACCGGTATATATATTGAAGACAACAATATAAAAAAAGGAATTCCTGAATTTTTGAAACAAAAAGGCAGAAAGGCTGCTCTAAAAAGAATGGAAATGCTGGATGAGCTTGGATCAACCATGCAAAAGTATTTCAGGAAGTATCCTTCAGGGCTCGAAGAAGAGGCAATTGGCTGGCGGAAAGAAAACCAGCAACGAATCCTGCGCTATTTTGACGCAGATGAAAATGACTGGAATGATTATCACTGGCAACTGCGCAATGTAATAAGAAATTTAAAGCCCCTGAATGAATTGATTGAGTTATCTTCCCGCCAGAAAGAATCAATAGAAAAAGCTGTAAAAAACAAAGTTGCCTTTGGCATCACACCTTATTACCTGAGCCTGATGGATTCCAAATTATCAATTGGTTATGATCATGCTGTAAGGGCCCAGGTAATTCCGCCCACAAATTATATTGACAAGATAACCGAAATGCGGGAGCAAAAATCATATACACTCGATTTTATGGGAGAACATGATACTTCCCCGGTTGATCTCGTGACACGACGTTATCCCGGCATCGCCATTCTCAAACCCTATAATACATGCGCCCAGATATGCATTTATTGTCAGCGCAACTGGGAGATTGAAAGTGTGCTTGAACCGGGAGCAATGGCTTCCGCGGAAAAAACAGAAAAAGCCCTCTCCTGGTTTGACAGGCATACAAGTGTGGGAGATGTGCTTATTACAGGTGGAGATCCCCTAATCATGAGTGATTCACGTTTGGAAAAAATACTTGAAGCGCTGTCCCGGAAAAAACACATATACAGAATCAGGATAGGCAGCCGTACTCCGGTAGTTTTACCCATGCGCATCACGGAAAATCTGATCAATATCATTGCTGCTTTTCACGAACCACCAAAAAGAGAAATTGCCCTGGTCACCCATTTTGAACATTCCTATGAAATTACCCCGCAGGCAATGGAAGCTGTCCAAAAGTTCCGAAAAGCCGGTATGTCTGTTTATAACCAGCAGGTATTCACGGTGGAAAATTCAAGACGATTTGAAACAGCAAAGTTGCGAAGAGATCTTCGATCAATCGGAGTGGATCCCTATTACACTTTTAACATGAAAGGCAAAGAAGAGACCCGTTCCTATATGGTTCCGATTGCACGTATCCTGCAGGAAAGGAAGGAAGAAGCCCGCTTGTTGCCGGGACTCGATCGCACTGATGAACCTGTATTTAATGTTCCACGGCTTGGCAAGAATCATTTACGGGCAGGTCAGGACCGCCGGCTGGTGATGATCCTCTCTGACGGATCAAGGGTTTACGAGTTTCATCCCTGGGAGAAAAATATCACTCCGCTCCCACCCTACAATTATGTTGATGTACCTATTTATGAATATCTTGAGGAGCTCGCCCGTCGAGGAGAAAGCATCAATTCCTACCGGACAATCTGGTATTATTATTAAAAAACCACATACCTATATTTAAAGATGATATGTGGTTTTTAATGATATTTATGATCTTAATGAATAACCACAGAACGATGGTCTAATTAAAGGTATTTTCAAAAACGGTAAATCGCACCGATTGTAATTCCGCCAATATTTATAATATTGTCAACCCCTGCTCCAAACTTAAAATTGGTAGTCGTATTCTTAGTTTCGGTGCCAGCAATGTCAGTTTTTTGCGTCTGCACGGAATAGCCCAGACTAAAAAGATGAATATTGGTTTCAAGTGAAACATGCGTGGTTAATTCATATTCGAGCCCCGGGAAAACACTTAAACTGAACGTTGTTGTTTTGGGGCCATTAGTTGTAGTACCTCCAACCTTTGTTTTACTCGAACCGCTGGATAGCCCCAGTTGTCCCTGGCCATATATCGCGAATTTATTCAAATGAATTCCATAATACCTCACAAAAGGAGTAATACCAAATCCGGATGTTACGTCAATAGTTTCATTTCCGTCTGCAATTGGGGCTGGCGTTTTTTCCCGGTTCAGGGAATAACTAATCCTTAGACCTGCAGCCAACCTGTCGGATATAAAATAACCCGCCATCGGCCCAAAATCAATGCCCATTGTAGAAGTCTTGTCGTATTTTGCAGAACCATTATCAACTGATCCACCGGATGAACTTAAACTAAATGAACCTCCTCCAAAAAACTGAGCTGATAATGGTCCCATGGCAAAAAGAATAAGCAATGCAACGAATAATTTTTTCATTTGTTTAGATTTTAGTTTTCCCTACTCGTAAGGTTTTTCGGGTTCCTCCATAAGTTAGAAAAATTCACCCTAACCCTTAAAACTTTTCAAAATAAATGGTTCATCGCGGAAAATCAAAACAAAAGGCCAAAAAAGTGCCTTTTCATAATGTATATATCGCCGCTGGCTATTTAATAATACCAGCGACGATAAAATATGCAGCAAAAATAAATGACTATTGCCTGGTTTGATCCAGCAATTTCTTGTAAAATGGATATAATTGTCCAGCCATCAGTTCCTGATCCTGAATATCCGGGTGATAGTCGCAACCATGTGGAGTAATATCTTTAAACTCAAAAAGAGCTATGGGTTTGTGTCCGGAATCCGAAAAATGAGCTTTCACTCTTTTCAGACATTTTATGAGTTGTTCACTTTTTTCTCCTGAAAGCATGGGGCTTGAGAGTAACGCAATCTGGGTTTCCGGATAATGACCATAAAGTGTTTCGACAAACTGAATATAAGTACTGGTAAAAGTTTCATCATCAAACGGAAGCCGTTTATGAACACCATCGCCGTCAGAAAAATCGTTGGTGCCAAGACAAATACTAACAACATCAGGGTTGAAACGGGAAAAATCCCACCTGTGTGATGAATCAGTATTCAAATAAAGATTTTCATATACCTGGGGCATTGTTGGCCCCTTTACATTCCAATTCCTGTAAATACCTATTCCCGAAACTGAACTCAGCATATATTTGACCTTGAGCATTCTGGAAACAACCGGACCATAAGCAAAATAAGCATTGTGATGATCGTACCAGGTCCCGCTGTCACAGGGAATCTCAGTATAATCATCTCCATATCCGCAGGTAATAGAATTTCCAATAAACTCAATGGATTTCTTAGGCGTTTCCGAAAGTTTACTCAATGAATCACAAAGAATACCCCCGAAAATCACATTGCCATTGGCAGCTTCAGTGGCTTTATACACTGTAAGAATATGTTTTAATAAAGTATCAGCGCCAATTACAAGCGGATACCCTTTCATAGAATCATTTTGGATTTTGAGCCTGCCAGCATACCGGCCGTCGAGTTCCAGGGAAACATAATTATACCCTCCTTCGGAGGCTTCATTGCGTAGAAAAATCACACAAGTATCCCCTGCAAATTTCATTCGTGTGAAAGAGGCTGAACCAATTAACTGAACCCCGGTCGAATCTGACAGGGTGCGACC
>Ga0102962_1000685_pt1 | contig 14956 bp, 13 predicted proteins | sample SalPonF2_C_D2_MG_FD_84519 | JGI IMG/M metagenome (GOLD analysis project Ga0102962, IMG submission 84519) | Salt pond soil microbial communities from South San Francisco under conditions of wetland restoration - Salt Pond MetaG SF2_C_D2_MG ...
GCACCATTGATTGCCGGAAACGATTTACGTCACATGAGCGATGCCACGAAAAGTATACTGGAAAATAAGGATGTCATTGCCGTAGACCAGGATCCCAAAGGAGTTCAGGGACATAAAGTACTGGATCATGGAGATCAGGAAGTCTGGGTGAAGCCGCTTGCTGATGGCAGCGAAGCCGTATTATTATTAAATCGCGGATCAGAAGGGGCTTTTATGACTGTTACAGCTGAAAAAGCCGGGTTGAAAAAGGCAGTTTACTATAAGATGAAAGATCTCTGGTCAAAAAGAACCAAACGAACGGATGACCTGATTCGTGCCTATGTTCGTTCACATGGTGTAGCAATGTTTAGAGTATGGCCGGAGTCGAATTAAAGCCAGGATAATTTTCTACAAGAAAGGTGGGCACCACTTATTGAAAGTGGTGTCCACCTTTTTAAATTATTTTGCTGTCCCGGATGAAAAAAACTTTTAGGTTAGGGCTTATTGAATAGAATCCTTCAAAATAATGTTAATTTAACCTATTCAGCCTGGTAATTGATCGGGATATTATATGCTTATGTGGTTAAGATGGTTTTGTAGTTTATGCCAGATCCGCAAAGTTTCAAAAACTTTGCGGATCTATAATTTGAATTAATGTTTTTTTTGCCCCGGCCGTTAGGCCAGGGATTTAAATTGGATGATTAACCACAGGGCTTTAGCCCTTTTTAAAATACTCAATTCTATTCAGAATAGGCCAAATTATAGGAAAGTATCCTGTCATAATGCATCTGTGGATCCCGGAAATAGACAAAAGTAAAATACTGTTGTTTGGTAGCGGCAAAACTGGCATCCAGGCGTAAATCATCTACTTCACCATTCTGCAACACGGCATATTTATAATCATACTTACCTTCCTTGATAAAAGCATGTCCTTTATACATACCGGACTGAGAGTCGTAATGCATTATATTTCCGTTCTGCAACGACCAGTTGTTAAAAGAGCCGTAAATATAAATAAGGCCGTTTACATTATAACTTGAAGGTATTTCGAGGGAAAAATGGACATTTGCGTATTCCGCATCTCTGCTATTGTCAGGATCACCGAACTTATAGCTCTTGCGTTCCGGGGGATTGATGTCCAGATTAACAACATCACGCCGCAAAATGATTTCGGGTGGTATGGTTTCGGGTCGGTAACTGAGCACCCGGTATTTGTTCCCATCTAATGGTTGCAGATCAAGCTGACGAAATTCATACGTTGAAACGAATAGGTTATCCCTGGAATCATGAAACTTAATAACACCAGGCTGAGAGATGTCTTTGATATCGGCTTTCCGGGCTCTTCCCCAAAATTGATTTTGAACAAAAACAATACTTAAATCGAGCTGAGGAAATTGAACAAATTGAGGATACGCGTATGTGGCAAACAGCTGATTATGCCTCAGATACCTGGTTCCCTGATTGTATAGTGTCTCAATATGGGTCTTCACCTGTTTTTTTTGTTCCGTTACAAAAAAAGGTAAGGAAAACAATTCTTTACCTGTTGAGAAATCATAAACATGCAGCAGGTAATTACCACTTACAGTTGGTTTATAATTCTTATTGGGAAAAAAGTATGTATAGTGTGTATATGGTGGATTATTGGCTTTGCTTTGAACACCATCAGTTATTTGATCATCATAATTGTTTGAATAATCAACCGGATTCAGGTTGCTTTCCGTCCAATCCTGGTTTTGATGCGTGATACGTACTTTATAAGAATTGGCGTCACTACTCATATCGTCGAACTGTAGCCCCAGCTGGTCGTCACTGTTCAAACGGATGACGGGGGCGCCACCAATGTGATCCTTTTTATAAAAAGTAATACTCCTGATATTATCGGGGGGCAATTTTTGTCCGGGAACCGACACGGTGTTACGTACAACATAGGGACGTGCGTGTGTGTTCGGTCCGTTTTTTTTACTAAGATTCTCTCCCTGATTTGTTGAACAACCGGTGAAAATAAGTAATAAGGAGTAAATGAATAGTTGATAATATTTAATAATTGTAGGTTCCTTCAAAGACAATTTTCGCTGGTCCTTTTAATTGGATATGATCATAGTTATGTTGACCCTCATTAAACTGAAACGAAACGGTGAGACTTCCGCCCGGGTTATCGACTGTATAAGTATTGTCCGGGTCTGTTTTATGCAGCTGATGATGCCATGCAATTGCCGAGGCAATGGTACCCGTACCGCATGCCAGTGTTAAATCTTCAACACCACGTTCATAGGTACGTATCTCGATATGGCTGTCTGATAACCCGTTAAGAAAATTGACATTCGTTCCTTTGGGTTGAAAGGTACCATCGGTTCTGATACTTCTGCCTTTGGTCCGAAGTACTTCTTCATCTTCCAATAAAGTCGGTGTTGAAATTAGCACAACATGCTCGGTACCGCTATTGATCTTCAAAACCGGTTCACCTTTCGTGGTTTTACATTCCTCCACATTCGTAGTTACCGGAAAATCAAGTGTAACAAACTGATCGTGTACACTTGATTTATAAATCTTTTTATGCACTGAGAAAGTATGATCCTGTGGAAATCCGACTTTATGTGCAAAAAGTGCTATGCACCTACCACCGTTTCCACACATACCGGCATCGCTGCCGTCGGCGTTGCGATAAATCATTGTATAATCAGCAATATCCGAATGATCAAGAATTAAAACGCCATCGGCACCGACACCTAATTTTCTGTGACAAAGCTTAGGAGTGATAGATATTATTTGATCAAGACGCAATTGTAAATCCCGATTATCAAACAAGACAAAATCGTTGCCTGCCCCCTGCATCTTATAAAAATGTAATTGACCCATTTTAAAATATCATCATAAATAGATTTTAGGTTAAAATCGTAATGCGGGTATATGTTTCCATGATTCTTTGTCCGATACGATCGGATCCAAACCCCGCATCAAAAAAGAGTAACGAATGGCAAGGACCGTAAATATCAGCCTGGCCTGAACATTTTGATATAAATAACGCCGGGCCTCATTGATCTCATCAATCATGTTTTCCAGCTTTGCCTTACCCAACGACTTTACAAAGCGCTTTATTACTTCAATCTGATCAATATTCGTTACATTTGAGCTCTCTTTTGTAGTTCTGAAAACAATAAGATCCCTTATAAAAGCTTCAAGCATATTGAGTAACGATAACTGACCTTCCAGGTTGATGTCGGCATTCCATTTATTACTGATCTGCGTAATCCGGACAGCATCCTGTGTATAGGCACTTCGTAAAAACTGGATGATTTCTTCCCTGTTAGCTTTTAATGTTTCAAGATCATAAAAACGTGTTTTCCCGTAATTGCCACCCGAAATCCTGGATAAATATCTGGCATTTTCTTCATTTAATCCATCCTGATCCATTAACCCATTATATACATCTTCATTAGATAGGGGAGAAAGGGGGACGACCTGGCAACGTGATATGATTGTCGGCAGAAGAGCGTTGACGTTATCACTTGTCAATAGGAACATTAATTTTTCAGATGGTTCTTCCAATAGCTTTAAAAAAGCATTAGCTGCCGGTTTTTCCATCTTCTCTATGTTGCTAATAATAATAATGTTATTGTGCCCTTCATTGGGTTTTAAAAAAGCAGACGGACGTATCTGTTCTTTAAAATATCCGATTGAATAAAAAGCTTTTCTGTTTTTTGAATCACTCTCACCGGTCATAGTGGGCCGTAACCCAAAATCAACAATATCATAGGGATCCTTTGACAATAGTTCTGTACGGATTTTCAGTTCTTCTATACTGACATTGGTGGGAATGGGAAGAAATATCCGGATATCCGGGTGATTATACCAGGATGATTTTTTTGACGTGGCTTTGCCCTGCAGATCGGTCAGGTTGTCAATCCCATTTATTGCTTCCGCAAAAGCAAGAGCCATAGCTTTTTTACCGATACCGGGCGGACCCGTAAATAAATAAGCATGGCTTATGCGATCAGATGTCAAGATCCGGCCAAGTTGATCACGGACCCTGTTCTGACCTATAAGTCGTCGTCCACCTAAATTCAGTTGTATATCCTGATAACGCATATTTCTATTAATCTTCCCAAATATATTCAAATAACATGACTGATGCCGAAATCATAACACCGGTAAATCCTATCAATGCCATTATATCATTCCAAATCCCGGGAATTCGACCATCCACCATGGCTGCTTTCGTTGTTCGGACCAATAAAAGATCCAGCGGCACCAACAATGGAATACTTAAAACGGAAAAAATGGCTCCTTTCCTGCTTGCCTGTGATACGATGGCTGCCAAAAGAGTGGAAATGGCTGCGAGTCCCGTTGTTCCTAAAAAGACACTCAGGATCAGGATCAAAGTATCCTGTACATTTATTCCAAGTAAATAAATATAGGCTGTCATGGTAACGACATTGACCATTAAAGTAAAAAAGAAATTATAGAAAAATTTCCCAAGTAATACAGCGGTAGGATCGGCATGAAGACGCAGCAGGTCGAATGTGTTTCGTTCTGTCTCCAGAACAAATGAGCGGCTCAAACTGGATAATGAAGCAAATAATATGATGATCCAAACTAATCCGCTTCGGGGGGTTGGAGGTAAAACCTGTGCCTTTAATGAAAAGATTACTAACAGAAGAGACGAACCTACAAATGCCAATACCGTATTAATGGCATATTTGGAACGTAATTCAAGTGTAATATCTTTTTGTAAAACGGCAAAAATTCCTTGTATCTTTTCCACAGTAAATGTTAAGGATTTTTATATGTATTTTGAATTATAATTGAAGATGATTGTCTTATCAGTATAAATTAGATCAAACATTCAGTTAATGTACAAACTTGTTAGGTTATTATTTATCTAACAAATAATTTCTTTTGTGTTCTAAGTATTATGATGAGTATATTCGATCGTTAAAAAAATAGGGAATATCGCAGAGGGTAATGCAGTTATTTTATGAAAATTTGTAATCTATTAAATAATAAAAACGTACTTCCTCATCTAACAGCAGATAACAAAGATGATGTTATCAATAGATTAATCGAGACACTGTCGGATAATGTTGAAAATAGTGTCATTGAGAACATTCGAAAAGCTGTTTTTGAACGGGAAAATATAATGTCTACCGGCGTAGGAAAAGGTTTAGCGATTCCTCATGGTAAGGCAAAAGGATTGAGTAACAATTATGCGGCTTTTGCTTTGTTGGATGAGCCGGTCTCATATGAGGCGATTGACGGCAAACCCGTAAAGATGGTTTTTCTATTAGTTGGTCCGGAAACACATAACAGTACGCATATTAAGATGTTAAGTCGTATTTCCCGTCTTATGAATAATGCAGAATTTCGGGAACGACTGCAGGAATGTGAAACACCGGAAGAAATCATCGAGGCATTTAAAAACGAAGAAGAACAGTATTTCGACCTGTAATTAGGAATTGCGAGGCCGTTTTTTTTAATTGAAGCTCTTAGTATACATACTAAATAATCCTGAGCTTCTTGATGAAACCCTGGAAGTTTTTGTAGAAATGGGTGTTCGAGGGGCTACTGTTATCGATTCTGTCGGCATGGGACATATTTTGACTCAGGATGTGCCCATTTTTGCAGGCTTACAGTTATTGTTGCCAAATAGTAAACCGGGTAATAAAACAATACTTACCCTGGTTGATGATAACCAGGTTGATATAATAGTAAAAGAAATCGAACGAATTAGCGGTTCCGATATTGACGATCCTGGCACTGGAATCATATTTGTTTTACCTGTTGAGCAGGTTTACGGACTTGCTCAAAGTAATCTTGAATAAAAAATATTCATGCGGGATAATTCTGTTTTTTTTCGCATGTCAGCCTATCTACGCTCAGCATTCAATAACGGGAAAAATTGATCAAATAATTAAATCTTCCGTTGCAAATGATGCCTTTTGGTCCGTTTCTGTTCGTGATACTACCGGTAATGTACTCATAGGGATCAACAATCATCGCTTAATGTCACCATCATCTAATTTGATGCTTTTGACAAGTTCTGCCATCCTTCATGCACTCGGTCCGGATTATACATTTAAAACAAGGATATATGGTGACGGCGTACAGAAAGATAGCGTTTGGAATGGTGATATTTATATTGTTGGCTCCGGTGATCCTTCAATAGGTGGCGACATTTATAATGGTGATAAACTTCATGTTTTTGATGATTTTTATGCGAAACTCGATACCTTGGGAATAGCCGCGGTCAACGGCTATTTAATTGGTAATAATTCATATTTTGACAATAAAGAGTATCCTTACGGCTGGAATTGGAATGATTTGACTTATAGTTTTGCCCCTGAAATAGATGCCCTGTCTTTCAATAATAATTGTGTGGATTTAACGGTGAATGCACGGGGAAGAGTGGGGGACACACCATCCATTAAATGGTTCCCTTTTAATACCGATTATGTTCATTTTATAAATGAGCAATCAATCATTCCTTCAAACATACCTGAGAATAGCTCTTATCGTCGGATATTAGGTACAAATACGATTTTACTAAAAAGTAGCTTATCCCAAAATTCTGTGAAAGAGGAATCGTTGACTATCACTAACCCTCCTTTGTATTTCATAGATTCATTTAAAAAATATCTTCAGATGAATGGTTTCGTCTGGGATGGAAATATGGTTATTGATCATCGAGAACATAACTGGCAGGATACAACGATGTTCCGGCAACTGGCCGTACATGAATCTGTACCGGTTAAAGATCTGTTGGAGCAAATCAATAAAGATGATAATAATTTTTATGTTGAAATGATGCTGAAAGCTGCAGCGGCCAAAGAATATAATGTACAGGGTTCAACGGAATTGGGTATCCAAATGGTTGAGGAGTATGCGGCCGACATGGGTATTGACACTACAAAAGTGTTGATGTCCGACGGGTCCGGGTTATCTGATCAGGATTTGATCAATACAGATGCAATATCAAAATTATTATTCTCTATGAGAAAACAACCGTTATTTCCTACATACAAGAATAGTTTATCAACTGCAAGTTTGGACGGTACTCTCGAAAATCGATTTTGGAACACACCATTAAAGGCAAAAATTAACGGTAATTTCGGGTTTCGATCTGGAATAGCTGCATTCAGTGGATATTTGACGACATCAAATAATCATCTGTTGATGTTTAGTATAATTGCAAATCATGTAAAAAACCATAAAACAGCAGTTATTAAAATTGAGGATAAAATTCTGGAACTCTTATATCAGGTTTTTTAAAAACCGGGATAATCGTTTATTAAGAGAGATTCACATATGATAGAGAAACCATTCCTGCAAAAAATCTAAGAATTATCGTTTATTGTTCTTTATCTTAGGTCATTCTGATTTCTAATGAAGTTGTATCAGAATTACGGCGGGAAAAGTTTTAATTATAACAAGTAAACAGTATCAAAATTCATGTCAGCAAGTATAATTGATGGTAGATTAGTAGCAAGTGTATTTCGTGACGCTGTCCGGAAAGATGTGGAACATTGGGTAAATAGCGGTAATCGTCCCCCAAAACTTCAGGTCGTTCTGGTCGGAGATAATCCCAGTTCTCATACATATGTGAGAGCTAAAGCGAAAGCTTGTTTGGAAGTCGGTATTGAATCCGATACCCTTATTTTGCCGGATACGATATCTGATAAAGAATTAAAAGGCATTGTTCGCGATTTCAATCAAGATGAGGGTAAAGATGGTATTTTGGTTCAGTTGCCGCTGCCAAATCATATTGCACCAATGTCTGTAATCGAATCTATCGATTTTCGCAAAGACGTGGATGGTTTTCATCCGATGAATGTTGGCCGCCTGGCCGTTGGTCAACCGGCTTTTAGATCCTGTACACCTGCCGGGATTGTTGAGTTAATGAAATATTACAGTATCGCCACGAAAGGCAAACATGCCGTGGTAGTGGGCGCCAGTAATATCGTTGGTACCCCAATGACTATTATCTTGTCAAGAGAGCATGACAGTGAAACGGGTAAAGCCACAACTACGATATGTCATAAGTATACAAAAGATCTAACCAAGCACACGATTAGCGCGGATATTATAGTTGTTGGGGTCGGTACTCCCAATCTTATTACCGGCCAAATGGTAAAAGAAGGTGTGATAGTCATTGATGTTGGTATGAACCGGGTTGCGGATAATAAGGCACCCAAAGGATATCGTCTGGTCGGCGATTGTGAATACGAAACGGTAGCTGAAAAAGCCAGCTGGATCACTCCCGTACCGGGTGGCGTAGGACCAATGACAGTGGCAATGTTAATGAAAAACACATTATTAGCAGCCAAAAAATCCATTTACCCGGAATAAAGAGTTTACCGGAAATGAATTTTTGGTAAACGCTGATGTGTATTAGGTAATAATTCTTATCTTTAAATATGTACGTTAGCGGAAGTTTTTGAAGTTCAAGCATAGGGCAAGGATTTCTCTATAAAAACGTAGAGATGATGGCGTATTGTGGACCTGCCGCCATGTGTTTGCATGTTTTTAAATACATCAAGGGGATAACATTCATTATGTGGGGGATCACATGGATAATAAGCTGCTTATTGGCGTTACCTTCATAGTTATTCTGATCTATGTGGTTCATCATTATGTAAGAAGGGCGCATCTCACATCGGCCTCACGACATTTATGGTTTAATACGGCCATTTTTATGGCTATTGGCATTGCGATAGGCCCATCCGGATTTCGGCTGCTTGAAGGTGATGATATACGCATGATGGCCCCGTTAGTGGATATTCTACTGGGATGGATAGGTTGGCTCATTGGAATTGAATTAACCCGGAAGATGGTTCATCTGATTCCCAAAAGGTATTGGTTCATAGGGATGGCTGAGAACTTTGTAACGCTTTGCATCACAATATTACTTTTCCTGGGTATAGCATTACTCTTTAAGGATCTGCTCAATATCGTGTTAACACCACCTTTTATCTTATTAGCCGGTTTATGCGCTGCCGTCTCTTCGCCCCGATCGATAATTACGTTAACACGCCGTCTTCATATACCCCGAGATATCGCAAGGGGATATGCTGTTGTTGCCCATTTGGGTAATTTGGGAGTAATGATTCTGATGTATCTGCTTATATACTTTTATAATTGGCAAACAGGTGAATACATAATTATAGAGTCAACTTTTAAATTGGTTGCTTTGGGTATCTTACAGGGATTGACGATGAGCTGGCTTTTCTTATATCGTCGTGATACACCGGAGTCTATGTTGATTTTAATAGGTGTCATCATATTTTTTGCCGGCGCCGCGGCATTTCTGGAAGTACCGGCATTAATGGCGGGATTAATAGGTGGTGGATTCTTTGCTTATTTTTTCCCAAATCGTCAACCGCAATTAATGAGTGCCCTTCAGCAAAGTGAACGGCCAATATATCTCTTATTTGTTACCCTGGCATCAATAAATATTCCATTATCGGATATAGACCTCTACCTGTTTCTAATCCCATTTATCTTATTCAGGGCTATTGCCAAACTGACAAGTGGTTTTTTCCTGAAGCGAAGTTTAAGTGATACCGTTAAAGGTGGTTGGAATGTCGGAGTATTTATCCCTCAAGGTGCCCTGGCTATTGCCATTGCATTAAGTGCATTTCAGCTGTTCCCAAATGCATGGGATAAAATTCTGGTTGCTACTGTTGTTATTGGATTATTTTTCAATGAATTGCTGGGTTATCAGGTCCTCAGGTTCATAAGTTTATCGAAGAGCTATGATTGATCCTGCAAAAATAATATCCCGTCATTCATGGGCGAAACATACGGCCGCTCTCTTGATACTGATTGGAGTCATGTCCCTGATTCAATATTTTTTTCAATTGGAAAAATACGATTCCGGATATGCCATGACGACAATGCTACTTGGATTTATTATGCTTGTCGCTTATATAGCCGGTTTATTAGTCTCTGGTTATGGATTACCGAAGATCACGGGTTATCTGTTGACAGGTATATTGTTTGGGCCCTCTGTTTTTGGATTTGCCACCTCAAGTATGGTAAGCAATCTGAAGCTTATTAATGGTATGGCCGTGGCCTTAATTGCACTGACGGCTGGTGGAGAAATAAAATTAAACCGGATCATGCATATCAGGAAACCATTATTATTTATTGTGATGATTTCAATGATATTGGTCTTTGCGGGAATATTCATTCTAACACTGCTAATCGGTCCACAGTTGGCTTTTTTGGGTGCAGGGACTTCTTTCCTTGAGATTACTTCAATCGGGTTACTTATGGCAACGATTTTTATGGCTTCGTCTCCAACAGTAGCAATAGCTGTGATTAACGATACGGGAGCTAAAGGAAGAGTGAGTGACCTGATATTAGGAACAACAGTCATAAAAGATATGATTGTTGTTATCGTGTTTGCCATAACCATATCATTTGCTGTTGTGATGAACGATCCGGGGACGAAGTTTGATTTTTATGCTTTGTTTGAAGCCATAGGCGAAGTGTTTTTATCCTTACTGTTGGGCGTTTTCCTGGGCTGGCTTCTTGGCCTTTATACAAAAAAGATTGGTTTGGAGATGGTCCTCATAGTTTTGGGCTTTTGCCTGCTTGTTGCCGAACTTGGTTTAAGTTATCATCTGGAACCATTATCTATTTGCCTGGCAGCCGGTTTTTATATTGAAAACTTTTCAGGTCAGACGGGTGACGAATTGATTAATGCCATCAAAAAATTGTCTTTACCGGTGTATGTTGTTTTTTTCTCGGTGGTCGGTTTAGGATTAAAACTGAAAATGCTGACTGCGATGTGGTCTGTTGCATTTTTATATGTTTTAGTGAGAGGATTACTTACTTTTATCGGTACGATGGCGGGAGCCCGATTGGGTAAAGCCACACCGAAAATGATGAAATACGGGTGGATGGGTTTTATATCACAAGCAGGGGTATCTCTTGGCTTAGCCGTTACCATAAGCAGGACATTTCCCGGATGGGGATCCAAACTGGAAATGCTTATCGTTGCTGTTGTGACACTTCATGAGATAGTAGGCCCCGTATTTCTGAAATATGCTCTTGATAAATCAGGTGAAACACACGTCGAAGAGGCTGCTGTCGAAAGTTAAAAAAAGTTTATAAGGGGTGACATAATGTTGTCACCTATGGGTAATAACTTGGTCATAAACATTAACAAAAAGGAAAAATATTATGACTACGGCAGTAAAATTATATGACCAGGCATTACCGGAACCAACACCAAATCTCAGGAAAATTGAAAGCAACCGTTCGGATGAGGATCAGGTTTTAAATGGTATTTATGATGCTATGGGCTGGGGTGATTTGCCCTATCGGCTGAAATTTGAAATAGCTTTGGATGTTGTCGGTTATTATGATGAATTGCGGGGTATGTATTCAACCCGTGATCCATTTGTTTTAGCCCGGAGAAAAAGGGTCGTATATTGGATCAATAATTATCGCGAAGGCAATTGCAGCCTTGAAACAGTGATTGATGCCTTGAAAATATCCAATTAATATCTGGAATGATTTCATGCATTTGGTGAAAGCATATATAAGTTTATCAGGGCTAATACGTTTAGATTAATATTCATGGTATATATCAGTAGGGATTTTTAATTGATATCCTTATTTTAATGAAACTGTAATCTAAACCATCAATGCATGAAACCAATGCTTGAAACCACCCCCGATAAGAAGATTACCAGGAGTGGACTTACATACGATGATGTCCTGCTAGTTCCGGCATATTCTAATGTATTACCTCGTAACGTTGATACCAGCGTTCAGCTTACTCCACGCTTGAAACTTAATGTTCCCATTTTCAGTGCCGCAATGGATACGGTCACCGAATACCGGTTAGCCATTGCTTTAGCTCGTGAAGGTGGATTAGGGATACTTCATAAAAATATGAGTATCGAAGAGCAAGCTGAGCACGTCCGGTTGGTAAAACGTAGTGAGAGTGGTATGATCGTTGATCCTGTTACACTTACTGATGACGCGGTTGTCAGAGATGCGCGGGCTCTTATGAAAAAACATAAGATCGGCGGTATTCCCATTGTTGATAACGACAATAAATTACTTGGGATAGTGACGAACCGGGATCTGCGATTCGAGCCCAATATGGATAAAAAATTGGGTTCCATCATGACACGCGGTAATCTCATAACGGCTGAAATCGGAACAACACTCGAAGAGGCTGAAAAGCTATTACAGGAATTCAAGGTAGAGAAACTGCCTATAGTCGATGAGTCCTATAAACTGGTTGGTTTAATAACTTTCAAAGATATAGAGAAAAAGAAAAATTTTCCTAATGCCTGCAAAGATCAGATTGGAAGATTAACGGTAGGTGCTGCTGTCGGTATCACTGATGATACCATGGATAGAGTAAAAGCTCTGGTAGATGCCGGTGTTGATGTCATTACCGTTGATACGGCTCACGGACATTCAGAAGGCGTTTTACAAACCATACGCAAAATTCGCAAAGAATATCCTGACTTGGATATCATCGGCGGCAATATTGCTACAAGATCTGCCGCTGAAGCTCTGGTGGATGCCGGCGCGACAGTCGTTAAAGTTGGTGTTGGTCCCGGTTCCATATGTACCACCCGAATCGTTACAGGTGTGGGTGTCCCACAATTGAGCGCCATTATGGAAGTGGCACAATTTACGAAGGAAGCCGGTATCGGACTGATAGCAGACGGTGGAATAAAACAAACTGGTGATATTCCCAAGGCTCTTGCTGCAGGTGCCACTGCTGTGATGCTTGGTTCGATGTTTGCCGGTGTTGATGAAGCACCCGGTGAAACCATAATTTATGAGTCCAGGAAATTCAAATCATACCGTGGTATGGGTAGTTTGGGAGCTATGGCTAAAGGAAGCAAAGACCGGTATTTTCAGGATGTGGAAGAAGATATTAATAAACTCGTTCCGGAAGGAATTGAAGGACGGGTTCCATATAAAGGCTTCCTAAGTGAGGTGGTTTACCAAATGGTTGGCGGATTACGCGCTGCCATGGGGTATTGTGGTTCTAAAACCGTCCTCGATCTGCAAAATGCAGAATTTGTCAAGGTATCCTCATCAGCCATGAATGAAAGTCATCCGCATTCCATACAGATCACCAAAGAGGCGCCTAACTATTTCTTACGCTAATAAAAGCATTTATGAAAACGAATAATGGTCAATACGATGTTGACGTAATTATTCCTACGTTTAATAATAAAAATGAATTATCGGAATGTTTGGCTTCTCTCGATAGGCAGACATTCCGATCTTTTTTTGTCCATATTTGTGTTGACGGATCGACGGATAATACTATAGAATGTCTTTCCCATCAGCCATACACCTTCGATTTTACTATTCATGAACACGCCGATCATGGGAATCACGGCCGCGCAGCAGCACGTAACCTGGGTTTGCAAAACGTATCCGCACCTTATGTGATTCTGCTCGATTCCGATGTGATTGCCCAATCTAATTTGCTGGCGGCTCACCTGAGTTTTATAAAGAAATGGGAGGGGATATCAGTAGGAGATATTCGATTTGATAATTCACAGGAAAATATTTGGGCCTACTATTTGCAACAAAGAGGTAAGCATCGATATGCACATGGAAAGGTCATCCCACCTCAGTATTTTGTGACTCAGAATGTAGCATTTCCTTCGTTATTAATAGAAAAGACAGGATTAATGGATGAGGCTATCAAAGGATATGGTGGAGACGACCTGGACTACGGGGTGCGATTAGTACATGATACTCACTGGAAGTGCCGGTATAATATAAAGGCTTCGGTTCATGCTGAGATGAATAAGAATCTGGAAACGGCACTGACTCAATTACACGAATTTGGTTTTCAGTCATTACCTTATCTCCTGAAAAAATTTGATGAATATCAGGATTCACCTGATTTGTTTAAGATTCATTTATCGAAAAAAAAATGGGTATATTCCAAAATATGGAAGCGATTGAGTGAGGTAATGCTTTATTTCCCTTTCTTCATTGCGAAATATGGAGTTCATTACCTTGTATTTTATAACGTGGTAACGGGGTTCAAAAAATATCATGGCACAGCGCATTCAATATGAGGAGCTGGTGAATAAGGCCTATGATCATGTTCTTATATCGATGGGGGCTATAGAACATGATGCACGGTTATTAAATATCGTCTATACGTTAAATAACGAATATTCAAAAGTTCTGTTAATAGGATTATACACTCCTAACTGGTGGATGTCCTGTAAAGATATGGATGTGGATGTTCTGATGCTGGATGATTATAGCAATGGCCGTATGTACAAGTTATGGATAGATTTTTATAGCTGGCTTTCTACATTCAATCAACATCTGAAATCCAGGGTTTTCTGGGCTATGGATTTATATTCGCTCCCATTCGTTGTTCGGTTATCTGCAAAGAGTAATGCACGGAGCATTTATGATTCACGGGAAGTATATTCAGCATTAGGGGAGAGTAACGGGCATCCTGTCAAACAAAAAATTATTTCATATATAGAAAAACGTTATATAAAACGCGTGGGTAGCGTGTTTACTTCAGGACCCCTTGATTCAAGGCATCTTTCCGAACTTTATAATATGGAATTACCGGAAGTCGTAATGAACCTGCCGCGTTTCCATATGACGACAAAAACGCAGCTTTTAAGACGGCGTTTTAATATTCCGGAAGATAAAAAAATTATTCTTTATCAGGGTGTCATTCACCAGGGGAGGGGATTGATGAAATTTGTCAGATCGCTGGATGACATGCCGGATATTGTTTTTTGTCTGCTTGGGTCCAAAACCCCATTAAAAGAGAAGCTCCGGGAAGAAGCTGTGAGACGGCGTGTAAATAACCGGCTGTTTTTTATGGATCCTGTTCCTTATTCTGAGTTACTGGAATGGACTTCATCGGCCGATCTGGGATTATGTTATATTGAACCATTAACATTATCTTTAGAATATGCCCTTCCCAATAAACTATTTGAATATGCTA
>Ga0102962_1000686_pt1 | contig 14954 bp, 10 predicted proteins | sample SalPonF2_C_D2_MG_FD_84519 | JGI IMG/M metagenome (GOLD analysis project Ga0102962, IMG submission 84519) | Salt pond soil microbial communities from South San Francisco under conditions of wetland restoration - Salt Pond MetaG SF2_C_D2_MG ...
CGTTGTTCCCCTCAGGGCTAAGATTATGCAGATTATAGACAAGACTGATGTTAGAATTTACTGCCAGTTTACTGGAAACATTAATATCAGAATTAAACCTCACCGAATAACGGTTATAATCAGTGTTTTTGATGATACCTTCGTGATTCAGATACCCAATGGAGAGGGCATACAAAGCCACATCATCACCACCGCGGATTTTCATGTTATATCCCTGTATCGTACTGTTTCTGAATATTTCATTTTGCCAGTCGGTATAGTTATGATAACGGTAATAAGAAGGATTGTTAATGTTGGTGCTCAGAAATGGGAGTTTAGCTATAGAATCACCTGAAATCCCCTTTGACTGCAACATTTCAGAAAGATAAATCCGGTAATCATCAGCACCCAGTAGGGGAATCTGGTTGTCCGGAGAAAAATTTATACCCCCATAACCAGTCACATCTATATTAGTAGCCATTTTGGCTGCATGGTTAGTACGAATAATAATGACCCCATTTGCTGAACGGCCGCCATAAATTGAACTTGTTCCGTCCTTGATAACAGTCACATCATCCACATCATTTAAATCAATAAATGACAAAGGATTGGTGGCATATCCGGGGATAACAGATCCTTCATATTCCTTATTGTCATATATCATTCCATCAATGACAATAAGTGGTTGATTGGTAGCATAGAGTGAGGTGAATCCACGCAAAAACATATTGGAACCACTTCCCGGCACACCGGACCTTTTAATAACATTTAATCCAGGTACTTTCCCTTTAAAAATGGTTTCGGCCGAAGTACCGGTTTGTTTCCAGTTTTCATCTTTTACGTCGATGGTAACAATTGAAGCAGGAGAATAAGCATAGGGCCGTTGGATATAATATTCATCCACATTTTGATTAAATGAATTATAACCGGTAGGATAAAGATATACTTTAACTACTTGGCGGCCCCTGAGGGCAACATAATTAGTCTGGTAACCCAAACCACCTACTTCCAGTGTGGCCATATAAGTAGGAACGTCAATTGAAAAAGCACCCGCACTGTCGGTAAATGTTGCTCCCGAACCGGGAATAACTACACTAACACCTTCAACAGGAGCGTCAGAAGCGGCATCATATACATTACCTGAAACCATGTTCGGTGTCAGAATCTGTTGTTGTCCCGGATCCTGGGCCAGTAAGCTGCCACCTATGAGCAGTAATAATAAGGACAGTAATTTATTTTTACGTAACATAAACCTCATCTTTAATATTTTTTTATTCGAATACGGGTACAAGTTTTATATAATCAACAGCAACTGTAGTATTGTTTCCGCTTCCAACCAGTTCTATCCAGAGATCAGAATAACTGAAGAAAAGAGGACTACCAGCCGGCATTTCAGAAGTAGTATGATAACTGGTATCAGTAACTGCAATATAATCGTTAGTGAACGGTGAAGGAGATGTAAAACCTTGTTCTCCATCAATGATAGCAGGCATAACTGAACCTATTCTTTCCTTAATAGTATCTGTGGTATTCGGAAAACGGTAGGAATAGTTAAAATCATCAATTGCCCTGATATAGAACTTATATCGTGTTGAAGCAATATTTCCGACATGAAAAACAATTCCTCCGGGATTCGCCCTGTGGTTATCCAGAATAAAATCATAACCGCCAGAAGCATTTGGATTCTTACGCATATAACCTGTTTGTCCGGAAATATCAGCAATTACAAAATTTGTAGTGTCCTCGCCCTGTAAAATAATGGGTTGTATTTTATCGGGCAATGCAACCGGGCAGTCATGCAAAATATAAACCATCCCGTTGCTGGCACTGTAAGCACTGTCAATTGCATATTTATTGAAAGGAACTTTTACATTAAACATGGAAATAAGTGTATCCAGTATGCTGTTCCTGTCATAGCGTCCGCGGAAAATATAATCTTTGGCCACATTCCAGTGGGTAATACTGTCAGTTTTTGCATCATCATTTTTAACCGTGTAATACTTTCTGAACTTATCAAATTCCTGCTGGAAAACATCATCTGTAACCAAAAACACAGTTGATAATGAATCTTCATCACTCAGGTCCCGGATATAAGCCAGCACCGGATTACTCCATACTATTCCTGTTACTGTATCATATACCGGTTCAAAGGTCAACGGATCATATCCTGTTTGCCGGGCTACATTAGGATTGAAAATCTCGCCTGTAAGAGAATTAATATAATCAGTATGCGCCTTACAAAGATCAGTTGTTTGAATAAATTCCCAAATATTCATTTTCGGGATTAACGGCTTGTCAATAATGTGCAAAATTCCATTTTTGGCAGGTACATCCAATGGTTTAATTAACCCAGCATCATCTACTTTTCCATCAAGATAATTAAGCGTAATTGTTTTCCCTGAAAGGGTTTTAATTCTGCCTTCCGGTTGCGCATCAAAATATGAATAAAGTGTTAAGCTGATGTGATTCTCCACAAATTGCTTCAATTTAACCGGATCATTAACAATCGCGTTATCCAGCGCTGACAAAGCATCATTATTTGGAGCCCATACAGTATACGTTCTGTTTGAGGTGATCACAGAATCCATCCCGGTTTCATGGAGATAATCAGCAAATGCTGATAATTCAGGTCTTGAGCTGATTAATTCCATGAGATTATCTCCGGTTACATCCGCATTGATCTTATCATGTTCTTCCCAGGGATCCTGACAACCAGCGAATCCAATTAAAATAAGGGCTGAGAAAAACAATAATTTCCAGTTTTTTGACATATTGTTCTATTTTAGAAGTAGTTCTTCATTTATATTTTAATTACTCTCAGGTCTGTCGACCAGAATTCCATTCTTATCTACTCTTGGCCATGTCTGTGGATCGTCATAAGGAATGATATGGATCATATCAAGCCAAACATGATCACGGCCATCATTAATTGTAACGAATTTTATAGTATGCTTTCCGGTTGTAGGTACATCAATAGTCCCAGCCAAACGGCCTACAAAACGTCCATGCAGATCAGTCCAAAAGGGCTCTCCGGCTGCAGCTACGACAGTACTGTCATTTGGATTGAAATTATACCGTTTATAACCAGTCAGTTCAAGATCATCATCACTAAGGTCTTCCGGAATAGTAACATTATTATCACAGAGGTTTGGTAACTGTTCTCCGTCAAAATAGACCATAAAGATCGGACGTCTGGCCTGACTGACATTCCTGGTGCAAACCCATAATTTGTATTTTCCCTTAACAATAAGCGGGGAAGTAAATTCAATCCAGGGTATACCCTGCTGGCGCAGATTGATATCCAGGTAATCACTATATACATAATACTGTCCCATCCAGCCGGCATCAACAGCGTATCCGATGGTAGAATTGGTTCCCCAGTTGACACCTGCAAGCTGACCATACTGAACATCCAGGTATTGTCCCGGTTTCCGGAAGATTCCAACCATTTTTCGCAGTTCAGGCTGATTGGCAACATCCCAGTATACCGGCATCGGGTTTCTTACCTTAATACCGAAATTCTTGGTCATCACATGATATACTCCGTTACCGGCAGTAATATCACTGTTGAGCCTGTCTACAGGTGCTCCTCTTTCGAGTTTTCCGTTGAATACTTCTTCATTTACCAGGACAGAATCACCTTTAAGCTTTATTGTAATTACCTCAAGCGGAGCCATTGTTACCAGCGAACGCTCCATTACCATGTCAGTAACATATTTAAGACTGTTATCCAGACAATGATAAGCAGTATAAAGATAGAGGCTGTCTTCCGGATTGGAAGGATCACCTGTATCGCTGTAACGCGTCTTCAGATCTTCGAATGAATTAATGCCATCTTTATGATAGGCCTCATCAGTAACGGCTAATACAGTAAACCACCTTCTGTTATCCACAACCGGTTGATCGGGATCGGTGGGAATGGCCTCCATCGAAGGCATCAATTTAAGAGTATCGGCAAGCGTTGTAGCTTTCAGGGCTGCAGAAAATATACTAAATTGAGGATCTTCATCAATCATTGTAGCAATTGGTTTTGTTACAGGATCGAGGACAGTACTTATTGCGTGTATAATACCGTTTGCTGCATGAATATCACGATGAACAATAGTAGAATACTTATTTATTTTGATCTTAGCTTCTCCATTCTCGAAATAAGTACGGGCTGTAAGATACTGTCCGTACATTGTAGGCTTTGGAAGTTTCCCATCAGTAAACTGCGTGGTATTCAGGGTATCAATAATAATATGATATCTTACCAGATCGGTAAGCTCCTTCTGAGTGAAATCATCCAGTGTTTTTCCTTTCTTTTTAAGAAAAGCATCAATGGCATCATTAGTTGGGGCAAAGCAGGTGTAAGTACCATAAGCATCAAGAAAAGACAGATTCCCGGATTTTTGAAGCAGATCATAGAACTCCGAAAAATTATCAGGATTATCTTTAAAATAGGTACCAATAAGCACGTCATTAGAAGTAGCCTGAACATAGTCCACTTTTTTGCAACTATTCAGAAGCACACCACCAAGGATGACAAATGCAACAATTAATCTGTTTATCATTATTTTCATGTCTGGCTCCTTTTAAAAATTTTGTTGAGTTTCATAAAACGGATTCTGCACCAGTGCAGGATTTGCATCCAGTTCACCAAAATAAATGGGCAGGTAATGACTAAGCGTATCCTCATATTTATTTTTAATGGTAAGCTGTTTATCCGGTGGTGCAGCCTTTAACACCATATCGATGAGCAGTTGTTTATTTTCATAATGATTCCGTCGTGCAAACCTTAGAATATCAAACCATCTTTTCCCTTCATAGGCAAATTCTCTGGCTCTTTCTGCCAACAGAAACTCATTCACCGAACGTTTATCTGTGGCACCGCCCCAAACATCAGATATTTTAGAGGCTTTGGCCCTGTTCCGTATCTGATGGATTAAATCAAGTGCATCCTGCCCGCGATTCAGTTGAGCGAGAGCTTCTGATTTCATGAGCAGAATATCAGCATATCTGTAAATAATAAAATGCGCCCATGATTCACTTTCTGCACGCAGGTCTTCACGGTTTATTCCCAGATATTTCCATATTGAATAATTATCACTTGACTTATATGATCCACCGTCTGCACGTACATCAGCATCCTGAGGCAGGGTATATTCATCCTGAGGGAAATATTCTTCAATAGCTACCGGAGAAGCAACCAGGTATCTTCTGGTTCTGAAAATATTATAATAAGGGTTTTGCTTATCCTGCGAGAACTGAAGTTCAAAAATACTTTCAATAGAGTTACCGGTACCGTATAATGTAGTAAACCACTCTTTATCCCCGGGTACCAGCGAATATTTTTTACCATCAATTACCTTGTTACACGCCAGTAATGCGGAGTCATACTGCTCAGTCCACAGATATACATCAGCTTGAATAGCATTGATTGCATATTTAGTAAGTCTGCCTTTGTTTGAGGCAATATCACCATAACTTTCAGGTGCGTATTCCTCAGCTTTTTTCAGGTCAGATTTTATCAGATTAAAAATCTCTGTCCGTGAACTTTTGGGTACGGCAAATTTTTCTCCGTCATTAGTGGTAGCATTAGTTTTTAAGGGTACCTCATCAAAGACGCGCACCAGATAAAAATACATTAGTGCTCTAAGCCCGTATGCCTCGCCCTCGTAATGCTGCAAAGCTTTTGTGGTAAAGGACGGGTCAACATCCTGTACTCCTGGAGCATAGTGTAAAACAGTGTTGCAATAATTGATGGTCCTGTAGAAGGCTCCCCACTCACAAAGCCGGTTATCCGGCAGTATATCACCGTTCACTACATACTGAAAATCAGTATTCAGTCGACTGGTTGTAACCATGTCGGCTCTTAATTCTCCCCAAAGGAACAGCTGTTGCGGTATATCATAGCCAGATCCCTGATTGTTTCCCAGTAAAGAAGCATAACATCCCATTACGGCAGCTTCAACGTCTTCCTTGGATTTCCAGAATTCCTGTACAATAATTCCATCCTGAGGCTCCAGATACAGCCAGTCGCTACAACTGTTAAAAGTAAAGGAGCCCAGTATAATTAGTATTATAAGACGAACTTTTTTCATTTTCCCGGATAATTATTTTTTAAATTAGTTCTTATCATTTTTCAAACAGGCTATTTTAGAAGGTTACTGACAAATTAAGGGTAACTTCTTTGGTTCTGGGTGTTGTAGAATCATCATAGCCTACGGTATAAATAGTACCATCACTACTGTTGATGCTTATTTCAGGATCCTGTCCGAGGTAATTTGTGAAAGTCAGCAAATTATTGAGTGTAGTAGATATTCTGGCCTGTTTAATTCCAAACTTATCCAGATACCTTGAAGGGATCCTGTAGGTAAAAGTTATATATTTCAACCTCAGGAACGAACCATCCTCAACAAACCTGTCGGAACCAAGCCAGTTGTATCCATAACCAATCAGGGCCCGGGGCATATCAGTTACATCTCCCGGATTTTTCCATCTTTTCAGGGTTGCTGTAGTCTGGTTATTATAATTAAACATGTTTTCTGTATTCATCTTGGTACGGTTGATGATCTCGTTGCCATACCTTCCGTAGAAGAAGAAATTAAATGAAAATGCCTTGTAGGTAACTGAAGATCCAAAACCACCGGTAAAATCCGGATTGGCATCGCCCAGGTAAACAACATCGAGGTAATTGATATTGCCATCATGGTTAATATCAGCATATTTGGCATCACCCGGCTGGAACTGATAATTAATGGAAGGATAATTATAGACCATTTTAACGGGATTACCATTGGGGTCAAAGATTTTATTACCATCAGCATCACGGGCAATAATATCATTTTCGTTGCTAAACACACCAAGGTACTTATAACCGTAAAACGAACCAATGGGGTTACCCACCTGAATAATTCGTTTATAATCACCGTTGGTTGTGGTACGACCTCTTTCCAGCGGGAAGTTATCAGCCACCGAACGAAGGATGTTATAATTCCTGGCAATGTTAAAGTCGAACGATACTGTAAGATCGCCTGTTCGTACCGGATAGGAACGGAAACTGAAATCCCAGCCCTGTACATCCATGGAACCAACATTCATGGTAACATTTGAATATCCTGATGAAGAGGCGATCGGAACATTGTTGCCAAACATATCATGTGTTGAATTCTGATAGAAGTCAAGGTCAATCATCAACCGGGACTTAAACATCTCAAGAGTCAGACCAAAGTCCTTGGTGGTAAATGATTCCCATTTCAGGTTCTGTAATTCCATATCTGCAGGATAAATTGCTTTGTTCCCGAGATAAGTCCAGTTAAATGTACTGTAGTTATTAAAAAACAGGTATGGGTAACGGGGGCTGTGACCATTTTGTCCGTAACTGAATTTAAGTCTGAAATCATCCAGGAAGGTAAACCGTTGCATAAAAGGTTCGCCTGAGATTCTCCAGGCACCTGAAAGACTTGGAAAATAACCGAAACGATATTTCTTATCAAATCTTGAATTTCCTTCTCTTCTGACACCGGCGGCAAAAATATACCGGTCTTTAAAAATATAGTTAACCAATCCGAGCAAACCATCGTCCCTGTTTTGGGTGGTTGTTGAGTACATATCTGTACCCGGTTCGTTAATCCTTGCCGGATTTGAAGGGTCAGTCAGAGAGGATGAAGCTGAATTCCCGGTCTGCACGTTATAGACCAGTCCGCGATAATCGTTGGTCTGAAAATTAACTGTAGCAGTAAGATCATGCACTTTGTTAAATATCTTATGATAGGTCAACCGGTTATTTGTATAGATTGTATAGTTGTCCTCGTCATTATCCCTCGCCATGTTAACAGTTATATCAGTCCACGGACGGCCTGTTGCTTTTTGCGGAAGGAAATAATTTCGCTTGAAATCATTTACTGTAAATGCCACATCAGAAGCAAAAGTTAACCCGGGAAGGATATTATAGTAAAGAGAGAACTTTGTATCCACCCGGTCGTTCATGGTCTGGTACATGCCATATTCGGCCATAGCAACAGGATTATATGTTCCCATGTGCTTTTCATCGTTGTAATAGTAGTATCCCTGTATATTACTGGATGGGGAGAAATAGTTAGGAGTTGGGTTGCCACTTGCATCATACTCATATATAGCCATATTAGGCATCTTCTGGATAGCCTTAGCTCTTATATATCTGTCGAAATTACTGTTGGTTTTACCATGGGCATATGACATATCTGCGCGTAATCTAAGTTTATTGGAGATATTATAATCGAGATTGAGACGACTGGTAATACGTTGCAGATCAGTACCCAGTGTCACACCAGTTTGTCCCTGATAATTGACTGAGAAGCGGTAAGTTGTTTTGGAACCTCCTCCGGTCAGCGACAGGTCATGGTTATTTATAAATCCATTTCTGGAGATGGCATCCAGCCAGTTTGTATTTTGACCATAGTTATAATACCACCACGGATCACTTGGATCATACTGGAGCTCTTTGTTCAGGTTCGTGTTAAGCGGAATACCATTTACATTCATGGTACCTTCAGAGATAAGTGTTGAATACTGGTCCCCGTTAAGTAGCGGAATAGGCTTGGGTTCAAACTGGAAAGTTCCCCTGTAAGTATAGGTAACAAGAGGCTTTCTGGACCGGACACCCCTTTTGGTTGTAATAGACAATACACCATTAGCTCCTTTGGTCCCCCATAATGCAGTTGCTGATGCATCTTTAAGAACTGTAATCTCCTTAATATCATCAACAGAGATATTCAGCATCTGTGCATACCCTTGTTCATTGGCCGTGGCAAAGTTAAAGTCTGAAGCTACCGTTGTTTCGTAAGGTATATTATCCACAACGATCAATGGTTTACTGTTGGCTGTAAGTGTACTTACTCCACGGATACGAATAGACATGCCACCGCCGGGGTCACCGGAATTGGAAACAATGTCAACACCCGATATACGTCCCTGCAATGCTTCATCGACAGTTGAGGCCTGTACATCCTCCAGTTTTTTCATGCTGATTTTTTCGATTGGCACAGCTAAATCACGGTCGTTAACATTCATAAAGCCCGTATTTATTTTCCGCTCACCGACAATTTCCACTCCCTGCAGACTTGTTACATCTTCATTCAGTGCAATATTAATATGAGTACGTCCATTAATATCAAGGATTTGTTGTTTAAAACCCACAAAACTTACCTGGATCCGGTTGTCTAAGCTGGTTACAGGTAATACATAATTTCCGTCCACATCAGTAATTGTACCCTTGATAATACGGTTATTTTTGTCAAGCTCAGCAATAGAAGCACCAGGCAGGCCAAGCTTATCACTATTACTAATTACTTTCCCTTTCAACAATGTTTTTCCCTGACCAAAAGCGGGATTCTGTAACAGAATAACCCCTGAAATCAGAAATAACACACATGTAAGAATTTTTTTCATTTCAGCAGATATTTTTGCAGTTTTAGTAGCTCAGATAATTATCTATCAAATGTATGACACACCGATTGCCCAGTACATTACTTTTATCGTTGATAACATGGGCACTCCGGTTATTTCTATCAACAATGCGAAGGTTATCAGGCTCATTGAAAATAGTAACATATGTCTTTCCGTCAATATCTTTATAAAGTGTTTCGCGCTGTCCGTTAACTTCCCCGTCAGGTACAACAATAACATTAGATATTGTGTGATACATAACGAAAGCCAGCAACTGATCCTGCTCATCCTGCGTAAAATCGGCAAAGGTTATTTCCGGCAGGTAGCCGTCTCTGACAGCAGCATCAATAGCAGTATCATTTGGAATTAATAATGTATTGTTCTTCGTATTTTCAATATTGGCAATCGCCTTGGTGTTTGCATCGTAAACATATCCATTAAGTGAAGAGGCTGATTTTTGCAAATACTGGTAAAATTTACTGAAACTGGATTTTCCTTCAATTTCAGCGCCGATATTTTTGATCGAATATTTAAGAGCGTTATTCAATACATAGGAAACTCCATTGCTGGATATACTCTTCTTACCTGCAATAATCACCTCAGATTTTTCTGCATTTCCTGCAGCAAAAACAAATCCACCGGCATAACGGATGTATTCTCCGCCTTCGTCCAGTGAGGTACGAACAATACCGGTACCGGAAAGATCATCAAGTTGTTTGTTTACAACTATATGCAGATTCATAATCCTGTTCAGGGCAACTGTTGGATTTGTTCCCAGGTCAGGATTGTCTACACTCCATGAATTTCGTGAGCCATCATAACTAAGACCTAACGTTTCAAAGGCGCTGTTTGGAATGATAAATAAAGTCTGTTTGATATTTGGATTTCTGACGATATAGTATAGTTCTGTTGACCTGAGCGCCTGTAGGAATAATGAATAATCCGGGTTCAGGTTAACGTTTCCTAATAAGGTATAAAAGGCATCAGAAGCCTGAACCTTATCTGTTCCGTAAAAGATCCCGTTACTGGCTATTTTCTTCTCAACAATATCGGATTCAGGATCAAATCGGGCTGGCTCTCCAGAATAGTTGATGGTTACGTCAAATTTACTGGGCCATACAGAAGTTCTGAAAAGATGTGAATTTACAAATTCAGCAATCAGATCAGGAGACATATAATCCAGTGATTTATAATACTTAAGAAATTTTTCATTGAAGAACTTATCTACCGCCGCGTTGTTCGGTACAAACATTGTCCAGCCATCTTTCTGCGCATCATATTGCTCACCCTCTCCATATCTCATGAAATTCTCACAGTTGGGAGCAAAATTCATTATCGGATAATCCTTTACGTATACTGTTTGCTTTGTTCCGGAAACCTGTTCATAACGTGATTGAAAAGCATCAGGAGCAACACTATAATCCTTCATATACTTATCCAACACCTCCTTAAATTTGCTGTACTCAGGATTGTCTCCCAGCATCTCCTCCAAATTCTCAAGAGGGGTAATTACCTTATCTATAACATGAATATATCCGTTTTCAGCCCTCAGGTCTTTCTCAGTCACTTTGGCATTTACAACATTAAAACCAGAAAACTCAGTATTTGGATAAAAATAGTTATAATCATAGGAGGTAAGATTCCTGGTAGCCATAAAGGCAGAAGTGAAATAAGGGATATGTTTGTAATTGTTATCATCCGTCTGGAAATTACCAGGAGTTTCCGGAAGCAGTTCCACTGCATTCATATCCACCACTTTTTCCATACTGCCATTCACCTCTTCATCATACACCCATTTAAAATTTGATGTCCTTCTTTTAAATGCTTCGTCAGGAACCCAGTCCTGAAGAGCCGAAGACTGATAATCGTCTAACTGATCAGAAGAATAAGCGTTGGGTACCAATAGATAACTGACAATTTCCCTGGCGGTAGCAGAATCGATAGCATCCACAGAAGCGAGGCCATGATCGCTGAGATATTTAGAAAATGCTTCATCTGTTGGAGCAAAGACAGTGAAATAACCGGCATTGGAAAGAATATCCTTGTAACCGGAGTTATCAATTAATTTTAAAAAGGAATCAAAACCACCTTTTTCTGCCAGCTGTGGATAAATCGGTTTTTCAAGCCAATCAGGCCGCTCGTAGTATTGTTTAATTTCTTTTTTGCAACCTGAAAGTACCAGCAGTGTTCCCACAATTAGTACAATGCCGGAAATCAATTTCGTTGTTCTTCTCATATTGGTTTACTTATTTTGTCAAGATGCTGTTTTAATTAGCTACATTAGTAGTGAGATATTTTAATTATGGTAAATTTTATGATTTAAGGATTAAATTGGGCAATTTTCTTCTGTGATGAAATTATAAACTCTTCAGATGTATAAGTGTTTACAAATGAGCTATTATAAAGATATCTCTTTTTTAAGTTTAAATTTTGGATTTCAAAACTAAATTGAGAATAATTTATTTTGGAAATAAGAGAATTAGTGAAGGGATTATCTTTGCAGGTTGAAAGTTCGGTTTCATGATAGTAGTTTTTAATTAGCAGCATAATAATAACTAATTTCGTATTAAAATATTTTGTGAGTATTACAATTGTTTAAATTCTGAATGCAATATCTCACGATATTTTTAATATTGTAAAAATATGTCAGATTGATTTCTTGGTCAATGAACATTTTGGTTATATATTTGCACTTTTTGATACAGTATGAAAAACAATAATTTTTTTAAGTATCTCACACCGGGAAACGAAGATGAAGAATGGGGCTTTTACCTCAACGTAGCAGGCTATGCAACTATCTTACCTGGTGAAGAATATCCGCCTCATGGGCACCCTAATGGTTACAACTTTGATTATGAAACCGGAAGGGTGTTGCATGAATACCAAATTAATTACATTACTGAAGGCAGTGGCATGATAGAAACCATGAGGGGCAAATTTAAAATCAATCCGGGTACCATATTGTTATTATATCCCGGTGTATGGCACCGTTACCGCCCCAATAAGAAAACGGGCTGGAAAGAGCATTATATTGGATTTAAGGGCGAAATTGCCGATAAACTACTCTCTAATAAATTCTTTGAAACCCACCGCCCTGCCATCAGAGTTGGATATAACGATAAGATGATCGACACCTTTTATTCTATCATTGATGATGTTAAGATCGAAAATCCGAGTTTTCAACAGGTTTGCTCCGGTACAGTAGTAAGTTTGCTGGGACAGATCATTTCTACAGTGAAAAACAAGGACTTTGACGGAAAAGAAATCGAAGAGAAAATCAGAAAGGCAAGGATCATTATCCGGGACAATGTAAACTCCGGGATCGATCCGGCTAAGCTTGCTTCTGAGCTGTTTATGAGCTATTCCTATTTCAGAAAACTATTTAAAAAATATACAGGTGTCAGTCCTACTCAATATGTCTCGTTGCTAAGAATCCAGAAGGCCCGCGACATGATCATCAATTCACAAATGCCCATTAAACAGATCGCCTATGAATGCGGTTTCCCTTCAATCTTCTATTTTTCAAGGTTTTTCAAGCAGAAACTGGGTATTTCACCCTCGGAATTGCGTAAAAAACCGGCTGAAGAAGATTATTAGGATTGGCCGGTAATGGAAACTTCGGGTGAGCATACAAAAAACAGGGTCGGATGCTGTAAAACATAGATTTTTCACCGCTTGCTTCGTTTTTATAGATTACTGTGCTTCTTTGATTTAAAATCCAGGGAAAAGAAATCAGTGCCTTCCATCAAATTATCAAAAAGTGTAAAACTGTCTGATTGCTGATTATTACGGGCAAACAGCGAGACAAACATCATTTTTGTATAAACTGATCCGGATTTAATAAAATAAAAAAGTGATAATATCTTATCATTTTCCGCAATGGTCAAATTTTATATTTTCTTAAAAATTTAAGATGCAGGCAGGGGAGAGATGAGAGGTTGAGAGGTGAGTCATTTAGTTGTTTAGGAGTTTAGAAGTTCATATGTAATCCTGATATTTATAATGTAATGAATAACGTTAATAGTTGAATCGGGTTGGACCACGAGTCTGGAGACTCTCGGCAGCCGGGGAATCCTTATCTCACCGCCGCACCCATGATTTTTATATTGCAGAAGTTATCGGAATCGACGGATAGCAACTTTCAATTTATCTGCAGGTTATTCTCCAAAGAATTTTAACCCGACGATAGATACCACCAGCAAAAAAAGGAAGAAAACGCGGGCGGCGTGTACCGGTTCATGAAAAAGGAGGATACCTGCAACAGCCGTTCCCAAAGCCCCTATGCCGGTCCATACCGCGTAGGCCGTACCCACGGGAAGGACTTTTACCGCTTCAGACAGGAAATAAACACTGATCAGCATGGCCACTCCCGTTCCCACGGTGGGCCACAAGCGGGTTAATCCTTCGGTATATTTCAGGCTAACCGCCCATACTGTTTCAAATAAACCGGCAATAATCAGGTAAAACCAGGCCATAAATCAAAACTTTATTAAATTTGTTAATATACTAAAATCAGTTTTCAAAGATAATGTTTTCCCGGTGCGAACAAGTAAAGAATGTGTTTATGAAAAAATATCTGATTTTCATAGTGACCTCAATAATATTTTTAACCTCCTGTAAGACAATGGAAAATGTGCCAACTACTGTTCAGTCAGTCGATTTAAACCGCTATGCCGGCAAATGGTATGAGATTGCAGCTTATCCCCAGCGTTTTGAGAAAGGTTGTCATTGTACCACAGCTGAGTATATATTAACAAAGAAGAAATACATCCGTGTGATCAACCGTTGCCGGAAAGACAGTGTAACAGGCAATCTTAAGGTTGCAAAGGGCAAAGCATTTGTGGTGCCTGGCAGTAACAATGCCAAACTAAAGGTGCAGTTTTTCTGGCCATTCAGAGGCGATTACTGGATACTGGATCTTGCCTCCGATTATTCTTATGTGGTGGTTGGGGATCCGTCCCGCAAATATCTTTGGATACTGGCACGTCAGCCGAAGATTGATCCGGAGCTGTACAGTAAGATACTGGAAAAGATCAGAGAAAAAGGCTATGACCCATCCGGTCTGGTACGAACCGTCCAGGAATGTCAACAGGTACGATAATTTTCATGAAGTACAAACCCATCATTGATTATGAATAAAAACAGGATACTCAGATTTATTGCTTTTGTGGCGTTTGGTATTTTCATTGCCATCGTGGCACATGGTATTCATTACTATCTGAAACATCCGGGTATCTCTGTGCTCGATATCCCGTTGCGTTTCAAAAGAGAATACGGCACAGGTGCCTTGTTCATCCTGCTTGCAGTGATTGCCGGAAATATGTTTGGAAGGAAGTAAGGGGAGAGAGATGAGTGATGAGAGGTGAGTTAGTCGGAAGACCGAAGTTAGAAGGAAAGAAGATTACGGCATGCCTGGTTTGAGGTTAAAGTATGAGGGTTGAAGTATGAAGAATGCAAAGATTACGGCATGCCCGGTAGCCTGGGGGAAAAGAGAGAGATGAGTTGGGAGTTGTGAGTCGGAAGACAGACGGTGTTAATGCCTGTATTTAGTTGATTGTTTTCATTCA
>Ga0102962_1000688_pt1 | contig 14949 bp, 12 predicted proteins | sample SalPonF2_C_D2_MG_FD_84519 | JGI IMG/M metagenome (GOLD analysis project Ga0102962, IMG submission 84519) | Salt pond soil microbial communities from South San Francisco under conditions of wetland restoration - Salt Pond MetaG SF2_C_D2_MG ...
ACGTCTCGACGAGGCGCGGCGCGAGGGCGGCCCCACCGTCGCGCGGGACGCGGTCCCCGTCCTCGACACCACCTTCGAGCGGGCCGAGGAGCTCACGCTCAACGACGCCGAACGCAAGGTGCTGGCCCACGTCAACGCCCAGCGCAACGTCACCCGCATCGCGCTCGACGCCGGCCTCGACCCGGACGACGCGCTCGCCATCGTCGAGCGGCTGTCGAAGCTCGGGGTGCTGAAGATGCGCGGTCGGCGGCCGCGCACCGCCCGACTGGTGGCCCGCCTCAGCGACAGCGAGCTGGCCGCCGGCGTGGCCGGCCTCGATCCCGGCATCCTCGACACCTGGGAGCGCGCCACCGGCGGCCCCGCGGAGCGTGTGGCCTGCCGCCGCGAGGACGGCAAGGTGCTGGTGTTCCGCGCCAGCGCCGTCGATGGCGCCGGGCCCTACATCCTGTTCTCCCGCGACACCCTCTTCCGGTCCGACCTGGCCGCCAACGAGGCCCTGCTGGTGCGGCCGGTGGCCAAGCGCGACTGAGACCCCTCCGAGGAGCGTTCCCATGGACGAGCGTGCTCCGCTCAGCCCGTTGCTGCCCTGGCGCACGCGTGCCTTCCCGGTCGATTGGGCGGCCGAGTTCGGACGGCGTTGCGACCTCCATCTGGAGATCGGCTTCGGCGACGGGCGCTACACGGTGCGCCGCGCGTTGGACGAGCCCGGCAGCGGTTTCGTCGGGCTCGAGATCTCCAGCGCCAGCGTGCAACGCGCGCTCCGGCGCGTGCGCCGCGAGGGCGTCGGCAACGTGCGGCTGGCCAAGGCGGGGGCCCAGTTCGCGCTCCGTCACCTCTTCCCCGAGCACGCGCTGAGCGGCATCGTGGTCAACTTCCCGGATCCCTGGCCGAAGGAGCGCCACACCGATCGGCGCCTGCTGCGGCGCCCGTTCTTCCGGCTCGCCGCCAGCCGCCTGCGCCCGGGCGGTGCGGTGCGGCTGGCCACCGACCACCCCGAATACCTCGCCTTCGCGCTCGCGGAGGCCGAGACCGCCGGGGGGTTCCGGGTCCACGAGACCACGCCGCCCGAAGCGGTGTTCGAGACCAAGTACGCGCTCAAGTGGAAGGCGCAGGGCAAACCCTTGCACTACGTCGAGTTCCGCTACGACGGCTCGCCTGGCGAGCGTTTCCCGCACCTCGAGAGGCCCACGACCATGCCCCACGCCCTGTTCACGGGGACGCTGCCGCAGGCGGCGCCCTTCGCCAAGGTCGTGCTCCCCTACGGCGAGGGGCACGTCATCCTGCACGAGGTCGCACGCAGTTTCGGCCCGCTCGGGCGCAACGCCTCCGAGCAGGCGCACACCCCCGCGGAGGCCGCCCAGGTGGCCCCGCCCCGCGGCGACGAGGTCGTGCGCCCGCGCTGGTGGGTGCGGGCCAGCGTGGACGAACCCGACATCCGTCAGCACCTCCTGGTGCTCGTGCAGCAGCGCGACGAGGACGACGTGATCGTGCGGCTCGAGCCCTTCGGCGATCCGGTCATCACCCCCACCGTGCGGGGCGCCGTCCACGCCGTCGCCGAATGGCTGGCGGCGGCCACCGAGCTGCGCCTGCGGGCGCGCAATTACTGAGCGCCTGGCGGCCGGCGGTTCGGGCTAGCATCGGCGCATGCCCCTGCGCGAGCTGCCGTATCCGAACGACCCGGAAGGGGAGGCCCTTTCCGTCATGACCGCCCCCGACCTGCCCTGGCCGCACGGCTTCACGCTGCGTAGCGGCGGCGTGAGCGGGGGCGCCTACCACTCGCTGAACCTGGGACTCAGCTCGGGCGATGCGCGGGGGGCGGTGGAGGCCAACCGCGACCGCCTGCTGGCCGCGCTCGGCTGCGCCCGCAGCGACGTGTGCGCCTTCGAGCAGGTGCACGGCGATCGCGTGTTGGAGGGCCACGCGAGCTGGTTCAGCGAGCGCGCCGACGCAGCGACCACCGACGTTCCCGGGCGTCTCCTGGTGGTGAGCGTTGCAGACTGCTTCCCGCTGCTGTTCCACGACCCGGTGCGCGGCGCTGTGGCGGCGGCGCACTGCGGCTGGCGCGGCACCGTGGCCGGGCTGGCCGGGCGTGTCGTGCGGAGCATGACCGAGCGCTACGGCAGCCGACCAGGCGACCTGCGCGTGGCCATCGGCCCCGGGATCGGCGCGGCCTGTTACCAGGTCGGGCCCGAGGTGGTCGAGGCCTACCGGCGCGCGGGCTTCCCGACCGACGTGGCCACGCCCGACGACGACGGCCGGCACCGCCTCGACCTGGTCGCCGCCAACCGCTGGGCGTTGGCGCGCGAGGGGGTCCGGCCCGAGCGCGTCTGGAGCGCCGGGAGCTGCACCCATTGCGAGCCGTCGCGCTACTTCAGCCATCGCCGCGACGCCGGCGTGACGGGGAGGCACTGGGCCTTCATCGGGCTGCCGCGCCGGTAGCGGCGGACGCGACGCGGCGACGGGTCGCGACCCGGGAAGCCCTGCAGCCACGCTATCCTGGCGCCATGCTCGTGACTTCCAACGCTCGACCCCCGGCGGGGCGCCGGTGACCTCGGCGATCCAGGGGCTGCGGGAGCGCCTCGAGCGCGCCGAGCGCGTCGCCATGGAGATCCCGGGCTTCCGGCGGGCAGCCGTGCTGGTCCCGTTGCTGGAAGCGCCCGGCGGGCTCGAGCTGCTGTTCACGGTGCGCGCCTCGTCGCTCGCCAACCACGCCGGTCAGATCGCGTTCCCGGGCGGCGGCATGGAGCAGGGCGAGGCGCTGGTCGAGGCGGCGTTGCGCGAGACGGAGGAGGAGGTGGGTCTGCGCGTGCCGGTGGAGGCCGTGCTGGGCATCCTCAGCGACCACCCTTCCCCCGCCGGGTACGTGGCGACGCCGGTGGTGGCCCGCATCTCCTGGCCGCAGCCGCTCGCCCTGAACCCGGTGGAGGTCGCCGACACCTTCACCACGCCGCTGCGTGATCTCGCGGCCATCGAGCCGCGCAGCGAGGTCCGGCAGCTCCGCGATTATCGCCGGCGCATCTACAGCTATCCCTGGCAGGGGCGCGACATCTGGGGCTTCACCGGCAACGTCGTGAAGAACCTGCTGGACGTGCTGGAAGGGCGTTCGGGCGACCCTTTCGATCCGTGGTAGCCTCGCACACGATTCCGGGGTTGCCGGAGCGCGGGTTCGAACGGAGAGGAGGCCGGCGGTGAAGCGGCGCGATCTTCGCGTGGTTCGTGGCGACGAGCGTTACGCCTATACCACCGGTGAGGTGGTGGAGGCGTTGCAGTCGGCCGGTGTCCTGACCGACGAGGCCATCCGCATCGCGCGGGAGGCCGAGCGCCGCCTGCGTGAGTCGGGAACGCGGCAGGTGGATCTCACCGACCTCCTGGACGTGCTCGCCGGCATGGTCGAGGAGCGCGTCGCGCCCGAAGTGGCGCAGCGCCTCCGTCACCAGACGCCCCCCTTCGTCCCGCTGCTGATCGACGTCGACGGAACGCAGGAGCCGTTCTCCAGGCGCACCCTGATGGCGTCGTTGGAGAAGCTCGATCTCGGCTTCAAGGAAGCGCACGCCGTGGCCAACCTGGTCGAACAGGGGCTGCGCGCCGAGGGGGTGGAGCGGCTGGCTCAGGCGGAGCTGGCGCGCCGCGTGGCGGTCGCGCTGGAGGGGCGGTACGGCCGCGACCTGCGCCTGCGCTACGAGGCGCTCACGCGCCAGAGCCTCGAGCTCAAGGTGATCGAGGAAGACGGCGTCGAGATGCCCTTCTCGCGTGGCATCCTGGCGCAGTCGGTGATGGCGGTCGGGCTGGGTCCCGAGTTCTCCCACAACCTGGCGAAGCGGGTCGAGGAGGCGCTGTACCGCTCCGAGCAGCCGATCGTGCAGCGGCTCGAGGTGCGCCGTGAGGTGGTCCGGCTTCTGCGCGACGAGGCCGGCGACGAGTTCGCCCGGCGCTACGAGCTGATGCGCGCGGTGCGCCGCCCCGACCGCCCGATCATCCTGCTGGTCGGGGGCGCGCCGGGGGTCGGGAAGTCGGCGATCGCCTCGGAGGTCGGCTACCGTCTGGGCATCCCCCGGAACGTATCGACCGACTCGGTGCGGCAGGCGCTGCGCTCGCTCATCGGCCCCGACCTGAGCCCGGTGCTGCACAGCTCCAGCTACTCTGCCTGGCGCGCGGAGCTGCTGCCCAGCGAACGCGACTCCGTGAAGCCCAAACGCAAGCGCGTGCTCCGCGGTTTCCTGGCACAGGTCCAGCAACTCGATCCGGCGGTGTGCGCCATCATCGACCGCAACGTCACCGAGGCGACCTCGCTCGTGATGGAGGGGGCGCATCTGGTGCCGGGGATCGCGCCGAGCCGCGAGACGCCGGACGCGTTGCTCATCAAGGTGGTGATGGCGGTCGCCGACGTGGAGGACCACAGGCGCCACTTCGGCGTGCGGGAGGGCCAGACCTACCACCGTCGACGCCGGCAGCCGTACCTCGAGCACTTCACGGAGATCCGCATCCTGCACGACTTCGTCGTCGAGCAGGCCGAGATGGAGGGCGTCCCCGTGGTCGAGGCGGCGGATTTCGACCGCGCCGTGGAGAAGACCATCGAGCACGTGCTCGACATCATGCTCGTCGAGCACGACGGGATGGTGGGCGCCGACCAGGAGGGGCCGGCCTAGCGCTCTGCGCCCGCTGACGCACGGCGCGGGCGCCGGCTTGATGAAGAATTAACCGTGCGATCGCTCCGCCAGGACGTACACTTTCGCCGAGGATCCCCATGCCCACGCCATCGATCGAAGTCGACCACCTGACCAAGCGGTACGGCCAACGTCCGGTCGTCCGGGACATGAGCTTCGTGGTGAATCCGGGCGAAGTGTACGCCCTGGTGGGCCCGAACGGCGCAGGCAAGACCACGGTCATCCGCCTGGTGGCGGGCCTGGCCTTCCCGTCCGAAGGTTCGGTGCGCATGCTCGGCGCCAACCCGCATCAGGAGCCGGCGGTGCGCCGCAAGCTCGGGGCGGTGGTCGAGGCCCCTGCGGCGTTCTATCCCTACCTGACGGGGCGGGGCAACTTGAGGCTGCACGGGAGGCTGGCGGGCGGGGTGCCGGAAGAGCGCGTCGACGAGGTGCTCGACATGATGGAGCTGGGCAACGCCGCCGAGCGGCGGGTGGGCGTGTACAGCCTGGGGATGCGCCAGCGCCTCGGCGTGGCGGCGGCCATGCTGACGCGCCCGGAGGTCCTGATCCTGGACGAACCCGCCAGCGGCATGGACCCGCTGAGCCTCCATCTGGTGCACTCGGTGCTGCGCGAGGCCGCCGCGAACGGTACGGCGGTCCTGCTCTCCACCCACCACCTGGACGAGGTCGTGGCCTACTGCACGCGGGTGGCGATCATGGAAGAGGGTGCGCTCATCGACGAGGTGAACCTGCTCGATCGCCGCGAGCGCTACCGCGTCGGGGTCGACCGGCCGCACGATGCGCGGGCGCTGCTCGACACCCAGCCCTGGATCCGCCACGCCGCCGTGCGGGGCGAGGAAGTGGTCTTCATCCCCGCCGAGGCGGGGGTCATCGGGCGCGTATCCGCCGCGCTCGCCGAGGCCGGGATCGCGGTGTTTGAACTGACGCGGGACATCTTCGACCTTCGCGGTTACTACGGGGAGCGGGTGTCCAACGAGCGCTCGCGGCGCAGCGGAGCCTGGTCTCCGGACGATCCCCGCATGACCGGGGAGAGGGAGGGCGAGGCGTGAGGAGCCTGCTGGCGATGGAGCTGGGCAAGGTCGCGCGCCTCGCGAGCGTGCGCTTCTCGGCCGTGCTGCTCATCCTGTTCCCGATCCTGTGGGCGTACGCCCCGGGGATCTTCAACGTCTACGGCTTCTATCTGGTCTCGGCGTACCAGGTGCCGGCGTTGAGCCTGCTGTCGAGCATGCAGTTCCTGCTTCCCTTGCTGGTGGCCATCACCTCCGCCGAGCTCCTCGGCATGGAGCTGAGCAACGGCACCCTGCCGACGGTCCTGCTCCGGCCGGTGTCGCGTTCGCAGTGGTTGCTCGCCAAACTCCTGGTCGCATCGGTCTACCCGTTCGCGGTGCTCGCCCTGTTCTTCGTGGTGTCGCTGCTCGCCGGCGCTCCCTACGGCTACGGCTCGTTCGTAGGGGGCACCGGGCTCGGGCAGGCGGGATTGCTGGGCCAGGGCACCATGCCGGCGGCGCACGCCCTGCGCGAGGTGGCCGGGGCGTACGTCGTAGCCGCCTACAGCCTGGTGCCGGTGAGCCTGCTGGGCGTGCTGTTCACGGTGGTGTTCATGAACGCCGCGGGCGGGGCGCTGGCGACTCTCTCCGTGCTGATCTTCATGCAGCTCCTGGTGGTCTTCCCGGGCCTCACGCCGTACCTGCTCACCACCCAGCTCAACGCCTACGCCAAGCCCGTCGCCAACATGGGGTGGGTGGCCGCCCTGATCGCGCTCTATTGTGCTGCCTTCGCGGCGGTCTCGGTCGTGCTGTTCGAACGGAAGGACTTCTAGTGCCGTCCGCGCTGCGGGCCGCCGTCCTCACCGCGCTCCTGGCGATGGTGGCGGCGGCCTGGGCGCAGGCCATCTCCTACACCGTGCAGGTGGTGGCCCTGTCGGACAAGGACTCGGCGTTGGCGCTCCAGACGCAGCTCAACGGCGAGGGCTACCCGGCCTACGTGGTGCGCTCCACCACCGGGCTGGGGGACGTGTTCCGCGTGAGGGTGGGCGCCTTCGCCAACCGGCAGGCGGCTCTGGTGTTCGCCGACTCGATGTCCTCGGTGGCGGGCGGCCGTCCGGTGCCTGCGCTCGCCGAAGCCATCCCGCCGGGCATCGTGTCGCTGGCGCCGCGGGTGTTGACGCGCATCATCCCGGACGGGCGAGACGTGACCGTGTTGCCGTGGCGCGGCGGGGTGACGGTGCGGCTGCAGCAGTCGTCTCCGTTGCGGGAAGCTCGCTACGTCACGCTGGAGGGCGACCAGGTCGATTCGTTCGACGCCTGGATGGCTGTCCCGGCGGCGGACGGGAGCGTCACGCGGCTGCGCAATCTGTCGCTCTGGCCGGACAACTACCAGCAAGACAGCCGCGCGGCCCGCGACGCTTTCGAGGCGTCGGTGCTCTCGCTGGTCGCCGACGGGCTCGGGCTGCCGCTTTCCGACGTAAGGGCCACCGTCTACCGGCCCCAACCCGACGCGGTGCCCAGACTCGTGGTCCTGGAACGTGTCACCATCGACCAGAACGGCAACGATGCCAGCAAGCTGCTCGCCCTGGGCGTACCCGAGCTCGGGATGACCAAGAACGGCCCCGTCCAGTACCTCGGGCTCGACAAGGGGGAGCTCCCGGACGCCCCCACGGGTGCGGCGCTGGCGTTGGAGGCGCCGTCGGCGGGGCCGCTGGAAGGGGACGGCTGGACGGCGAAGGCGGACGGCCCCTTCATCACCCTGACCGGGAGCGACGCCAAACCCTGGCGCGAGGCCGTCGGCACGCCCTTGTGGACCGACGGCCACGTGCTGGCGACCGCCTATCGCGGTTCGTTCCTGTTCTACGACTTCCTGCCGCGCTGAGGCGGAGCGCGCGGAGGCTCAGGCCTCGCGGACCGGCACGTTGAACGCGAGGGTCGGGCGGGCTTCGCTCTGCGCCGTGTCCTCGACGGGCCGGGGCGCAGCAGGCAGGTCCTGCTCGGCGAGCCAGCGCTCGGCGGCCATCGCCGCCCGGGTGCCCGCGCCGACCGACGTGCCGAGCTGCCGGTAGACCTCGTCGGAGACGTCGCCGGCCGCGAAAAGCCCTTCCACGTCGGTGTAGATCTCGTCGCGCACGTCGATGTATCCGCTCTCGCGCAGGCGCACCGTGCCCTCGAGGAAGCCGGTGTTCGGTTCGTGACCGATGTAGATGAACACGCCGTCGGTCGCCAGCACGCCCTCCTCGCCGGTCGCCACGTCACGGGTGCGCACGCCGCTGACCTGGCCGTCTTCGCCGAGCACTTCGGTGACGACGGTGTTCCACACGAAGCGCATCTTGGCGTTGGCCATGGCGCGTTCTTGAGCGGCCTTGTGGGCGCGCAGCTCTCCCCGCCGGTGAACGACGGTGACGGAGTCGGCGAACTTCGTCAGGAACGTGCCCTCTTCGATGGCGGCGTCCCCGCCGCCGACCACGACCACGCGCTTGCCGCGGTAGAAGAAGCCGTCGCAGGTGGCGCAGGTCGAGACGCCGCGCCCGTAGAACTCGTCTTCGCCGGGCACGCCGAGGCGGCGCGGGTTCGCGCCGGTGGCGACGATGACCGAGCGGGCGTGGTAGTTGGCGTCGTAGCCGCGAACGACGAAGCCGCCACCCGGTTCGCGCTCGACGGCGGTGACCTCGTCCATGACGATGGACGCGCCGAACTTCTCGGCTTGCTGGACCATGCGTTGCGACAACTCGGGCCCGGTGATGCCTTCGGGGAACCCGGCGTAGTTCTCGACCTCGTCGGTCTGGGCGATCTGCCCGCCGGGAAGGCCCTTCTCGATGATCACGGAATCGAGCTGGCCGCGCCCGGCGTAGATGCCGGCGGTGAGCCCGGCCGGTCCGCCGCCGATGATCACGACGTCGTGCTGCTGCTCTCTCTTGGGCATGCCACCCTCCATCCGTGCTCAAGGCTAGCACTCGGCGACACGCCCGATCTGTCACATTGGATACCTACGGGGGGTATAGCGCGCGTTAGCACCACGGCGCGCGCGGCCGCGCCCCGGGGGCGTTCGGCGTTCGGGTCCTTGCCGGCAGGCCCGATGCGCTCACCCCGGGAGCCCCAGCGTCCCCAGGGTCGCGATGCTCAGCGTCAGGGCGAAACCCGCCACGGCGAGCGCAACCGCGGGCGCGCCGATCCGGCGGACGACCCGAAGGTCGACGGCGAGGCCGATGCCGGCCATGGCCGCGGTCATCAGGACGGTGCTGCCGGTCTGCAGCAGCGGCACCATCGGGGCGGGCACCAGGCCCGCGCTGCGGAGCGCACCCAGCGCCAGGAAGCCGATCAGGAAGCCGGGCAGCAGGGGCGGTCGTCGGGCCGGGCCGGTCCGGCCGCCGGTGCCGGCGGCGTCCCGGCGGCGCAGCACGGCGCCGACCACGAGCAGGGTGGGTGCCAGCAGCGCCACCCTGGTCAGCTTGGTGATGGTGGCCAGGTCGAGGGCGCGGCCGCCATGCGCAGCGCCCGCCGCCAGGACCTGCGCCACTTCGTGCAGGGTGGCCCCGGTCATGAGCCCGTAACGTTGGACGCTCATGCCCAGCAGGGGGGCGAGCACCGCGAACCCGACGACCCCCACGGTGCCCAGCAGGCTGACGATGCCGACCGACACCGAGACGTCGTCGTCGGTGGCGCGGATGATGGGTGCGGCAGCGGCGATCGCCGCGGCGCCGCAGATGCACGAGCCGAGCGCCAGGCCGAGGCGCACCCCGCGCCCGAGGCCCAGCAGCTTGCCGAAGCGCTCCATGGCGAGCGTGCCGATCACCACCACCAGCAGGTCGAGAAGGAGCACCTGCGGCCCGGCCCTCAGCAGCAGCGCGAAGTCCAGCCGCACCCCGAGCAGGACGACTCCGACGCGCAACAAGGTGCGTGCCGCGAAGGTGGCGCCCGGGACCAGGGCGCTGCCTAGGCCGGCCGTGGTGCGCCACAGGACGCCGAGCAGCATGGCGATGCCGAGCGGGCCCAGCGTGGCGAGCCCCGGGAGGCGCGCGGCGAGGCTGGCGACGAGGGCGAGGGCGCCGGTCAGGAGGAGGCCGCGGGGAAGGGTCCGAAGCGTCGCGGGGCTGGGGAGCGGGAGCGGTGCGAGCAGGCGCATCCGAGGAGTGTAGGCGCACCCGAGACATAAATCAAAGTCGATCTTTGAGTGAGAGTCATAAAGAAGACTTATAATTGAGTGTGCGTATCGAAGCCGAGCCCCTCATCGTATTCGCGCGGGTGGCCGAGGCGGGCAGCGTGTCGGCGGCCGCCGTGCGGCTGCATCGCACGCAGCCGGCACTTTCAGCGCAGCTTCGCAAGCTCACCGATGCCGTCGGCGAGCCCCTCTACCGGCGCCACCGGCAGGGCGTCCGGCTCACCGCGACGGGGAAGGCGCTCCTGCCCTACGCCCGGGCGGTGGCGAACGCGGTCGAGGGCGCCCAGCTCTGGTCCGACGAGCAGGGCGGGCTGCTCCGCGGCAGCTTGCGGATCGCGGCCAGCATGACGGTGGCCGTCTACCGGTTGCCGGCGGCGCTGGCGCGCTTCCGGGAGGCCTTCCCGGCGCTGCGCATCGCCCTGCTGACCCGCAATTCGGCCGACGCGGTGGCGCTGCTCGCTGCAGGCGAGGCCGACCTGGCGATCGTCGAGGGGCCGGTGGGCGAACCGCCCGCCCAGGTGGAGATCGCGCTGTACGGCGTCGACCGGCTGGTGCTGGTGGTCCGCCCCGACCACCCGTTGAAGGCGGACGCGGCGCTGCCGCTGTCGAGGCTGGAGGGGCTCCAGGTGGTGCGTCGCGAACCCGGATCCGGCACCCGGGAGGTGGTGGACCGGGCGCTGGCGGGCGCCGGCGTGACCGTGGCGACGGCGCTGGAGGCGACCGGGCTCGACACCGTCAAGCAGGCGGTGCTGGCGGGGCTCGGGGCAGGTTTCCTGTCGGCGTCCGCGGTGCGTTTCGAGGTGGAGGCGGGCGCGCTGCGTGTCGTGCCACTGGCATCCGAGGCGTTGGTGCGCCCGCTCACGCTCCTCCACCACCCACCGCAGCTGGCCTCGCGGGCGGCCCGCGAGCTGGTGGAGCGCCTCCTGCAGGAGGCCGAGCGAGCCGCGCCGGCCGCCCGGGCGTCGGTTGCAGGCCCCGGTCGCAGCCCGTAGACTTCGGTGTGACCAAAGAGGAGCCCCGAAAGGCGTCGCTGTCGACATCGGTCGGCGATTACCTGAAGGCGATCTGGGTGATCGCTCGCGACGAGCCGGCCGCGACGGGGGACATCGCCCGCGCGCTGGGGGTCACGGCGTCATCGGTCACCGGCATGCTCGGCAAGCTGAAGCGCATGGGGCTCATCCGCTACCGCCCGTACTACGGCGCCCAGCTCAGCGTTGCCGGCCGCGCCGAGGCGCTGCGCCTCATCCGGCGCCACCGCCTCCTCGAGACCTTCCTCATCCGCGACCTCGGTTACAGCTGGGACGAAGTCCACGAAGAGGCGGAGGCGATGGAACATGTGATGTCGGGGCGTTTCACCGAGCGCCTCGCCGATCACCTGGGCCAGCCGACGCACGACCCGCATGGCGATCCCATACCTCGCGACGACGGGAGCGTGCCGTCCACGCCGAGCACGGGGCTGTGCGACGTGGCGGTGGGGCAATGGTTCACCGTCTCGCGCATCCTCAGCCAGGATGCCGAGGTCCTCGCCTACGTCACCGAGCTCGGCGTCCATCCCGGCTCGCGCTTGCGCGTCGAGGCCAAGGAGCCGATCGGCGAGCTGTTGACCGTGGCCCTGGGTGACGAGCTCCTGTCGATCTCGCGCGACCTGGCACGCCTGATCCTCGGCGGCGTCGAGCGCGGCCGATAGCGGGCCCTCCACCTGGCGGGCTCCGGTGCCATCCCGCGACCCCCTATACGCCAGGAACGCCCTCTGCGTCGGAGATTTGTCACGGGTCGGTGGGGCGGGAGATGATACGGTCAGGCTCGGAAGAGATGGGAGGGTACGGGAGTTGAGCGGTCGGCGGATGGGAGCCCCGACGCAGACGCAATCCCGTGGCCTCCACGCTCGGTTTCCGCCAGCGGCGGCAACCGAGCGATAGGAGGAGGCGTGCAGGTTCCATGAAGGCCGACAGCGTGACGAACGATCGCGCCATGCTCGTCAAGCTGGCCATGGGGTCCTCCATGGCGGAGACCTCGGAGCTGGTCGAGTCCGTGCAGCGCCTGTTCGGTGAGGTCTGCTTCACGGTCTCCGACCTGACCCAGGTCGGTCACCCCGTAGTCCATGCCAGCGAGGCCTTCGGCGCGTTGACGGGCTACCGGCCCGACGAAGCGACCGGCCGCAACCTGGGCTTCCTGCAACGTGACGACAGCGATCAGGATGCCAACGATGCGCTCAAGGCAGCGCACGACGGCGGGCGCCCGGCGACCGTCACCCTCCGCAACTACCGCAAGGACGGCACGCTGTTCTACAACGAGCAGCGCCACCTGCCGATCGCAGGCCCGGACGGCCACCCGCGGCACCTGCTGGTGCTCCAGCGCGACGTGACGGCGTCCGAGCACGCGGCCGGGGCCGAGGCGGCCCGCAACGCGCTCGCCGCCCGGATGGAGGGGCAGGGAACGTCGTTCGCCTACGCCCTGCTCCTCGATCGCGACGGCCGGGCGCGCTGGGCGTGGGTGAGCCCCGCGTGCTCGGCGGTGACCGGGTACGAGGTGGGGGAAGTCCTGGCCGAGGGACCGGCGGCGCTCGTCGTGGAGGATGACCGCGAGGGTTTCGAAGCGTCGCTCCACAGCCTGGCCGTGCAACGCGAGCGGCACCACGCCTACCGCCTGCGCACCAAGGGCGGGCGCGTGCTGTGGGTGGAGGACTTCGCCATGGTGCGCTGGGAAGGGCAGGAGGCGGGTGTCCGCGGGGTCTACGGCGTCGTACGCGACGTCACGGCCAACAGGCAGGTGACCGCCGACCTGTGGCGTGGTGCTCACTTCGATGCCCTCACCGGACTGCCCAACCGCTACCTTCTCGAGGACCGCATCCAGCAGGCGCTCTACCAGACCCGCCGTGAAGGCGGCGCCGCGCTGCTGGCGCTCGTCGACCTCGACGACTTCCGGTTCCTCAACGAGACGCTCGGTGCGGAGCGCGGCGACCGGGTCTTGCAGGAGGTCGCCGGGCGGCTGAGCCGGCACCTGCGACGCAGCGACACGCTGGCCCGGCTCGACGCCGATACCTTCGCGGTGCTGCTGGGGCGCCTGCCCGGCCCGGGTGCGGCGCTGCCGGTGCTCGACAAGATCCACGCGACCGTGACCGACCCCTTCGACGACCGCGGCGCCACGCTGCGCCTCAGCGCCACCATCGGCGTCGAGCTCTTCCCGGAGGGCGCCGCCAACGCGGCCGAGCTGATCGACCACGCCCGGACCGCCCTGGAGGACGCCAAGGACCATCAGCGAGGCGCCTACCGCTTCTACCGTCAGGGGTTCGACGCGGCCATGCGCGAGCGTGCGGGGCTCGAGAAGGAGCTACGACGGGCGTTGCTGGAGGACCAGCTGGTTCTCCACTACCAGCCGCGGGTGGAGTTGCAGACCGGATCGATCACCAGCGTGGAGGCGCTCGTGCGCTGGGCCCACCCGGAGCGCGGCCTGCTCAAGCCGGCGGCCTTCGTGCCGCTCGCCGAGGAGGCCCGACTCGGCGGGGAACTGTTCGGGTGGGTGTTGGAGCGTGCCTGTGGCCAGGCCAAGCGCTGGCAGCAGCAGCGGACGTCGCGCCGCGTGGCCGTGAACGTCAGCCCGCAGGCGCTGGAGGACGAGGACTTCACGCGGCGGGTGCAGGGGGCGCTCACCCGTTACGACCTGCACCCCGGCCTCCTCGAGATCGAGATCAACGAACAGACGGGCGCCAGCGCCCTGGAGGCCGCCGACCCCCACCTTCACGAGCTTCGGAGCATGGGCGTGCACGTCGCGCTCGACGACTTCGGCGTGGCCAACGCCTCGCTCTCGCTGCTCAGGGGGATGCCGCTCGACGGTCTCAAGATCGACCGCAGCTTCGTCGGGAGGCTCGGCGGTCGCGACGTCGGGGAGGATGTCGAGCTGGTCCGGGCGATCATTGCCCTGGGCAAGAGCCTGCGCCTGACGGTGACCGCCGAGGGGATCGAGACGCGCGAACAGAACTCGCTGCTGCGCACGCTGGCGTGCGATGAGGGACAGGGCTTCCTGTTCAGCCAGGCCGTGCCGGCGGAGTACGTGCCGGCCTTCGCCTGACGCTCCCGGGACGTTCACCCGCGGCGGGCGCGCGGGTAGACTGGCCGGGTTGTTGGAGGCTGAGGAATGTCGATGAACGAGAACCCCTTCCTGTCGCGCAACGTGCCCCCGCCTTTCGAAGCCATGACCGCGGACGATGTGGTGCCTGCGGTCCGTGAGGCGGTCGCGGCCGCCGAACGCGACCTCGAGCGGCTCGCACGCCCCGGCGGCCCGCGCACCTTCGAGAACACCCTGTTGGCGCTCGATGCGCTGGTGGAGCGCGCCTCGCGCGTGTTCGGCTTCGCGCGTCACCTCACGCAGGTGCAGAGCTCGCCCGAGCTCCGGCGCGCCTACAACGAGGCGCTTCCCGTCTACTCCGGTTTCATGGCGAGCATCCCGACCCATGCCGGTCTCTGGGCCGCGCTCAAGGCGTACGCGGAGACCGAGGAAGCGCTCGCCCTGACGGGAGTGCGCCGCCGGCACCTGGAGAAGACCCTGCAGGAGTTCCGGCAGGCCGGTGCCGACCTCCCCGAGCGGGAACGCGAGCGGGCCCGCGCCCTGCGCGTGGAGCTGTCACGGCTCTCGACGCGCTTCAGCGAGAACGTCCTGGACGCAACCAACGCCTACTCGATGGTGCTGACCGACGAGGCGGAGCTGGGTGGGTTGCCGCCCGGCGTGCGCCGGCGGGCGCGGCTGGAAGCCGAGGCGCGCGGCGAGGAGGGCTACCGCTTCACGCTGCAGGCACCCTCCTACCGGTCGTTCATGAAGTTCTCCACCGTTCGGGAGCGCAGACGGCAGCTGCACCAAGCCTTCATGGGCCGCGCCGCCGGCGGCGCGTACGACAACCGCCCCGTCCTCGCCGCCATCCTCGACCGGCGTCGCCAGCTGGCGCGGCTGCTGGGCTACCGCGACTTCGCCGACCTCCAGCTCGAGGACCGCATGCTCGAGAGCGGGGCCGAGGCGCAGGCCTTCGAACGGGAGCTGGCGCGCAAGACCCTGCCGCACTTCCGCGAGGAAGCGCGGCTGCTCAACGCGTATGCGCGGGAGCATCTGGGGATCGAGCGGCTCGAGCCCTGGGACCTCGACTTCG
>Ga0102962_1000689_pt1 | contig 14944 bp, 12 predicted proteins | sample SalPonF2_C_D2_MG_FD_84519 | JGI IMG/M metagenome (GOLD analysis project Ga0102962, IMG submission 84519) | Salt pond soil microbial communities from South San Francisco under conditions of wetland restoration - Salt Pond MetaG SF2_C_D2_MG ...
CGGCGCGGTTGCGGTCGACATGGAAGCCGCGGACGTGCTCGCCGCCGCGGCCGGCGCAGGCGTCCCGTGCGCGATAGTGCGGGCGGTGGTCGACCCGGTCGACCAGGCGTTGCCGCGTGTCGTGCTCGACGCGGTCGGCGACCGCTTCCTGGCGCTGGAAATCGCTTTGCGTCTGATGCTGCGTCCGCAGGATATTGCAGCGGTGCGGCGACTCGACCGGGCCTTTCGTCCCGCGCGCGCCAGTCTCCGCAGGGCCGCGCAGGCGCTCGCCGTGATGAAGCCCACCTAGGCCGCGCCGCGGATGCCTCGTTTCCCCGTGCCGACAAACGGCCCGAGCCGATGCGCCGCGGCGGCACGGCGCCTCGTCCGGCGCCCTCGATGCGGCGGCTATACTGCCCGTGCGTATCGCGCCGGGCCGGGCGACATGGGCCGCCATCACCGCTTTTCGATGATTGCCGCGCGTTTCGCGAGGACGGGCGCATGAGACCCGCCCCGCTCGCACCTGCGCCGGACCGTTACGCATCCCCCGCTCCCCGCCGGCCGGATTCCGGATGCTGACGGAGATCGGGCTCTTCCTCGCCCTGGGAGCCCTCGTGGGACTCGTGGCCCCGGCGGCGGGTATCGGCGGCGGCCTGCTCATGGTCCCCTCGTTCCTGTTCCTGTTCCCGCGCTTCGGGATCGGCCCGGGGCTGGCGGCGCATCTCGCCGTGGGGTCTTCGGTCGGCGCGGCGACGCTGATGAGCCTGAGCTCGGTATCGGCGCACGCCCGCCACGGCAGCGTCGAGTGGCGCGTCTTTGCCGGCCTGGTGCCGGGACTGGCGGCAGGTGCGGTCGCCGGCGGGCTGGTGGCGCACTGGCTGCCGGATGCCGTGCTTCACCGCATCTTTGCCGGGCTCATGCTGATCATTGCGTTGTGGCTGTTCGCCGGGTTTCAGCCCGGTGCCCACAAGGAGCTGCGGCGGCCGTCCGCGGTCTGGACCGTGCCCGTGGGGTTCGGCATCGGTGCGGTCAGCACCATGATCGGCATCGGCGGCGGGGCCATGATCGTCCCGTTCCTGCTGTTGGCGGGGATGGAATCCGCCGCCGCGGTGGGGACGTCCAGCGCGGGCGTGTTCGTGACCGTGCTGACCGGATCGGTCGTCTACATGATCGCGGGACGGAGCGCGCCGGGCCTGCCGGCGGGGAGCCTGGGCTACCTTTACGGGCCGGCGGTCCTGGGCACGGCCGTGACCGCCATGGCCTTCGCGCCGCTCGGGGCGCTCATCGGCCGCCGTTTGGCGCCGCGCCTGTTCAAGCGCCTGTTCGCGTTGCTGCTGGTGGGCGTGGCGGTAAAGCTGTTCTTCTTCTGAGGGCGGCTCACCGGATCAGCGGTGTTCCGATTTCATCGTCCGGGCCATCAGTGTCTCCACCGCGGTCCGCGGGGAGTGCAGGCCGTCCAGTACCGCCCGTACCTGTTCGCTGATCGGCATTTCCACGCCAAGTCCGCGGGCGAGGCGGGTCAGCGCGCGCGCCGCCGGGATGCCCTCGACCGCGCCGCCGATCCCTGCGCGCGCTTCGTCGAGGGGCGTCCCTCGGCCGAGCGCGAGTCCGAAACGGCGGTTGCGCGACTGGTCGTCGGTGGCGGTGAGCACGAGGTCGCCGAGGCAGGCCAGGCCCGTGAGCGTGGCGGGGCGGGCGCCGAGGGCCCGGCCGAGGCGGCGGAGTTCGGCGAGCCCGCGCGTGATCAGTCCCGCCCGGGCGTTGGCGCCGAAGCCGAGCCCGTCGGAAATGCCGGCGGCGATGGCGATGACGTTTTTCGCGGCGCCGCCCAGTTCGACCCCCGTCAGATCGGTGCTCACATAGGCCCGGAAAGTGGGCCCGTGGACCAGCTCGGCGAACCGCCGCGCCAGGCGGGCGTCGGTGGCGGCTACCGTGACGGCGGTCGGCAGGCCGCGCGCCACCTCCCGCGCGAAACTGGGGCCGGAAAGGACGCCGAGTCCGCGCCCGGCGCCGAGAATCTCGCCGGCCCGCTCGTGCAGCGGGCGGCCGGTCTCGGGATCCAGTCCCTTGGTGGCCCAGAACAGCGGGGCATCGCCGCTCCCCGAGACGGCCGCCAGCATCTGCGCGAACGCGCCGCTGGGAACGGCGACGAGCAGGTAGTCCGCATCCTGAACCGCCAGGGCAAGGTCGGGCGTCGCCGTCAGCGCCTCTGGGAACTCGGCCCCGGGCAGGTAGCTGCGATTCTCGCGGTCCCGCGCCAGGGCGGCGACATGTTCGCTGCGGTGTCCCCAGAGGGCCACGGGGTGCCCGCCGCGGGCAAGGTGGATGGCCAGCGCCGTGCCCCAGGCGCCCGCGCCGAGTACTGCCGTCCTGTTGGCCATGGGTCCTCCGCCGCCGAAGCCACGCCGTTCATGCTAGCGCCCCGCGCGCCGCGACGGGGCGCTGCCGGGATCAGCTGTCGAGCGTCTGGGACTGCTGGGCGGCGTGCTGAGCGTAAACCGCGTCGAAGTCGATCGGCTGCAGCATCACCGGCATGAAACCGCCGCGTACCACCAGTTCGGAGACTGCCTGGCGTGCGTACGGGAACAGCGCCTCCGGCACGCGGGCGCCCAGGACCCGGCCCTCGTCCGCCCCCGCCGTCTGGCCGAGCGTCACCAGCGCGGCCATGTGGACTTCGCAGACGAACATGCTGCGGTCCTCGGTGCGGGCATCGACGGTAACCGAGAGCACCACTTCGCGACCCTCCGGCCGGCCCTCCAGGGCGTTGATCTGCGTCTGGATGTTGATGCTGGCCTCCGGCGGCGGTGGCTGGTTGATGAATACGCCCGGCGTCAGCGGAGACTCGAAGGAGCAGTCCTTCAGGTAGATGTGGTCGAGAGAGAACTGCCCCTGGCCGGGGGTCGACAGCGGTGCGCCGGCGGCGGGAGAGGGGGTGTCTGCCATAGGAAAGATCCTCGCGAATTGAAAGTTCAGTCCGCCCCTTCGAGCGGCAGGTGTTCCTTGCGCCACGCCGCGATGCCGCCCTTGAGCACGAATACCGTCTCCAGCCCGGACTTGCGCAGCATCGCCGCGGCGCGGGTTGCGTCCCGGGATGTCTCGCCCACGGTCAGTACCGGTTTCGCGCGCTTGCGTTTGAGCTCGCCACTGCGCTCCGCGATGTCCGCCAGCGGGATGTGACGAGCCCCCGCGATGTGTCCGCGCTTGTACGATTCAGCGCTGCGGCAGTCGGCGATCAGGGCGCCGCGGTTGACCAAGGCCACTGCGGCGGACGGTTCCAGCTCGTGCAGGCTGCGCACGCGCCGGTGCACCTCGTCGGCGACGATCAGCGCCATGATCACGCCCAGTGCCGCGACCAGTTCCCAGTGGTGCCCGGCAAATTCCAGATATTGATTCACGCGGTTCGCGAACGGGCGAAAGCGCGTTAGTTTATCGCAGGCGTCGCGGCAACCCTTCGCAGGAGGCCGCCACACGACGCGTGAGACAATTCCCCGGCTGCCCGCCGATCCGTGCCCCGCCATGACGCAATCCCGCGGACATGCCGCCGCCTTCGCCGCGCTCGCCCTGCTCGCGGGGGTGTGGGGCTACAACTGGGTGGTGATGAAGGTGGCCCTCGGCTACTCGCCGCCGTTTCCCTTCGCGGCCATGCGCGCCGCCGGCGCCGCCCTGCTCCTGTTCGTCTTCCTGGCGGTGCTGCGCAAGCCCCTGCGGCCGCCCTCGCCCGGCCGGATGATCCTGCTCGCCCTGTTCCAGACGGCCGGCTTCGTTTCCCTGACGAGCTTTGCACTGTATACCGGGCACGCCGGCAAGACGGCGATCCTCGCCTACACGATGCCGTTCTGGGTGCTGGTCCTCGCGGTGCCGGTTCTGGGGGAGCGCGTGACCCGGGGCAAGGCGCTGGCGGGCGGGCTCGGCTTCGCCGGCCTGCTGCTGATCCTGTCCCCGTGGCGGGCGCATCCCACGTTCCTGAGCACCCTGCTCGCGGCGGGCGCCGGGTTTGACTGGGCGATAGCGGTGATGATCGCAAAGAAGATTCCCGCCCGGGGCACCTGGGAACTGCTGTCGCTGAACGCATGGCAGGCCCTGGTCGGTTGCGTGCCCCTGGCGCTCGCGGCCTTCCTGGTGCCGGCCGGACCCATCCACTGGACGGTGCCGTTCGACCTCGCGTTGATCTACAACATCGTGCTCGGCACCAGCCTCGCCTGGTTCCTGTGGTTGTTCGTGCTGTCGCGGTTGCCGGCAGGCCTCTCGGGATTGTCGTCGCTGGTCATCCCGGTAGTGGGCATATTCGCCGCATGGTTGCAGCTCGGAGAGCGGCCGGGGGTCTGGGAGGGCGCCGGGGTGATCGCCGTCGTCGCCGGCCTCGGGCTTCTGGCGTGGACCGAAAGCCGGGCCGCTGCGGGAGCGGGGAAGACGCGCTGACGCCCCGGCCGGTCGCCGGGGCGTCAACACGAGCCGCGTGGCTTAAGAGCCCGAAGCCGTTCCCAAGTTGAGCAGCACGCCGTTGGCCGCCGTAACGCCGGGCGCGGAGCAGACGTCGTCCGGGTTGCCGCCGTCGAGGCGGCAGATGGCCGCGGTGAACGCGTTGATCTGCGGCATCGCCTTCTGGAACACCTTGCTCGACGGGTTTGCGAGCGCGGCCGCCGCCTGGCGCCAGCTCATGCCCGTCAGGTCGCCCGGCGACACGAGCGGGCGGGTTACCAGGTATTGCCCGTCCACGTAAACGAACGGGATCGCTCCGAAGGACGGCGAGTACGGCGGGGCGTCGAACTTGTTGAAGATGTCGTTTTCCGACTGGCTGGGCTGCTGCATCCGCTTGCCTTCGCGATTGGCAGTCTCGACCGGCTGGAAGTCCACGTACTTGCTCTCGTAGGTCGCGTGCTGGAACGAGAACGTGGGCGTGTTGGCGTACACGTCGTCGGCCGAGGAGGCCATGTATTCGACGTTGTGGAACTTGCCGAAGCGCAGCAGGGTCACGACCAGCGCCCAGCGCTGTCCCGCGCAGTACGGGCAGAAATCGGCGCCGATGTAGAGTACGCCGACCTTGGAACCCTTGTTGATGCGCGGGCCGTCGATCTGCTTCAGGTACACCGGCTGCGGCGTCTGCGACATGCCCAGTCCCGCCTTGCCCGCCTTGTCGAGCGTGGCGAGCAGGCTCGCCGGGATCGGTTTGCCGAGTTTCGCGGCGATCTGCGGGGGCGTGGTGCCCTTCTTCGTGCCGAACAGCCCCGCCGCGAGGGCCGGCGCCGATGCGACGACGAGCGCCAGGGCGGCGTATCGGAAAGCGCGTGGCATGGGATTCTCCGTGTTAGCCTCGAAAGCATTATCCGTGAATTCGCCGCCGCTTCGAAACCCGTCCGGAGCGCGCGGCGGACTCCGGTGTGACCACTTCCGGGCGCGAGCGTTCCATGTGCGTGATTGCCTGGTGCTGGCGGCAGCACCCCGACTATCCCCTCGCCGTGATCGGCAACCGCGACGAGCTGCACGAGCGCGCCGCGGAACCGGCCCATTGGTGGGGCGACGCGCCGGAGGTGCTGGCCGGTCGCGATGCCGAGGCGGGGGGGACCTGGCTGGGCGTCACGCGCGGCGGGCGGTTCGCCGCCGTGACCAACCGCCGCCCTGCCCAGCGGCCGCCCGACGCGCCCTCGCGCGGGGCGCTCACGGCCGGATTCCTAAAGACCGCGATTGACGTGCCGGCGGCCGCCGCCGGCATTGCCGCCGCAGCGGACCTGTACGCGGGATTCAACCTGCTGATCGGCGACCGGGAGGCCCTGGCTTTTGTTTCCAACCGCGAGTCCGACCGGGTGCTTGCGCCGGGCGTGTACGGCATGGCTAACGCCGGGCTCGACGAACCGGCGGCCAAGGTGCAGGGATTGAAGGCGATACTCGACCAGTGGGCGGCGTCCGGCGACCCCCCGGCGTTCGACGCCTGGCTCGACCGCCTGGCCGACGACGCGGCGCCGGACGAGGACAATCCCCTGAGTGCGGTTTTCGTACGCGGCGAACGCTACGGTACCCGGGCGAGTACCGTTTTCGTGCTCGCGGCCGATGGGCGGGCACGCTTCGTCGAGCGCCGCTTCGGCGCCGGCGGAGCGGCGCTCGGGGAAGAACGCTTCGATTTCCGGGCACCCGCGTGAGCGCCCCGCGGCTGTGGACGTCCCCGCTGGGACCGGAGCGCGTCGCGGCCGGTGCCCTGCTGTTGGCCGAGCCCCTGGCGGGGCGTGACGCGGTCTACTGGCTGCAGAGCCGGCCCGCGGAGAACGGACGCGTGACGGTCATGCGGTTGGCGCGGGGCGGCACGGCCGAGCCGGTGGTGCCCGCGCCCTGGAGCGTACGCAGCCGCGTCAACGAGTACGGTGGCGGCGCCTGGACCCTGGGCGGTCCGGACGTGTGGTTCGTCAACGACAGCGACCAGGCGCTGTGCCGGGCCGGGCCGCAAGGCGTCGAGACCGTGCCGGTGCCGATCGACGCCGCCTTTGGCGACCTCGAGTGGGACGGCTTCCGGCATCGCATCCTGGCGGTGGCGGAGGACCGGGGCTCGGGCCGTCAACGCATTCTCGCCGTGCAGCCGGACGGCACGTGCCAGGCGCTGGCCGAGGGGGCCGACTTCTACGCCGCCCCGCGGCTCTCGCCCGACGGCCGTACCGTGGTCTGGCTGGAATGGTCCGAGCCCGACATGCCCTGGGACGCCACGCGCCTGATGGCCGGGCGACTGAACCGGGAAGGGCGGGTCCGGGATGCACGGTGCGTGGCCGGTGGTCAGGGGGAGTCGTTGTGCCAGCCCGAGTGGAGCCCGGACGGTGATCTCTACGTGGCATCGGACCGGGACAACGGTTTTTGGAACCTGTGCCGTTCCGGCCCCGAGGGGTTGGAGCCGGTGCGCCGCGCCGACGCTGAGTGCGCCCGTCCCGCGTTCGTCTTCGCGCAGCGCCTCTACGCCTTCACCGCCGCCGGCGGCGTGCTTCTCGCCGAGGCGTCCGACGGCCTGTGGCGGTGCCGGGAAGGCGCGCGCGACGGGAGCCGCATGCAGCCGCGGCTGGCCGCCCTCAGCGAGATCGCCGGGCTTCATGCGGGCGCGGCGGGCGCTGTCGTGATCGGGGGCGGCGGCGCGGAACCGCTCGGTGTCCATGTGCGCTGGCGCGGGGAAGCCGATTTCCGTACCGTCGCGACCAGCCTGGATCTCGACCTGGATCCCGGTTTCGCGAGCCGGCCGGAGCCGTTCGAGTTCGAAAGCGCGGAAAAGGCGAGGGCGCGTGCGCTGTACTTTCCCCCGGCGCACCCGCGCGAGACGCCCGCCGGTGCCCCGCCGCTGCGGCTGCGCTGTCACGGCGGGCCGACCGCGGCGGCGTCGAGCGCCCTCGATCCGAAGACGCTCTACTGGACGAGCCGGGGGTTTGCCGTGGTGCTCCTGAACTACCGCGGCTCGACCGGTTACGGACGCGGCTACCGCGAGGCCCTGTACCGCCGGTGGGGCATCGCCGACGTGGAGGATGCGCTGGGGGCGGCGCGGGCACTCGCCGCGGCGGGGCGGTGCGATCCGGCCCGCATGGTCGTGGCGGGCAACAGCGCGGGCGGCTTTACCGCCCTGCACGCGCTGCGCGGCGATACGCCTTTCGCCGCCGGGGCCGTCGCCTACGGCGTGGCCGACCTGACGGCGCTGGCGAATGCGCCGATGCGCTTCGAGGCGCATTACGGGGAAAAGCTCGTGGGGCCGTGGCCCAGTGCGCGCGCCACCTACGAGGCGCGGTCGCCGCTGCATCATGCCGGGGAAATCGGGCGACCCGCGATCTTCTTCCAGGGCACCGAGGATCCGGTAGTTCCGCCGGAGCAGAGCGAAAGCATGGTGGCCGCGCTCGCGGCGCGCGGCGTGCGGGTTGCGTACGAGGTGTTTCCGGGCGAGCGTCACGGCTTCCGCCGGCCAGCGAGCGTGGCGCGCACGCTCGCCGCCGAGCTGGCCTTCCACGCCGAGGTGCTGGGGCTGCGCTCGGACGAAGCGCTGGTGCATCCCGCCTGGGTAAAGGGCGCGAACGCCTAGCCGTGTCCGGGAGTTGACTCCCGCGCGGCGGACGCGGCTGGTACCGCCTTCCGGGTCCGTTCGTAACTGTGCAGCAGCGAGCGGTATCGTGGGTCTCCGTGCAGCGGATTCCACGTCGGATCGCGGCGCAGCAGCACCGCCGACATTACCCGCCCCGCCGGCATGCCCAGGACGCGGCCCAGCAACTTCAGCGCCGGGCCCTTGTCTCCCAGCATCAGGTAGATCCGTGCCATGGACACCAGGTAGGCAGGGCCGGCCAGGGCATCGGCCGATACCGGGATGAGCTGGATCGCGCGCTTGCCGGCGGAAATCGCCCGCCGGGTTTCTCCGAGGGCGGCTTCCGCGACGCCGAGGGCACTCCACAGGTCGGCGTTGCCGGGATTGTTCTGGACGGCCTTGTCCAGCATTTTCCCGGCTCCCCGGTAGCACGTCCGCGCGCGCGCGGCATTGCCCCGCGATTCCTGGGCTTCGCCTTCCAGCAGCAGTTTCGGCACCATGCCCAGCGCATCCTGGCTTACGACCCAGGTTGGGGCATCGGACAGAGCGGCCAGAGCCCGCGCCGGCCGGTTTTCCAGCCATGCGGCCTCGAACCGCAGGCTCGAGAACAGCCCCTGCGGGTCGACGTCGCGCGGTATTTTCCGTAGTGCACGGTTCAACGCCCCGAACCGACCGGTCAGTATCAGGACGCTGAGCCGGCGGTTCATGACGTCGTAGTTGTCGGGCGTGATCGCCAGAGCTTCCCGAAACTGGTCCTCGGCTGATCCGTAGCGGCGCAGGGCCATGTAGGTGATCCCGATCTCGTTGTGCCAGCGCGGGTTGGCCGGGTCGAGCCGGGCCGCCCGCCGGAGCTCGCGCAGCGCCCGTTGCCATTTGCCCTGGCGGCGGTGGATGTAGGCGGAAGCGACGATCACCTTCGGGTCGTCGGGGCGGATGCGCTCGGCGCGCGCGAACTGCCGCAGCGCCGTGGCATAGTCCAGATGACCGTAGTAGGCGGCGTACCCGAGCGCCATGTGCGCTTCCGGAAGCCGGGGGTCCAGGCTCGCGGCCTTGGAGGCGTCGTGCTCCGACGCCGCGATCAGTCGGGGGTCGTCGTCGATTTCGAACCAGTACGCGGCGCTTTCCAGCAGCGACAGGCGGGCATAGGCGAGCGCGAAGCCCGGGTCGCGCGCCACGGCGGACTTGTACAGGGCGATGGCCTTGCGGGTGGCTGCGAGCGGGTCCGCCGCGCTCGCGTTCTTCAGCGCCCGGTCCGCGTAATAGTTGGCCTTGAGGAAGTCCACGTAGGCTTTCGGGTCGCGGGTGGCCGGGCGTGCAAGCCGGGCCGCTTCGGCGGGACGCAGCCTGGCGTTCAGCGCGTCGGCGACGCTTCTGGCCACGTCGCCCTCGACCTCGAAGACGTTGTCGAGGGTGCGGGTATAGCTGTCGGCCCAGAGCCGTTTTCCGGTGCGCCCATCGATGAGCCGTACGTTCACCATCACCCGCTTTCCCGCCTTCTGTACGCTCCCCTCTACCAGGTCGGAGGCGCCAAGCTCGCGGGCGACGCGGCGCACGTCATGGGGATGGCTGCGGTACCGGGCCGTGGAATTGCTCGAGATGATGCGGAAATTGCCGATCCCGGCGAGCCGCGTGAGGATGGTGTCCTGGATGCCGCCCGCGAAGTAGGCGGCGCTCTTGTCGGGCCCGAGGTTCTGGAAGGGAAGCACGGCGATCGCGGGCTCCGCCCCCGCGGCCGGGGACGTGGCGAACGGCCAGCCGCCGCCCGGTCCCAGGAACCGCCATGCCGCCGCGCCCCCGAGCAGGACCGCGACCAGCGCCAGTGCGGCTCGCAGCCGGCGTGCGTTGCGCTTCGGCGCCGCGAGCCGGTGCGCCCGGGGCGCTTCCGCTGCCTCCGCCTCGACCGTCACGTCCGGCAGGAACCGGTAGCCGACGCCGCGCACGGTTTCTATGTATTGCGGGACCTTGCCTTCGTCGCCCAGTGCCTTGCGCAGCGCATGCACCTTGGCCGTGAGGTTCTGTTCTTCCACGAATGCGCGCGGCCACAGGGCCTGGATCAGTTCCTCGCGGGTTCGCAGGTGCCCGGCCGGCTCCACGAGCAGGAGCAGCAGGTCGAACGCCTTGCGCGGCAGCGCGACGAGTGTGCCCTCCCGGTACAGGCGTCGCTCGGCCACTTCCAGGCGGAAGGGTCCGAACAGATAGACCGGTGTCGTTTCGGTGTCCTTCTCTCCCCCCAATCCAGGCCCCAATGTCGGGAAGGAACGTAAAAATCATACAGAAATAATTTGAACGGAAGGCGATTTCGGGCGGTGCGGGGGATCATTGACGCCGGTGAACCGCCGCTGGTTCCGCCGGAACGTGGCCCCTCGGCCTCCGGCTGGTCGGTGCGGATGGAGCGCTCGTGTTGCCCGGGCCTCTGGGGGGAGCGATGGGCAACAGCGTTTGTCTCCGGCGCCGCCCCGACGCCGACATCGGAATAAAGGTAGGCGAATCACGCACTTCCAAAGCGCTGCCGGGCCGGGAGAGGGGGGCTCCCCGGTTCGGCAGCCAATAACAACCGATGAGTGCGACGCAGTGCGTCGCAGGAGCGGTCAGCTCTTCGGCTGCGACTCCGCCTTTTCGATGAAGCGGGCGACGTTTGCCTTGAATTTCCGCAGTGCGTCCGGATTCAGGTAGATCATGTGTCCCGACCGGTAGTCGTAGCGGTGGATGCGGCTCTGCAGCCGCTTGGTGCCCGCGACCGGGTCGAACAGGTGGTCGAACGTATAGTCGGTGGCGAAGAACGGCGTCCCCAGGTCGAAATAGCCGCTATTGACCATCACCTGGAGGTACGGGTTCCGGGTCATGGCCATCGCGAGATCGGGCGCCACGTTCACGTATCCCGGCCAGCCCTGGCCGCCGCCGTGGCGGTCGAGCGGCCCGGTGTGCTTCCACTTCCAGCTCCGGTTCACCTTCATGCTCAGGAGGCGGTATTTGCGGCGGGGCGTATAGCCCAGGTAACTCTGCAGGTAGCGGTGGAAGGCCGCCGAGAAAGCCGGGCCGATGGAACCGCTCATCGGATCCCAGTTCTGGTCCTCGCCCAGCAGGTCCACGCTCCAGCCCGTGTAGCGCGAGTCCAGGCGGCCCGTTACCTCCTTCTTGTTCCGCAGCAGCTGCTTCTCGAACTGCGAATTGTTGACCCGCAGGTTCGCGTTGCTCCAGTAGGCCGTGGACAGCCCCGTGTACTGGTGGAGCTTCTTGAGCACGTCGGCGCGCGTCGTGTCGTCGAGGGCCGAGCCGGCGGCCAGCGCCCGGGCGTATTCGCCGGCGGCGAATTGTTCGACGCGCGCGAGGAACGCCTTGAAGTCCTTGGGCTGTTGCGGCAGTACCTTGTGGTAGTACGCGCTCGCCGCGTAGGTCGGCAGGTAAAGGACGTAAGGCAGGTCGTTGCCGGTATTGAAGGACGCCGTCTGGAAGTTGAGGATCGACGAGAGCAGGATTACCCCGTTGAGCGAGACGCCGTCCTGCTGGAGGTCCTCTGCGAGCACCGCCGAACGCGTGGTCCCGTAGCTCTCGCCGAGCAGGAACTTGGGAGAATTCCAGCGCCGGTACTTGTTCAGGTAGCGGCGAATGAACTGCGTGAACGCCTTGCCGTCCCCGTCGACGCTGTAGAAGGCGCCCGGTTTGCCCGCGCCGACGATCCGGCTGAACCCGGTGCCCGGAGCGTCGATGAAGACCAGGTCGCTCTTATCGAGGAGGCTGTCGCCGTTGTTGATCAGCTTGTATGGGGCCGGCGGCGTGGCCCCGGCATTCGTGGTCTCCACGCGCCGGGGTCCGAAGGCGCCGAGTTCGAGCCAGATCGACGAGGACCCCGGTCCGCCGTTGTAGAGGAAAGTGACGGGGCGCTGCGACTCGTCGTTCACGCCGTCCTGGGTGAAGGCGACGAAGAACATCGTTGCCGTCGGCTGGTCCTTGGTGTTGCGCAGCACCAGGCTGCCGGCGGTGGCGGTGAACCGCAGGGTCTGGCCGCCGATGCGCAGGCTGTGGTGGGTGACCGCAAATTGCGGCTGCGGAACGGTCATCGCCGCGTCGCCGGTGCCCGCGGAGGGAGCTCCGGCGGCGGGGGCGCGGGCCGCGGCCAGCGCCATGACGACGGCGGCGGCGAAGAGTCGCTTCCTCATGGCACTGTCTCCTGCGGGCGTGAAGAAACCGCCGGCGCGGTGTTGCAGCATTGTCCGGCAGGACCGGAAGCCGCGCAAGCGGGGGTCCGCCTGCCGCGCGGTGTGCATTAAGCCCTGCTAGGTCCTAAGATGCTCCGCATGTCTGCGACCGATTCCAGCCTCCGGGGCAATGCCGGCCGGTTGGCGCACAAGGCGCGCGACATGCTCTCGCTCGCCGACGTGCAGATCGACGGCGACCGCCCGTGGGATCTGCGCGTGCACGATCCCCGCCTCTTTGCACGCGTTTTTGCTCACGGGTCGCTGGGCCTGGGCGAGGCCTACATGGACGGATGGTGGGACGTGCCGCGCCTCGACCAGTTCCTCGCGCGCGTGATCGCGGCGCGCCTGGACCGTCGCCTGGCGCTGCCGCGCAAGGCGGCGCGCTGGGCGCTGGGGCATCTGGTCAACCTGCAGAGCGGGCGCCGTGCCTTCCGCGTGGGCGAGCGGCACTACGACCTGGGCAACGACCTGTTCGAGCGCATGCTCGATGCGCGGATGATCTACAGCTGCGGCTACTGGAAGGACGCGGACACGCTCGACCGTGCGCAGGAGGCCAAGCTCGACTTGTCCTGCCGCAAGCTCGGTTTGCAGCCGGGAATGAAACTGCTCGACATCGGCTGCGGGTGGGGCGGCATGGCCCGTTTCGCCGCCGAACGTTACGGCGTTTCCGTGGTGGGCATTACGGTCTCGCGCGAGCAGGCCGAGTACGCGCGCCGGCTGTGCGAGGGCTTCCCGGTGGAGATTCGCGTCGAGGACTACCGTGCGCACCGCGGGTGCTATGACCGCATCGTCTCGATCGGCATGTTCGAGCACGTCGGCCACCGCAATTACCGCACCTACATGAAGGTGGCGCGTGCGCTCATGGAGCCGGAAGGCTTGTTTCTGCTCCACTCCATCGGGCGCAACTACTCGCTCACGCGCACCGACCCGTGGATCGAGAAATACATCTTCCCCAACTCCATGGTCCCGTCCCCGCGCCAGATCACGCGCGCTGCCGAGCGCCTGTTCGTGATCGAGGACTGGCACAATTTCGGCGCCGACTACGACCGGACCCTGATGGCGTGGTACGAAAACTTCGCGCAGGCCTGGCCGGAGTTGTCGCAGCGCTATGACGAGCGCTTCCGGCGCATGTGGCAGTTCTATCTGATGGCGTCGGCGGCGAGTTTCCGCACCCGCAACAACCAGCTCTTCCAGGTGCTGCTGTCGCCGCGCGGCGTGCCCGGCGGTTACCGCGCGCCGCGTTGACCCGCCGCCTCAGCCGACGCTGATGCCGATCGCGCGGCCGACGAAGAAGGTGACCGCGCCGGCGAAAGCGCCGATGACCACCATGCGCAGGGCCGAGTAGAGGGCCGAGCGGCCGGTGAAGAGGCTGGTGACCAGGCCGGCGCCGGCGAGCGCGGCCGCGGTTACTGCCAGCATGGTGATCAGCGCCGTGCGGCCGCCGACGAAGAAGAAGGGCACGACCGGCAGCAGGGCCCCCACGGCGAAAGCGGCGAAGGAGGCGCCGGCCGCGCGCCAGGGCGACCCGAGTTCGTCCGGGTCGAGTCCCAGCTCTTCCCGGGCGAGCGCGTCGAGCGCCTGCTCCGGGCGGCTGATGGTGTCGTCGGCGAGCTTGCGGGCCTCCTCCGGATCCATGCCGCGCGCCGCGTAGATGAGCGCGAGTTCCGCCGCTTCCTCGTCCGGATAAAGGTCCAGCTCCTCGCGCTCCAGGCCGATCTGGTACTCGAACATCTCGCGCTGGGAGCGCATCGAGACGTATTCGCCGGCGGCCATGGACGCCGCCCCCGCGATCAGGCCGGCGACCCCCGCCAGCATGACCACCCCGCGGCCCTGGGCGGCGCCGACCAGCCCCAGGAGCAGACTGGTGTTGGACACGAGCCCGTCGTTGACGCCGAACACCGCGGCACGCAGGCCGCCGCCGCGCTCGAGCCCGCGGTGGAAGTGCTCGGGGTGACCGGCGTGCGCCGGCGTCGGGTGGCTGGCGGGTGCGGTTGCCGGGTTGTATACCGACAGGCCGCGCAGCTTCATGGCTGCCAGCATGCCCTTGAGCTGCGCAGGGGGGAGGCGGCGGATCAGGGTGGCGACGATGCGCGCGCGCAGGCTCGGGTGGAAGGCGGGCAGGTCGAGGTCCTTGGCCTCGGCGCGCCGTTCCCAGGCGACGGCCTGGCGTTCGGCCGCGTCGGCAAGGTCGCGGAACAGTCGGGCGCGACGGGGCGCGGCGCTCTCGCGCTCGGCAAGGATGCGGTAGAGCCAGGCCGACTGGCGTTCCTCGCGCCAGCTCTCGATCTCACTCATTGGCGACTCCGTGGGGTACATGGCCGGTCGCCACCAGGCCGGAGGCGCCCTCGCACTGCTTTTGCTGGTCGTCGAAAAAGATATCGGCGCCGAACGTCTTCAGGAACGGGCCCTTCGGCAGCCCGCCCAGGAACAGCGCCTCGTCGATGCGCACGTTCCATTCGCGCAACGTGCGGATGGCCCGCTCGTGGGCCGGCGCCGAGCGGGCCGTGACCAGCGCCGTCCGGATCGGGGCCCGGTCGATCGGGTATTCGGACTGGATCCGGTGCAGCGCCGCGAGGAAGTTCTTGAACGGTCCGCCCGCCAGCGGGTCGCGGGCCGAGCGGCGTTCGCTCTCGGCGAAGGCCTCCAGGCCGCCCTCGCGGAAAACGCGCTCGGCTTCGTCGGAGAAAAGCACCGCGTCGCCGTCGAAGGCGATCCGCAACTCTTCGCCCGGGGCGGGGTC
>Ga0102962_1000690_pt1 | contig 14918 bp, 14 predicted proteins | sample SalPonF2_C_D2_MG_FD_84519 | JGI IMG/M metagenome (GOLD analysis project Ga0102962, IMG submission 84519) | Salt pond soil microbial communities from South San Francisco under conditions of wetland restoration - Salt Pond MetaG SF2_C_D2_MG ...
GGACCACGTGCTGCTGGTGCGGGTCGCCTCCACCGCCGTGGTCACCCGGATGCTGGGCGGCGGGCGCCAGGAGGTCCTGAACGCGGTATCCAACGCCTGGATCGACGGCGGCGCGCTGCGCACCTACCGCCATGCCCCCAACGCCGGCTCGCGCAAGAGCTGGGCGGCGGGTGACGCCACCTCGCGCGGCGTGCGCCTGGCGCTGATCGCGCTCACCGGCGAAATGGGTTACCCGACCGCGCTCTCCGCCAAGACCTGGGGCTTCTACGACGTGCTGTTCAAGGGCCAGCCGTTCCTGTTCCAGCGCGAGTACGGCAGCTACGTGATGGAGAACGTGCTGCTCAAGATTTCCTTCCCGGCCGAGTTCCATGCGCAGACGGCGGTCGAGTGTGCGATGAAACTGCATCCCGAAGTGAAGGATCGGCTGGACGAGATCGAGAAGATCGTGATCGAGACCCAGGAGCCCGGCGTGCGCATCATCGACAAGACCGGCGAACTCAACAACCCGGCCGACCGTGATCACTGCATTCAGTACATGTCCGCGATCCCCCTGATCTTCGGCCAGTTGACGGCAGCGGATTACGAGGACGAGGTCGCCGCCGATCCGCGCGTCGACGAACTGCGCGCGAAGATGGAAGTGCGCGAGAACGAGAAGTTCACGAAGGACTACTACGATCCGGCCAAGCGCTACATCGGCAACGCCATCCAGGTGTTCTTCAAGGACGGCACCAGCACCGAGCGTGTTGAAGTGGAATACCCGATCGGCCACCGCAAGCGCCGCGCGGAAGGTATCCCGGTCCTGGTCAAGAAGTTCGAGAACGCCATCGCGGACCATCTTTCCGCCGAGCAGTGCGAAACGCTCAAGGCCTTGTGCGCAGACCAGAAGACGCTGGAGAAAACCTCCGTCACCGACTTCATGGCCCTCTGGCAGGTCTGACGCAACGCTCATGTGGACGCGCTTTCGGAATAGGTGACTGCATGAACGGGGTGCTCCGTTTGCCGGAGATATTGTCCCGCCGGGACATGGCGGCGCGGGACCTGGAAGATGCGGTCACGCTTCCGGGATATGCGTATGCAGATCCGGCGTTCCATGGCTTCGAGCGGGATTGCATCTTCGCGCGTACCTGGCAGTTGGTGGGCCGCGCGGACCAGTTGCGCGAAGCGGGCGACCATGTCGTTGCGGAGGTGGCGGACAAGCCGGTCATCGCGGTGCGCGGCAGCGACGGCGTGCTGCGAGGTTTCTTCAATGTCTGCCGCCATCGCGCCGGCCCGCTGGCGCTGGAAAACGGTAACACCCCGCAGTTGCGCTGCAAATACCACGGCTGGACCTACACGCTGGAAGGGCAGTTGCGCTCCGCGCACGAGATGGACGGCGCGCGGGATTTCGATGTTTCCTGCATCCATCTTGAACCGGTGCAGGTCGCGGAGTGGGAAGGTTTCGTCTTTGCCGCCGCCGGGAAACCCGCGATGGAGCTCGAAGAGTTGATGGCGGGAATTCGCGCGCGCATCCAACCCGCCGATCTGTCGAAAATGCGTTTCCAGGTGCGTGACACCTACGACATCGAATGCAACTGGAAGGCCTACGTGGACAACTACCTGGAGGGTTATCACCTGCCGCACGTGCATCCGGGCCTGAACAGGCTGCTCGACTATCGCAGTTACGACACGTACCTGTCGAAGTGGCATTCCTGGCAGCACAGCCCGCTCGACGGTGACTGCGGGCCCTACCAGGCGGGCGAGGCGTACTACTACTTTTTGTGGCCCAACCTGATGCTCAACATTCTGCCCGACCGCCTGCAGGTCAATCAGGTCGTGCCGCTGTCGCAGCGTCGCTGTCGCGTCATCTTCGACTACTTCTACATCGATACCGATTCCGAGGCCGCGCGCGATGCCATTCAGGCGGATCGTGAATTCAGCGATGAAGTGCAGAAGGAAGACGTCGCCATCTGCGAACGCGTGCAGAAAGGGCTGGAGTCGGGCTCGTACCGGGCGGGGCGCCTGTCGCCGAAACGCGAGTCCGGCGTACACCACTTCCAGGAACTGGTCCGCGCCGTGTGGCGCGAAGCAGCTCAATAAGATTCCGATGTAGGAGCGGCGGTCCCCGCCGCCATGTATCAGCTACACAGGCCGATAGCACGGGTAGGAGCGACTTCAGTCGCGATCATGCCCGGGTGCCAGCGGCCATCGCGACTGAAGTCGCTCCTACAGCACCCCGTCATTGCGGACGCGAAGCGATCCGGAATCCAGTTAAAGGAATCGCGGCGGGGACCGCCGCTCCCACAACGATCACCGGATCAGTTTTTGCTCAGGCTTAGACAGTATCGGGCTTCTTGCGCGTTTGCCAGACGTAGATCGGGATACCGGCAAGCAAGAGCAGGCCGCCCCAGTAGATCGATTCCTTGCCGGTGCCTGCGGCGGCCCACAGGGCGAAGGCAAAGGCCAGCGAGGCCAGGATGACGTTGCGCCAGGGCGCCCGCGATTCGCGGCCATGCCGGCGGGCGAGGACCACTTCAGCCATCGCGCAGAACAGGTACGGTACCAGGGTAAAAAATGTGGTGAGCAGGATCAGGATGTTGAACATCGCCACCAGCCCGTTGCTGTAGTTGGCCAGTATCAACAGTGTCGCGAGGGTGCTCGAGACCAGAAGGGCGACCACCGGCGTGCCGAAGCGTGACTGGCGGGCGAGGACTTTCGGAAACAGGCCGTCGCGGGCCACCGCTTGCGGCAGCTGTCCCTGCATGAGGATCCATCCGTTGAGCGCGCCGAAGCAGGACACCAGTGCGGCGCCGGCGATCAGGTAGCCCGCCCAACTGCCCCAGACGAGTTTCGCGGCGTCGGCGAACGGGGCGTTGGAGTGGGCGAGGGTGGTGCTAGGGATAATCCCCATGATCACGGTGGTGCTGGCAATGTAGAACACGGCCGCAATGATGGTGCCGATCATCGTGGCCCGCGGAATGGTCTTGCTGGGATCGCGCACATGACCGGCCGGAACGGTGGCGCATTCCAGCCCGAGGAAGGCCCACATGGTGAACGCGGCGGCGGTGTTGATCGAGGAGGCCGCCGAAGCGGTGCTGTGGCCTTCGGCCATGATGTGCGGATTGAAATAGAACAGCCCGGCGACGGCCAGGGCGAGCAGCGGCGAGAGCTTGAGGATTACCGTGATGACCTGCACCTTGCCGGCGGCGTGGACGCCCCAGATGTTGACTGCGGTCAACACCCAGACGGCTGCGATGGCCGCCAGTCCGCCGAGCAGCGGCGAGGCGTGCAGGGCCGGGAAGAACGGGACCAGGTAGCTGGTGAAAGCGACCGCAATCGCCGCGTTGGTGCCGAGAATGCTCAGCCAGTAGATCCAGGCGATCAGGAACCCGCCGAAGTCACCGAAGGCCTCGCGGGGATAGGCATAGGGGCCGCCGGCCCTCGAGACCCTGCGCGAAAGGCTGCTGAACACCCAGGCCAGGAGCAGCGCGCCCAGCGTGCTGAAGCCCCAGCCCCAGAGACTGTAGATGCCGTAGGGCGCGAGCGAGGCGGGCAACAGGAAGATGCCGGAGCCGACCATGTTGCCGATCACCAGGGCGGTCGCCGTTACGAGCCCGATCTGGCGCGTTGTTTTGGAAGCTGTCATCAGGGTGTCAGGCGGGGAACAGGAGCCGCCATCTTACACAACCCGTGCCGGGGCCGGATTTGCCGGTCAGGCAGTGTTGGAAGGTTTGCCGACCGAGCCCTTCTCCCGTCCGGCATAGAAACCCGATTTGAGGCCGTTGGGGCAGTGGGGCACACGTTGATCGACCGAGGAGCCGGAGCGATTCATCCAGCACTGGCCATAGAGCGAGCAATAGCAGACGCGGATATCGAGGCTCTTCCAGTGCCGTGACGCATAGCCGCCTGCGGCACCCATGATCTGGATAACGGTCCGCTTTTTGCCCTGAAGCAGTACCGCGCCTGGTGGAAGGTCACTCTGCATGAAATTGAGCTTGGGGTCGGGTCCCTCGTTGATAAGCCGAATCACCGCGGCTCGCCAGTTCTTTACGCTCTTCCCGTCAACCGTGACCGAAAGGTAGCGGATAACCGCGGGGCCGAGGCCTTCATTGGAAATAACGCGCTGGAATTCGCTCGCCGACGTCGTGTTGTATTGTTCGATGTGCGGCCAGACCGAAATCTTCGCCTGATCGCGCATGAGGTGCACCTGGTAGAAGGTGACAATCAGGGCGCAAGCCGCGACGACGACCCCCGTGATTGAAAGGATACGGTCGGTCAGTTCCCGCCGGTTGGCCATGTTGCGCCTACCTGCATACAGGGTGCGGGTATTATAGCCAGCGAGTCTTCATCCGTCTGCAGGGAGGCAAGACCCCGGTAAGTTGAAGGGGCGGCGGGTGATCAATGCGCAACCGGACCCTTACAAGGAGACGACCTGATGCGCTTTTTCGTATTCACCCTGGTGCTGGTATTGACACTCGCGTTTGCGGCACTGGGGGCATTCGTTGGATTGCCCTGGTTGTTGGGGCTGATCGTGACGCTGCCGCTCACGCTGGTCGGGATTTACGATCTGCTGCAGCGCGAACACAATGTCTTGCGCAATTACCCGATCCTGGCCCATATTCGTTTCATGGCGGAATACATCCGCACGGAGATCCGCCAGTATTTCGTCGAAAGCGATACTGACGGCCGGCCATTCGACCATAACGAGCGCAAGATCATCTACCAGCGGGCACAGGGTGTCTCCGCCGCCAAGCCGTTCGGCACCGAGCTGGATGTGTATGGCGATGAGTACGAATGGATCAACCATTCGATCGCAGCCAAGGGAGAAAGTGATCCCGAGGATATGCCGCGCATCGAGATCGGCGGGCCGCAGTGCGGGCATCCTTACTCGGCCTCGGTGTTCAATATCTCCGCGATGAGTTTCGGTGCGCTCGGCCCGCACGCGATTATGGCGCTGAACAAGGGCGCCAAGCTTGGCGGCTTCGCCCACGATACCGGCGAAGGCGGACTAAGCCCGTACCACCGCAAGTACGGCGGCGATCTCATCTGGGAACTCGGCAGCGGTTACTTCGGTTGCCGCAACGACGACGGCACGTTCAATGCCGACATGTTCCGCGACCAGGCGCAGCTCGACCAGGTAAAAATGGTGGAGATCAAGATCTCGCAGGGGGCCAAACCGGGACACGGCGGCATGCTGCCCGCGGCCAAGGTGACGCCGGAGATAGCGGCCACGCGCAAGGTGCCCCAAGGTGCGGATTGCTTGTCGCCTTCCGCACATTCGGCTTTTTCCACGCCGATCGAGTTACTTGAATTCGTCGCGCAGTTGCGCGACCTGTCCGGCGGCAAACCTTCGGGCTTCAAACTCTGCATTGGTCATCGCTGGGAATTCATGGCGGTGGCCAAGGCCATGCTGGAAACCGGCATTCTGCCCGATTTCATAGTGATCGACGGCGCCGAAGGCGGCACCGGAGCCGCTCCCCTGGAGCTGTCCGACGGCCTGGGTACGCCGCTGCGCGAGGGGCTGTTGTTCGCGCACAACGTGCTGGTGGGGGCCGGCCTGCGCGACCGTATCCGGATCGGGGCGAGCGGCAAGGCGGTGACCGGATTCAAGATCGCGGTCAATCTGGCGCTGGGCGCGGACTGGTGCAACTCCGCGCGGGGGTTCATGTTCTCGCTGGGCTGCATCCAATCGCAGAAATGCCATACCGGCCGTTGTCCGACGGGCATCACCACCATGGATCCGCGCCGACAGCGCTCGCTGATCGTCGATGACAAGGCTCGGCATGTCCAGCGTTTTCACCAGCACACGGTGGAATCCCTGGGCGTGGTGACGGCGGCCGTGGGCCTGGATCATCCCAGCGAGCTCAACCCCCATCACGTCTGCCTGAGGGTGTCGTCCGACGAGGTGCGCACCGCCGCGGAGTACTACGATCATCTCGACCAGGAGGAGCTGCTCGCGGGCACTTCGAACGAGACTTACCGGCGTTACTGGGAGATGGCGCAGGCGAGCAGTTTCGCGCCGGTCGTGTGAGCACGCCGGAGTCTTCCCGCAAGCCGGGCGCGTCCGGTATTGCCGCCGGGCTGGCGGCCCTCGGTATCGAGGCGCCGGCCGGGGCGGCGGAATCCCTGCATGCCTATCTGGAGCTTCTGGCCCAGTGGAACCGCGCCTATAACCTGACGGCTGTGCGCGACCCCGGCGAAATGGTCCGGCGCCATATACTCGATTCGGCGGTGGCGCTCCCGTTCCTGCACGGCGCGCGCATGCTCGATGCCGGCAGCGGGGCGGGTCTGCCCGGTCTGGTGCTGGCGGTGCTGGCTCCCCGGACACGTTGGGTGCTGGCCGAGTCGACGGGCAAGAAGGCCCGTTTCCTCGCCCACGCCGTGCGGACTCTGGGGCTCGGCGAGCGGGTGGAAGTTCATGCCGGGCGGGTTGAGGAGTATCCGGGCACGGTCGGTTTTGATACCGTCACCGCCCGGGCGCTGGCCGACCTGCCGCAGCTGGCAAAATGGGTGGCACCGTTACTGGCGCCCGGGGGCCGTATCGTCGCGCTCAAGGGGCGGCTCGAAACCGCCCGGGAAGAATGCGCGGCCCTCGGCGACGGCTGGCGTTCGCGGATCAACCCGGTTAACCTGCCGGGACAGGAGGCCGAGCGTTGTATCGTGGTGCTGGAGCGCGTGAGTACAGGATAGGGTTGGACGGCATGGGACACATCATTGCAGTGGCAAACCAGAAAGGCGGCGTGGGTAAGACCACCACGGCCGTGAACCTCGCGGCTTCGCTGGCCGCCACGCGCCGCCGTGTTCTGTTGATCGACCTCGATCCGCAAAGCAACGCGACCACCGGCTGCGGGGTCAACAAACACAAGCTGCGAACGAGCATGGCCGACGTCCTGCTTGACGAGGCGCCTCTGGCGGATGTGATCCGGCGACTGGACTTCGACCAGGCCAGTTTCGATATCGCGCCGACGAGCGGAGATCTGACCACGGCGGAAGTGCGGCTGGTGACGGAATTCGGGCGCGAGCACCGGCTGAAAAAGGCACTCGAGCCGGTGGTCGACAAGTATGACTACATTTTCGTCGATTGCCCGCCGGCCCTGAACCTGCTGACGGTCAACGCCCTGAGCGCGGCCCACGGCGTGCTCATTCCCATGCAGTGCGAGTACTTCGCGCTGGAGGGACTGTCGGCGCTCACGGAGACGATTCGCCGCATCCGCGAAACGGTCAACCCGCGCCTGAAGGTCGAAGGTATTCTGCGCACGCTTTACGACCCGCGCAGCAACCTTACGAGCGACGTGTCGGGCCAGCTCATCATGCATTTCAAGGACCAGGTCTACCGCACCGTCATTCCGCGCAACGTGCGCCTGGCCGAGGCGCCCAGCCACGGCAGCCCCGTGCTGGTCTATGACCGCGCTTCCCGCGGCGCGCTCGCTTACCTGGCGTTGGCGGGGGAAGTGATCCGGCGTGAACAGGCCGCGGTTCCCGAAGCGGCCGCCTCTTGAACGCGATGTTCCCGGCACTGGTAAAATCCCGACACGATCGATTCGAGGCGGAGTTGCAGTGACCAGCAAACGGCGGGGTCTGGGACGCGGGCTGGATGTCCTGCTGAGCGAAGTGGAAACGGCGCAGGAAGGCCCGCGCAAGGGCGAAAGGCTGGTCCGTTTGCCGGTTGAACAGTTGGAGCGTGGACGTTATCAGCCGCGCAAGGATATCCAGCCGGATGCGCTGCGCAGCCTGGCGGACTCGATCAAGGCCCAGGGCGTCGTCCAGCCACTGATCGTGCGTCCCATCGGGACCGACCATTACGAAATCATCGCGGGCGAGCGCCGCTGGCGGGCTTCGCAACTGGCGGGCCTGGCCGAGGTGCCGGTGGTCGTCCGCGAAATCCCCGACCAGGCCGCCGTTGCCATCGCGCTGATCGAGAATATCCAGCGCGAAGACCTCAATCCCCTGGAAGAAGCCGATGCGCTGGTTCGCTTGACCGAGGAGTTCGAGCTGACTCATGCCGAGGCCGCCGACGCCGTGGGGCGTTCGCGCGCGGCAGTCACGAACCTGGTGCGCCTGACCGAATTGTGCCCCGAAGCCAAGCGCCTCGTGCGCGAAGGCAAGCTGGCCATGGGCCACGCGCGCGCGCTGTTGTCCCTCTCTGCCCGCCAGCAGGCGGAAGCCGCGCGCCAGATCGCGTCCCGTGGCATGTCGGCCCGTGATGCGGAAGCGCTTGTACGGCGCCTGAAACGCCCGCGGGTAGAGGCTGAAAAGCCGCGTCGCGATGCCAACGTGGAAGCACTGGAGCGCGAATTGACCGAGCGGCTGGCGACCAAGGTCGCGGTCCAGGCGAGCGGCAAGGGCCGGGGCAAGCTGGTTATTCATTACAGCAGCCTCGACCAGCTCGATGGCCTTCTCAAACGATTGCGCTGATGGATTTGCGGTCGCTACGTCTGCGCGCTAGGCTACTCCCATGAAAAGAACCGTTTATCTGCTTCTGATCCTGATTGCAGTGCCGGCCCTCGCGCAGACCGTGTACCGCTGGGTCGACAAGCACGGCGTCGTCCATTACTCCGACCAGCCCCACCAGAATGCCAAGGAGGTCAAGCTGGGCTCGGCCACGGTGCTGCCGTTCAAGGTGTCGGGTGCGGATCATCCCCAGACCGTGCCAAAGCCTGAAACGGCTTCGCCACCTTCCTACCATGTCAAGATTCTCGCGCCCGCGCCGGGCAGCACGCTATGGCCGGTGAATTACAAGATTCATGCGCGGGTGCGGGTAACCCCGCCGTTGGGTGGAGGCGCGTTGCTCAAATACGAGCTCGACGGAAAAATGATGGGCAAGCCCACGCACAGCACGTCGGTGCTGCTGAAGCCGGTCTACCGCGGCACCCATACGCTGACGGTCTCCGTGCTCGGTCCCAAGGGGAAAGCAGTGGCGACGGGGAGTTCGAAGTTCTATGCGCGGCAACATTCCGTGCTGCATCCGGGCCGCCCGCATCACAGAAGCGGCGGCGGTGGCTGAATAGGCGCACTGCCGTTGCTGGGCAGGCTCGGCATGGTTGGTTGATTCTGTTCAGAACCCTTCCTTGCCGTGCGAGCGATGTGAAATCAGCGGCAATGCCGGCATCCCACTTGTTGGGTGTCCTCGCGCATCGGTATTTCCGGTGCCCGGTTCCCGTGTCTATTGCGTGAGTTGGCGGACCAGCGCTTCCAGGGCTTTTCCCCGGTGGCTCAAGCGGTTCTTGAGTTCCTGCCCGAGTTCCGCCGCGGTGAGCCCGCGGTCGGGCAGCAGGAAGAGCGGATCGTAACCGAATCCGCCGGTGCCACAGGGGGCCTTGGCGATTTCACCGTGCCAGACGCCTTGCCCGATCAGCGGTGCCGGGTCTTCCGGGTGGCGGAGATAGACGGCAACGCAGCGGAAGTTGGCGCTGCGCGAAGCGTCGGGACGCGCCTGCAGTTCGGCCAGCAATTTGCGATTGTTCGCGGTGTCGTCGCCATGTTCTCCGGCATAGCGTGCGGAATGCACGCCCGGCTCGCCATTGAGAGCGTCGACCTCGAGGCCGGAATCGTCGGCAATTGCAGGCAAGCCCGCTGCCCGGGAAGCCGCGCGGGCCTTGGCCAGCGCGTTTTCGATGAAAGTGGGGGCGTTTTCGTCAACGCCCTCGAGGCCGAATTCGGATTGTGCTATCGGTTCCAGGCCCAATGGTTCGAGCAGCCGCAGCAGCTCGGCCAGCTTCCCCTGGTTACCGGTGGCGATGACGACCTGCCGGCTCACGACCTGTCGGCGTTGCGGCAGTCTCGTTGTGCGCCGAGCAGGTTGCCGATGCCAGAACGGGCCAACGAAAGCATGCGATTGAGTTCGTTTTCGTCGAATGTGGCGCCTTCGGCCGTGCCCTGGATCTCGATGAAGTGGCCGGCGTCGTTCATGACGATATTGCAATCAACGTCCGCTTCGCTGTCCTCGGCATAGGCCAGGTCCAGTACCGGCTCTCCCCGCCAGATCCCCACCGAGACGGCGGCCACCTGGGTGGCAATCGGATTGGCGGAGCACAGCCCTTGTTCCACCAGCCACTCGCCGGCATCGGCGAGTGCGACCCACGCGCCCGTGATGCTGGCGGTACGCGTGCCGCCATCGGCTTCGAGGACGTCGCAATCGAGCGTGATCGTGCGCTCACCAAGAACGTTGAAATCGACGGTGGTGCGCAAGGCCCTGCCAATCAGGCGCTGGATTTCCTGGGTCCTGCCGCCCTGCCGTCCGCGTGCGGCTTCCCGCTCGCCGCGGGTATGGGTCGCGCGCGGCAGCATTCCGTACTGGGCCGTGACCCACCCGCGCTTGCTGTTGCGCAGGAACGGCGGTACCCGCTCTTCGACAGAGGCGGTACACAGCACGCGCGTCGCGCCGCAGGCGATCATGGCCGAACCTTCGGCATGACGGTTGACGTTGCGCGTGATGGATATGGGGCGTAGTTCGTCGGTTTTTCTTTGGTCGGGTCGCATGAATCCTCTCAGTCCACGACTCGCAGGGCCACTGCGGTAACGTTGTCGCTTTGCGGGTAGCCGCCGCGCACGGCGTCTTCCCCCAGTGCCTGCAACGCAATATGCAAGTCGTCTGCTTCGCTCAGTTTTTCCATGATGTAGGCTTCGCCGAGTTGGCTCCACAGGCCGTCCGTGCACAGCAGCACGATATCGTCTTCCTCCAGCTGCACGGCGTCGCTGATCGGAATGGGTGGAGTCTCCTCGTCGACACCCAGGCAATACTGGACCATGTGGCGTTCCGGATGGATCAGGGCCTGTGCCTGGGTGATCTCGCCGGCAGCGAGCAGCGACCCTACCACGGATTGGTCCTGGGTCCTGGCGATGACGCGCCCCTTGCGAACCAGATAAGCGCGGCTGTCGCCGATGTGGGCCCAGCGCAGTTCGTTGCCCGTGATCAACGCGCTGACAATGATGGCTCCGGGCCTGATTTCCGGCCGCATGCCCGCGCCCAGCGCGAGCACATCTTCATGGGCCACGCGGATCGCGCGCTTGAAGAACTCGTCGGATGGCAGCGGATTCTGCCGCAGTGTCCTGAAGCTGTTGATCAGCGAGGCAACCGCCGTTTCCGCCGCCAGGTCCCCCCGGGCATGGCCTCCCATTCCGTCGGCAACGATAGCCAGCAGGCTGTCATCTCCATACAAGACTTCGGCCCGATCCTGATTATCCTGTCGGTGTCCGATTAGGCTGATCTGGGCGCTGTCTAGGTCCATGACATTGTGTTTACGCGTCTGCCCGGCGGTTTCACTCGGAAGTGGCTTAGCGTAACATGCCCGCTTTAGCGTTCAGGTGGCACGATAATGCGCAGCATGACCGGCTTTGCCCTGGCTCGCCGGCAGGGTGAGATGGGGGAATTCGTGTTGGAGTTGCGTGCGGTCAACCACCGTTATCTCGATCTCAAGATCAATCTCCCGGATCGCCTGCGGGCGCTGGAAAATCCGATGCGCGAGCAGTTCCGCGCCGCCTTGGCCCGTGGCCGGGTCGAGGCCTTGCTGCGTTGGCGCGCTCCGCAGGGAGCGGGCCTCCAGGTCAACGAGTCCCTGGCCCGCGAATTGGTCGAGGCGGCCCGAAAGGTGGCGTCGGGCAGCGGCGCCGATATGCCCATAGCCAGCGATGCACTGAGACTGCTGGCCTGGCCGGGTGTCGCCGAACCCCCGTTGGTCGAGGTCGACAGCCTGGAGCCGGTGGTGAGCGCTTTGGTGAAAGAGGCGCTCGATTCGCTGGTCGCGGTCCGCGAGCGTGAAGGCGCGGCGCTCGCGTCCGCGTTGACCGAGCGGCTCGACCGGGTGGAGGCAGCGGTCAGCGAAATCCGGGAGCATTTGCCCGAGGCACGGAAGCTGTTGAGCGATCGGCTTGCCGATCGGCTGGCGGGCCTGGGAGCCGAGGTGGATGCGGCCCGAGTCGCGCAGGAGGCTGCGATGCTGGTGGTTCGCCAGGACGTGGACGAGGAGCTTGATCGTCTGGCCGCGCACGTCAAGGAAGTTCGGCGCCTGCTCGGGCAAAACCGTCCCGTGGGACGCCGCCTGGACTTTCTGATGCAGGAGCTCGGTCGCGAGGCCGGGACCCTGGCTTCCAAGGCCAGCGATCTCGAAATCAATCGCCGGGCGCTCGACTGCCGGGTGCTGGTCGAGGAGATGCGTGAGCAGGTGCAGAACATTGAGTGAAGCCCCAGAACAGCCCGGCACACTGTTCATCGTCTCGGCGCCTTCGGGCGCGGGCAAGACCTCGCTGCTCAAGGCGCTGATGGCTCGCGACCCGTCTGTGACCTTTTCAGTGTCCTACACGACGCGTGCGCCCCGGCCGGGCGAGGTCGATGGACGTGACTACCATTTCATCGACCCGACGCGCTTTGAGGCGATGCGCGAGGCGAATGCGTTCCTGGAATCGGCCGAGGTCTATGGCAACGGCTACGGCACGGCCATCGGCGACGTCCGCGATGAGCTGGCCCGAGGACGCAAGGTCGTACTGGAAATCGACTGGCAGGGTGCGCGCCAGGTGCGCGAGCGCATGCCCGAGGCCGTGTCGGTCTTTATTCTGCCGCCCTCGCGCGAGTGCCTGCGTGCCCGTCTCACTGAGCGGGGCACGGACAGCGAGGCCATCATCGATCAGCGGATGGCCGTGGCCACCGCGGAGATGGCGCACTGGGATGAGTACGATTACGTGATCGTCAATGACCGCTTTGAACACGCCCTCGAGCAACTGGCCGCGGTGCTGGAAGGCCATGGCCAAGCCGTCGCGCGCACCCGGCCGGAGCTGCCCGACTTCGTGTCTGCCATCCTCGGGGAGGATTGACGGCCGGCTCCAGGTGCTGGCGCGGGCTTGACGGATCACTTAAACTATTGATTAGTTTCCGGAACGCGCCTGTGCGCGGGATTTGCATACGACATGGCCAGAGTAACCGTCGAAGACTGCACCAACAAGATCGACAATCTGTTCGACCTCGTCCTGGTCGCATCCAAGCGTGCGCGCCAGCTCTCGCACGGACGCGAAGCGGGCGTCCCTCTCGAGGGCGACAAGCCCACCGTTGTCGCGTTGCGCGAAATTGCCGCCGGCCAGGTGGACCGTTCCATCCTGGAAGAATCCGACGAGCCCAGCGAACGCGAGATTTTCACACTGCCCGACGTCGACGACATCGACATCGACCTGTCGGTCGATGACGAAGAGGAAGAAGAGGAAGAATCGGGCAGTAATGAAACTGCGGCCGCGAGCGGGGACGAGTCCGAGAAGGCTTGAGCGGGTCTTGAGTCATGCGCGCCCTGCACCGGCCCGGGCCGCACGGAACCTCTGGCGAAAGCAAGCTTAGCGACCTGACCGCCGATCTGGCGCGCTATCTTCCCCCGGCGGAAATCGAAGAGGTTCGCCGCGCCTACCTCTATGCCCACGAGGCCCACCGCGACCAGCGCCGCCTCAGCGGCGAGCCCTATATCACCCATCCGCTGGCCGTGGCCCGCATACTTGCGCAAATGTCGCTCGACGCCGCCACGCTCGAGGCGGCTCTCCTGCATGACGTCATCGAGGATACGCCGGCAGAGCGCGCAGAAATCGCGGAGCTGTTCGGTGAAGAGGTGGCTCGCCTGGTGGATGGCGTCTCCAAGCTGACCCAGATCCGTTTCGAGAGCCGTCGCGAAGCCCAGGCGGAAAACTTCCGCAAGATGGTGCTGGCCATGGTGGCGGATGTGCGAGTCATCCTGATCAAGCTCGCCGATCGTCTGCACAACATGCGCACATTGGGTGTCATGCCTGCGGAAAAGCGCCGCCGCATTGCCCGCGAGACCCTGGAGATTTACGCGCCGATTGCCCATCGGCTGGGCATGCGCCGCATCCGGTTGGAGCTTGAGGATCTGGGATTTCACAGCCTGTATCCGGACCGCTACCGGGTACTCGGCCGCGCCGTGCGCCGTGAACGCGGCTTGCGCGTAAGCGCCGTGCCCAAGATGGTCAAGACATTGGCGTCGCGTTGTGCCGCGGCCGGGCTCGATGCGCAGGTTAGGGGCCGGGACAAGGCGCTTTACAGCATCTACCGCAAGATGCGCGAAAAAGGCTTGCGGCTCAGCGAGGTCATGGATATCCACGGTATTCGCATCGTCACGGACAACGTGGACGATTGCTACCGGGTGCTGGGCCTCGTCCATGGCGTCTACAAGCCGGTGCCGGGGCGCTTCAAGGATTACATCGCCTTGCCCAAGGCCAACGGCTACCAATCCCTGCATTCCGTGATCGTCGGGCCTACCGGGCAGCCGGTGGAGGTGCAGATCCGGACCGAGGCCATGGAACAGGTCGCCGAGAACGGCATTTCCGCGCACTGGATGTACAAGACGGGGCAGGGCGCCGGATCCGATGAAATCCGCGCGCGCGACCTGCTGCGCAGCCTGGACGAGATCAATGCAGAAAGCGCGACACCGATCGAGTTCCTCGAGCATGCCAAGATCGACCTCGCGCCCAACGATATCTACGTGTTCACGCCCAAGGGCGAGATCATCGAACTGCCGCGTGGCGCCACGCCGGTGGACTTCGCCTACGCGGTGCACACTGACATTGGCAATGCCTGTGTCTCGGCCAAGGTGGACCGTCGTGTCGTGCCGCTGCGCACGCAGTTGCAGACCGGCCAGACCGTGCAGATCATCACGGCACGGAACGGACGGCCCAACCCGGCCTGGCTCAATTTCGTGGTCAGCGCGAAAGCGCGTTCGGCGTTGCGCCGTTTCCTGCGCGATATGCGCGCCGAGGATGCGGAGCGGCTCGGGCGGCGCATGCTGCAGCAGGCCCTGGAAACCTACGGACTCGATCTCAAACGCAAGAACCGCGAACTGGGGCGGGTCGCCAAGGAACTCAAGATCGATTCCACCTCGGAGCTGTTGCGCCGCATCGGAATCGGTGAACTGCCCGCGTTACTGGTGGCGCGGCGTTTCGTGGTCGATGTCGAAGCC